>Ga0187854_10004174_pt1 | contig 11035 bp, 7 predicted proteins | sample June2016WEW_6_15_FD_132445 | JGI IMG/M metagenome (GOLD analysis project Ga0187854, IMG submission 132445) | Peatland microbial communities from SPRUCE experiment site at the Marcell Experimental Forest, Minnesota, USA - June2016WEW_6_150 | ecosystem: Environmental > Terrestrial > Soil >...
CAGCAGCCGCACGAGTCGCCTAACCCGACGACGGGTGAGGCGCTTTACACCCTGGGTCACGTCCCGGCCGGCCTCGAACTTTATCGCGAGGTGCGCGGCGATAAAGAAGACCCGCCGATTCGGAACGGCCCGGAGACCGTCCACCTGAAGGAGGACGAGCATTTCCACAGCGGCCCGCCCCGCGAAATCACGATTTACGTGAATACCCGGAAGAAAACAACTACTGCCTGGGAACTGACCTTCGAGCAAATCGTCGCGCTGGCATTCGACCCTGTTCCCGCGAATGCCTTGTTCACCACCACATACCAACACGGAGTTGATGACCGCGAAGGTAGCTTGCGGCCTGGTCAAAAAGTTCGCATCACAGACGGGATGTACTTCAATGTCACAGAAACTGGTGAGTCGTAATCCGGACCTGAGTCGGTTGCGCGCCGACGGGTACGACATCGAAATCGCGAAGTCGAACCATCTCCTGGTCCGCGATGTTCCGTATGTCAACTGTAAGAAAGAAGTAAAACGCGGCATTCTCGTGTCTACGTTGCATCTCGCAGGGGATGCGACATTGGCACCTGATACACACGTGGCCTACTTCGTGGGCGACTGCCCTTGCACTCCCGACGGCGCGGCCATTCCGGGCGTCAATCAAAACGCCATCGAGCCGCTCGACAAGGAACTCATGCCCAATCATCCCGTGTCGAGAAAGCCAACAATCGGCAGCTATGCGGATTACTACCAGAAAATGACGACCTACATCGACATTATTTCTGGTCCTGCGAAAGAGATTGATCCGACTTCCACGGCAAGGACGAATCCAATTGTGGTGCCTGACGATGGAGAGTCCGTCTTCAACTACCTCGACACAGCCTCGACCAAGGCCGGTATCGTGGTGGCCAATGACAAGTTGGCGGTCGGCAAACTTGCGATCGTTGGTCTTGGTGGAACAGGTTCGTTTGTCTTGGACTTAGCTGCAAAGACCCCCGTTGAAGAAATTCACCTATTCGACCGGGACACCTTTACGAACCATAATGCGTTTCGGTCACCCGGTGCCCCATCGCTCGACGACTTGCGCAACAAACAAAAAAAGGTGGACTACTTCAGAGATTTGTATTCGCACATGCGCAAGGCGATCATCGCACATGACTGCTTCATCGACGAGTCCACTATCGACCTGCTACACGGCATGGCGTTTGTTTTCTTGTGCATTGATAAAGGTTGTGCCAAACGGTTGATCGTCGAGCGATTGGAAGAATGGGGCATTCCGTTCATCGACGTGGGGATGGGCATTCAGCTAAACGACGACAGTTCACTTGGCGGTATTTTTAAGATCACGACGAGCACGCCCAATAAGCGCGACCATGTCCGAAGTTTAGTCGCATTCTCAGACGGCGCGGCCATTAATGAGTACTCTCGCGACATTCAGATTGCTGATCTAAGCGCACTTAGTGCCGCACTTGCGGTCATTAAATGGAAAAAGCTTCGTGGCTTTTATCATGACCGTGAAAAGGAACACCATAGCATGTATACCATCGATGGCAATCAGTTGCTAAACGAGGAAAAGCATGAAGCCTGAAATCGTGCTTGTCCATGAGTTTGTTGAATCCGTGCCGGATGAACTTAGGGAGCGTACTTTGTATGTTTCAATTCGATTTGCAACTGTCATACATAAATGCTGCTGCGGATGCGGAAGGCAGGTCGTTACGCCGCTGTCTCCAACGCGATGGAAACTAACCTTTGATGGCAAGACGATTTCGCTCTACCCCTCGATTGGCAATTGGAGTATGCCTTGCCGGTCTCATTACTGGATAGAACGCAATAGGGTCAAATGGGCCAAGCAGTGGCCGCAAGAACAGATTCGTGACGGAAAGACGCAGGATTCAATGGCGAAAGAGAAGCAATTCAACGCCGCTAAAACTCCCGCCGATCATGCCACAAGTGCAAGCGTCGGTCCTCGGAGTCGGTGGCGAGATTGGATCAAGTGTGCTTTCTTTCGGAAGTAATATATGAAAACTGTCCGACGTAGTCACAGTCCTTATCGTCTTCTGCGGACTGCGGGCGCTTATTAACACCCGGTAATCTTCTGCAATCATCTAGGCATGTTCAAGCCGCTCCTCTGTGGGCGGCTCTTCCCGGGAATCCTAATAAAGCACCCCATTTTCGGCACGCCTCTACAATCTCGTCAAACGGTACCTGTTTGGATTCTGGGACAGAAGCAGCGTCTCCTAATGGCGAAGCATCAATGATCGATCCATCAAAGTAACATTAAACGGAACATGCGGCCCCCGCTTGTAGCCCGGTGAGCACTTGTCTATACTAAAAGACGTGGAAATCAGGGTAAGTTAGGCGGCCAGTCACGAAATCCCTCAAGTAACCAACGTATGATCGCGCCTTTAGAAACTATCCGAAAACGTTGTTTTCTATGTAATTCCCATACGGTTAAGTCGGCGGAACCAAAACAGTGCACAGGCAAATTGGATCAAGCCGAGGTAGTTAAATGCGTTTTTATCATAACGAACCAAAATGGCCCGGCACTTTGAAAGCCATCCCATCAGGCGTTCTACAACCCAACGTCGTGGTTTGTGTTTCTTCTTGCCGCGAGGAACGGGTTTCTCATCGCGGATGGGGCGGATATGCGCGATGTACTTGTGACTCGCCACGGTTTGACGGCCCGTTGGATTATCGTAGCCGGCGTCCAGGCAAAGGTGTTGCGGATGCTTCTTTGGATTTGGACGTTTCACAACAATTGACTGAATCGTTCGTTCCAACAGTTTCGTGTCATGCACGTTCGCGCCCTCGATCGTTGCGCCCAACGCACCGCCTTGTTCATCGCAGATCACGCTGCGTTTGGTACCGTTTTTTGCTCGATCCGTGGGATTTGGGCCGATTTTATCCCCCCAAAACGCGCCTTGGCCAAGGCGCCGTCCGCACTTTGCCAATCCCAGCCGACTCCACCCGCTTCGTCGCATTCTGCCACCAGAACCGCCACGATCTTTTCCATAATCCCTGCCTTGTTCCATCGCTGAAACCAATCGTGGACGGTGCTTTTGGGACCGAATTTTTCCGGCAATTGGTCCCACTGGCAACCGCTCCGCATCCGAAAAATTATCGCATTGAGCATCTTCCGCCATTTCGCCACCGGTCGTCCAGTTTGCTTACCAGGCCAAAACTCTGCAAGGATCGGCTCGATTCGCTCCCAAAGTGCGTCGGGAATTTCCCAGATTACACCCAACTCAATTTTCTTCTTCCTTTTTCGTCGTTTTCTCATTCCTGGTCCTCCATAATCGAGTGCCCAAGAATGACGTATCATATTATCACATTTAAGGAAAGATCAGTTTTCGGATAGTTTCTTAGTCATATTGATTGACTGGTTGTCCATTCTGAAAAACTTCATGCGGATGCCGTCCATGGATGGACGAACTCTACGGCTCGAGGAATTGTTCCAATTCCTGAAAAGGCCGGACTTCATTTCCGCCGAAAGCCGGTCGGCAAAGGGAGTTCAATGCAGACAAGTCGTGATTGCACTTCTGCTTTTCGACGCCGTGACCGGGTGACTTCACAGAGAACAACGTCGTTAATGGTTGGCTCTCCCGCTGGGCATAGCACTGGCAGGAAAGTTGATGGAGACAATATGAACATCCGAAAAATCATTCGATTCATCTGCTTTGCGATGTTTTTCTCGTCGGTCTCATTACCAGTCGCAGCGGAGGATTTCACCGATGCCATCCAAGCCTTCCTTCAACAGCGCGTCGAGGTTGAAAAGAGGGACGTCGGCATCGTGGTCGGCATTGTGGACGAACACGGCAGCAGCATTATCAGCTATGGAAAAATGGATAACGGCACCGATCAGGAAGTGGATGGCGACACCCTGTTCGAGATCGGTTCCATCACGAAGACATTTACCGGGCTGTTGCTGCAAGACATGGTTGAGCGCGGGGAGATGAAGCTGGATGATCCCGTGGCAAAGTATTTGCCCAAGTCAGTCAAGATGCCGACCCGCAACGGCAAGGAAATCACCTTGCTCCAACTGGCCACGCACACCTCCGGGCTTCCAGACGGCCCTGATAACCTTGACCCCAAACGTGCGGATAATCCCTATACTGATTATACCGTCGAGAAGATGTATGCCTTCGTGTCCGGCTACAAATTGACCAGTGACCCCGGAACGAAGTACGAATACTCCACCGTGGGAATGGCATTGCTTGGTCAGGCTATCGCGCTGAAAGCCGGGACGGACTACGAATCGCTGGTGGTGGATCGGATTTGCCGGCCACTGAAGATGGACAGCACGCGAATCACGCTGACGCCCGAACTGAAATCCCGGTTTACACAGGGACACCATTACTACGGATACGCGGTATCGCATATGGATTATGGAGCTCTGATGGGCGGTGCCGCGCTGCGCTCGACGGCCAATGACCTACTCAAATATCTTTCGGCCAACCTCGGCCTGACGCCGTCCGGTCTGACACCGCTCATGGAAAAAACACACGTCGCTCACTTTCATGCGCATCTGAATGCGGAAACTGGTCTGGATACGGACATTGGGTTGGCTTGGATGATCACGCGCGACCTGCAGGGGACAAAAATCGTCCAGCATGGAGGACTCACGAGGGGTTTCATCACGTTTCCCGGTTTCGACATGACGCGGCGTCGCGGTGTGGTGGTCTTGTCTAATTCTCAGGATTTCGACGTTCCCGCCATCGGCATGCTTTTACTCGAAAGCCAGTGGCAGTCGGACCGTCGGCCAACGGAGACCAAAATAAGCAGCCAGGTTTATGTTTCGTATGTGGGGCAATACCAGCTTTCGCCCGATTTTACGCTGGGAATGCTCACAATGCAGCGCTTTCTCCTGGGCGCGCCCAAAGCGGCCATTTATATCCCGGCGGCCTTCTGCCTCGCGGTACTAATGGTCCTCCTCTGGCGCGCTGCCAGTTTCCGCAAACGATTGCTAATCCTAAGCGGCGCGGCCTTGGTCAGCGCCGCTTCGGCGGCCGTTATTGCGCTGGTGTTGAGTCACAACGTTTGCGCGCTTCTCCATCCCGGCATAGGTATTCGCCGTGAAGGGAATCGGATCTTTGCCCAATACACCTTAAAGATTGATCGCCGATCATCGCCGATCACTTCTAAATTATTTCCGACTGTCACGGGTGAATTATTTCCGAATATCACGGTTGAATTCTTGCCGGAATCGGAAACCCGCTTTTTTAACCGGCTGACCGGCACACCCGTGACCTTTTTCCAGGATGCTCGAGGCAAGGCGACCCGTTTAACCGCGCACCTCTTTGGCACTGAGTTTTCTTTTGGGAAAATTTCCGATGAGCCGCCAAAAGCCCCCGAACCACTCAAACTGTGTGTCGCCATCAAGCTGGACACGAAACTTCTTGATGCCTGTGTTGGCCACTACGAATTTGCGCCGGACGCCGAGTATCCCACTGGAATAAAACTGAAGATCTGGCGAGAAGGAGATCAGTTGATCGGACAAGCCTGGGGTGAGAATGTCATGCAAGGTGCATTTGATATTTATCCCGAATCGGAAACGAATTTTTTCCTCAAGATCGATGGTTCGCAATCGACCTTCATCAAGAATGACAAAGGAGAAGTAACGGCTGTCATCCACCATATTGAGGGACGGCCAGATTTGGAGGGAAAGAAACTTAAAAACGAATGACCGCGCATTTATCCAAAGTTATCAACTGCATGGCCATTTAGGTCTTATCCATGCCAGTTACCGCGCGTCGATACTCTCGAAACGCAAAAGGAAAATTCCCACAACATGAAAAACATCATCAAAACACTGACTCTTGCCGCTGGAATTTCTTTGGCTGCGACAAATCTCGGCGCGCAACCGGCGCTGAAGGACGTTTTCAAAAATGATTTCATTATCGGAGCGGCATTAAATCCGTCGCACTTCTGCGAAACCAATGCCCGCGAAGCGGCGCTGGTGAAACAGCATTTCAATGCAATCACGTCGGAAAACGCCTTGAAGTGGGAAAGCGTTCATCCCGCGCCTGGCCGTTATGATTTCACGCTGGCGGACCGCTACGTAGCGTTTGGCGAGAAGAACGGCATGTTCATCGTTGGCCATACGCTGGTGTGGCACAACCAGACGCCGGACTGGGTTTTTAAGGACGACCAGGGAAAGCTTGCCACCCGTGAATTATTATTGCAGCGGATGCGAGATCACATCATCGCCGTCGTGGGTCGCTACAAGGGGCGCATCAAAGGCTGGGACGTCGTGAACGAAGCCGTGGAAGAATCCGGCACGTTGCGACAGTCGCAATGGATGAAAATCATCGGCGAGGATTATTTGCTGAAGGCGTATCAATTCGCCCACGAGGCCGACCCCCGGGCGGAACTTTATTACAACGACTATTGGCTGGAGAGACCGTTAAAAGGCAAGGGTGCGCTGGCCTTGATAAAAAAACTCCAGTCCCAGGGGGCGAAAATTCACGCGGTTGGCCTGCAAGGACATTACTCTCTGGACTTTCCGGATATCGCTCAACTGGACAGAACAATCTCCGAGTTCGCAAAGCTGGGCGTGAAAGTTAACATTACGGAGCTGGACGTGGACGTGCTGCCGTGGGTGCCCCCCGATCCTCAAGTGGCATCCGTCTTTATGATTTTCAAATCGTCCGCCCAATTGGATCCTTATACAAACGGCTTGCCGGATTCGGTGCAGCAGGAACTTGCCCAGCGCTACTCGAAGCTCTTTTCGACATTTTTGCGCCATCGAAACGAAATCGAACGCGTATCGTTCTGGGGCGTGACAGACGCTGGGTCCTGGCTCAATTCCTGGCCAATCCAGGGTCGTACGAATTATCCGTTGCTTTTTGATCGCCAAGGCAGGCCAAAACCGGCATTTGATTCGGTAATACAGTTACCGACGCGTTGAACGAAAGGAGTGGGACTGCCGCGCTGAACTCTAGATGTTTGCACTTTCAGACATCGTACCTCGTCGCATCAAGTCAACCGTTTTCTCGGAGTCCCAAGTATCGACCGGTTTTTCGGCACTCTTCTACGATTCCATCAAACGGTGCCTGCGAGGTATTTGGGTCGGAAGCGAACTCATTTAATAGAGATGCACTGGCAAGTGGCCCATCAATGCAACGTTTTCTGATTTAACCCCGGCATTCCGTTTCTATGTGTTGGTAGATGTAACCGACGTACCTTCGCGACCATCTTTCCTAGCTTGGATCCGACGAATGATTGTTACATGCAAGCAGATTCCTCAGTTCATTGACAAAAACTGGACTAGTCGGAGATTTCCTCGGGTGTCTGTTCCATCCGTTAATGGAAGCAGAGGTGCATGGAGTGTTTGCCATCTCCAACCAGAATCGGAGGAAAGGCATGCCTGAGAGCAATGGCAAAGCGGGCATATTATTGAGGTCATGTCTTCTGTGGCCTACGCGATGCACAGCGACCTGTTGTCAGTCTCCATCCTGTGAACCTGAGTTCGGTTTAAGCGGTGTTAGGCAGTATGTATTGGGCAAAAACGTTGCGATCCCTTGTGTCGAGGCGGAGCGACGGCTTTTTCGGCTGGTGGGTGTAGTGAATCAGCCCCGCCACCAGATTCACCACAAAGTTTGTCGCGCTACGGTGACGAGTGTGCTCAATCTGCGAAATGTTTTTCAGTTGGTCGTTCACGGTTTCTATCAATGATCTCTTACGAAGCAGGATTTTGTCGACCAGCGGCATAAGTTGATTGGTCATGTTGCGGCGAATGTGGGTGATCAATTGCAGACCACGATCCCAAAGCTGAGCGAATAACTCCGCCGAGATGTAACCCTTGTCGCCAAAAAGCTTTCCGAATAGTTCTCGCGTCAGGTGTGGCACCGGCTGGCGGTCGTCGACGTTGCCATGTGTTAGTTGGACCGCCAGCAATTCTCCACACTCGTTGATAACCAGATGCAATTTGAAGCCGAAGAACCAGCCCATAGTGGTTTTGCCCAGCTTGGCCATCCCGCGAAACACTCGGTTTCGCGATATTCGCTTGTTGCCGCAGACCGCCAATGCTGTAGAGTCGATGAATGCAATTCCGGTGCATTTGCCAAATCGCGACCGCAAATAGCCACATAACAACGCCAACACGGAAGGCATCAACTCCACAACACGTTGGTAACTCACCAGATCCGGAAATTCTGCTCTATGCTGTTTCTGGAGCATGGTGTAAAAATGTTTGAATGTTCGGAAGTCGCTACGGTGAAAGGCGATAAGGATCGTCATCACCTCGCTGGAAGTGAGCCGCCCAGTACGATTTCGGTGTCGTTGGCCAGTGGTCAACTGACGTTGACGCATAAGGGGCTCCACAACTCGACAATAGTCGTCCACATCACAAAACAACGATTCCCAATCCATGGTATTCTCTCCAGTTTGGCTGCCTTGCCAATAATGACCTGGGGAGAATACCTTTTTTCTCGCATAATTGTTATCCCGAACTCAGGTTGTGATATAATAATGTTATCATCGGCCTCTCGACAGGTCGCAATATCATGGCATGCTTAAGTGAACTGTGTGACGCACTCATCCAACTAAAAGAGAATCGGCTAGTTGAGCATGCCGAAGAAGGTTATGACGCTCTCAGAGCCGTCTTCTCGCAACTGCCCGAGCGGTGGGGAAGGGTTCGACTTGGACAACTGCACGAGACGAATCGTTCTAGCATACTGCGCCTCCTGCAGGGCGCTCGTGCGCTCTCCGAATCAGCGGCAGAACTGCATCTCTCCTGGAAACAGATCATCGCACACCCAAGTCATTTCCGCGATCCGTCGATGCTTACAGACATCGCCGGTCTTCTCTCGTTCCTTCTCGAAGTCTATGTAGACGCCTTCTCGGGAAAAGATCGGGAATCAATTGAGGATGCCATCTGGGCTGCGCTTGATGCAATTGCTGACGAGTTCGTAACCGCATGTCATCCCCAAATTCGGGCTATGGGACAAACGATATTCACGACGTTGCATGAGCCGAAGGTCGTGACGGGTGCGAAGCGGTTGCACCTCGTGGAGCTTCCGGTCGGGAATTCGATACCAACGCAACTCCTTCGTCGCTTCCTCGAAAAACACGGATGCAACGTTGAGACTGTGCGAGTGTCGCTTTGCCGCAACGACAGTGTGTCGCATGGCGTGACAAGAAGGCAATTTCTGAAGGAGCGTCTCCAAGGCGCTCTCCAAGGCGGTGATCTTGTGCTTCTTGTCGATGAGTGGCTGAGCGGAGCGAATTTTGAGGCAATAAGCCAACACATCGGGGGTATTGTCAGAACAGTACCGAACGTTTCGTTCTTGCCAATAGGGATGCTTGCTAGCTTCTCTTCTAAGGACAAACGCTACTTATCTCATGTTAGGAAACACAACAAACTTCTCAAACGATTCGGGTTTGGCTCTGAAGGGAGTTCCAGGTTCCGTGTCCTATTTCCGCCATTGGAGAGTGCCTTTTCGCGACCCGATCACCTATACTTCTTCTGGAGTGAACATGACCGGCTAGCAGGCTATCGTAAAGTCTACCCGCTAGGAAGATGTGTCGAGACCGTTGATAGGGCGGTGGAGAAGCTAATGAAGAGCCCAGAGAAGTGGCGCGAAGCAGGACTAAGAATGATGATGCACCTGGCACCTGTGATCCGAGCAACATCCGATAAGCCGGCTAAAAAAGACGAGCACGCCGATCTTTTCCTCACGCCCCTGAGGAGTTGCCATGAGGATTACAAGCGGGTCAGGAAGGAACTTCAGGCAATTGAACACCTGAGCAACTTCGGTCTTTGTGACGATCCAGTGCAGGCGTTTCACGAGGTGTGTAAAGCGATCATGGAGAAGATCAAAGGGAGACCAGCGAGCATATGTGTCGGCTTGGGGCTTGCTTTGGTCGAGGACGATCTGGATCGTGACCTGATAGGACGGAATGTCCTGGATGAGCATGCACCGGTTGTAGTCGAGGTGCAGTCACCTCGGCGATGGTTTCATGATCGGCTGATGGAAAAGATCGTAGCAGCCATCGAAGCATAGGTCTGTAGCTCGATAGTCGGAAGATGTCATTCAAGGTGTGTGAAGGTTTGCTTAATCTCAAGAAATGGGCGGGTTGGCATGCAACGTTTATCTGGACAAGGCTGGTTTCCAGAATTCTGCTCGTTCCTTTTATGCAGTGGCCTGCTTGCCAAATGTCTGATCCACGCGTTATGGGCGTCCTAACGCCCCAAGGAGAGCAACAAGACCAATGGTGCTTCATGCCCGCAACGAGCGCGCATCGGTCCAACACACCGACGCATGCCGGGAAACGCGAGACCGCCGAACAGAGTTTGACTGTTTCAACAACTCGTGGCGCATGAAATAAGCCAAAAAACCACCCATTTTTCGGAACGCCTCTATGATCCCTTCAAACGGTGCCTGCGAGGAATCTGGGTCGGAAGCGAACTTATCTGGTAGAGATGCACCGGCAAGGGGCCCATCAATAGAACCATTTTCGGAACACTAGAGTTTGGCCTTATCCCCGACTGCCACATGTGCAACCGCAGTCGGCCTTGCAGTGTCTCACCGGATTGATGATTGCCGAGCGGAAGGGGTATAAACGCCGGTTGAAAAGTGTGTCACTTTCAACCTCACTCGCGTTACTCAGCGGGTATCCCCAATTGACCACTCCCCAGTCGGGTAACGAACAGAACCAGGGCGATTGACCGTTGCCTTTTGCTCGGCTAGAATGTCGCTGGGCGAGAGATCGCACTGGCGTGACAGGGGAGTGGACCGTGCTTGGGGCCTCAGAAACCTATACCGGAACCACTGTGGCAACCTCCCAAAGGTGTCGAGATTGAAGCATCCAATGGTTTTCGGATCGGCTCTCAAGTATCGCAACTTCCGCTTGTTCTTTTTTGGACAAGGCCTTTCCTTGGTCGGCACCTGGATGCAGCAGGTCGCCATGATCTGGCTGGTCTACAGGCTGAGCGGATCGGCGTTCTTGCTGGGCCTGGTAGGCTTTTGCAGCCAAATACCCATTCTTCTGTTCTCCTCCCTGGCCGGTGTATACACTGACCGTTGGAACCGCCACCGGACGATTATCGTCA
>Ga0187854_10004175_pt1 | contig 11034 bp, 11 predicted proteins | sample June2016WEW_6_15_FD_132445 | JGI IMG/M metagenome (GOLD analysis project Ga0187854, IMG submission 132445) | Peatland microbial communities from SPRUCE experiment site at the Marcell Experimental Forest, Minnesota, USA - June2016WEW_6_150 | ecosystem: Environmental > Terrestrial > Soil >...
CGGGGATAAATAAACCGGAAAAACGAATGAGTGCCGGATCAATCCGGTGCCACATTCTCCGCCAGAACAAACTGCGGCGGTTTCCGTCAGCAATGACCCCTGAACAGGTCCCGCACCATTGCCGGGATTTCAGAAGGGCGGGATGCTACCGGCACACCCAGCTTCCTGAGCCGGGCGATCTTTGAACCGGCGTCGCCTTCACCACCTTCAACAATGGCACCGGCGTGACCCATGCGTTTGTCGGGGGGGGCTGATATCCCGGCGATATAGGAAATGACCGGGAGATCGGTAGACTTTGCCCCTTCCTCTTCAAGGTTCCCGCCTACTTCACCGATGAGAACCACGGCTTTTGTCTGCGGGTCTTTTTCGAACCGCTGCAGCACATCGACAAACGTCTGGCCGATCACCGGATCGCCGCCGATACCCACAACAGTACTCTGCCCGATACCCGCCCGGGTGAGCTCGTCCACAACTTCGTACGTAAGCGTGCCGCTCCGGGATATAACACCGACATTCCCGCGTAAAAATAAACCCGCCGGCATAATCCCCATCTTCACTTCCCCGGGTGAGAGGAGCCCGGGGCAGTTGGGGCCGATAACGCTGCATCCTTCCATCCTTGCATAGGCGATCGCCTTCATCGTGTCATGCACCGGGATGTGCTCGGTGATCGCCACAATGGTCCGGATGCCGGCATGTGCCTCCTCCATGATCGAATCGGCAGCGGCAGCAGCCGGCACGAAGATGACACTGGCCGAGATGTCGTGTTCCCGCATCGCTTCTTTCACGGTATTGTAAACCGGGACCCCGTGGACTTCCTTGCCCCCCTTGCCGGGCGTCACGCCGGCCACGACACCCCGTCCACCCACCTCCCGGGCATAGGCGTTCATCAGCCCGATGTGGAACTCACCTTGTTTTCCCGTGGCCCCCTGTACCAGGACACCGCTCTTCTTATCCCCGTAGATCACGCTGCCACCTCCACGGCCTTTTTGACCACGAGATCCATGGTGTCCAGCATCTCGTAGCCTTTTTCCGAGAGCAACGCCCTGCCTTCTGCCTCATTGGTGCCGGCAAGCCGGACGATCACTTTCTGGGGAATACCTGCAGCGATGATCCCCTTTGCCACTTCATCGCATTTCGTAATACCACCAAGAAGATTGACGACAATAACCTTTACCGAGGGAACACTGCCGACGAGCCGGACCGCGTGCATCACCCGCTCACTTTCGGCACCGCCGCCGACATCCAGGAAGTTTGCTGCTTTACCGCCGTAGAACCCGATGAGATCAAGCGTGGACATCGTGAGCCCGGCCCCGTTCCCGATCACGCCGATCGTGCCGTCCAGTTCGACATAGGAGAAACCGTGTTTCTCCGCTTCGCGTTCACGGTCGGTGAGGTCGCGGTTGACCGCAAATCCCTGCCTTCCCAAGGCATTATCGTCTATGATGAGTTTTGCATCGGCCGCAATTACCCCCTGCGGGGTGGTGACCAGCGGGTTGATCTCGGCGAGCAGTGCGTCTTTTTCCAGGAATACGCGGTAGAGTTTGTTGATGACCGGACCTATCTCTTTTGGTGCGGTACCGACAAGTTCCCTTATCATAAATGGCGGTATATCCCGCATCAGCGGGTTTGCGATCACGGTACGGATCGCTTCGGGGTGCTCTTTTGCGGTGATCTCTATATCCACCCCGCCACTCTCAGTAAAGAGGAGCAACGGCTGCCTGCTCGAGCGGTCGACGGTGATTGAAAGGAAGTATTCGTGCTGGATCTCGAGCCGCTGCTCGGCAAGGACCTCGCGGACGGGGAGCCCCTTGATCTCTTTTTTAAACAGGTCCTGCGCCATGGCGACTGCATTGTTCCGGTCTGCCATTACAATACCCCCTGCCTTTCCCCTCCCGCCGACATCCACCTGGGCTTTCAACACAATATTCTCGCCAAGTCCGGTGAGGTGTGCCGGAAGTTCGGCTGCGGACCGGATGAGAAATCCTGCCGGGACGGGTATCCCGTACTCCCGGAGTATTTTTTTTGCCTCGTATTCGCGTAATTTCATGGTTGTGTACTCCCTGCGGCCAGTTCAATCCCTTTTTTCATCGCTTTCAGGTTGAGTGCCTCGGTGCCCTTGGGTACCGAGTCGAGGATCGCTTTTTCAAGTGCCGCTTCGCTGACGATATGCGTTGAAGCAACCAGCGCCCCCAGCATCACGATATTTGCTACGATGTCGCGCCCCAGCGTCTCTTTTGCCTCCCGCGTTGCAGGGATTTCGATATACCTGCAGTCCGGCCTCGAATAAACAAGCGTGGAATCGACAAGCATCACCGCATCGGTCCGGGCATGTGCACCATACTTTTCGAAGCCTTCCTGGGACATGATCACGTAAATGCCCGGGTCGGCAACCTTGGGGTACAGGATGGGTGTATCATCGATAATGAGCGCACTCATCGACGCGCCGCCCCGGGCTTCCGGCCCGTAGACCTGGGTCTGGACGGCAAACTTGTTGTCGTGCATCACGGCAGCCCTTCCGAGGATCACTGCGGAGAGGATGATTCCCTGCCCGCCGAACCCCGAGAACCTCACTTCATGTCTCATCGTTTCACCCCCAGCGCGGGACGGTTCCTCCGTTCAAGTTCCCCGACCACAAACATGTCCCCGGGAATGTGCTCGCCCTGCTCCAGCAACCGGTCACGCTTTGCTTTGAGCATCGAATGAGACCGCAGGTATTCCACCTGGTCGGCCACCTGTTTGAACTTGTTCCTCCGTCCGAACGCAGTCGGGCACTGGACCAGCGCTTCAATGAATGAAAACCCCGGGGTCTGTAAACCGGCAAGGACGGCTTTTTCGAGCTCTTTTACATGATAGGACGTCCAGCGCGAGACATAGTTGGCCCCTGCTGCAATGGCAAGATCGCAGAGATCGAACGGCGTCTCGACACAACCGTAGGGGGTCGTCGTGGAGAGACATCCCAGCGGCGTTGTCGGGCTACCCTGCCCCCCGGTCATCCCGTAGATCTGGTTATTCATGCAGACCACGGTCAGGTCGATGTTCCTCCGGCATGCATGGATGAAATGGTTGCCGCCGATAGCAGCAAGGTCGCCATCCCCCGTGATAACGACAACATGGAGGTCAGGGTTTGCCAGTTTCACGCCGGTTGCAAAGGCGATTGCCCGCCCATGCGTGGTATGGAGAGAATCAGTGACAATATAGCCGGGGGCCCGGGAAGAACACCCGATACCGGAGACAAAAACCGTATCCTCTTTCTTCCAAGCCATCTGTTCCAGTGCAGCCAGCGTACAGTTAATGATCGTGCCATTCCCGCAGCCGGCGCAATAAATATGCGGGAGACGATCCTGGCGGTACCACTCCTCATAACTCATCGGTATGCCTCCAGTGCGGCCAACAATTCCGAAGGTGTGTGCAGTTCGCCGCCCAGTTTCGGGAGGCTGATTACGGGTACTCTCACGTGGCGCTCGATCTCCCGGGCGATCTGGCCAAGGTTCATTTCCGGTACGAGGAACCGCCGTGCATTTTTGAATTCCCCCGGCGCATATTCGGGGAACGGCCAGACGGTCCTGAGCCGCAGGAACCCGATATTGTCGCCGGGATGATCGTGCATCACCTGCTGCACCGTACGGACAGGGGCCCCGTACGCAATGAAGACCTGCTCGGCACCAGGATTGATAATATCATAATCCGCGATCTCGTGGCGGGCTGACTCGATCTTGTCCACAAGGCGCATGACCAGCGTCTCGTGCAGCTTCGGGTTCGTCGCACACGGGTATCCCCGTTCATCGTGGGTGAGCCCGGTCACGTGGACCCCGTACCCCTTGCCGAACTGCGGGAACCCGGGGACGAGATCGCTGTCGGGCTTGAAAGGAAGTGTTCCTTTGACCAGTGCCTTCCGGGGGACCTGTTCTACTGAATCCGGGATGATGATCTTCTCCCGCATGTGCCCGACAACCTCATCTGCCATCAGGAAGACCGGGACACGGTACTTATCCGCAAGGTTGAATGCCCGGGCAGTAAGTTCGTACATTTCCTGGACACTCGCGGGACACAACGCGATGACCGCGTAGTCCCCGTGGGAGCCGAACCTGCACTGCATCATGTCTCCCTGTGCCCCCAGCGTCGGCTGTCCCGTTGACGGGCCGCCCCTCTGGATGTTGACAATCACGCAGGGGGTCTCGGTCATCGCCGCGAACCCGATGTTCTCCATCATCAGGGAAAAACCGGGCCCGCTGGTCGCCGTCATCGCACGGGCCCCGGTCCAGGAGGCACCGATAACTGAAGCAATACTCGCAATCTCGTCCTCCATCTGGATAAAAACGCCATTCTTTTTCGGGAGCTTTACTGCCATGTGCTCGGCAATTTCTGTCGACGGGGTGATGGGATATCCCCCGAAAAACCGGCACCCTGCAGCAAGGGCTCCCTCGGCACATGCGGTATTGCCCTGCCAGAACTCAGTCCTCGTCAATATTCAATCGCCACCTTCTTGGGTTCGTACGGCAGTTCCTCCACCCAGTGGATTGCCTGGTCAGGACAGGTGAGCTGGCAGACGCCGCAGAGGGTGCGCCCGTAGAGGTGCATCAGCCTGCAGTTCGTGCACCGTTCGGGACGATCGAGTTCGGGGATTATTATGCCCTTGCGGTTGGCTTTCTTTCCCTCTTTGAAAATCTTATACGGACAGACTTTCGTACAGAGGTTGCAGCCCTTGCAGCGGGTCTCGTCAATGGCAAGTTTCATGCGGTGTTAGTCCTGTCGTAGTATATATTCGAAAAGCCTTTACAAAAAACCTCTTCTTTGGATCACTGCGAGCCGGAACAGGGCTTGCCGGAGTACGACCTGAACGCCTTTTCGGCGTTGATCCGGGCAGCCTCGAAAATATCATTCCCGTGGGCATCGATCCCGACTACCAGCGGGAGGCGGTCGAGTTTGATCACCCAGACCGCTTCGGCCATCCCGAGGTCTTCGTAAAAAACTCCTTTCAGGGCCATATGCGACGCGGCAAGGGCAGCGCATCCCCCGGTGAAGGCGAAGTAAACCCCCTTCCCTTTGAGCTGCCCCCGCACCATCTCACCCATACCCCCTTTCCCGATGAGCCCCCGAACACCTTTGTCGATGAGAAACCCGGAGAGCTCGTTCATCCGGGCGGACGTGGTGGGGCCGGCGGCGATGACCTTATCATTATGGATGACCGGGCCGCAGTGGTAGATGACCGCACCGTCCGGGTCGAACGGGATCCCCTTCTCCCCCATCCGCAGGTGTGCTTCGTCACGGGCGGTATAAACAATACCGGAGAGTTCGATGTGATCGCCGGCTTTCAGCACAAGGACCTCCACGCCGAGCGGGGTATGGAGCTGGATTGGCTGTGTGCTCATCGCTCCACCTCAGCGGTTGCGTGCCGGTTCGCCCAGCACTGGATATTGACGGCGACCGGCAGCGATGCCGTATGGCAGCCGGCGGTCTTCACCTTTACGGCAAGGGCGGTGAAATCCCCGCCGAGTCCCATGGGCCCGATCCCGAGCCGGTTCACCGCACAGAGTACCTGCTCTTCAAAGTCAGTCATCGTATCGACGCGTCCGAGCAGGGCTTCCTTCGCAAGCGCCGCTGCACCATCGAACGTCCCGCCGATCCCGACCCCGATGATAACCGGGGGGCAGGGGCGGGAACCGGCAAGGTAGACCGTCTCGACAACAAACTTCTCCACCTGGTCTTTCTGCGAGGGGAGGAGCATGGCAATCCGCGACATGTTTTCCGCTCCAGCACCCTTGGGAAGCACCGTGACGGTAAATCTCTTCCCGGGCTTCAAGTGGATCGCCGGCATCCCCATGCCGCTGTTATCTCCGGTATTGTGCCGGGTCAGGGGATCAACCACGTTTGGCCGCAGCGGGATCTCCCGTGTAGCACGGCGGACACCTTCCGCGACTGAGGTATAGAGCCCCGAGGTAAGAGGGACAGCCGGGGGAATGGTGAGGTACACGACCGGTACTCCGGTATCCTGGCACATTGGCACACCGAGGCGTTCCGCCTCCATGATATTTTTCACGATATTGGCAAACTCGCCGTGTGCCACCGGGTTTGTCTCGGCAGCAGCTGCCTTCCGGATCACCCGCAAAACATCCGGCGGGAGGCGGATGACAGCCTCGCGGTACGCCCGTAAGGTGGCATCAGCGAGCGCTTCGTAGACCTCATCATCAGCCGGAACCTGCATTGAGGTACACTTGAACGCCGGGGATATTATATCTCTCGCGAGCAGGAGAAAGAGAAGAGAATTTTCCGGCTCCGGAGAAATCCCGGTTTAATGAAAAGATCCGACCTGTCTGACCAAAAAATTTTCATGAGGATATACAAAGCATTAAGGATGGATTCCCTGATTATTGAAAGGATATATGAAATAACATAGTCTGAAACCCGGCGAAAGATAGCCGGTATCGGGGAATTCGCGGTCATTTTTAAAAATGACCTGCCATAACGAAACACCGCGGAGAAAGCAAAAATGCGAGACAAAAGATTTGTTGCAGAACACCGGGGCGGACCTCTGAAAAAGGAACAGCATTACCGGCTAATTACCTGGGCCTGCAACTGTGCGGAGCATGTAGTGCATCTCTTCGGTGAAGTAACAGATGAACGACTGAAAAATGCACTCAGTGTGGCTGAAGAGTGGAAATCAGGAAATGCTTCAGTTGGTGACGCGATGAAAGCTTCAGCAGCCGCACATGCTGTGGCAAGAGAATCTTCTCAACCGACTTCAAGAGCGGTAGCCCGTTCCGTCGGGCAGGCTGTTGCAACTGCTCATATGGCTGACCATGCATTGGGAGCAGCGTGGTATGACTTGAAAGCCGTGAAAAATGCAGGTACATCACCCGATGCAGAAAGAAGATGGCAGGATGAACAACTGCCACCAGAGATTAAGGACCTTGTCCTGACTGCAAGGAAAAGCAGAAAGATTTAAAAAAATATAATGAAATTAATTTTTCTTCCATCCCCCGTAATTTATAAACCCTGTCCATAGTCTGAGGTGCCCCCCCAAAACAGCCCTTCTTTTCCCCATGACCATGCTACCTATCCAGCCACCTCCCGTTTTGCCTCCCATTAGCGTCCATTAGCGTTTTATAACTCGAAGGATATTGCCCCATTTGTCCTGAATCCCAAGGAGATAGCGTATTTTAAAAAAATGTGTAAAAGTGTACGGTTTTTTGCAGGTAATGTTTCAAAAGATCCTTCCGGGAGGGTAATCGGAGCCAGTATAGAGCCCGGATTGCCCCTTCAGGGATACTCTCCCGGGGATGCCAAAAAAGGGTTTTACTCCCTATTCTCCGACGGAGATAGGGGGTCATCTGTACCGTCATCAGACGTACCAGACAGGTCAACCGTCCTCGCAGGAAGGGATTCATGGGGAATGTACACGCCATCAGCCCGGATCTCCATGACGTAATCGTGGCGGATCAAAAAGAACTGCCATGTCCCGTTTTGAGACCTGACCCAGAATTCCCGGGCGGTTACGCTTGTTAAGGCCACGCGGTGAAGGCTCGCGATCTCGCGCTGGTAGCGGTGCAGGATCTCCAGCGCATAGGTGAGCGATGTCTGTGAACGTTTCACTTTTACGAACACGTTCCGGTCCGGCTCGATGATGATGAAATCGAATGCACGGCCCCGTTTGCCGGTTACCTGCTCCACGCTCCCGCGCCGGCCGGCAATCTCCACAGCTTCATCAATTGCATTGACCGGCCTGCGACCCCGGGTCATTTCCCGTCCTCTTCATCAGCCCGGTTCTGTTCGATATCCTCAACCCGGTACACCAGATCGTTGATCTTGTAGAAGATCTCCTCGTTCATCCGGTCCTGCCGCTCCATCAGGGAGCAGACAAGGTCGCGGGCAGCCGCCTCGAACTTCACGTACGGGACCTCGGCGTCCTTCTGATAGATGTCCGCCTGGGTCTGGCGACGGAGCGTGCTCTTTGGTTCCTTTGGGGCCGCAATACTCTGTCCCCTCAGGGCCGTCACCCGCTCAACAAGGCGCGGGGCGGTTCTTGTACGTTTCACTCCCCGGGCATCGCCCGAATCCGTGGAATTCTGATTGGTTCCCTGTTCATTGGATTCTGCCAGGCCCGGCTTCTGGTTCTCATCATTATTTTCATGTTGAACTTTCATGCTTCATTCCTCTTCGTACTCTTTTTGTTCATGTTCTCCAGTTCTTCGTTGTCGCGGGGCCCTTTGACAGACAATCATGAAATGCGATAGGGTATATGCTTTTATTATAAAACAAAAAATTAAGGAAAAGGAAGGCAATACAGAGATATCCAGGCTAACCGGACGATTTTGTTGGTTTCCGGGAAGTACCTAAAATGTTCCTAACTAAGAGTTAGTGATAAAAATTGCTACTGGTTGGGAGCACCTGAAAAAAATGTTTGCGGTCGGGTCTGGGAATTTCCAACCCGCGTAATCTTCTTATTTTTGATAGTATTAAACCACAACAAATAACGTTACAGCATCTATAGAAATCATATCCTATCAGTCAGGCTTCTATGACATACGAGAGCGAGCGGATCACACGAAAGAAGCGGATTGATCCTTTACTGAAATCTTCAGGCTGGTCTGTCAAACCCTATCAGGTCGGGATGGATCTCTCGCAGGTCAACCGGTGTGCTCTCGAAGAATTCCCTACTGATAACGGCCCGGCAGATTATGCCCTCTGCGTCAATGGGAAAATCGTAGCAGTGGTGGAAGCAAAGAAGGTCACGCTTGGTCCGCAGAATGTCCTAAGCCAAGCTGAACGATATGCTGCCGGGATCTCCGGAAGCTCCTTCAATTATTCCGGATTCCGGGTCCCCTTCATCTATTCAACGAATGGCGAGATTATCTGGTATCACGATCTCCGAAACTCCCTGAACAGATCCCGGACAGTTACGAAATTTCATACGCCGGACGCACTCTCGGAACGGCTTCGGGAGAAATTCGAGGTATCCTGCCAGCGTCTTGCCGACCGGGATAATGCGAACTCGCTGATACGCCCCTATCAGGCCGAGGCGAACGCAGCGATTGAGCAGGCCATCCGCGACCGGAAGCGACAGATGCTGGTAGCTATGGCGACCGGGACCGGTAAGACCTACACGATGGTCAACCAGATCTTCCGGCTCATGGAATCCGGTGTGGCAAAACGGATCCTCTTTCTGGTGGATCGCCGGGCTCTTGCTGCACAGGCAGTCAAGGCATTCGCGTCTTTTGAAGCACAGCCGGGACTGAAGTTTGACCGGGCATATGAAGTCTACAGCCAGCGGTTCTTCCGGGAGGATTTTGAGGAGGAGGAGAAGTTTGATCCCAAAGTTCTGCCGTCTTCCTACCTGCTGGAGCCCAAGCCCGGTCATGCATTTGTTTACATTTGTACAATCCAGAGGATGACGATCAATCTCTTCGGGCGCAATGCGGTTTTTGGTAGTGAGGATGAACCAATCGATGAGGATGCCGAGCAGATGGATATCCCGATACATGCCTTTGATCTGATCATCGCAGATGAATGCCACCGGGGATATACCGCCGCGGAACAATCGGTATGGCGTAAGACGCTCGATCATTTCGATGCGATAAAGATCGGGCTTACTGCTACGCCGGCGGCTCACACCATGGCCTATTTCCGGGAGATCGTGTACCGGTACGAGTATGCCCGGGCAGTACGGGAAGGGTTTCTGGTCGATTACGATGCGGTTGCCCTGAACTCAAATGTGCGGATGAACGGGATCTTCCTGCAGGCTGGTGAACAGGTTGGGGTGATTGATACTTCAACAGGTGCACAGTCATTTGATAATCTGGAGGATGAACGCCAGTTTGATACTGATGATGTAGAGCGGAGAATTACATCACCGGATTCCAACCGCAAGATCCTTACTGAGATCTGCAAGTACGCAGAGGAACACGAGCAGCAGTTCGGACGGTTCCCCAAGACCCTGATCTTCTCGGTGAATGACCTTCCCCATACATCGCATGCAGACCAGCTGGTGGATCTGGCCAGGGATGTCTTCGGGAAAGGAGATTCATTTGTCCAGAAGATCACCGGTAAGGTGGACCGGCCACTCCAGCGTATCCGCGAGTTCCGGAACCGGCCGATGCCCGCTGTAGTGGTGACTGTGGACATGCTATCTACCGGCGTAGATATTCCGGACCTTGAGTTCATTGTCTTTTTGCGTCCGGTGAAATCCCGTATCCTTTTTGAGCAGATGCTGGGACGGGGCACCCGGAAGGGCGAGCGATACCATGACAAGTCCCACTTCGTAGTGTTTGACTGTTTTAGCGGGACCCTGCTGGAATATTTCCGGCAGGCAACGGGTATCACCGCAGAACCTCCTGAGAAGGAGACCCGGTCGATTGTTCAGGTGATCAAGGATATCTGGGACAACCGGGACCGGGAGTACAATGCCAGAGTTCTGGTACGCCGGCTCCAGCGGATCGATAAGGAGATGAGCGGTACTGCCAGCGATATGTTTGCCGCATTCATTCCTTCCGGCGACCTGAAGCATTACGCTACCGGGCTGCAGGCTGCTCTCCGTCAGGATTTCACGGGAACAATGACACTCCTCCGGAATCCGGAGTTCCAGGACCTGCTCCTCCACTATCCCCGGCCCGAGCGCTCGATGCTGGTTGCAATTGAGAATGTGGACACGGTCAGTTCACGGTATATCTTCCGGGATTCGGCAGGAAACCAGTACAAGCCTGAGGATTATCTTTCTGCATTCTCGCAATTTGTGAAGGAGAACCCGGAGCATATCGAGGCGATCCGCATCCTGCTGGACCGGCCGAAAGACTGGGGAACGGATGCCCTGTCCGAGCTGAAGAAGAAACTGGCAGCCACCCGGTACCATTTCACCGTTGAGAACCTCCAGAAGGCGCACAAGGAACGATACGACAAGGCGCTCGTGGATATCATCTCGATGGTGAAGCACGCTGCCCGTGAGGAGGAGCCGCTCTGTACTGCAGAGCAGCGAATTCACCGGGTCTTCGACAAGATGGCCTACTCTGCCTCGCTGACGGCTGATCAGCAGCAATGGCTGGA
>Ga0187854_10004178_pt1 | contig 11030 bp, 9 predicted proteins | sample June2016WEW_6_15_FD_132445 | JGI IMG/M metagenome (GOLD analysis project Ga0187854, IMG submission 132445) | Peatland microbial communities from SPRUCE experiment site at the Marcell Experimental Forest, Minnesota, USA - June2016WEW_6_150 | ecosystem: Environmental > Terrestrial > Soil >...
CGAGGCATTCCACAAAGAAAATCGGCGTGATGACGCAGGAGTAAAAAGTATCCAGCAGAACTGATTCGTCGATGTTCAGGCTCTCGAGCGACGATTTATCGAAAATCAGATACGGCATCCGCGCCATATACAAATTATAGGTGATTGGGCGCGCATTCGCGCGGGGAATAAACCTCACCTCGGTTCGGCGCTCCGCCGCCGCTTCGCTTGCACCTTGGGAACGCTACGCGGCGTGGTCGCTATGGGAAGTGATTCGGCCCGGACCTTACACCCTGCGCAAAGCTTCACCACCCGGGATTGGCTAAATGGGATGCGGCGATGTGCAACGTGCGCTGACTTGACGGTAAGTCGGCTACACGTAGAAGCTACCCGTTGGCGTGACGGGCCGGAAACGGGGTTCAGGTCATCGAAGGGGACTTCGGGGGCGTCATGGGTTGCACATCTGCGAGTAGACCTTTTTATTGAGCTTTGCGACGTGCTGGGCGAGCCGCATCCGGCATCAGAGGATTTCTCGGGCGCGACGTACACTATTCAATTTCCATAAGCACTCGATGCAGCGCGAAGATGCCCTCTGCCTCGCTTCAGGGATTCCTCCGAAAGCAATTCCCACTCGGAGTTAAAGCCCGGCATGTATCACACGCGCTGGCAGCCCTCCACGAAGAAAAGTGCATCAAGCTTTCCCCGGAGCAATCGATATGGGTTGGGGACATTTGGCCGCGCGGGCAAAACAACAGGGCATCGCGGTAAAGGTGGTGGACGCCGTCATCGCCGCCACGGCCCTTGAACACGGCATTACCCTCGTGACGCGGAACGTCAAGGACTTCGCCGGCCTCGGCGTCGTTCTCCTCAACCCCTGGGACGAGGTGTGAATCTTCAAGCCGCGGCGATGCTTTTATAGCGCTCATAGCCCTCGCCACTAACCACTAGCCACTGTTCATGTGACCCCGAACTTATAACGTCTTCGTTTCGCCCAAGTGCCTTTCCAAACCTTTTTAGCCTGAATTGGACGGTTGGAAGGGAAACTTCACACGAGCCGATTGAGCGCTTGCGTGAGTTCCGGCAGGGTGCGCCCCGGTCGGGTGGTCCGTCCTGCGCGGAGTAGGTTGAGCTTTGCGTGCCCGAAGCCTGATTTGGCGGTTCGGAGGCGACGACGAATTCCGCGTTCGACGAACAGGAGGTGTTCAATTCGAGTCGAGCGAGCGTCGGTGAACCATGTTTCCGGAGTGGATGCGCCCTTCTCCCAGGTCCCGACGTGGTGTGGAGACCTCAAGTTGAAGGAGCTCTGCGCGACATCGAAGAGCACGTAGGGCGCTTTGGCGCGAAGGCTCCAGTTGTCGTGGTAGTCATGGAACGTTTCGCTTTGGACTAGACGGCCGCCGACGAGGCGTGCGAGTACGTTGTAGAACTTACGGTACGGCGCGTACGCCGCGTCGGTCCACAGGGCTTTGCGTTTGACAAGCGCCCGGACGGTGCCGAACCCCACGAAGTGGTAATGCCAGGCGCGTTCGACGTGACGTGCACAGAAGAAGAAGACGACGTCGCCTATTCCGAGCGAGTCTCGGACATCCCGGCGGCAGACGCCCCAGCTCGCCTTGCGGACGTCTCCCAGTAGGTGCTGCGCCGCGAAGAAGGATGGATCGTCTCCCCAGTCGTAATAACTGTCGTTGTAGCCTGCGAGAAAGGCTTGGAGTAGAGGATCCCGTTTCGCAGCGGCCTCGGTCAGCCGTAGCTGTCTCGGCGAGGGCTTTCTGCTTCGATAGGTGCAGAGGTAGGCGTTCATTGCTCGATTATATTCCCGCCTGCCGAATGAAAGGAGTTTTCCTTGGTATGGAAGCGCAGAGTAATCCGGCTCGGAGCCGGATTACTCTGCGGCCGTTTGTCATTCCGCGGAAACGAAGAAGTCGAGATCCCGATTTTACGAGCCGCAGAGGAGAGCAAATTGCGCTTGCCTCGGCGCTACCCCGCTTGAGAAGGCGTTGCAGGAAGAAGGCTCAACGCCCCCGCACACCCCCGACCTCAAGAAGATGAAGGCGAAAATCGAGATCGTCGCGGACTTCGAAGATTTGAAGGAAATCGCGGAGATCCTCAAGCAGATGAAGAAATAGGCGGATCAGCTATCTCTTTTTCTTCTTTTGCTTGGCAATTGCGTCTTCGATCGCCTTCGTAAGGAGGGGGGCGTCGAACTGGTAAAACTTGTTTTCTATTTTAACGGATATTGGTTTTTTGCCCTGGCGCTTCCATTTGGAGCAAAGCCACGCCACCAATACCGGCACAGCTACGTTCTTTCCGGTAAAAAGCGCGATTTCAATAATCGCATGGCCGAGGGCACTTTTCGCGAGCGGCATGTCTCGTATCATGATCGTGCCGCCGGGCGCCTCTTTCTCTCGGCCGAGGCTCAACTCTTGGTCAAATATATCGAACGCGAAATCACTGAGATCGCGGCGCTGTCCTTCAAAACCGATTGTGATTTCATCCGTTTCGCTCATGGTCGTTCACGTACTCGTTTCAAGCATCAATAGTACCACCACGGCGAGTTAATCCTGCGCCCCTGAAGAAATAGGGTGGCAAGGGACTTGCGCGACGGGATATAATAGGCCATGAATACTTACAAAGTATTGGTCGGTGGCGTTGCTGTCGCGATGCTATTCGGCGAGTTCAAGTCCCATCCATTCCACCAGCCACACATCCATTCAGACGTAGACCTATCCGGTACGGTCATCGACTGTTCGGTACTCATGTCAGCGAGCGCAACCGCTAACGCCATTCCCTCTTATTACGTGGCTCCAGATTGGTATCCGCCATGGAAGTAGAAGAGGCGATCTGCCTATGAACATTTACGCCAAATGCGCGAACCCGAAATGCTCCGAATTCGGATTCGAGAAGTCCGTCGCCGTAGGTCAGCTTTTGGGATTCGGCGTGCCGAAAGACCGCGTGAAGTGTCCCGTGTGCCATGAGCCCATGACCACCACCAAAACGGAACGATCGTTACGCCTTCCATCCCGACCCAGAGCGCCCCGCACCGCTCCTACAAGAAACGAGCGAAGAAAGAAATCTCCCCGAGGCTGATCGATCACCTGCTTGCATAAGCAACAACGATGGTAGAATCCGTGCGTGGAAAACACTATTCAATATCGCGGACGCAGCATAACCGTTTCCGCCGTCAAGTCAGGCTCCGCTTATGAAGCGCGTATCGTTATAGACGGTGCGATTCACGTGCTCCCTCCTCTAACCAAATATCCGCCAAGTGAATTCCGCACGCCAGCGGAAGCGATGGATTACGGAATCGAAGCGGCAAAGTGGATGGTTGACCAACGATGAGCGGGGGCGTGAGAAGGAATAAGAAGGAAGAGGGTAGGAACAGGTAGATGACCTTCGATGAGCTTTGGGTAAATTCCCCGATCGTTTTGCGGGAGTTAGCCGCTGAATTTGTCCGCAGAGGCGACGAGTGCCTGAAGGCCGACAAGGAATCACAGCTCACCGCCTGCATGTTCCTCGCACTTCGCTCCGTATCCTTGTTGCTCGGGATGGCCAAGGTCATGGAGCCGGAAACGCGCGACAGTTGGGATGTCCTCGCGCGTGCGCTCCAGGAATCTACGGACCTGCTGATGTACTTCCGATTTGATGAGGACGGCGTCAGGAAGAAGATAGGGTATTGGTTCGCAGGAAAGGGCGATAGCGCATGGAAGGCCGATCACCACAAGTGCGAGGAGTTTATACGGCGGCTCGGGGAAGGCGAAACAGAGCTTGCGGTCCGTTGGAGCGCGATGACGGTGTTTTCGCATCCAACCGTATACGCGGCGCAGAATTCCGCGAAGAACGTGGCGGGTTGGGTTACCGGATTTGCCAAGACAGAAAGCCCGACCGACACCATACTGCCCAAGATTGCCGACTATCTTACATCGATCTCAAAGCTCATGGTTGTCGCGACGTTCGATCTTCCAGGGTGGGTACCACTCGGCTTTGATCTAAACCGAATGCCCACTGCCGACCGATTCCAGAGGGAGTGCAAGAACGTCGTAGGTCCGATACTGGCCATGAATCAGAAGATTACGTTGGCTGAAGGCAGCTACCGCTCCCCCAGTGACAAAACCGCAAGAAGCGCTAAAGTTAAGAAGAACCCCTAAGGCTAGGATCGTGTCCGGTCGGCTGATCGCGCTTCAACAGGACAAGTTGAGGATCAACGACAGGAAGTGTGTCCCAGATGTCGGCTCTTTAGACACGAAGCTACCAACCGTGACCTGACTGGGCGGGCTGGCGCAGACGGTCGTTTTAATCCGGGTCAGCCTAACTATAATTTGGAGCTCCTTACGATGCATAGAACGATTTCCGAAAAGCTATTGGAAGAATTCTGCGCTACGAAAGGCATCGCCTGCCTTCGGATTGCCGAAAGCGATGAGCGTACACCCGATTACGAGCTGGTGGTCGGAGCGGTGCGCATCATTGTTGAGGTGAAGGAAATCACGCCTAACAAGGAGGAGCAAGAATCAGATCTTCTCCTTTCCCAACGTGGTTATGGCAAGGTGCTATCCTACACGCCAGGTGATCGAGTCCGAAAGAAAATCGCGGACTGCTCGGCGCAGATTAAAGGGCGAACGGGCGGGAGACATGCGAGCCTTCTTGTCGTGTTCGACAGTGTGTTTGGCCACGTGGACCCATACAACATAAGGGTTGCGATGTACGGCCTCGAGCAGATCCGAATTGAGGTTCCGCCCATCGGAATGGGTTCTCCGCACTCGACCGGCATGGGTTACGGACCGAAACGCAAGATGACCCCTGACCACAACACCTCAATAAGCGCGATCGGGGCACTATCCACGACGAGCTCGGCAGAAGTGTTCCTTCATGTGTACCACAACAAATTTGCACATGTGCCGCTTAAATACGCCCTGCTGGGTCAGTATGGCGTGGAGCAGTTCGAGCTCGACGATGAAATGATTGGAACGACGTCAAAGTGGCGCAAAGTTGACCTTGTTGCCGAGACGTAACCGGTGGCTGCACCCCCTCGAAGGCGGCGCATCGCTGGTAGCCTTTGAGAATCAAACATGGCCGCCGGGAGAGCCCCCCGAGCGCTGGATCGGCGGGCAAGCGTAGTGCGGACCTAGAATTGAGGCCTGCAGCTTCTTGTTGTCGATTGTGAGCAAACCCGCTTTGGCCCGATTTTGTTCATCATCCAGACTTCATAATTCACCTTTCACCATTCACTCTTCCCAAATCTCTCCGCCCATGCGAGTATTGCCTTCCAACCGCCATTACCGAGGTTCAAACCATGGCCAACCCAGAACACCTCAAAATTCTCAAGCAAACCGTAGAAGTGCCTCACGCATTCAAACTCGCGAAATACGGGGTTCGGGGCCCCGAAGCCGACTTCTGAGGACTGATCCCAGTACGCTGTCGTGCCTGCGCGCTGGGCTGCTGAGCAAATCGTATGGAGTGCGGTCCAGCTACGGTTTAGGCGTTTGGAACCGCCCGACGTATAATGGTTTAAGAATGGCAAGCCCATTTTCGTCTGGCGGTGGTGGAACACATTTTGAAGCACGCGTCGCCGCGTCCTGTCTTGCCGCCGTGTTGTGCGAGGCACGGGTGCGAGGGCTCCCCGGTGATTTCGCTACGGTTGTTCAGTCGCAGCGGGCATCGTTCGACGAGCCGCTCGATGACATCATAATCAAGGGTGTCCGCCAAAATGGCCGTGAGACTCAGCTCGACATCCAGATCAAGAACCAGCTCACCTTTACGCAAAATGACCCGGAATGGGTTGATGTGCTGAAGCAGGCGTGGGACACGTTCGCGAAGGGCACCTTCGATCCCACACTGCACCGGATCGGCGTCGGCATAGGGACCTACAGCGCGCGCGCCGATCAGCACTATCAGTCGGTTCTGAGCTGGGCTACGTACAGCACCGACGGGCGGGATTTCCGGGAGCGGATCGAGAAAGGGGATTACTCACATAAGGACAAACAGACGTTCGTGGACACAGTACGCGCGATCCTGACGGTGCATGTCGGGCGAAAGCCCACAGACGACGAAGTATGGAGGTTCCTCAGTTCCTTCGTCATCATCCATTTTGACTTTCAGTCAGGCGATGCGTCTCGCGATACCGCGGGCGTGATTGACCGGCTCAAAGGATTGGTTGCCCCTGCTAATCGCGGGCTCGCGGCCGGGATCTGGGACTACTTGGTCAAAAAGGCCGGCGAACTGATTCCGGCCGGCGGTGGGGCTAGCCGGGCGACGCTGGCGCAGCAACTCAGTCGAGATGGCTTTTCTCTCGGATCTGCGCCATCGTTTTGGAGGGACATTGCAACCTTGCAGAGAGAGTCGGCACTGGCCCTCGGCGATATCAAAGTGCATATTCATGGTTTGCGGCTGCACCGGGCTGATCCTTATCAGAGCGTACGCGAAGGTCTGGAGGAGGCGCGGTTCATCCAGATCGATGGTGAACCGGGATCTGGAAAATCCGCGCTAATGAAGGACTTGGCTGAGGAATGCCGTCGGAACGGGCCGGTTCTGGTATTGAAGGATACGCGGATTCAGCCGAAGGGTTGGGTGTCGCACGCGCATGTGCTAGGGGTCTCCGCCGATCTGCCCTCATTGCTTCGCGAGTACGCCTGCGCGGGCAGTCCTGTTCTCTTCATCGACGGCGTCGACAAAATCGTCGATCCCGCGATCCAACTAACTGTGAACGACGTGCTGAAGGCGATCGCGTTTGATGACGCGCTCGCGCAATGGCGAATCGTCGTTACGGTCCGAGAACAAAACCTCAGGCACCTCGAAACATGGCTCGATCCGGATGCGCTGAAGAAACTGCCGCTGCGGACGGTGACGGTCGGAGCGCTCAACGATAACGAACTCGATATCGTCGCCAGGCGCTTCCCGCGGCTGCGGCCTCTGCTCAACCAGTCGGGCAATGCCGATATCATCCTGCGGCGGCCATTCTTCCTGGATGCCATGCTGACTCTGGCGGGGCGCGACGGAACGGACAGGCTTCCGGCAACCGAAGTGGAGTTGCTGAAGCTGTGGTGGGACCTGGGCGGTTCGGACCGAGCAGATTTCTCGCTCGCTCAACACCGGCGGAATCTGCTGCTGCAATTGGCGGAACGGCTGGCGACGGCGCCGAACAAGCCGATCTCCATCAACGATCTCGCACCAGAAAGAATCACCGAACTGAAATCCGCCGGAATACTGAGGGACAAGGATCTCGGGCACTCGGTCGTGTTCACGCACGATATCTACGAGGAATGGGCTTTGTGCCAGCTGCTCATCAGCCGAGGCCATGATTTGGCTGTCTTTCTGAAAAATTATAGTGAAGCGGACATGTTCGTTCGGCCCGTGGGACTCCTTGGGACATATTTGCTTGAGACCAAACCCTCCGCCGAGGACTGGAAGGCCTTGTTCGAGAATGTGGGCGGCGCGGATTTGCGTCCTGTCTGGCAGCGCGCGGTCCTTACGTCTAGCCTTCATTCAACGCGAGCCACGCAACTGCTGCACGGTGTCGCGAATTACCTCCTCGAGAATAACGGGGATCATCTCCGAAAGATGCTCATGGCGCTTGCCACGACCGAGGTGCTTCCGAACCCCGTATTTCTCGACGAAAAGCTGACGCCCGATATCGACCCGGCGGATCGCGCGATGTTGGCTCACCACGCCGCCGTCCCCAAGGCTGTTACGTGGGTTCGCTTCCTCGATTGGCTCGTGCCGTTGGTGCCGACGCTTCCTCCTCAGTTGATTCCGGACCTGCTTCCGGTGTTTACAACCTGGCAGAACGCCTTTGCCGGGAACACAGTGCGCCACTGCCGGCAAATCGGAGAGCTCAGCTACGGCTGGCTGATCGAGGTGGAGGAAGCGCATCATGCGCGGGCCTATCGGGACGTGCGGGCACCTTGTGGCGGCGCGTTGGACGGTCGGGACATAGAGAAATCGCTGCGCACCCTGTTCTTGTCTTCGGTCGGCGACGTGCCGAATCTGGGCTCCGAATACCTCCGTAAGAAGCTCGCCGATCAAGACCGCCTGCATATTTTCCGTGGACCGATTCTTTCCAACTGCGGGGCTCTTGTCCGACATCTACCCGCTGAGCTGGTCGATTTCTTCCTGGGGGCTTTCCTTGAAAGGCCGGAGCGCCGGATCGACCGCTTTGGCGGATACTCGGATCACTTAACTCGCGGATTGGGTGTCGCCCACGATCACGAATTCTATCCGGCGTCGCCGACCCAGCTCCCGTTTCTGGGTCTCCTCAACTCCAACGAAGGGGAGGGATTGCGGTTGGTGCACTCCCTCTGCAACCACTCGATCTCAGTCTGGCGGTGGGCGTGCCAGCACAAGAGCTGGAGAAGCCCGGTCCAGCCGATCCCAATCACCTTGACTTTTCCTTGGGGCCAGCAGAGTTTCTGGGGTGACGGCCAGGTCTACCTGTGGTTTCGTGGCATTTGGGGCAGTGATGCCGTCAAATCGGCTCTGATGGCATTGGAGCAGTGGGCACTGAACTCATGCGAAAAAGGAGTGCCTTTCGAGGAAGTTTTCAGAAAGGTCATCAAGGGCAACGACTCGGTCGCAGCGCTCGGGGTGGGGCTCAGTCTCTGCCTGGCCTACCCCGGAAAGTCGCTGGAATGCGCGTTCCCGCTCGTCACCTGCCCATGTCTCTGGGACTGGGACATCTCCCGCTTCGTTCAAGACTGGGGCTTTCACACGAATGAGATCGGCGATTGGCACCGGCATCGCATGCAACTCAATGCCGTTCACAAGCTCAACGAATACCCCCATCGCCGAAGGGAAATTCGTTACCTGGTGCCATATTTCGTGTGCTCTGGCGACGAGGAGCTGATCAACCGGTACGCGGCGGCAATCCGGAGTTTTCCCGAGAACTTGCCGCTCAGCTACGAGGAAGAGAAGGCTGAGGAAGGACACCTCAATGCGTTGCGTGAAGAAATGACGCTCTTTTCAGAGCAGGGCGACCCGGCGCATTTCAAGGCCGAGCCGACCGAAGACGGCAAGCACATCAAGATCTGGAATGACCCTCCCTCGCTTAAGAAGGAGAAGTATCGTGTTCGGCAACGGGAGCAGGAACAGCTCAGCGAGTTCGCGTCGGTCGCCATCTGGGCACAGAAAGCCCTCGATGATGGGGTCGTGGGCGAGCAAGTCTCGATCGAGGAGGCAGTCGCCAAGGTTAAACAATGGGACCAGCCTGGGGTGTTCGATGGCGACGACGCGCAAGCGTTTGAGGACAAACAGCGCTCGGGAGCGATCGTTGGCGCCGCTTTCGTCGCCGCGCGGTACACGAATGATGCGCCGGGTGCCGATTTGCTTAAATGGTGCCGGAACGTGTTTGACCGGGCGTTATCCGCGAGGCGGAAGCCCAGTCAATGGTCGTGCCGCGGCAGCATCCTTTCGATGGACCCGCTCGTGTTTGCTGCTCACGGCTATGCGGCCCTGCTCGCGAAAGGGCAAGACATTGCGCATTGCCAGGGAGCGCTGCTACGGCTTGCCCTCGATCCGCTCGAAGGCGTTCAGAGCACGGTGTTCGCCGCGGCCAGCCAATTTGCGGGTGCCCGGCCTGAGTTCTACTGGCTGTTGCTGCATGTAGCGCTCGGGCAATGCGTCGTGACAGACGAGCAGATTCCCGCCTACCGTTCAATCCTCTTCGACGCGAAAGAGGCCGAGTTCAAGGAAGAACTCCTCTCGCGCGCGGAAGCCCTTGCGGCATCCGGAACGATACCCGACCTTCCCACGATTCCTTTGCCGTGGATCAAGTCTGCTGGACCGCAGAAGCCGGCGCACAGGGATACAAAGGGCTATACGAGAAACAAGACAATCTTCCTACATGACGTGGCTGGTAACTTACTTTTCAAGGCACCTCTGGAGCCGATCCTTGCCGATGCAACGAGGCGGGTGAAATTCTTGAAAACGGTCGGCGAACTGCTGGACTGGACCGTTCAGGAAATCATTCCTCCGTTTGCGGACAGCCGCCACGATCATAGGGGCAATACGCCATTCGAATGGGTGTTTGGATTCGCCGCATGGTGCGGCCGGGTCTGTGCATACCTAACACCTGCTGAGGCCCATCAGGCTGTTCTCGACCGCACATTCAGCCGGGACACCGATACGGCTCTTATGGTCATGCAGGGCGTCACGAAGTCCTTCATGATCCAGGCGTTTCTCAGAGCAAAGGACATCACCGAGGACAAGTTAACGTTGTGGCGGGACATCACCGATTGGATATTCGCAAGCCGCGCGTGGCATCCGGACAGCGAACATCTTGATCGGGAATTTGTGACCTGCGCTTTCGCGGTGTTGTTCTGCGTCGCGCCCGATTTCTCTCCACTGCTGTGCGGTGTTGAGCCTGGGTGGCCCCACCTTGCGAAGTTCAATTCGATCCTGGAACGAGCCGTGCGGGAGTTCGGACGTCATCATACGCTTTATCTTGCAGTCACAACTTTCCTGAAGAACGGCGGTTTCGACCTGCTGCCAAGACCCGCGCTCGCATGGCTTGAGCAGATCGCCCGCGAGAAGAAAGCCGATCAAGGGTTCTGGAAGGTGAACGGCGACGAAACCGTCGAGTTGCTCGGCCGCCTTATCAAGCAAAAGGGCGCTGAGCTTTCGCTCGACGACCGCAAGGCGATCATTTTGATTTCGGACTTGATGACCGACAACGGCGTTCGCGGTGCAGGATTTCTTCACCAGGATTTGCTACGAGCCGAGAAGGTTGCGTCCTGAAAAACCCAGCTAGACGCGGCTCTCGATTGGCTGAGAAGGTCGTGAACTTCAGGTGACTTTGCGAGCCCGGTTCCGGGCAGATGGTCAAGTCACTCCCGATACCCCCTCTTCTATCCACTTGCGCCCGCATCGTCGGCCGCTCGGAAGTTATACACCCGCTAATTTGTCGGCCAACCGCTCGGAGTTGCTAGCCTGACTCCCGAGATACGGGGTTCTGGGATGTGTGAACCTACGCTCCTCTCTGCTTGGACGTATTACGGCCTAAGCGTACTTTGGGTCGCCGTCGCCAAACCCCACTTTACAAGGAAGGTAAGCCGACCAATTGACCA
>Ga0187854_10004194_pt1 | contig 10996 bp, 8 predicted proteins | sample June2016WEW_6_15_FD_132445 | JGI IMG/M metagenome (GOLD analysis project Ga0187854, IMG submission 132445) | Peatland microbial communities from SPRUCE experiment site at the Marcell Experimental Forest, Minnesota, USA - June2016WEW_6_150 | ecosystem: Environmental > Terrestrial > Soil >...
CTAAATCTTTCTTTTCGATTTTATCGCTCATCAAGATATTTTCATTCTAAAAGCTGATTTTATTTCAAGAAAGAAGGAATCTATGATAGAAAGAATCGGAGTTGACTCGATTTTCAGTTATATAGGATTGGAAAAAGCGATGGCCAAGTACAAATCGTACGATTATGCTCAGCGGGTGATGATTCCGGTATCCCTGGAAGAGCAGTTGGTGCCGGGGACTCTGGAGTTTGCGATCCAGACTTTGGTCGAGGATCGGATGGACATGGCCGTGTTTGAGGATCGATACCAGAATGACGAGACAGGGAGGATGGCCTACGATCCCAAGATTCTCTTGAAGGTGATTTTACTGGGATATGCTCGGGGTTTGATTTCATCGCGGAAGATGGAGCAGGCGTGCCGGGAGAATGTGACGTTTATGGCGTTGGCGTGTGGGCAGCGTCCGGATCACAGCACGATTGCAGCGTTTGTTTCCTCAATGGAGGGGGAGATATTACCTCTTTTTCGGGATGTTTTGCTGGTTTGTGAGGAGAGCGGTTTGTTGGGGGGGACGTTTTTTGCGTTGGACGGGTGCAAGCTTCCCTCGAATGCCTCCAAGGAGTGGAGCGGAAAGATTTCAGACTTGGTGCGGAAGAAGGAGAAGATGGAGAAGAGGATTACGGAACTTTTAAAGCGGCAGGTGGAAGTAGATAAGAAGGATGAGGAAGGGGGAAAGGATATTTTTAGCGGACTGAATCGGCGCAAGCAGATGGAGCGGTTAAAGAGGAAGGCGGAGCGGATTCGGCAGTTTCTAAAGGAGAATGGGGCCAAGATTGGAAGGACGGGGAAAGAGGTCAAGAGTAATGTGACGGATAATGAATCGGCGAATATGATGACCTCCCATGGGGTGGTGCAGGGATATAATGGGCAGGCGGTGGTGGATAGGAAGTTTCAGGTGATAGTGAACGGGGAGGCGTTTGGGGAGGGGCAGGATCATTATCATGTGGCGCCGATGGTGGAGGGGGCGAAGGAGAATCTGGGGGCGATTGGTTATTCCGAAGACTGTTTAGAAGATAAGGTATGGGTGGCGGATAGTAATTATAGTAGTCCGGCGAATTTGGAGGCGTGTCGGGAAGAGAAGTTGGATGCGTATATTCCGGACAAGAAATTTCGGACGAGGGATCCGCGGTTTGCGACGCAAGAGAGGTGGAAGTCTGGAAGGAGGAAGAAGTTTGGTTTGGAGGATTTTTGTCGCCGAAAAGAGGCAGATGAGTATGTTTGCCCGAATGGAAAGGTTTTGCATCGCATAGCCAAGAAAGTCATTTGGGATGGGGTTATTTATCGGAGGTATGTTGCGAGGGAAGAGGACTGCTTGGATTGTGAGTTACGGGCAGGTTGTCTTCTGGGGGAGACGGTGAGGAGGAGGCAGTTGAGCGTTCCCCTGGGGGCGGTCCCTGGGAATTTGTTGAAGGCGATGGCGGAGAAGGTGGATACGGAGAGGGGGCGGGAGATTTATCATCAGCGGATTGGGATAGCGGAGCCGGTGTTTGCGAATATTCGAGCGGTGAAAGGATTGGATCGATTTACCTTGCGGGGGAAGATCAAGGTGAACATCCAATGGGTGTTGTACTGTATGGTTCATAATATCGGGAAGATTATGAGTTATGGGTTTGCTTAGAGGGGATGAAAGAGGAGAAATATATCAAGATCAGACAAAATATTTCTTGGAACCGAATTGGAAGTAAGATTATGGTAAGAAATTCCTGGAAAAGTGTTTTGACCGCCGAATGCTTTTTTAAAAAACTGGGTTTTTCGACAGCCTCGCTATATCTCCATCTGTTTTCCGATCACCGAAAATGTCTCGATATGCTTTTTATATATTGAATCGGGATGCATCACTTCTTTCGGTAATCTTCGATCCCTAAAACATCCCTTCACTGAACATAAATAGGTGTAATTGATAAACTCAGCCTAATCGGATGTTAACTCTCAGGAAAGTGTTGGCTCTCCGCACCTTGCGGCTCTGCGTTTTTTCCTAGACTCCCGCTTCGTCCACCAGCTGGATAAGATGTTTGACTTCCACGGCTGAGCCCTTCTGTCCCAGCTGGTCTTTCAACTGTAGCATACAACCGGGACAGCCTGTCACCACCACCGAGGCCTGGGTCGCTTCGATGTCTTCCACCTTGCGCCGGCTGATCTGTCTGGAGAGGTCGTAGTTGTAGAAGCTGAACGAACCGCCCCCACCGCAGCAGCGCTGGGGATCCCGCATCTCTACGAGGGTGACCCCCGGAAGGCTCTTCAAAATTTGCCTGGGTTGGGATGTAACCCCCTGCGAGCGGTTAAGATGGCAAGGATCGTGGTAGGTCACTTTTCGCAGCGAGTCTTTCTCCGCCTGGTTCAGTTTGATTTTTTGGGTGAGCAATTCGGCAATGTCCAGGACTTTTCCGCTGAAGGCATTCACCCGATCCTTCCAATCCTGGCTCTCCTCCTCCACCAGGGTCTTATAGCTCTCTTTCAGAGCGGTGCCGCAAGTCGCACAAGCCACCACCACCGCATCAAGTTCATAGGGCGAAAAGGCTTCCACGTTCCTCTTCAGCAATTCCAACCCGTTTTGTAGGTCTCCGGACATGAATACCGGAATGCCGCAGCAAGTCTGCTTTTTAGGGAATATGACCTCGACCCCATGGCGACCGAGAACATGAATGAGCGAGCGGCCGATGGACGGGTCTACGAAATCGATGAAGCAGCCGGAAAAAAGACCCACCCGCATTTGGACCGGTCCTTTCGCAGGAGGAATCACTTCGGGAAACTCCTTCCGGAGAGGGGTTTTGCTTAAATCCGGGATTAATCTTCCCTTGCCAAAGGCCGAAAGGAAAAAAGGAAGATGTCGGAGTTGTCCATCCCCTTTGGGGGGTGCGAACATCTGAAGGTAGGAGAAGGCTTTTAGGGCTTTCTCGAAAAGGGAACGATTCTTAAGCAGATACTTGAAGGCGATCCTCTTAGAAAGGGGCAACCCCCGCCGTTTGGCCAGTTCAGCACGGATTCCCAGGACGAGCTTACTCTGGTCCACCCCTGCCGGGCAGGCTCCTTTGCAGGTCAGGCAGAGGAGACATTTCATAAAAATATCTTCGGTGTAAGAAGAATACGGCAGCTCTCCCGCAACCAGCGCTTTGGCGATCTCCGTTTTTCCACGGGAACTGTAGGTCTCCCGCTGCAACTCCCGAAAAACCGGGCAGACCGCCGCACACACTCCACAGCGCGAGCATTTCTCTGCCTCTTGGATCATGATTTTTTCAGAAAACATAAATACCTCAGGGACGCAGATTTGCGCAGATAAACGCAGATCATCTACTTCCTTGCGTCATCAAATGCCTTGCGCTTGACTTCCGGCTTCGGGCCAAAGTTAAGCAAAAGACTGACTTCCATCTTTGTGGCCTTCAAATAATTCAGCAATTGGGCTTCATTTTCCTCCACCAGCTGCCTGCTGGCCTTAATTTCCACTATCACCTTGTTCTCCACGAGAATGTCGGCAAAATACTCTCCGATCAATTTTTGGTCATAAAACACCTGTATCGGGGCTTGCCGGACCGCTGAGATATTTTCGTTTTCCAGCTCAATGGCGATTGCGCTCTCATAAATCTTTTCTAAAAATCCATATCCGAATTTGTTATATACTTTGTAAAAATTTTTGATAATTTTATCGGTTAGTTCTGTGTGCTTAAAATCCTGAAAATCTGCGTCCCAGAGATTTTTTAGACGAATTTGCCCGGGTTCATAATTCCGTTCGGGTCAAAGGATTTTTTAATTTCCTTCCAGACTTGCATCAAGGCCGGGGAGATCTCCAGCGGGATAAAAGGCTTCTTGGCCAGTCCGATCCCGTGCTCCCCGGTAAGGGTTCCCCCCAGGGCAATGGAAGACTCAAAGATCTCTCGGCTTGCGTTTTCTATTCTTTCCACTTCTTCCTTGTTACCCGGGTCATAGGTCAGCAGAGGATGCATATTGCCATCTCCCGCGTGGGCCAGAAGATAGATCGTCATTCCATATTTCTCCCCAATATCTTTGATCCTCCGAACCATGGCCGGGATTTGGCTGATCGGTACGGTGGCATCCTCGGCGACCATCATCTTGCTCACCCGGAAAAGAGCCACCGATCCAACCTTCCGCGCCATCCAGAGCCGCTCCGCCTCTTCCTCAGTCTTAGCCAACTTGATATCAAAAGCTCCCTGGGCCTCGCAGAATTCCCTGGCAATCCTGGCCTGGCGGTCCACGGTCTCGACAAATCCATCCACTTCGATAATCAGCATGGCCGCCGCATCCATGGGCAAACCCAGTTTATAAATCTTTTCACAATTCTGGATGTAATGCTGGTCCATCAGCTCCAAGGCTCGGGGAACGATGCCTGCCGCCATGATTCTCGAAACGGTCGTGCTGGCATCGTCGATGGACCGAAATGCCACCAATAGCGTACGCCGGGCCTCGGGCTTGGCGATCAGCTTCACAATGATTTTGGTGAAGACCGCCAGGGTTCCCTCTGACCCGCAAAGCAAGCGAGTCACGTCATAACCGGTGACATTTTTAATTGGCCGCCCCCCGGTTTTGATCACCTCCCCCGAGGGGAGTACCGCTTCCAGGCCCAGGAGGTAATCCCGGGTGACGCCATACTTTACGCATCTCGGCCCCCCGGCGTTGGTGGCTACATTCCCGCCGATCTGGCAGATCGTTTGGCTGGCCGGGTCGGGAGGATAAAAAACGCCCGCAGCCTCAGCCGCTATCTGCAGGTCGTTGGTAATTACCCCCGGCTCGACAACGGCCAACCTGTCCTCCGGGCTGACTTCCAGGATCTTATTCATCTTGGACATTGCCATGACGATTCCGCCCCGCTCGGGGGTACACATCCCGCTCAATCCCGTCGCCGATCCACGAGGGGTCACCGGAATCCTTTCCCGATTGGCCAACTTCAATATTCTGGAAACCTCTTCGGTTCCAGTCGGGAGGACGACCACATCCGCTTTCTTTTCCGCAAAGGCATCGTGGGAATAAACCATCAGGTCCTCTGGAGCGGTCAGACAGCGGTCTTTGCCCACCAGATCCTTAAGCTCTTGGATGATCGATTTGGCCAGCATGGATAATCTCCTTATGAAAATTGAATCAGGAACCTTTTTCGCAACAACTCCCAGAATTCATATAGTTGATTGTATCTTTAAATGTCAATTACAAAATGATCCCTATCATCAATAAATATGCAGAAAAATATTGTCTATCCCTTTTTTTATGATAAATTATCTTCATTCAGTAGAAACATTCATCCTGTGATCGCGAATCTCGCCCCTCTCCCTCTGGAGGCTGTTTCGCAAATCGTCATGCCCGCGAAGGCGACCATCTTTGGGGCTGAATTTTTGAATAAAATCGCGACTGGATTCCTCCTTTCGCGGGAGTGACGACCTCTTTTTTAATCGCGACACAGTCTCCTCGAAGGGAAAGTTCGGAGCCGGATTCAATTGCCAGATTTGATCACAAATCCTCTTTTCAGGAGTCGCCATGTCCGTTCCATTTGAAAAATTCTTCGAACCGAAAAGCGTGGCCGTGGTCGGTGCATCAGCTGTTCCTCATAAACCCGGCAACGACGTAATCCGGAATATTCTGGCCAATGAATATTCAGGGAAACTCTATCTGGTGAATCCCAAAGGAGAGGAGATCCTGGGAATGAAGGTTTATTCTTCCATCCAGGAACTCCCCGGGGGAATCGATCTGGCCGTTATTATCCTCCCGGCCAGCCTCAACCCTCAGGCGATCCGGGACTGTGCGGCCAGGGGAATCAACGCCATTGTCCTGGCTGCCGGAGGTTTTGCCGAAGTGGACGAAAAGGGGGAAGAGTTACAGGAAAAACTGTTCCAGGCGATCCGGGAGACCGGAGTTCGGGTCATCGGCCCCAACACCTCCGGCCATACCTCCACGCCGCACAAATTTACTTCAACCTTCTTCCCCCAGGGCAAAATTCCCCGGGGGAACATTTCTTACATTGCTCAAACGGGAAATTTTGCCACCCACACCATGCGTTACATCTCTACCGGAGAAAACTTCGGCGTAGCCCGGGTCGTGGGGTTGGGCAACAAAGTTGACATTGAAGAGAGCGACGTTCTCGAATATTACGAAAAGGACCCGGAGACCAAAGCCATATTCATCTACCTGGAGAGTATCAAAAACCCGAAGCGTTTTTTCAAGATCGCCCGGGAAGTGACTCGTAAAAAGCCCGTGTTCCTTCTGAAAGGAGGGGCCACGGCCGAAGGGGCAAAAGCGGCAGTGGCCCATACCGCGGCCCTGGCGGCGGAAGACCGGGTCATCGATGGAGCCTTGAGGCAGGCCGGAATTGTCCGGATTCAAAAGTATTCTCAACTCTTTCTAGCCGCCAAGGCTTTATCTTCCATGCCCCTCCCTCGGGGTAACCGGGTGAGCTTCCTCGCCCCTTCAGGAGCCATGCTGGTGGTTCTCACAGATCTATCTTTATCCCTGGGTCTTAAAGTCCCCGATTTTGAAGAATCCACCCGAAAGTTCTTACAAGATATCAGCCCGCCTATCATTCGCATGCGGAACCCGGTGGACATCTGGTTTGCGGCAGGCATTCACGGGGTGGAATTTGCCTATCGCGAAGGGACGGAAGCTGCCCTCAAGGACCCTAACATCGACGCGGTCATACCCATTCTGCTCCTAACCGATGACACTGGGGTGCCGCCGCTGGATTTCCTCGTGGATCTGGCCAGGAAATATCCGGAAAAGCCAATTTATGTGACTTTCACCGGGGAGAAAAAGCACATGGACGCAGGGAAGGCCTTTCTGGAACCGAGAGGAGTCCCCACCTTTCCCCTGATAGAGGATCCTTTTGAGGTCCTTGCGCTTCTGGCCCGCTGCCGGCGCTTTATGGAACGGCCCTAAAAAATCGCATGGAGGATAGCGGGCGTCACGCCTTTGGCATGACTTAAAGGCGGAGGCCTAAACTCAACAATTTGACCTTTTCCCCACGTTAGTTGGGTTGTAGGAGAAGCTAGAGGCCCTTCAGCGTTGGACTCGATTTCAGTTTTGAAAAAGGTTTTCTATTGACATAATCCAAAATTCATTGGAAAATTCTCGCAGTTGCCCCGGATTTCCTCTTTTCCGCGAATTATGGTCCGGACGAAAACTCTTTTCAGCATATAAAATCCACGATCAAACCGAGGAGGGAAAAACAAGATGAAACATGATTGCAAGATCATATTGACCCTGGCTGTCTTTGCGGTGGGCCTGCTGATTGTACCCACAGATGGTCAAACTGCCGGCTTCCCGAACGCTTCTATTACCTTTATTGTTCCCTGGCCGCCGGGTGGAGCCACGGATGTCACCATGCGCCCTCTCGCGGAGGGAGCCAAAAAAGCCCTTGGTCAGCCAGTCATTGTTGAGAACAGAGTCGGCGGTGGGAGCGCCGTGGGCGTTGGAAGCATTGTGGGCAAGAAACCCGACGGTTATCTAATCGCAGAGACGGTCAGCAGTCTGCACCGCAATTCTTATATCAATAAATTATCCTTCGATACGGTCAATGATCTGACCCCAATCATCCTGGTTGGCGGACACCTTTATGGGATCCTGGTCCGCGCCGATTCCCCGCATAAAACCCTCAAGTATCTTGTAGATTATGCCCGGGCCAACCCTGGGAAAGTCACCTATATGGCCTCGGGGATTGGAACGGGGGGCCATATTGCCATGGAGGAGTTTGCTTACAATGCTGGCGGCCTGCAATTCTCTCACATTCCTTCCAAGGGAGATCCGGAATCGTCTGCTGCCCTGCTGGGAGGCCATGTAGACTGTATTTCCACCACTTCTGGCTGGATTCCTCTGGCGGAAGCTGGGAAGCTCAGGCTTTTAGCCACTTATGGGGATAAGCGCACGAAAAAATTCCCCAATGTGCCCACCGTCAAAGAATTAGGGTACAAAATGACTCACAATTCCCCTATGGTCCTTTTTGGCCCCAAAGGTATGCCCAAGGAAATAGTCAAAATCCTTCATGATGCTTTCCATAAAGCCATGGATGATCCCCTCTACGTCTCAGCCATGGACAAGTATCAGATGCCTATCATGTATGTGAACACGGAAGATGCTACCAAATACTGGGCTGAAGCTTACGTCGAGGCCGGGGAACATGTGCGGAAATTCATTTTGAAAAAATAATCTCTAACCCGGCCTCGCCGGAATCAAAAAGACATATTGTCTCGGAAATTCTCTTACCCCCCTTGCCAAAGCGGCCAAGGGGATTTCAGAAATTTGTTGCCAATATGCGCACAGCTTCATTTCTAAGAGATTAACAGAAGGCGGGATGAAGAAAACCTACATTATTGCCAATGTCTTTTGGCTGGTTCTTTCCATAGCCGTTTGTCTCGAGTCGTGGCGCCTCGACGTGGGGGGATTGCACACCCCCGGACCGGGGTTTCTCCCCTTTTATGCAGCGATTCTGCTTGGAGTTCTGGCCTTGATTTCCCTCATTCAAACCTTGAAAAAGACTGAGGGGCCGGCTACGGGGATTTGGGGGGGGTCGGTGGTTCAAGTTGGTTTTTATGCTGGCCGCCCTTTTTATTTACGTTCTTCTCTTAAACCTTTTGGGTTTCGTTTTGGCGACCTTTCTCCTGCTCCTCGTTTTATTCCGCGTCATCGAACCCTATGGATGGAAGATGGTTCTCATCTCTTCGCTGCTTACGATTACGGGGACGTATTTTTTCTTTGTGGTCCTTCTGGAAAGCCGATTGCCTCGGGGCTTGCTGGGATTTTAGGAAAACCGAATTCAAGGATTGGCCGGGCATACTTGAGCCGGATTTCAGAATTTTCCCTAAAACTAAAAAGGAACGTTTAATTCGCCTTGGATATTTTTAACCAGCTCCTGATGGGTTTTTCGGTTGCTTTGCAACCGATGAATATTTTTTATTGCTTCATGGGGTGTCTGATCGGGACCCTGGTGGGGGTGCTTCCGGGCCTCGGGCCGGCCGCGGCCATGTCGCTCCTATTGCCGGTCACCTTTCATGTAACTCCTGTATCTGCCATTATCATGCTGGCTGGGATTTACTACGGAGCCATGTATGGGGGCTCCACAACCTCCATCCTGGTAAACATTCCGGGCGAGGCCGCCTCGGTGGTCACTTGTTTGGACGGGTACCAGATGGCTCGCCAGGGCAGGGCCGGACGTGCCTTAGGGATATCCGCCTTTGGGTCGTTCATCGCCGGAACTCTTGGTATTATCGGCCTTACGTTGATGGCTCCTCCCCTGGCCAATTTTGCCCTCCGGTTTGGGCCGCCGGAGTATTTTGCCCTCATGTGTCTCGGGATGGTAGTTTTGACTTTCCTCTCCTCCACCTCAATGATCCAGGCTCTGATGATGGCCTGCTTCGGACTCCTTATAGGAACCATCGGGACAGACACCGTCTCCGGCACATCCCGCTTTTCCTTCGGCATTACGGAACTCCTGGACGGCGTGGGCCTCGTGCCGGTGGTGATGGGACTCTTCGGTATTTCGGAAATGCTTTTGAATATCGAACAGAAGATTGACCGGGAGATTTTCAAGACCGGGGTCAAGGGGCTTCTCCCGACCGTTCAGGACTGGATTCAGGCCAAGGGGGCCATTCTCCGGGGAACGGTCCTGGGCTTTTTCCTGGGCATTCTTCCCGGTGGCGGCGCCGTCCTTTCATCCTTTGTCGCATATGCTGTGGAAAAAAAGTTTTCCAAATATCCGGAAAAGTTTGGAACCGGGGTGATCGAAGGAGTGGCCGCACCCGAATCCGCAAACAATTCCGCGGCTCAGGGTGCCTTTATCCCGCTGCTCACCCTGGGCATCCCTTCCAACGTTGTCATGGCCATTCTCCTGGGCGCTCTGATCATTCACGGGGTAACTCCCGGCCCGCTGCTCTTGACCAACTACCCGCAAGTCTTCTGGGGTGTGGTAGGCAGCATGTATATCGGCAATGCGATGCTGCTTGTCCTGAACCTTCCCCTGATCGGGCTTTGGGTCCAGCTCCTCAAGGTCCCCTACCCGGTCCTGATGCCTCTCATCATCATTTTCTGCGTCATCGGGGCATACACGATTAACAACAGTATCATGGATGTTTTTTTCATGCTCATCTTCGGCGTCGTGGGATATTTGATGAAGAAGCTCAAATACGACGCTCCCCCGCTGATCCTTGCCTTTGTGCTCGGCCCGATGCTGGAGTATTCCCTGAAGCAGTCCCTCATGGTATCCAAAGGAAGCTTTAAAATTTTCTTCACCCATCCGATCTCAGCTGTCTGCCTGATCATAGCGCTGATTCTCCTTGTCTTTCCTATGATTCCTCGGCTGCGCAAAAAACGCTTTGGGGCAACCCATGAATCTGATATCGGCTGATTTGCAAATTGCCTTCTCACCTCAATTGCATATCCCAAAATTCAAAAATTCAAATTTAAAAAAATAGAATTTGTGGTATCGTAATATTGAAACAGACTTGTAGAGGCGGCCCGACGGGTCGTTCCTACGATATAGGTACGAGGGTAGAGAAATGGAAAAGAGAAGTGACCTGCTGATTCGGGGAGATGCAAGAGCGGCGAACCGCGCGCTGCTCCGTTCCCTGGGTCTCATCGATAGCGATTTCGACAAGCCTTTCATCGGAGTTGTCAATACCTGGACGGAGATGAATCCCGGACACGTTCATCTGAGGTCCCTGGCTGAAGCGGCCAAAGCAGGCATCCGAATGGCCGGGGGGGTTCCTTTCGAAATGAACACCATCGCCCTCTGCGACGGCATCGCCCAGGGCCATCTGGGAATGAGGCGGATCCTCCCCAGCCGGAACCTCATCGCCGACTCCATCGAGCTGGCCGCAGATGCCAACCGTTTCGATGCGATCATTGTGCTGGCCTCCTGCGATAAGATTGTCCCCGCAAGCTGGATGGCCATTGCCCGCCTGGACATTCCGGCCATTATGATCACCGGAGGGCCGATGATGCCCGGGCGGTTTCGGGGAGAGCAACTGGTTCTTCC
>Ga0187854_10004205_pt1 | contig 10970 bp, 8 predicted proteins | sample June2016WEW_6_15_FD_132445 | JGI IMG/M metagenome (GOLD analysis project Ga0187854, IMG submission 132445) | Peatland microbial communities from SPRUCE experiment site at the Marcell Experimental Forest, Minnesota, USA - June2016WEW_6_150 | ecosystem: Environmental > Terrestrial > Soil >...
GATTATCCCAATGCTTTTCAAGGGGTTAGAACTATAGCGGCGGGTATGCGGGCGAGGCGCTCGCGCTACGTCAAGTTGCGTTGTTGGAGGCCTGCGGCTTCGCTTCTTGCTTGTTTCACGATCGGCCCGTCAGCGTCGGCGGTCTTCCATAACCGCAAGAGCTCGCCGTAGAGTTCCAGCGCCCTCGAACGGTCAGGCTGCGATGCCGCGGCACGCGCGAGGCCGAGCCGGGCCAGGACGCCCAAGGGATAGTTCTGGACCAGACCGGGATGCTGGAGGATCTTCTCGAACTCTCCGACTGCCTCGGCGGCTTTCGCTGCCTTTAGATAAGCTTCGCCCCGCAGATAGACAGGGTACATAGGGCTAATCGCCAGCACCTGAAAGTCGGAGGTCTGGCCAAGTTCATAGTGTTTTGCGATTTCGAAGTGCTCAAGGGCTCCCAAGGGAGCGCCGTTGCTCAGTTGCGCAGCTCCCTCAATGGTGGGTAGCCAGTACTTATTCAGAATTGCATCCAGCGGGAATTCCTGCTTAAGCGTGACGGCCAACATCTGCGCGCGCTTAGCGTCGCCCGCGCGCGCCAGCGCCAAAGCCGCAAGAACGCGAATGCCCTTGCCGCCGGAAAGCCGGAGCGCCCAGTCCGCCTGTTGAGCGGCTTGGCGGCGATTGCCGAATTCGGCCTCGAACAGTGCGCCTTGAGCTTGCCAGGCGGCGGCGCGTTCATTGGCATGAGCGGTTGTGGCCAGACCTACCGCCTGGCGAATCAGCCGGCGCGCCTCACCCAATCGGCCCCGCCCGGCTTCCGTCTGCGCCTGGAAGAGGAATAGAATCTCCGCCGCTTCGGGTTTGGCGGCCGCAAGGGAAGCCTGGCGCCGCATCTCCGCCGTATTACCCTCGAGAAAGGCAAGTTGATATTCGATCAGGTACTGATCTACCTCTTGGAGCCTGCGGCTCTGCATGTCGCTAAGAACCGCGCGGGCTTCCTGCCGGCGATCAGTGTTGAGCAGTACTTCCGCCAGATTCGTATAGTTGTAGGCAAGATTCGGATTCTTTCGCAGCGCCTCTCGATAATCGGCGATGGAACTTTCGTAGTCTCCGTAGGCGCTGTGGATCATCCCACAACCGGTTAACGGCGCCGAATCGTGGGGAAAGTCGCGCCGCCAATCTTCATACACCGCCAGTGCCTTGTCGAGTTCGCCCGTGACGAAGTGATAGTAGCGGGACTCGATGTAGTAGCGTTCGCGCTGACTGACATGTTCCCGCAACACAAAAGCCTTGCGGAACTTGGCGGCGGCCAGATCGAACTGCATGGCGTCGAAGTACACGCCGCCCAGCCGGTTGTAGGCCATAGCAAACGTCGGGTCTAGTTCGATGGCGCGCTGGAAATAAGGGACGCTCTCCAGATCTCCTTGCGTGTTCCGAACCGAAATTCCTTCACCATAGGCTTGCAGAGCCTTCAGCGAGGGAGTGGTGACCTGCTCGAGCGGCGTGCTGTACTTTTGCAAGTTGGCGAGAGATTCGCCGAGTTTGGCGCGCAGCTCCGAAGCCGCTTTGTCGAGTGACGGCAACACCTGTTCCTTGCCTGCGGCTCGTACCTGCTGCCGGACGATGACCTCTCCCGTGGCGCAACTCGTCGTGGTCATACCGATCACGTACAACAGCCCCATGCTCGCGATGGAACCCGAAAGCACGGCCGTACCACCCGCGCGCTGGCACAACTCGCGTGCCATCTCGCCGGTGAGCGATCCGCCGGGCGGATAGGCCATGAGCCGCCGCGTTTCCTCCACCTGGCGCTCCGGAAGGATGTTAAGAAATGCCGATTGCTCCAGGTCCACGAGCAAGGCTTGCTTGATGGTGCCGTCAAAGACCGGATCACCGGTGGTGTTGTCGAAGTTCGCCGCCACGATCAGGTCTTTTGCCGTGAACGGCGTCCTGCTTCGAGACCCTGGATACCTGCCGTGGATCGCCCAGAGCAGGGTGGCAAGAACACAGAAGGCGGCCACGACGTAAGTAAGCCGGAGGCGCTGGCTGACCCTGCGATCGCTGCGACCTTCGAGCTTCCCGCCTTCCCGAGCGCAGAAAGTGGGTGTGTAGCTGCCCTTTGGGACTTCCAGGACGATCGCATCCCCAGAACCCTCATTCTGGTAGTACTCCGCGAGCGCGGCTCGCAGTCGCCCGGCCTGCACCCTCACAAACGCATCCAGCCGCGGATCGAAGGAGCTTCCGCGATTGAATGCCTCCATGGCGACTACAGCCTCTTTCAATTCATCGCCGTGACCCTCCAGGGTCTTTTCGACAATGAAGCTGAGAAACTTCCGCAGACCTTCGGCTTTCAGGAACCGTTGGGAGGCAAGAACCCGCACCGCTGGAAGAGCCGCAGGGCCGGACCGCGGGCCCTGCGCTACCAGGCCGGACCCCGATGTCCGCAAGGCCTTTCGCAGTGCGAGAGCCGTTAACGACGCCTTACGCTTGGTGATCGAGTTGCGCAAGGTGGGAAGCTACAAGCGCAGAGATTCCAGTTCGAACGGTGGCTGAGGTTCTGTGACCCGGAGGTAGCCACGGTTAATTCGTCTTTGGAATTGGCTCTGGGTTCGTCATCGAAGGAAAAGCCTACGGTCACGAAAGCGGTGACCGTGGCTACGGCTCTTGGTCTTACATTTGATTCGGCGATTGTGTACCTGCCGGAGTAGGTATGCTAAGTTATTGGAATGGCACGGCCGCGACATTGCCTCTTTTGTGATCGTCCGGCTGACACTCGCGAACACGCATGGCCTGAATGGCTGCTGGAAAGGTTAAAGCATGGGCAGCAGCCAGCTATGCGAGGTCACGTCCAAAATAAGCCTTTTTTTTATAAACTTTCCAAACCGACCATGACCGTCAAATGCGTATGTTCAGCCTGTAATTGCGGATGGATGAGTGACCTTGAAAATCTGGCCCGTCCTGTGGTCGGTTCTCTTGTCCAAGATATTTCGGTACGTCTTGATCAGCATCAACAGCTAACAATTGCGCAGTGGGCAATGAAAACATGCATGGTTATGGAACTAATCGGCAGGCCTCGAAGAAACAAGTTTTATACCGATGAGGAATGCCAGAAACTGCGTTTAGACTCCGAACTTCCCGCGCCCACCTTTGTCTGGCTTGGCCGATACGGTGGAGTCAATCACATAGCAGCCTTTGGAACTGACATCTGGAATGATGTACCCGAAAAGCCTGGAACGATTCACGGTTATGTGAGCACCATTGTCGCGGGAAGACTTGTGGTTCAGGTTCTCAGCTTTCACATTCCCAGTCAGTATGGTGACCGAGCCATCCCGATTAACCCAAAGCCTGGGCCGTGGAACATGTTTCTTATTCCCACTTGGCCTTTCAAAAGAAATTTCTCCTGGCCCCTCATTGGGACGATTAGGGATGCTGGCGCTGTTGACCTTCAATCGATTGCGCGTCGATGGTCGATGGGTGGCAACCCGCCCTGAGCCAGTAGCGCGGACCTGTTTTGCAGGTCCGCGACCCTTGGGCGCGGTCGGTGAGAAAAGCCGCAGACCTTAAAAAACAGGTCTGCGCCCGCTGTCGAACATGCTCGGCACACCGGGTGGCGCATACACTGCCTTGTGCGTATGCGCCTTGCCGGGAGAGCACCCGAACGCTGGGTGAAGGACATGCCGCCTGGGTCGCCGACATAAAAACCAACGTCGGCGCCACCCGCGGGTTTTGGTGGCTCAACCTCAGTCTCTCCAGTTGACAATCTCACTACCCCGCAGGCAAGCTGGTTACGGTCCTTGGGAAGCTTCCTTGTTTGCACCATGCATGCATTGCGACACGCTTTGGAAGCCAGCCAAGGGCCATAAAAATCAAAATGAGTCACTTCCCAAACTGGAGGACCCTATGTCTGCCGACGACGGTGGTTCGTTCCTTTCAGGTATCGCTACCTTGCTTAATGAGCTCGCGGTCGTTCCTCGCGTCCTCATTGCGATAGGCGTTTTCCTGGTCATAATGCAGATCGTGAGGTCAGAGTACGGATACGTCGTGTTCAGTGTAAAGGTCATCGTCGCGGGATTTGCATGGAGTTATCTCTCCGGCTCGATCATTCGTACCCCCTGGGTAACGGCCTCCCAATCAGGGACCGCAACTGATATCGAATGGGTCAAGCTGGTCGTGGGATTGGCCTTCCTCGCCCTTTTGTTTGCGCCGGGCCGGTTCTTTGTCGCCGGTTTCCAACTTCTCAAGTAGATCGCACACGTGCGAGAGGGCGCATGTCTGCGCCGCGCCGGAGACCGCCTGCGCCAACCCCGCCTATGCAGAGTTATTGCCTCTGCCAAGTTACCTTAGCTAGCGAGCCAAGCGCCTTCGACTTCGCCTGAACCTTTTCCCAATTGGCGAGAACCATATCGTCTGCGGGCTTGCACATTGTGATGTAGTGTTCCGCTGAGTTTGCCAAACAAAATCGGCGGATTTCCCGGGGAACGAGGTTTCCGAGGTAAAGAGTGAACGCGAAGCCGAGGAATTGGAACTGGCTTCGCCAATAATCCTCTTCTTTATCGCCATAAGGAAAAGTAAAGTAGCTCCACAACCTCTCTTCGCTGATAACGCTCAGCCATAACGTTGCTTTTTCGGGCAATTTCCCACTATCGAGCAGATACTGGCGGAATTGCTCTTCATACTTCGTGCCCAGTTTCGGTAAGATGAGCGTGCGCCCTCCTGACTTCCAGTCATGGACAGAAGATCGCCAAAAGACGCTCGCAGCGAAATAAACCAACTTGGGTACGTCGATCTCAGGGACTTTCGTTGTAGAGTACACTTTCAGCCGATTCCCTTCGTCATGTTCGGGCACCGCCGCGTCCAAGGCCGCCTTCAGGGCAAATCCCTCTCCAACGCGGTAGCAGTTCTTCATCACCCACCTTTCGCCGTTCTTGTTGAAACGCTCTTCACAGTCTCCGCAGAACACGTGCCCGCGCACTTGTTCATCCTTGGCTATAGCGATCTCGGAGTTCATGAGAACGGGCGCACCGCCACCTTGGGAATTCGTAAGTGCCCGGTAACCCGCTTTTGGTAAGAGGTGGCTGTCGCGAAGTTCCACGCCCGGACTCTGACATAACTTACAGGTTCCAAATCCGCTCATAGATTCATATCCATCTTGAGATAATGTACCACGCCCTGTGCCCGAAAGATGCGGGTGGGGCGTACATAGCCTGATGCGACACCTATGCGCCACTCGCGACAATCCCATTCAGAGGTGAGTTCCAATAGGACGACAACGCCACTGTCCGCAGTAGCAAGCGTAGCGCACACGTCCGTCCTCGAGGTCTGCGCTGTTCGTCATTGATTTACCTGCTGCAACAGGCGCTCGTAATCCTGCTTATAGGTCGCGTCCTTGGGGTCAAGCATGTAGGCCGCGCGGTATTCTTCTAGAGCCCCCCGCGGGTCGCCTTTGTGCTCCAGTCCCCTGCCGAGGTAGGAGTGTGCCAGGGCATCATTGGGGTTCAAGCGCAACGCCTCACGGAATTCCTCTATCGTTCCATCCCAGGTGCCCTTCCCCGCGACGATCGCGAGGCCGAGGAGGACGTGCGCTCTCTCATTACCGGGGTTCAAGCGCAAGGCCTCGCGATTTTCTGCGATGGCCCCATCCCAGTCACCTTTTTTGCCGAGCGCATGGGCGAGGTTGACATGCGCATCGTCATTGCTTGGGTTCAGCCGTAGCGCCTCTCGCTGCTCAGTGATGTCTCCATCCCAATCGCCCTTTTCGCTGAGCGCCACCCCGAGATTGATGTGCGCCTGGCAATTATTCGGATTCAGGCGCAGCGCCTCGCGGTACTCTGCGACCTCGCTGTCCGAGTCCCCCTTATTGCCAAGCGCCAAGCCGAGGTATAGGTGCGCATCGTCGTTATTCGGGTTTAGACGGAGCGCCTCGCGGTACTCTGCGATTTCGCCGTCCGAGTCCCCCTTATTGCCAAGCGCCAACCCGAGGTTTACGTGCGCGCCGTCGTTATTGGGGTTCAGACGCAGCGCCGCACGCTCTTCCCCGATCTCCCCGTCGTAATCACCCTTGCCCCCAAGGGCCGCGCCGAGGTTGACATGAACCTGGTCATTATTCGGGTCCAGCCGCAGTGCCTCGCGCTGCTCGGTGATGTCTCCGTCCCAATCACCCTTGTAGCCAAGCGCCAGACCGAGCTCACCGCGCGCGATCCCGTTAGTGGGGTTCAGACGGAGCGCCTCGCGCTCCTCTGCGATCATTCCATCCCAATCGCCCTTTGGCGCAAGCGCCGCGCCGAAGGCGGCGTGCGCATTGTCATTGTTCGGGTTAAGGCGTAATGCCTCGCCTTCCTCTGTCCTCATCCCATCATAATCGCCCTTGTTCCCGAGCGCCACGCCGAGGCTGACGTGCAGGTCAGCGTTCTGAGGGTCCAGACGAAGCGCCGCGCGATCCTCGGCTTCCGCGTCCGCATACCGTTTCTTCTGGAGCAGTTCCGCCCCGCGCGCGATGTGCTCGCGGACTTCCGCTTGCCGCGCTTGGAGCGCCGGGTCAACGGTGGCGGGCTTCGTCACCTTGGCGCTCTTGAGTGCCGTGATCAGCTCATCGCCACCGCCGCCCAGACGCACTTCGTCGAGATAGTCTTGCTGCGGCTCGAAGTCGATGCCGCGCTCTTTCACCAGCATCGCCACGCGGGGGCTCGTTACCTGCCCGGCGAGCAGGGCGAAAACCTGCACCTGGTTAAGCGGCTTCTTCGCGCTCACTGGCTGGGGCTGCTTGGCCGCGCGCAGCGCCTTAAGAAATGCCTCGCTCGCACCTGCGGCCTTGAGGCTTTGGAGAAAATCCTCCGCCGGCGCAAAATCAATCCCGCGCTGCTCGATCAGCTTTGCCCCCGACTCGTCTCCGAGTGCGTCCCGCACCAGGCCTTGCACCTGCTCCCGCGTGAAAGGCTTCTGCTGCGCCGAGGCAGACAGGGCAAAGACCAGCCCCATTGCCAGCATGAAAAGAGTCAACGTTTTCCGGAATCTCATTGCGACCTCCCAAGGCTGTCGCGGACTGAAAAGAGTCTCTGCGGTGATTCTACCGCAAATGGGGGGAATTGCTACCTCGCATGGGAGTGCGGCCACAGTCGCGTCAAAGTCCGCGACGTTCCCCGAAGGGGAACAAGATCATTAGACGTAGGCGAAACCTACGGACAAGAAGCGAAAAGATATTCGACCCCGCAGGGGTCGAATATCCATGGGCGACGATTTCCGTGGGTTTCACCCACGGCTAATGACCTTCGGCCCCTTCGGGGCCAGCCGGCCGACGCGTTTATGACGCGACCTTGGGAGCGCGGCGGTGTGCGACTAAGGCGAGCCCCAGCGCCGGTCAAGCCCCGGAAGGGGCGGCAGAACCAGGGAGAGTTCCCGCGTCCAAACCTTTTCTTTCGCCCCGCTGGGGCTCCCGCGAACAAGAGGGCTTTCTGGACCCAGGGCTGTCGCCCTGGGCTAAGTTCTTTCGGCCCTTCGGGCCTTTGCCCCGTGTTACCTCAATGCGTCCTCGGCGGCCTTGGCTTTTTGCGCGCGGGCAAGACCTTCGCGTGCCGCGCTGTTATTCGGGTCCAATTGCAGGGCCTTGCGATAGCCCGCAATGGCACCGTCGTATTTCCCGCCATCCATGGCCGTCTTAGCCTGGGCGAGCAATTGGCGGACTTGCGCGGCCAGCTCTTCCGGAGAGGGTTTACCGGGCTGTGCCACCTGGGCACCGGGGCGCTGCCGCCAATCCGACTACCGCCAATACTTGCGCGAGTAGCGCGTCCGGCGGCACGGGGGCATACTCGGTTGACGTCACCAACCTCACCGCCGGCAAGTCCTACCACGTGCGTGCTTACGCCATCAACTCCGTGGGTACCGCCTATGGCGCGGACGTGCCCTTCACTACCTCGACGGGCAAGGGGCCGTTTGCCTACATCACCAACTCTAACGCCAACACGGTCTCCGTGATCGACACGCAAACCAATCTGATCTACGGCAATCCCATCGCGGCTGGCAAAATGCCGGTCGGCGTGGCCGTCAACGCCACCGGGACGCGAGTTTTTGTGGCCAATCTTACAGGTAACACAGTGTCCACCATTGACACCAGCACCGACACCGTGACCGGGTCGCCCGTCGCGGTGGGATACCTGCCTTTCGCCGTGGCCCTCAACCCCGTGAACACCATGGTGTACACCGCGGACTACATCACTGAGGACATGGGCTACTTCGACTCCGCCCAGAGTGCCCCCAAGTACAACGGCGTGCCCATGGGCATTGGTACGCACCCGGATGCCGTCGCCGTCAGTCCGGATGGTTCGCGCGTGTACGTGGCCGACTCTGGCTTGAATAATGTCGCGGTGGTGGATGCCAACACCCACACCATCATCGGAAGTGCCATCCCGGTGGGCAGCGGTCCGGACGCTTTGGGCCTTTCTCCCGACGGCACCCGCCTGTATGTCGCCAACGGCAACGAGAACACGCTCACGCTGATTGATACCACCACCAACTCGGTCATCGGCCCGCCCATTACCGTCGGCAATGCTCCCGGCGCCATCACCTTCAATCTCGCCGGCACGCTCGCCTATGTCACCAACTACAGCGATAACTCGGTGTCGGTCGTGGACACCTCGACCAACTTGGCCGTCGGGAACCCCATCCTGGTGGGCAACGGTCCCTGGGGCATTGCCATGCATCCCACCGGAACGTTCCTGTATGTGGTCAACAATGGGGACGATAGCGTCTCCGTGATCGATACGGCCACCCTGCAGATAACCGCTACCGTGCTCGTGGGTTCGCAACTCGCGGGATTTGGGCAGTTCATCCTTCCGCCCCTGTCCGTCGTCAGTGCGGTGTCCGCCAACATCACCGGGAGCGCGGCTACCTCCGGAGGCAATGTAACGGCAGACGGCGGCTCGGCTGTGACGGCGCGGGGCGTCTGCTGGGGCTTGGCAGCAAAACCGGCCCTCGGCGGCACTTGTAAGAATGACACCGCCACAGGCACGGGAGTATTCAGCCTCAACCTCACCGGTTTGGTGGCCCTCACGGGTTATCATCTGCGCGCTTTTGCCACCAACGCCTATGGCACAGCTTACGGTGCTGATGTGCAATTTACGACGGGACCCGCGGCCATCCCAACGCTCACCACCGCCTCCGTCACCGCCATTACTGCCACCTCCGCCACCAGCGGCGGAAACATCACGGACGACGGCGGCGCTCAGGTAACGGCGCGCGGCGTGTGCTGGGGCACTAATCCGAATCCGACAACCTCCGCAAGCTGCACCCACGACGGCGCCGGGACGGGTACATTCACCAGTTCCCTGACCGGGCTCACCGCCAATACGCCCTATCACGTGCGCGCTTATGCCACCAACTCCGTGGGCACCTCCTATGGCGCAGATGTGCAGTTCACCACTTCTTCCGCCTTTCGGATTTGGGCTTGCTCAAATTCGCTGACAGTCAAAGCTGGCGGCATGATCATCTGCGAAATCAGCTTAGCATCGGTGGGAGGGTTCACGGGCAGCGTGGCGCTTTCCTCTGGCGGACTGCCGCCCCATTCCACTTGCCTTATCTACCCCAAATCTTTCTGGCTGAAGCCGTCAGGGATCGAGCACAGCATAGCCACGATCGCAACCAGCAGGAGCACAACGAAAGGTACGTACACGCTGACTTTCACGGGGACGACCGGCAGTTGCACCCCGGGAAAGGGGGGATCGGGGCGCAACAGCACCAGTGTCACGCTGATCGTCAAATAGCCTTGCCGCCCCCTGGCCCAAAGCGTTGTAGCGCTGGACCAGCGCCCTGTGGCCCCGCAGGCGCATACATAAAAACCAATGTATGCGCCCGCGTCCTGCTTTGGAGTGCCGGCCGTCAGAAATAGAAATGATTGCGAGGGCTTGAACCGGCTGGGCTAAAGCCCCGCCCTTCCGAGGGTCGTAAACAACCTCGGTTACCAATGCAATTAACCACTACCGCAACTTCACGCCGGCTCTGCCCGTCCGCACTGCCGTCCTGGAGAGGTTCAATTTGAACCCACGCAGAATGGAGAAAAACGATGAGATCTCATAAGCGATTGGCGTTAATTTCGGCAATCACTCTGGTTTGCTTAGCCTGCCTCAGTGCGGGCGCCTGGCTCGTTTTCGAGCGCCCGCTTACCCATCAACCCTTTCCCACGACTTTGTATAGCGCGCTCGGCAGCGCAGCACCAGGCGCCACTGCGCCCGCGCCGCTCGTCCAGGATTCTCGCCCGAGCGCCGGCAGCCGGCTGCGACTTGTCGAGGGCTACGGGAGGATGCCTCTCAGCTTTGAAGCCAATGCGGGCCAGACGGACTCGCGCGTCAAGTTCCTCTCGCGCGACCCGGGTTACAGCCTGTTTCTCACGAGCGACGAAGCGGTGCTCTCGTTGCAGAAGTCAGGAGTCAGGAGCCAGAAGTCAGAAGGGACAAGATCGAAATTCGAAATTCGAAACTCGAAACTGCTGCTGGCATTCCGAGGCCACTAATGCAGAACCCGGAGGCCTCCATTCGCGGCTCCCAGCCTCGAACACTCAATTCCGAATCGCGCGCCTCGGCCCTCCTGCGGCTGAAACTCCTGGGTGCGAACCCTGCTGCGAAGGTATCGGGGGCAGAAGAATTGCCGGGCAAGGCAAATTACTTCATTGGCAATGACCCGAAAAAATGGCGCACGAACGTTCCGACTTACGCGAAGGTGAGCTACAAGGACGTGTATCCTGGCGTGGACCTCCTCTATTATGGCAACCAAAGTGGACAGCTTGAATACGACTTTGTGGTGGCCCCCGGCGCGGACGCCAGCGCGATCGCGCTGGACGTAGCGGCGGGTTTATCCCGCCACCTCTCGGGAAAAAATGGCGGCGTAAAGCCGCCCCTACAAATCGCCGCCGATGGCGACTTGGTGATTCCCACCGAAGGCGGCCAACTGCGCTTCCACAAGCCGGTGGCGTATCAGGAGCAGGATTCAGGAGTCAGGATTGAGGA
>Ga0187854_10004210_pt1 | contig 10958 bp, 10 predicted proteins | sample June2016WEW_6_15_FD_132445 | JGI IMG/M metagenome (GOLD analysis project Ga0187854, IMG submission 132445) | Peatland microbial communities from SPRUCE experiment site at the Marcell Experimental Forest, Minnesota, USA - June2016WEW_6_150 | ecosystem: Environmental > Terrestrial > Soil >...
AGCAAGACCATGCCTGCCGACCGCATCCGTGAGGCCTTCGAGGCCGGTCAGCGGTTGTTCGGCGAGAACCGCGTGCAGGAGTTCCAGTCGAAGCATGCGGAGCTGAGTGCGGCCTCGCCATCGGTTGCATCGGCGGCTGTCTGCAACGTGTTTAGCATCGAGCGCGCTCAGTTTCATCTCATCGGGCATCTGCAATCGAACAAGGCCGTCAAGGCCGCTGAATTGTTTCAAGCGGTTGATTCGGTGGATTCACTGCGCTTGGCGGAGCGGCTTGACGCGGCGGCCGCCAAGCTGGGCAAAACGCTGCGCATACTGATCGAGGTCAACATCGGCGGCGAGCTGGCAAAATCAGGAGTCGAGCCCGGCTCCGCCGAGCTGGTTCGCATATTCGAGTCCGCGTCGCGCCTTCCGCATCTCGAAATCCGCGGACTGATGACGGTTCCGCCGTTTGCCGAAGACCCGGAAGCATCGCGACCGCACTTTCGGCGGTTGCGCGAGCTGCGCGACCGGTTAACGACGCAAACCAAACTGGGGCTGCCTGAGCTCTCCATGGGAATGTCTCACGACTTCGAAGTCGCCATCGAAGAAGGCTCCACCTGCGTGCGAGTTGGCACGGCAATCTTCGGAGCACGCGGCGAGCTATGAAAATGCCGGGCCGGGGCGTCCCCGGGAACCGGCGCCGCCACACGCCATGACGTAGAGGCGTTTCTCCGGAGGAATCTGCGGCAACCGCTATAACATCAAGTTTTTCTACGACATTGGATAAGCCCAGAGTTCGCGATGCGTTTACCGCCCTGTAACAACTTGTCTCTATACTCGCCACGTGTGGTGTTTGATTGCGATTTCCGTCCCGGTGAACGTATACTGTTGTGTATTCCAGCAGGCGAGTGAACTCCTCTGGAATTCCCCTTATTTTTGGGGGAAGGAGGCGTGTCTTCAGCAGTAGTGGAGACAGATTCCGGGCCAGCCAAGCTAAGCAGCTAAGCCGGCGGTCTTCTGTGGCCAAATTCGCCGGTGCCGCGCTCGGTAGTATGTTTGCGGCTGTTTTCCCCTCCGATTGCCGTCTCTGCCGCGCTCCGCTTGCGAATCTCTCGCGTCTTCCCGTATGCGACCAGTGCCTGGCGAAAATCGTTCCCTTCGACGATCCGCGCTGCCATGTCTGTGGCGATCCGCTGGCTCCCGATTCCGAGTTCCTGGCGGTCGAGATATGCGCCAACTGTTACATCGAGCGCCCGCTGTTTACGCGTGCGATCAGCCATGGCGCCTACGCGGATGAGTTACGCGAACTGATTCACCTTCTCAAGTATCACCAGGTGCGCCCCGCCTCGGGCGTGCTCGGCCGCATGTTGGCGCAAGCCGCCGCACCCCTGATTGCGAGTTTCGCGTCGCAGCCGGTTTTTGTCGTTCCCGTGCCGCTCCATGCCAGCAAGTTTCGCGAGCGGGGGTTCAACCAGTCAGAACTGATTGCCCGCTCCGCCATCAGGGAACTGGGCCGCCAGACGGGCGCCTGCTCTGCGACCAGGCTGGAATTGTTGACGACGGTTCTGCTGCGCCGCCGTGCAACCGAGTCGCAGGTTGGCATGACGCGCGAGCAGAGGCGGGAAAACATCCGTGGCGCTTTTGCCGTGGCCGGCAAAGAACAGGTCGCCGGGCGTGAGGTGCTGCTGGTCGATGACGTTGTGACCACGGGTGCAACCGTCTCCGAGTGCGCCCGGATGCTTCTGGGCGCCGGCGTGAAAACTGTTTTTGTCGCATCCGTTGCACGTGCTTTGAATGAGAGTTTGTGGTTCGCATCTTATCGGGAGGGGGCGAAGGAACTGCGCGAGTGAAGGCGCGTTCCTGCCATCGATATGCCGGCCAAAGGGGAACATCACAGATCGGGACGTGAACTCGCCGAAGCTGTTCTTACGCAAGCGCCGTACTCGCCAATGCATGCGCCGGTGCTGGTACTGAACGCCTCCTACGAGCCCATCAACATCTGTGCGGCGCGGCGTGCGATCGTGCTCGTGCTCAAGGGAGTGGCTATCACGGAGGAGATCAATGGCCATCTGCTGCACTCGGCGCGTTTCGCCGTGCGTGTCCCCTCGGTAATCCGATTGCTGGAGTATCGCCGCATTCCCCACCAGACGCGCGCCCTCTCGCGCAAGAACATCCTGCTGCGCGATCGCAACACCTGCCAGTATTGCGGCGTCCTGCTGCCGTCCAGCGAACTGACCCTGGACCACATTGTCCCGCGTTCACGCGGCGGTCAGTCGACGTGGGAAAACCTGGTGGCTTGCTGCCACGCCTGTAACCACAAGAAGGGAAATCATTTGCTGCACGAGTGCTCGATGAAGCTGTTGCGTGAGCCGCGCACCTTCAACTTGCACACCAGCCGGCATATCATGCGCATGATGGGCGGTTCCGACGCCAAATGGCGCAAGTATCTGTTTTACTAGTTTGGCAACTTCAAGGCCTTTCCGCGTGACCCTCCCCAACCCCTCCCGGATCAAAGCAGCCCTGTTTTTTACGCTTTATTGCTCCTGAACGCCTGCGAAATATTAGCTAACTAGTTACTGGTTATCAGCATCTCACTATGACAATGAGCGGATGCCGGTTATCCAAGGTGAGCATCACCATTCCACTTCGCCTTGGCAGATGTCGTGCTCAGCAGGACCTAGTTATCTAAGTGACGCGCATTCAATCGTTTACGTATTCCGGGAAGTTTGGTGGTTGGAAGCATAACTGCACATTCGATGGTGTGAAGTTTTGTTCAGCAGTTCCCGATTCAGCCGTTTTTGACAGATTCACCTGGAGTGTCAATGTCCGATAATGCGATGGAGCAGATTGTCAGCACCTTGCGTCACTGTGGCGCGTCCTGGTACCCCGAACGCGGCGAAATGCGCAATGTGCGGATTGTGGGGCACACTCCCAAGATCGACCACTATATTTATGACGCAGTCATGGAATTCGCCGAGGGTGGCGAAAGGCTCGCGATCAAGGTATTCCGCGCCAACAGGTGCGGCGCGCAAGGGGTCAGGAGTCTGGCGGCGCAGGAGTTAAGGCACCTCCAGAGTGTCTATGCCCTGGTCGAGACGAAAAAGCTCGCAGGAATACCCCGCCCCCTGGGAGACTTTGCCGAGCTGGGGGCAATCGTCAGCCAAAAGCTCGTCGGCATTCCCTTGCAATCGATCATCATGAAAGCGGCTTTGCTCCCCGGTTATGCCGACTGTGGAACGCTGCAATATGGCGCCAAGCGTACCGGTGAGTGGCTGCGCAAGTTCCACCGGGCAACCGCCGACATGCCGGAGCCATTCGATGCGGCCGGGTTTCTCGCGGATTTGGAGAAACTCTGCGCCGGTTGCAAGAAGGAAGGGCTGGACGATCTTTCCATCAAGAACATCCTGGGCGGCGCCAAGACGATTTTGGCACGCGCCAGGAAAACCCTGCCGTCTTCGGCGGTGTTGAATAACTTCACGCCGCTGAATGTCGTGATCACGGAAGACGGAGTCGGGTTCTGCGATTTCGCCAAGACATCGAAACGAGGCAGTTCCTTCCAAGACCTGGCGCTATTTCTTGCCTCGGTGGAGGCGCTGGAAAAATATCCCTTCTGCGACCGCTCCATCACCTCGGAGGTGCAGAGCAGCTTCCTGGAATCTTATGGCGTCTCGGCTGCCGATCAGCGCTTACTGCGCGTGCTCAAGATGAAGACCTTGCTGAGTATGCTGGTACAGGGACGCACCATCAGGGAGAGTGCGGCGCGCAAGAAAGTGATGTGGGCAAACGTCATGAAGCGGTTCATTCAGCAGGCCGCCGAGCGCGCACTGGCTCCCACTGGATAAGGGGGGACAATCCAGGGATCGGATTTTACGCTTGTTCAGGAGGAGGCTCGGTCAATTTCGCCGCACCGCCTTTTTTGCGTGCTGAAATCACCTTCTTGATGCTTTCCTCTTTGGGGAGGTTCTCTGGCATCGTACCACCAATGCGCCGAATGGCATCGCGTACCTCTTTGCCGACACTGCGAGGTGTCTCAGTGGCCGGATATTCGCCTTGAATCCGCTCACGTTCGAGTTTCTGCTGGGTTTGAGTGATTCTGAATTCGTTAGCTGCCAACTCAGCTCTCCCCGCTCGATCTAGCAGGTCTTCCGCCGGTGGAATCTGCTTCCGGCGTTTAATGTCGGCAAGCCCCATTCCATATAATCCTCGATATCCAGCGTCATTGAACAGCCCAAATCGCTTCACTCCCGCTTCTCGGGCGGTTCCAGCAAGTATCTTGTTTCCGCTTCGCACTCTTTCACGCAGCGCTATACGCTTCTCTTGATCGCTTAGCTCTTGTCGCCTCGTTTGCATCGTGAAATATGTTTGAGCAGTGGCAATCTCTTCCTTGCTGGAATCCCCATTCATTGCGATGAGGTAGCAGGCATATCTCGTCAAATAACAATCTGCTCTTTCTAATTCCGCCCCCCTTCCGGCTTTGATCACCTTGTTGGTTTCAACAAAGTGATAAACGGAGTTTATGTTCGACGCGTCACAGGCCGTTTTCGCCTTCTTGATCACCGATTCAAAGTTGCGCCATTCGGTATACCCAAGAATCTGCTGAATATCACGCGCCATCCAATAGTCCTCGCCGTTTGGCGCGGTGCGTTTTTTCCCTTCCAGTGCCCGCATTACCGTGTCGAGTAGTTCCATTCGAGGGCATCTCCTTGTCGGAAAGCATATCAAATATTTAACCTATTTCCCATCACTTTCACTTGCGTTACACCATTCTATGCGTTTATCATCACAAGTGCATAGAGGGGGACTTGTATGGGAATTCGTGACAACTTCCAGAAGTTAATAGACAAAAAGTCTCAAGAAATCAGAGAGTTAGAACTGAAATTGCGCGAAGCCAATGCATATATTCAGGCCCTCCAAGATTCCATGAAACTTCTTCCCCGGGAAAACGACGGCTTGATAGGGGATGAGGTGGAGCTTCGACCGGGAACAGCCTTGGCAAAGACGCGCGATATTCTGAAAGGTGCGGGCAAGCCACTCCACATTTCTGAACTCCTTAAACTCCAGGGTCGTCCGATCGACAAGAAAAACCGCGTATCACTGAGCGGAACTCTTGCCGGTTATGTAAGGGCCGGCAAAATCTTTACGCGAACAGCCCCGAACACGTTTGGATTGATGGAATTCGGTCAATCTACGGTTGAAAGCGAATCGGAACAGGTGGAGCTTCCCAGTAAGTTTGGATCAATGCAGTAAGGGATGAATCGTTGGGCCGCTCGCGAACTCCGAATTTCGGAGCCGAAAAGGGGGTGTGCCATGAGATGAGTACTAGCCTCGCTTTGCTATTTAGGAAGCCGTTCTGCATCCCCAACCATTCAGATTCGACGATTCTCGCCTGCATGAATTCAAGCACCGCCGGAAGGTCACCTCTTCCGAAAGCACCCAGCCCTAGCCGTGCAGTGCGAGGTAGAGTACCCAGCTTCCGACGATGATGCGGTAGACGGCAAAGGGAACGAAGCCGTGGTCGCGCACCCAGACGAGAAACCACTCCACGACCACCAGCGCCACGAAAAACGAAACCACGAAGCCGATGGCCAGCACGATCCAATTATGCCCGGTCATCACCAGAGGCGTGAGCGTGTCTCCGGCGGCGATGCTCGGGTGCAAGGCCTTGACCAGCGAATAACCGGTGGCTGCCAGCATGGTCGGAATCGAGAGCAGGAAGCTGAATTCCAAAGCAGCCGGCCGGCTCATGCCGACGATCTGCCCGGCGGCGATGGTCGACATGGAACGCGAGGTTCCGGGAATTACCGCCGAAAACACCTGGCATAGACCGATCCAAATTGCCTGGCCAAGCGACATCTCTTCCAGGTTGGTCGTCGAGGGCTCATGCCGCTCGCTCATCCGATCCACGATCCACATAACGATGCCGCCGATGATGAGCGCCAGCGCCATCACCTTGAGGCTTTCCAGGTTGTGGCCGATGCGCTTGATCATCAGCAGCGATGGCCCGGAGGTGCAGACGAAGGCGACCAAGGTCAGCGTTATGGGGTGCGTCATCACCGTGTTCTTGCCGCGCTCGCCTTCGGGGAAGGTGCGGAAAAAATTGACGATCCGGGGCAGGAAGAGCAGCAGCAAAGCCAGAATGGCTCCCAACTGGATGACGATGGTGTACATCTTCCAGTACGGGTCGTCGAGGGAAAGGTGCATCAGCCTCTCGCAGATTCGCAGGTGCGCCGTCGAACTGACGGGCAAGAACTCGGTCAACCCTTCCACGACGCCGAGCAGGACGGAGAGTAAATAGTCGTTCAATACGCCTCCAGCGAGAATGGACCCGCCTCTTCGGACCTCACATTATCAAACTGCGGACCGCCCGACAAAACTACCCCACTCAAGCCAACAAAAGGCTTCCACCCCAGCGAGCCGAGCCTCGCCGGGGACCCCGGCTTGAATGGGCCACCCGACCAACCGCCCCCACATTCGCCAACTGCGGGCGGATGTGGGCCACCAGATAAAATATCAGTTTGTCATGGCGAGCGAAGTCGAGCCACCTTTTGTTTCTGTTGTCGAAAACCAAAAGGTCAGGTGACTTGACCACCCCAGGTTAGCGCCGATCAATCACCCCAACGAGCAGGGCTCGCCGGTGACCCCGAACAGCCAAGTGAGCCGTTTGCTACGAATGGCGCAGCTTGACCAAACCGCGCGGCGCGTCTCAAAGGAGTGCTCGACGGCGCGGAACCTGGGGCACCTGGCAATCATTCCTTTGCTTCTCCTTCGGGGTAGATGATGCGGGCCAACAATTGCGGTTCGGTGTTGCCTCCGCTCACCACGGCCACAATTTTGCGGGCGTGCGGCAGTTTATCGCCGTGCAACAGGCAGGCGGCAAACGCCACCGCGCCGCTGGGCTCGGCCAGGATATGCGCCTGGCAAATGAGCGTCCGCATGGCGCGGCGAATGTCGTCTTCACTCACCGTGACGATGTCGTCAACGTATTTTTGCATCAGGTCGAAGGTGATCTCGCCCACGGATTGCCCGCGCAGGCCGTCGGCAATGGTGCTGCCGGCGCGCTCAGGTGCGATCTCGACGATGTGGCCGGTGCGGAAGCTCTGTTGCGCGTCGTTTGCCAGTTCCGGCTCGACGCCTACCACCTTTGCATGTGATCCGCTCAGCTTCATGGCGGCGGCGATGCCGGTAACGAGGCCGCCCCCGCTTATGGGCGCCAACACGAGGTCAACATCGGCGAGGTCCTCAAGAATCTCAGGACCGATGGTGCCTTGCCCCGCGACCACCTGCTCGTCGTTGAAGGGCGGGACCTGGACATAGCCGTGCTGCGCCGCAAGTTCTTCCGACTTTTGCCGGCGTTCGCGGCTGGAGGGGCCGACGAGGACTACTTCGGCGCCCATGGCCGCCACCGCCTCCTGCTTCATCTTGCTGGAATTGCGCGGCATTACGACCACGGCGCGCATTCCCATGGCGCGGGCGGCATAAGCGACACCCTGCGCGTGATTGCCGCTGGAGTGGGTCACTACCCCGCGCTTCCGCTCTGCTTCGGTGAGCGAGGCAATCTTGTTGTAGGCGCCGCGCAACTTGAAGCTTCCGGTAGGCTGGAGATTTTCGGTCTTCAGATAGATTTCGGGCTCAGCCGAGCGCTTGGGGCGGTCGGATGGCGCCGCATAGTACCGGATTAGCGGGGTACGAGCCGCGACTCCGGCTAGCCGCTCCCGTGCTTTCTCGATTTCTTTTAATGTGACCATGGCAATGGAACTGTCTCTATTCTAAGTTGACTTCCCGGCTAAGGAGCCTTGACCCCTTGTGCCGCAGCCGGAGATTCGGCGTCCTGCAGGAAGTCTGACATAAAGTGTACAAGTTTCAGTTTGTCGGCGAGCGTCGGCGAACTCTCAAGGTCGAGATGGCTGACCACGGGAGAGATCAGCGCCATGCGCAACGAACGCCTGGGCACGTCACGCTCGAGCCATTCGGTTTCGCTGGCGGGGACGACATTATCGGCCGCGCCGTGCAACAGATAAACCGCTGCCTGCAAGCCTGCCAAATGCCCGTGCGGCGAAAGCGCGGCCAGTTCATCGTGATACTTGCGAACTCCGCGCAGCAGCACAGGGGACAGCGTGTCGATATGGTGCTGGAACAGCAACTCCATGAGCTGCCCTCCTTGCGGGGTAAGCCGCCTGGCTTCCGCCTGCGCCCGCGTCCGGTCCTCCCAGAGCAGATAGCGAAGAGTGGCGTGGGCGGCAGCCACATCGCGGGCCGGGAAAAACTCTCCGGGGTAGTCGTAAACGGCAACCAGGGGGCCGTACTCATGCGCCGGAAGCTGGGTGACCTTTCCGGAAGGCCAGGTGACGACGTTGGTGGCATAGTATTCCAGGACGCGTTGCAGATCATCATAGCCGCCGACCGCGACAATCAACCCAATGTCATCGCGCCAGCGCGGCTGCGCGGCAGCCATCAGCGACAAGCCTCCGGCGAAGCTCAAGCCGATGATCGTCGCCGGCTTGCCCGAACTCTGGCGGACAAAGTGCGCGCACTCGCCGATCGTTTGGATGGTTTCTGGAGTAACCCGGTAATCAGCCAGGTCGTTTAACTCGGGCGTGATGGCGAGGAATCCGTGCGAGGAAAGCGCCGCAGCGAAGGCAACCAGTCGCGGTTCCTCGATGCCGAGGTGATGCACTCCGTGCAGCACGATAACCGCGGGGGCGTTGGCGTGCCCGACCGGATAGTAGAAGCGGGCCGCGATCGGCGTGGAGTCCGGAATCGTCCGGGTCTCGGTGCGCACTGGATTGGAGCCGATCCGCGCGACCTTGCGCTCGACCCAGCTTTCGCCCGCCGGGCTCTGCAACGCCCAGAGTACCGATGCCGCCCTGAGATGGTGCTTCAGGGGAGCGTAGATGGCCACCAGCATCACCAAGGCGAAGAGCAGCCCGCGAGCAATGCGCGTGCTCCGGCGGTGCTGGCGATCTCCACTTTTCGCAACTGGAAAGCTGGTCATATCCAGAAGGGCGCCAAGAGGCTGCGGAAAAACTCGTAGCAGTGTCATCCTGAGGTCGCGCCGGTTTTGCGCGACCGAAGGATCTGCTTTATTTTTCTACACGCGCAAACAGCAGATCCTTCGCTCCTCCACCCCAGCAACGGCAAAAGCGGCCGTCGCCGGGGACCCCGGCTCGCTCAGGATGACACCTCTGAGAACAGTTTTTTCGCAGCCTGCCAACGCCGGCTTCGCCGTGATATATCTTCGGCGAATCCGGCGAGCCTCAGATTTCCAGGATGACGGGCATGATCAAGGGACGTCGCTGCGTATTCTTGGCGATAAAGCGCTTGAGGTCCTGGCGGATTTTTTCCTTGATGACGCCGTAGTCGCCCATTTCCTCGGGCGTCGATTGCTCCAAGGTTGCCAGCACAACCTGGCGTGCCTGCTCGACAAAGCCGTTATCCGAGGGGGCGCCGGCAAAGCCGCGCATCACGATCTCCGGCGGATTCTCGACTACCCCGGTAATCTTGTTGATGGCCAGTATCGGCAGCACGAAACCATCTTCGCTGAGATGACGGCGATCGCTGATGATCAACTCCTCCACCACGTCGCCGGTAGAACCGGAGTCGATGCAAATGCGTCCGACCGGCACGGTGCCGCTCTTGCGCGCGCCCAGTTCGTCGAATTCCAGGATTTCACCGCTTTGCAGCAGGAAGATACTGCCGACGGCTCCGGGCATCGAGGCCGCCAGCGCCGCATGCAGCTTGAGTTGCCGATACTCGCCGTGAATCGGAATGAAGTATTTCGGCCGCACCAGGTTGATGAGCAGTTTCAATTCTTCCTGGCTGGCGTGACCGCTGACGTGCAAGGGCGGCTTCGTCCCGTCTTCATAGAAAACCTTGGCGTCGCGGCGGAAGAGATGATCGATGACGCGATAGATCGCCTTTTCGTTGCCGGGAATGATGCGCGAAGAAAGTACGACGGTGTCGCCCGCTTCGATTTTGGCATGTTTGTGATTGTCGAGCGCCGCGCGCGACAGCGAAGACATTGGCTCGCCCTGCGTGCCGCTGATCAGGATCATGACTTGGCTGGGCGCATAGTCCCTGATTTGACCGGGGTTAATCAGCAGGCCGTCGGGGATGGTGATGTAGCCGAGGTCCTGCGCGATTTCGGTGGATTCGACCATCGAGCGCCCCAGCAGCGCAACCTTTCGGTTGTGTCGAAAAGCCAAATCCAGCGCCAGCTTGATGCGATGAATGGAAGACGAAAAACAGGTAATAAAGATGCGGCGCTGGGCGGAAGAGAAAATCTGCTCGAAGCGCGGACGCACGGCCTGCTCGCTCGGCGTATAGCCGGGACGCTCGACGTTCGTCGAATCCTGCAACAGCGCCAACACCCCCTGCTTGCCGTATTCGGCGAAGGCGTGCAAATCGAAGAGGCGGTTGTCGGTCGGCGTCGGGTCCACCTTGAAGTCGCCGGTGTGGATCAGCACTCCGAGCGGCGTGTGGATAGCCAAAGCCACGCAATCGACCAGGCTGTGCGTTACCTGGATGGGTTGAATCGTGAATGCTCCGATGCGAAAGCTCTCTCCCGGGCGGATCTCGTTGAGTACGGCGTTATCCAGCAGCCCGTGCTCTTCCAGCTTGTCCTCGACGTAAGCCAGCGTGAACTCGGTGGCAAAGACCGGCACGTTCAACTCCGAAAGCAGCCAGGGAACGGCGCCGATATGGTCCATATGCCCATGCGTCAGGATTACGCCGCGCACGCGCTCACGGTTGGCGGTGAGGTAGGTGAGATCCGGGACCACGATATCGACGCCGAAGAGCTCGGCCTCGGGAAACATCAGCCCGGCGTCGATCACGATAATGTCGTCGCCCCAGCGTATGGCCATGCAGTTCATGCCGAATTCGCCAAGGCCACCAAGCGGAACGATTTGCAGTTTTCCTGAAGGCATGTCTTTTGAATGCTAGCACGTTGGGCGCAACTGCGGCAGCGGAGCGGTTCTGGG
>Ga0187854_10004211_pt1 | contig 10954 bp, 11 predicted proteins | sample June2016WEW_6_15_FD_132445 | JGI IMG/M metagenome (GOLD analysis project Ga0187854, IMG submission 132445) | Peatland microbial communities from SPRUCE experiment site at the Marcell Experimental Forest, Minnesota, USA - June2016WEW_6_150 | ecosystem: Environmental > Terrestrial > Soil >...
GGATTTCCGTGCCGAAACTGATGGTGTTTTGGCCGGTGTAGGTCGCGCCATAGCCGTTAAGACTGATGTGGCCGTTGCAAGTGATACTGGTGGGATAAATGGTTCTCTCAGGCAAAGAACTGTCCGGGCCGGTGTAGGTGGTGTAGGCCACCGTCGTCTGGTCTCCGGTGGCCGTGTCAACCTCGTCGAGCGCCCAATGGAAGGTGCCGCTGTAACCGCTCCAGCCGGTCTTGGGATTGGCGACTCTGGAACTGCTGGATTGACCGAAATAATAGGCGTTGCCGCTCTTGTCATAAACCGTCCACTTGTTGTTTGTCGTATCAAGGAAGCAGCGGAGAAAGTCGGTGTCCGTCTCGGCGCGGTATTCGACGGTAGAACCATTGGTGGCCACCGCGAACAATTTAAGTTCCTTGCCATACAGATTCAGGAGGAATCCCTTGGTGTTATCGTAGGCGGTCCCCGGCGCGGGAATGCTGGCAGTCGTGAATTGAATCGGATAACCGTCCTTGGTGTTTCGCTCAATCCAGCCGATGTCCAGCTTCCAGCCCATGCCGCACCAGCCGTTGTCACCGCCGGAGGAATAGGTCAACGCCAGTGTCGGTTCCGAACCGTTTCGCGCAGGCGCGCAGGTGATGGGAATGGAGTAACCGAAGCTCCCGGTGAACAGGTCAACCTGCTGTTGTCCGCGCTTCCCGGTCAGGTCTCTGGCTTGCTGCTGCTCGTCAAAGGCGCCTGGCGAACCACCGTTGTTGTTGGCCGGTTGTGCCAGACCGTTTGCCGCCCATAACGCCACGATTCCGAGGGAGAACCACTTGTTCATCAATTTCATAAAATAAAGATTCAGGGTTGGCTGTCCGGTTACTGAATGGGAACGTTGCTGTAAGCGGGCAAGCCCGGCGGCGACTCTGCTGAATTCCAGTTTAAGCCGGGAACCGTCTGTTCGTAGACATCCGGCAACCCGTCATTGTCCGTGTCCAGCATCCAACCTGGATTGGCTGTCAACGGGTCGGTGCCGCCCAATACCTCATCCGAATCGGAAATGCCGTCCCCGTCCGTGTCAGCATTATAGGGATTGGTCTTGGACACGAGCCGTTCGTAGGCATCCGTCAGACCGTCAAAATCCGAGTCCTGTGGCGTCCCCAAAATCAGGAAACAGGCTGTGTTCGGCAGGTTGGTGAGCATGTAGGTGTTGCCGTGATACCCTTGCCCCATCCATCCCCAGGCCTTGTTCGTGTCGCCGGAAAAATCCAGAATCGAATTGGCAAAGACATCATACCGAACGTTATCAGAACCTCCCTGAATCGTGAACGTCAAGGCCATTGAACCGCCAATGACACTGGCGGTGACATTCGTCATCCAAACGTTGGTGCTGGTGATGGCGGTCACCGTGCCGACAGATTGCAAGTTGCCCGGCCCGGTGATGGCATAATAAGCGCCCGGTGAACTGGATGGATTGGATGGCGCGGACGAAATGTTCATGTAAGGAATGTTAAACGGATTGATCTCATAAATGGTATGTTCGCAGTTGTAGATTTGCTGCACGTCATTGGAGCCCAGCGGATAATTGTAAGTGGCCACGGTATTGAACAGGCCGTGAGCTTGATAGACCCCATTGCTGTCACTGCCCAAGTAAAATCCGTTGGCCAGAACGTCCGGGCCGGGATATATCGTTACGCCAGGGCCGTTGGTGGCCAGCACGCCATCCAGATACAAGGCCGTGTCCGTCGGCGAATACGTCAGCGCAATGAAATGGAAATAGTTGGTCGTCCAGGAAATCGGGAACGAAACATACGTGGTAACATTGCTGGAAAGGTCATTGGTTTGCGCCGAGAAATAAATGTTGTTGCCTCCGTCATCAACGTAGATGCTCCAAAGGCCGTAGCTGGAATCGGGCGTATAACTGCCGACTTCAAACAGGCGCCCCCATTCGCCCGGCCCCGTTCCGCCCGCGTTCGTGCTTGACCAACTGCCTGGGGCGAACCAGAAAGTGACGGAGCCTGAATTCACCGTCAGGTTCGTGGTTCCGTCGCTCTCATAGACGTTGTATTGCAGCCAAGCCGGGATGTTGGTGTCAACGACAAGGGACGCGCCATAGCCGAGATATGAAAAACTGAGGTTGGTGAATGACACCGGAGCATAACCCAGGTCGCTCGTCCAATTTGTATGGTCGTAAAACGACCACGAATCCAGCGGCGCATTGGTCGGGCCACCCTTAAAACCGGGCGGCAGTTGTGCCACTGCGCGGACGGCACAAAACAAAAAGCCCGCGACAGTGAATGCGCGGGCCAAAGTAACAACGGGTTTCCAAGAACAACCATTCCTCCCAATTCTTGTTTTCATAAGGTTTATTTGGGTTACATATTCATCTCAGCGCAATTCTAAATCGCGCTTATTCTCGGTCAAGTGAAATCCAAGTGACATTTGTTATGCAATGTCAGGTAAAGCCGACATGATTGTGTGCGCTCTGCTGTTAACGTGCAAAAATCAAAAGACCGCCCGCAGAATTGAACGTTGTCGGTCCCCAGGTGCGAAAGTTGCGCCGACAGAAGGGGTGGACCCAGGACCAGTTTGCGATCAAAATGCAATTGCAGGGCTGGGACACAAGCCGGGGCACGGTGACGAGCCTTGAGAATCAGCAACGGCGCGTTCCTGACCTCGAACTGTTTATCCTCGCCCGCATTCTCGGCGTGAAGCTGGAAAATCTGTTTCCGCGAGGCATCGGCGGAAAACTCAAAGAGCTTTATCCGCAGTACCGGGTCAAACTCTCGCGCGGCCAAATTCCGCGTGCTTCGTGAGCCGTGCCCGCCTTTCGGACAGGATTGGACAGGGTTCCTGCCTAACCCCGAAAATCGTTTGCATTGGCCACGGGTGCCAAAAGGTGCGGCAAAATTTTTCATGTCTCTGTGCTTTCCGCCACGGCAATTGGGTCGTTGCCGGTTTTAACGTATGAGAGAAGTCGCAGCGCAAAATCCGCCGTATCAAACGGCTTGACGATGTAATCCACAGCGCCAAGTTCCAAGCTACGCCGTCGTTCTTCTTCGCAGGGTCGCCCGGAGAGGAAAACGATGGGAATGTGACGGGTCAGGTGGCTTTGTTTGAGTTCGTTGCAGATTTCAAGCCCACTGATGTCGGGCAAATCCACGGCCAGCACGATGAGGTCGAATTTGTTTTCCCGCGCCAATTCCAGTCCCTTTGTCCCTGAAGGTGCAACCAGCACGTCACATTGGGCCTGCGTCAGCACGTTCACCATCATCATCGCCACTGGCGTGTCGTTTTCAACAATGAGAATCTTGGTTTTGCCCTTCATAAAACCCCGTGATTTTCAAAAACACCACACCATGTAAGAATTCTGGCATCCACTGTCAACCCTTTTTTTCGGTATTGCTCCGCTGTGCTGAACGATAAATTGACCGGGGCCATCGGTTCGCATTTGGCCTGTATTTTGAACGAGGAGCGCGAGAAACGCGGCCTTTCGCTCAAAGTGCTTGCCCGAAAAGCGGGTATCGCGCGGCAGACCATCAGTTACGTCGAAAAGGAAGTGCAAAGTCCAAGTTTGGACACGCTCCTACGGATTACGGCAGCTCTCGGCGTTGACTTGGCAAAAATCATTGCCCGCGCTCAAAAGCGGGCCTTAAAAAATCCCGCTGAAAAACCGCCCGTCAAGAAGTGACAATTGCGGGCGGGCTATTTTGAAAAATCTGTGTCCTTTATCCAGAGTGAAAGTTTTCCTTTCGTTCCCAGCCACTCGTTGCCCTGTCGGACAAAGCCAGCCATTTTCAGGGTCCGCTTCATGCCTTCGTTCGAGGTGGTTGCAAATAGCGGACGACTTTGAAATGCAGCAAGCAATTTTGCTGTAATCTCGTGCGATAATCCGCGCCTCCGGTGGGATTCTTTAACAGCAACGTACCCGAGTTCATGGCTATTCTCGTTGAACGGGAATCCGCTTTTTCTAGCAATACCAGAAGCATATCCCGGCCGCTTCCGTTTGATCGCTCCGATTGCTACAATGTCTTGCCCGTCGCGTTGAATAGCGACCACGATTGACCGAGGCAATTCCGCCGCGGCTGATTCTGGATCTACCGCACAACCCTCCTTAATCAAAGTAACGCAAGCTTGGATTTCCTCCTTCAAATCGTCAGGTGAATAGGACATCACATCTGTGTTCATATTCTCAATTCAACGCCCGGATGCGTGCCAAATATTTAACGCGCGGCGGGATATTGCCAAGAAGCAAAGATGAGAAAATTCCCGGCTTGGACAGGATTTGTCCAAAATCGTGAGCGAAGCTGATGCTTCACTGATACAGGTAACCCAATTCCCGAAGTGAAGTGTGGTTTGAATTGCCCATGACTACGTGGTCAACGACATCAATTTTAAGCAATTGACCAGCCCGGAGCAGGTCGCGAGTGATTTTTATATCAGCTTCTGACGGTGTGGATTCACCGCTTGGATGATTGTGCATAACAATGATGGCTGATGCGCTGGCCATGACTGCCAGGCGGAAGACTTCTCGTGGATGACAAAGGATGGTGTCCATCGTACCGACTGAGACAAAATAGTGACCCTTGATTTTACGACGTGTGTTAAGAATCAAAACCACTAGGCATTCGCATTCAGGATTAAAATACGGGTGTTGAATAATGTGTGTGCGCCAATAATCAGCCGCCTGGGTCGGCGTTTCGCACAATTGCATGGTTTCGGGTGTGGGACATTCCCGCAGTGAAACAATTTTCCATTCTTGCGGTTGCGGTGGGAATTTTAACGGCTTGACGATGTTGTTCGGGACTTGAGGCGTTGAGACGAAGTTTTCTGTCGTGTTCATGTTTTTGCGTTTCGTTTTTGAAGGAGCGGAACTGCTCTCTTCGCCTCATCACCAAGAGAGAGCAGAGCCGTTCCGAACGAAACGCATATGGAGCCTGATTTCCGCGCTGGCGGGCGGCGGAGCAGGGAGCAATGCAGTGACGCGAATTATTTCGTGGCACGAGATTGCGGCGGAGCAACCAGAAGCGCGGAAAGCAGGCGGGTGAACGCGGCAGAAATCAACACCGTGAATGCAGACATACTCTGCCAACCAACTGGCACTAAGGATTAGATATAAGGACGAGAGGAGGAATCAGGGAATGTGTCGTCGCAATGTGGATTCATCAACGCCAGCCCAGCGGCAAACTTCCCGGTGTGTGTATTTGCCGTAATTGCGTGGATTTCGGTATGGATACAGTGTTCCGTTTTGAAGCAATTTGATGATCGTCTCTTTCTCAATTGGAATACCAGCTTTGGTGAGGCAACCGGTTGTTTTGCGAGTCAATCCATTGGGTAAAATGTGAGCTTTCATTTTGCCTTTGTGCGGGAATTGCTCTTCGTATTCATCCAATTACTTCAACGAAGTCGGTCAACACCTTGCCAGTATAGAAGTTCACCCAATTGCCTCTCGCATCGGAATAGGCCAAGCATCGGTATCCTTTGCATTGAACCCATACAAGCATAATGTCCATCAGACCCGGGTTGCGGATATTTTCGGTGACTGTGCGGGATGGGATTTTGGTTTTCGTGGGAAAAGATTACATCTGTACATATCGGTTCGGCAACATGCGATTGGCTTCGGTCTGCGGTCGGCGAGCGGAAGAAGTGGAGCGCAGACGAAGAGACGGCGGGAACGGAGCCGGAGCGCAACGCCGCCGCCGAGCCGCAGACGGAAGCCCGCCGCTCATGCGGTCCCGGCCATGCGCTCGTGACGAGGGCGCGTGTTGCGTAGCGGAACGGGCGTGGGCGAGAGGGGGGATAGGGCCGACCGATAGCCCGTTGAGCGAAGCAACACGCGCGTTGGTCACGGCGGAATTAGAACACACAATTACTTCTCATTGACTTTACAGGCCAAAAATCCTTAATTGCCGGGCATGAGTTCTCTATTAATAAATCTTTCACCAAAACAATTGCGCCGGGCGGCTGGCATCAAAGAAAAAATCCAGTCACTGGAAAAGAAACTTAAAACAATTTTGGGTTCTCCCAAAGAAGCTGCCGCTCCTGGTGTCCCAAAGAAAAGGCGAAAAATGAGTGCGGCTGCCAGAAAGAAAATCGCCGCCGCACAGAAAGCACGATGGGCAAAGGTAAAAGCCAAGAAATAAATTGGCCAAACCGACCGCGCGCAGGTCGCGGCGTCGTCAAGATCACTGCGGCTTGGAACTGATGAAGATAGCTTCGTGCTCCAAACCGCCATTGAATTCATCAATCAAGGCCACAACTCGCTGAACGGCTGGATGCCGAGCATTGCGAAGTTGCATCAGCGTTCGTTGGTTCTTCTCATCCGCGAGCAGGGAGGGATTTGAATGGCGACGGAATAGCGTAGGCAAATTGTTTGGCACATAAAGAGTGACAGCTTCACCAAGGCGTTCGTAGTGACGAAGGAATTCACTGAGGCCGACGGGGTCGTAATCGGGCAGATGCAAAACGCGCAAACCGTGCCGAGCGTTCGAAGCGAGCCAAGTGATGAATCGGTTTGAACTTATGCCGCCGGTCCAGATGGCCAGGGCAGGTTCGAGTCCCAATTTTTCAAACGAGTGGAACACCGCAAGATTCTCGATCAGCGCACAGATGCCTTTCAGGACATACTCGGTTGGGTCAGCCAGGGTGAATGCAAAGACGCCATGCTGCTTCGTTCCGCGCGTTGTCTCAACGGGTTCGCCATCGCGCTGTAAAACTCCATCGCGTGTGCTTCGCACGCAAACAATTTCCGGCAAATTGCTGGGGAGGGCTTTTGTATTGCGAAATTGTGCTACAGCTTGAATGCGGCTTGAATCGTTGTCGGCAGAAAGCTCTGCTTGAGGGAAATGCTGATAAAACCATCGTCCATATCCTTCCTGGTCGCCGACCGTCAGTCTTTGGCCTCCACTCGCTTTACTCCATCGCACGATGCTTGCATCGAACAACGGTCTGAGCGCGCGGATGAGCGACTGTGTGCACGCGGACCGCGGCAACATGCCTTCTTGGAGCAATCGGAGGCACAGGCCGCGATGTTTTGGCTGAACACCGGTTTTCACGCTTCTTGGGGTTGGGTTTTTACTTTCATGCTCAGGCGCTGATCGTCTGTCAGCACCACCCGGCCTCGGTTGTCCGGCTCAAGGAAATAGCAGGAGTCCACCTCACCGATGGCGCTCGGTGCGGCGGTGATAGCAATGAAGCCCAGCTTCTTGGCTGTCTGGATGACCGCCCGTTGGTTGGCCGGGTCGAGGTCTTGTATTTCATCCAAGAAAAAAGGGATGGCCACGTCCTCTTTGTGTAAAAGACTTTTCAAGACGAGGAGATTGAAAAGCACTTTGATGGTTATCGTTGTCCCGTCCGATTCTACTTGGCGGAAGTCTGGATATTTCTTCACCGTGTTGTCTGCTCGGGTGACGTTCACCCCAAGAACGAATAGATCGGCGATTCGCGTGACAGGGTTTCGCCCCATCTTGGCTCGAACCCGCTCGAAAACTTTATCGAGCGGAGTTGTATCGTCCAGCAGGTTCAATTCACCAATGTTGGCCAGTCGCTCAATCAAGGAGACCTCATCGGCCTGCCGTTCAACAGTGAGCTTTACCGATTTGAGGTCAGAGACCTGAATGCGGGCGAGTTCCCGGTTCAATTTGTCCTTGGCGCTCTCAACCAGCTTGAGATCATTCAAGACCTCCTGAAATCGGCCTTTCAAGGCGTGTATTTGGCTGTTCCAACGCAGTTGCAAAGCTTCCTCGCGCTTGGATAGCGCATCTAGTTCCTGTTCCAGGTTACGGACAGTTTCAGCCTCGTCGCTGCCCTTGTAACGATCAGCAAAAACGCCGAGTTTGACGAATGCCAATTCCAAGTCGCGGGACATATCCGACGCCCTTGAATGCTCCCGCAAGTAAAACGAGACTGCGCTGTCGAAGTCGTCTGGTATTTCTGCGTCCGCACGCGGACTGGCATTGAACAAGGCGATTCGGTTGCGGCATTGGTCGTAGCGTTTCAAAACTTCCTGATACCCTGCGTCGGCAACTTTCCTCTCGGTGTCCAGTTTTGAAAGCTGGTCACGGTGGTTTTCGCGCGCTGCATCCAGTTCCGCGATTGCTTTTGCAGCGGCGTTGATGGCGCGATCAAGATTCCTGATGTCTTCCTTCCATTTCGTCTCGTCTGCCAAATTCTTTTGGTACTGCTTGTATGCCGCCAGCTTGTCGGTTTGTTCCTGCTTCTGTTTTTTTAACTGGTCAATCTTGTTTGCAGTCTCCTGCTGGCGAGTTACCGCCTCCAATAGAGCAGTGAGCCGCGCAACGTTTTTCTTCTGCCTCTCCAATTCTTTTTCCAAAGACTCGACATTTTGAAATTTAGCGAGAACGTCGCTTGCCGGACCAAGGCAAACAGTCATCGAGTCATCCTGATAAACCCCATCCGTGATACGAGAAACCAGTTGGCGCAATCGCGCAACAACTTCCTTTTGGTTGGAAAGCGTGACACCGGTTCGCCCGACGGCCAACCCAAGCAGGTCTGGATTCAGAATACGGAACAGCCGAGAGATTTCCTCGTCCGGAAAATGCTCGCGCAAGGATGTGATTGCCAGCCGGCTGAAGTGCTGGATGGATTTGGTTGTTGCTTCAACTTCATTTTCCGCGGCTTGAAGTTGACTACGAACAGATGCGACTGTTTCGTTTGAGGCTTCCTGTTGCCGATTCAGGAGGTCGCTTAATTCCCGTTCAAGTTTTTCGAGGGCAACTTGCTCAAATTGCTCGGCGAATCCGGCATAGGTCTTTTTATTTGATTCCAGATTCTTGAGTTGAACTTCAACCGGAGATTTATCTTGGAGGAGGCGCTCCTTTTCTTCCCCCTTTAAAACGAACGACTGTTTCGCTGCGAGTGCGGCTTCGCGCGTCGTGTTGATCTTCGCTTCCAAAGTGGTGATTTGCTGTGCATGGCTTTCATCAAACCTTTTCTTTCGCGCCTTCAAATCTTCCCACCGATAATTGAGTTGTCCCCAAAGCACCTGCCGTTCGTTGAACGATTGAATAATGCGTCCAACATCTTCTTGATGAGTTTTGAAAAGGCTGAGTTCATCACGTTCCCGGCGTAGCTGTTCATAATCGTCTCCCAGGACCCGGCGGGCATCAATCGCTACATAGTCTGTCGGTAATCCTGCCAGCATCAGCAACCGTTCTCGCATCTGGTCCTGCGTAATGTTGGCGAGATTCAGCAGATTCTTGAGTGTGTCGCGAAAATCGGAGAAACGTTCTCCATCCTTCAGGGCCACTATGCCCAAACCATTGTTACGCTGTTCGGCGTTGGACAGCAAAATTGCGCGGTGTTCCGCAGGTTTTTTTAGAGACTGGTATTCCCGATCAATGAGCAGGGTGTTTATTTCTGTCGGTTTGCGAACTCGGCTGCGTTCATCAAAGAAATCTTCGCGGCGATAAGGCCCAAGATAAAAGAAACGCTCCGGGTCTGCACCTGATGCTTTGCTCGCGCCACGCCAACCAATCACAACCTGACCGCGAACCGTCCGACACTCGAACAGCACGTAGCTGTGTTCACTGGTGAAATAATAGTCCAGCGTCTGGTCGAAGGTGTAAGAACCAAACGCCATTTTCGACCGGTCATCAATGTATAGAAAATGCAATGTGTTGATGAGCGTCGATTTGCCGGAGTTGTTCCTGCCCACGATCTGAATTGCGCCGTCGAGGGACACCTCCGCGTATTCGTATTTGCCGGCGTTGATGAGGATGATTTTTATCGGGCCGTTACGCATGGGATTCATTCTCGCTTTCATGCTTCTGAGCCAGCCCTTGATTGAGGATCGGGCTGGCCTCGTTCGCGTTCTGTCCAGATTGCTGCGCCAGTTCGAGGCACTTGCTCAACAGCCGGTGAAAGGGTCGCAAGAACCGGAACTCGTCATCACCAACCCACTTTGCCCAGCCCACGTTTTTGAGGTGATTGATGACCTCTCTCAAATCGGCGTAGTCCATGACTCCGACCTGTTCAAGCCTTGATCGGTAGCTGTCCAAGGTGGAAAAGTGTGGCAATCCTCGCATTGTGAAACTATCAGCGAAAATCGTCGGCTCGACCGGAAGACCCCGGTTCGCAATGTGGTCAATCAAGATGAACGAAAAGACAGCGATTTTGGCGAGGCGTGGCGAGTTCTTATCTTCAGCCTCCGGCTCAAAGTAATAAAAATCGTGCTCGTGCTTTCGCAAGGTGATTCCTAGACCAGCAAAATAGTCGGCGTAATCTTCGTAACGCTCGCTGTTCAGTGCTGAATAAAGAACGTCGTCCTCCGGCGAGATATGATAGCCGTTCTTTAATTTCTCGAAAACTTCTCGAAGGTGGGGTGGGTAATTCATTTTGAGGCTGCCTCCAATCGCACGGGATGTGCGCAAATTAAGTGATGCGGCGTTTCGTAATTGTGAGTCGCTTCACTTGTGAATTTCGCGCGGAACCGCTCATGAAAAAACAAAGTGGAAAAACCGGCAAGAAGTTGTTCGGCTTCGGACTGTGGATAACGAGCATTCAGCCAACCGAGCATGTCGGTGACAGGAAGCTCCTTGGTGATTTCATCAGGCAATGAGTCGAGCCAATGACGATGCTGCATGGCCGCCGGTTTGTTGGAACTGTGCTCCAAGTTGACGGTAGGCGGTGGTGCTGGAGGATTGTTCAATACTCTCTCGACCGCGCCGATGATCGCCTTGTCACTGAACGCTTCCTGCTGACGAAGACCGAAAACTCCGACAACAGCCTGCTGCATCCATTCCTCAATTGTTCCGAGGCGAAGACTGTCAAGTGCCCAGGCAGCTCCCGTGGCGAGATTGCTGGAACGGGCCAACGACTGATAAAGTGGAGCGATTTCTTTCCCGGATTGTTCAAACACGTTGAGCGCGTGTCGTCTTGTGACCCGGACAAGACGAAGGTTTCTTTCTGCTGCATCCACAGAGATCACCAGCGCGTTTGTGGTCGCGTTTTCCAA
>Ga0187854_10004215_pt1 | contig 10948 bp, 8 predicted proteins | sample June2016WEW_6_15_FD_132445 | JGI IMG/M metagenome (GOLD analysis project Ga0187854, IMG submission 132445) | Peatland microbial communities from SPRUCE experiment site at the Marcell Experimental Forest, Minnesota, USA - June2016WEW_6_150 | ecosystem: Environmental > Terrestrial > Soil >...
CATTACGCGTTTCTTCAACATCAAGCTCGAAGCTTTAAAGCTCCACGAAACGCAGAACGATAAGTACTACGTGCGAACAGAAGCGATAGCTGGTCTCGCACAGTATCGCGCTTTTCAGGCCGGGATGCTAGCGCTTCATAATCATAGTAAAGCTGAAGCGTTCGATCTGGCAAAGCTGACCTTATGATCGATTGCTTAGACGAAGAGCGCTCGTGGTTAGGCCCCGCCTTTTGGCCGGATAGTGTCTCATCTGTCTTTGACCGCTAAGCGCGCTGGCCTCAGCCCACATTATCAGGAGCAAGATTGTTGCGAAGGCGAGGGCAGCAAATAACGATGCGCAGTGATTCCGCTGGTGGCATTTAGCAGCACCGGAGAATAGCCAAAAAATAGCGCGATTGCAGATTATAGCCGATTGCAGATTATAGCCGATTGCAGATTATAGCCGATTGCAGATTATAGTAATGCTCGATCCGATCGACATCATTAATCGCCCGGTTACCTTCGCATAAGTAATCTATTATCTTCTGTTTGGCGATGCGAATACGATTCGAGGCACGGGACAACCTCAGGCTCATTGACTATTTCGACCAAGCTGAAACTCGAATTTTCAGCGCGTACCGCGAAAGAACTGCCTGAGCTTTGCAAGGCCCTCAGCTATGTGGATTTGTGGCTCATAGTTGATGATTCGCTTTGCGTTCCTAATATCCGCCAGTGATCTCCTGCCGTCACTGATGCGCGGGGCGCCGTGCGCGATGCTTGAATGAGAGAGGGCCATTTCCTTGATTATCGTGGCTAGTTCATTTATAGACGTCTCGCGCCCGCTTCCTATGTTCACAACTGCATTTGGTGCGTCGCTATTTGCTGCCAGCAGATTCGCATTCGCCACATCTGTTACATACACGAAGTCCCTGGTCTGATTGCCGTCGCCGTGTATTTCCAGAGGCGCGTCTCTTGTTGCATTATAGAAGAATTTACTAATCACGCCAGAGTACGCGTTTTCCGGACGCTGATAAGGACCATAAACGTTGAAGTATCGCAAAGACCGCGTGCTGAGACCATACAAATGATGATAAGCAGCCATGTAGAGTTCGCCGCAATACTTGCTCACAGCATAGGGAGATAGAGGACGTGTCGGCTGCGCCTCATCTGTGGGAAAAGAATCAGCATTTCCATAGACGGCAGCGCTAGATGAGTAAACGAGCTTAGACACGTCATTTCTTCGAGCAGCCTCACAGACTGATAAAGTTCCCTTAACATTGTTATCCATATCGACGAATGGCTCTCTGGTGCTTGCGACTACGTCGACGCGAGCGGCGGTGTGGAAAACTACGTCAACATCATCAAATGCCTCGTTCGTCGCGTCTGTATCTCTGATATCCGTCTTGATTAGGCGCACGTTTGGCAATCGAACTACCCGCGCTGCATTGCTTAGATTGTCAAGTATGCGCACTTCCGAATATTCCGTCGAGATTAGCTCGGCAATCTGGTTTCCTATAAACCCGTAGCCACCTGTAACTAACGCAATCATGTCACGAGCGAAAAAGTTTCAGGTTTTATTCCGTACGGCTAATACTTAAAAGCATCGTTAATCGGCCGGCGCATAAAATGGCACAGTAACGACGTCAAACGAAAGACCCTATCTAAGCGTCCGCCATTTGAAGGGGTATTCCGTGCGAAGGTTCTCGTTCTTGCAAGGCGGATATTCCGCGTTTGGACAAGCGTTTAAGCAGTCAGAACCGCAAACTGGAATGAACCGCCCGGACCGATCTCGAATAGCCAACTCTCCAAGGGTGCGGCATCGTGTGGCGTCACCAGGTATGAGATTAAGCGGTTCTTGGCAAAGAGAGAGACCCATGTCGTAATGATCGCAAAGCGACGCGAGATATGTGTAAAGCGCCAGTCGGTCCTTCAGGTTTAGCGTGTACTTTTTTCCATTAAAGACATAGCGACTTCGAACTAGCGCAGCTGACTCCGCATAGCCCCCTTCCTCGATCCTGGCGAGTAATTTCCGAAACGCCCGGGAATTGAAACTGCCAGTTGACGTGGTAACGTGGCAAACGTCCATCGAACTCAACGTCTGAAACAGTTCGTCTAACTCACCGTAATCATCAGTCAACCCAGAGATTATCGGATCAACTCTCACTGAGACGTTGACGCCAGCACTCACGAGCCTTTCGATTGCTCTCAGCCTGCGAAAGACGTCTGGCGCATTGCTGATCGCGCTGAGCTTGTTACGGTTGAGAGCCTCACACGTGAAGGAAACGCGAAATCTTTCATAATCTGCCCAGCGAGTTTCAAGGACTTTCAAAGCGAGGTCTGATTTAGTGACGATAGTAAAAAAAACGCCATGGTTCGCGGCGATGCGCATTGCGTCGAGGGAAGTTTTCCACACGAGATCAAACGGTTGAAATGGATCGGTCACGGCGCAAAAATAAAGAGGCGGACACGTGCGAATCGTTCTTAATTCATTATCAAGCAGCTCGGGCGTATTTTCGTACACCTCAATGAAATGTCCGTTCGCAGACCAAGGGTAGCTCTTCGCATAGCAATATGCGCAATCAAAAACGCAGTGCCCGCTCTTTGTGATATTGACGATACCTGCGTGTGGACATCGCCTGCTCTCTACACTGTAGGGAAAATCATGGATAACTCTACTTTTTCTTTCTACCGGAATTGCTTTGAACATAACGCAAAGTTGTGGTGCAACATATCTACCTAATAATAATAAAGTGCCACCTATCACCTCGCTTAGGCTCGGCGAGTTTGAGCGGAGATCGCAAGCTTAAAGAGCGGGGTAAAATATAGATTGTGTAACGTGCGGCTGTCGGTTCAGCAAGCAGGAACGTATCTAAATCAACAAACAATCGTCAAATGAACTGGCTAGAAAAAATCGCTTACAGATTGAACATCGTTTTATTCAGGATAAGCACAGGAAACGCCCGCGTTCGCCTAGCACGAAGATTAGGAGTACGCGTAGGCAGCAACTGTCAACTCTACTACTGCAATTTGAGCACCGAACCGTACTTAATTTCGATCGGAAATAATTGCAAGATTACGTACGGCGTCACCTTTATGACTCACGACGGAGCCAAATGGGTGCTCGAGCAGAACGCGGACTTCGAAGGCAGCAAGTTCGGTCCTATAATTATCCGGGATAACTCTTTCATCGGCGTTAACGCGATTATAATGCCCAGCATAGTCATCGGTCCGAATAGCGTGGTAGGGGCTGGATCTGTGGTCACGAAAGACGTGCCGCCGAACAGTGTCTATGCGGGCAATCCGGCACGATTCATCTGCACTTACGAGGAGTACTTGGAGAAGTGCCGCTTGAAAGATACCGGAAACATTCCTCGAAAGGAGCTGAAAGCCGTTTTGACCAACATGTTTGAGCACGAGCTAGATCAGCACATCGAACTTCCAGACGAGCAGGTCGTCAAAACCCAGAAGCCCCCGCAATAGTGAATATCGGCTCACAGCGGACGATCCTCAGTGCTTACCGACAAGAGACCCTACCAAGGCGCCTAGAGAGTGTGTCTGAATACTGGGGTCAATCTGTCTTCGCCTTGCACAGGTTCTTAACGTTTTCTTTCGTTAGGGCTCCAGCCTGTTATATCCTGACCATTCGAAGCTGGACACCCTCGCTCGGACCTCCCTTCGGACCTCCCTTCCTAACGTCCTTCTCCAAGCTACGATCAAGTCCTCGCTGAAATCAAGCTTTGACCAAGGTTCTAAGGCGAGTTACAGTGTCTTGGCAGTGAATTGACTTTGTGAGTGCGCTTACTCTGAGAAAACGAAACAGTGCGAGAATTAGCCCAGCAAGCTAGGCAGAGTATGTCAAAAGTTAGTAGCTGTCGAGCGCCAAAAGCTCTTTGCATAGCGCCTTTTCTTTCAACGCACTGGCTTCGTTCGAGTATTTCTCAAGTGCGACTGACCTGCACATTTGTGGAAACGCATCGTTTGCCAAGGCCTCCGAAATTTTTCTTGCGATGTCATCAGGATCGTCAGAGGCGAGATAGCCCGTCACCCCGTCATCTATAGTATCCCTAATTCCGAACACGTTCGTTCCAACCGCCGGCGTCCCGCAAGACATCGCCTCTATCAGAACCCTCGGCTGCCCTTCCATTGAACTGGTCAGCACGATCAAGTCTGCCATATTCATGAATTTCGGCACGTCGGAATATTGCACTGCGCCCGTGAAAACCACCTTGTCCGCAATGCCAAGGGATTTTGTCATGTCTTTGAGCTCATCTTCCAGAGCTCCAGAACCGACTATAAAGAGCTTGAAGTGCTCATGAAGCTGGGCAGCTGCCTTGAGAAGGAGGTCAAGCCGTTTGACTGGATGCAGTCTTCCAATATACATGAGTATCTTTTCATCTCGGACGCCGTAAGTCTTTTTGAGCTCAGTGACATCAATACCTGGTTTGAAAATGTCTTCATCGAACGTCAATGGTATGATGACCACTCTCTTAGCGCCTCTTTCGCAAAGCTCTGTTTCAAGAGACTGGTTTCGCGTGACTAAAACATCGGCGTTTTTTATGATATAGTTCTCGATAAGTCTTGCAACTGTTCCAAGGATTTTGCCTTTGTTCACGTGCGTAACTTGATACGACCAGTTATATTCATAAAAAACGAGTGAGGGCTTCTTTTTTGCCTTTGCTGCGACTATTGCCCCGGGACACGCAGCAGAAAACCCCCTGACTAGCGCATTTCCTTTCAATCGCTTGGCGATTCTGAATGTGCTTAAGACAGCATATGACGAGTGCCAAAGACCAAATTTCTCGAACACCGCCGACGGAACGTGTTCTATGGAGGGGGCCAAATCAAATTTGCTTGTGTCTCCTGTAAACAGGAATAGATCGCACAGATCCTCGTATCTCAGCAAGAAATCTTTGAGCAGACGAATCATGCTGCCGTCTGTTTTCACGCTGTCAATCAGTCGAACGTCGAAAGAAGTTACAAACAGGATTCTGCACCTTTCTTTAGACATCCGATTGACCATAGCAGAGTAAACGTTAATAATCTTTTAGATGCGCCAACAAAAGCGTATTTAGCAAGAGCGGCTGAATAGTTGACCCATAATGGCCAACACCGTCGCGAGACTTGCGTCGGTTTTTCAAAAAGCATGCAACTTGTTGTTGCACTTCATCCGAAGCTCTTGTGAGGGCTCTCAGTTTTGAGGGCCAGATATGCGCTCGCGAAACTCATATCACTGGCAGATGAACCTTTTTGTCGAATGGTGCCTGCCGTACAGGTTTGCTGAACTTATCTCGCCATTCTGGCCACAACTACGATCTTGAGCGCCGTGATGAGCCTCGGATTGGAAGGCGTTGTGAAGATCGTTGCCGAACGAAACTCGCGGATTGCCGACGTGCCGATCAATGCTCTTTATATTGCTTTTTTTCGCTCGATTGCAGTCTCTCTGCCAGAAATCGTCGTCAGACCCCCCCGCAAGTTACTCAGCCAGCTTGGCCCAGTACGAGGGATTTTCGGCTAAATAGCGTTTTGCTTATTGCATGCGCTACCTCAACGTCATAGCGACTGCTTACGCCGTAGGGGTATCTGACGCACATTATCGCTCGAGTATTTTCCTGATTGTGCCGCTGATAACCGTCCTTTCTATGGCCATACCCGCATTGCTCTCTTGACTGGGATTTGCGGCCCAGGGCTGGGAGGTACCCAGCTTACTTCCTGGTTCTGATATGTTTAGCCCAGTTTTTGTTATCTTACATAAGTGACGTAGTCTTTTGCGCATTTTTTAAGATTCAAGAGATTCGGCCATTGTTGCTTGTGCTCGCGGCTTATTCAGGGCTTTTTCTATAACGGAATCTGGGACAAACTGATCATTACGTGCGAGGGCACAAAAATTGTTGGATCGTGAGTAGTTTTCGCCAAAGTTGCGTCCCTTCGGCCATGCTAACGCTTACCCTTACCATAGGCACAATGTTCGCAATTGCTACCGGAATGGTCTCGGATGAGATCGCCTACGGTGGCGTGCTTCTAAGCCGGTTCAAGGTAAGCGAGACTGGAAAACGGCGACCAAAAACTATAAGTGATTAGGACATGCGATTCTATAAATGAGATTTATTATTACACGTTTTGAGGTAGTCCACGTCTAATGAGAGAGCGATACGAGCAGAATCAAGGGTATTCTAGACTAGGATCACCTCAGCCGCCACCGACGCAGCACAGTCACAAGGGTGAGCGAACGCGTTCGAGAGAGCTGGGCAAGAAAGTGTCGGTGGGCATCTTGCTCACGGCCCTCGCGTTGCTGCTTATCACCGTGGGCTACGCTGGATACTGGAGCGGCGGCACCGGTTTGATTGATCACGACACCGCGACGAACATCGCCTTAGCAAAAAATATCCAACAAACCAACGTGATAAGCGCAAATGATCCAAACGCCGCCCCTGGTGACGTCTGGTATAACATTGAACCGCCTGGCCTCCCCATCATATTTGGCGCAGTCGCTATACTCGGTGGAGTGAATATTAGCATGAATTCCGAACTGCTCGTTCTGCTGCAGGGGTTTTCGGCGTTCATATTGGTAGCCTTCGTTCTCACCACTTTTGTCGTAGTAAAGAAAATCACAGACGACACGCGAATAGCCGCCTTGGCATCGTTTTTTTCGGCGACGTTTAGCCCAAACCCAGCAATTTTGGGGCCGCAATACATCGTTGCGTCAAGCTTCGGGCTGATACTGATGATGCTTGCGACATACTACCTCTACGCCGCAATTAAGAACGATGTAGGTAAGTCTATCCTGACATCAAAATATACATTTCTAGGCGCTCTTACCGTAACAACGCTTATTTTTACGCACAGGCTTTCTACCACGACGTTTTATTACATTTTCACCGTCTTCATCATACTCTATGTGCTGATTAATCTTGGCACTCGAATGCATTTGAAGCAGATAAGCGCAATGGTCGTGCTACCAGTCATAATTAGCGCCCCCTGGTGGCTGTACATGTATAGCCAGTACCAAACTCTCCCATGGAGCATTCCGGAGATCTTGACTTTGTCGGCAGGCATGTTGGGGCTCGCAGCAGTAGGCGCGCTTTTTAGCGGGAGCACCGATCTACGGTCACCGTACAAACGCCGTGACAGACTGTTTGCCGTAATTGGCCACACGACAAAAAATGGCCTTAATTTGATCATAATTTTGGTTTTAATCGCGATGGCTGGAGTAATTGCGGTTTCCCTTGTGTTTTCGGCTCAGACGGCGTTCTCGCTAGCTTTCATGGTTTCAAGTCTTGGCCTCATCCCAATTCTGAGTATTCTGGTTTACAAAACAGCCCTATGGGACCGAGCTGAGACAAACCTGCGAAACATGCTTGTTTCAAGCTGGCTCCTCGTGGCATTGGTACCTGCGCTAATCGGTGTTATAGGAGTAGCGGCGCCGCACTTGCCGTATCTTATTCAACGCGTCATACCGGGCACTTTGAAAAATGCAGGCGGGGTGCAATCGATACTCTATCTCGTTCTCCCGCTGTCAATACTCGCTGCACTCCTTGTTTTTCGGATCGCGTATGAACCGCAGCCGCGCGTTCAAGGCTTGCGACGGAGGCGAGACAATCGGGCAATGCGCTCGATGCTTATCATCGCTTTTGTGGTTATCTCTGTGTTATCGCCGGTATTTCACATTGCCGCGGCCAGCGCCCTTGCCGTAAACGCACAGGAACCAAAACTCACCGGTGACGAAATGAGCGCACTGCAATGGCTCAATCAACACACAACATCCAATGACACCATATTGTCAGATCCAACTTTCTTGCAATACATTAGCACGTTCACCAGTGCCCGAGCTGCAATATCAACCGACTCAGAAAACTCCTACGTTGTCACCCACCAGTTATCACAGCTCACAGACCTCTCCAATTTCATGAACGGCTCCACAGATTCCGCCAGCAAGTTACTCATAGCAAAAAAATTGGGCATAGACTACTTCGTTTATGATCCGATCAAAGCAAATTACTCGAGCAGCGTCTGGGGATTTCCATTCTCGAACTTCGTTCCAGATCCCACAGTGATGACAGAGGTATTCCAGAATGACGGTGTAGTGATTTACCAAATTAACCAAAGCCAGCTCGCCCAAACGCCTACACAATATGCGTTGATCAGCAACGTCGAAGTGAACGGCGACTCAGGAGTTGTTTATGTAACGAATTACGCCAGCGATCCGATGAGCTTGCACATCGCTTGGCAAGACCAGTACAAGCCAGTGACGTTAAATGTCGGGGAGACTAAGGCAGTGCCGATCGATTTTACAACAGGCGGCAGCTCTAGCCCGTTAAAAATTCTGCCCACTCTGGGGTCAACAAGCACACTGTATGTAAGTCTATGGATGGACCCCCCATCCAACGGAACGCTTGATGCGAGATACACATCTCCGATCGACGCAGTTAGCATCAATTCACAACAGCTGCTGTAACCCCAGCGGCTAAGATTGGACAAAACTAGCTATTTCCACAGCCAATTCCGTGAGTCGTGACCAGACGACCACGGGCGGCTCCATGCTTGCGGCCACACAAGGCTGTTGGTCCTTATACACTGCCAGAGGCAGTCATTGCCATTTTTCCAGTCTGTCGCCGTGAACCATACGTCTCAACGAGCCGACAAGACCGCCAACAAAATGCTTGTTGCGGCGGATATTATGCACAAAGTCCAAAGCGTTTTCACTAGTGCCGGTTCTTTCATTGATCTCCTGCTCAAGATGTAATCGGACAAGTTCTTTCGAACGGAATACGACTTTGAGGGGGTCAAGTACCCGTCATTCGTTACCTGCGTGGCCGTAAACAAGTGACTCTCGGTTACCTTTCCAACAGAGAGCAATACCATGCCGTAGTTGACGATATAAGGCAAAGCCGCGATGACCGCAAATAATTCGATTTTTAGCGCTATGGCGCCAACGGCGATAGCGCTACCGATGCAGAGCGTCCCTATATCGCCCGTAAATATGCGGGCAGGATATCGATTATACGGAAAAAACCCTAAGAGGGCCCCTAGTAGCGCCGCCAATATCAAAAGTCCCGCGACGCCTCCCGTCGGCGATATCAACACCAGTCCAACGACTATTAATGCAAACGTCACTATGGCGCCGCAACCTATCTCCATCCCATTGAATCCAGCAAAGGTGTTGACTGCATTGGCCCCAGCTGTGACGGCAAAAGGCACAATAGGGATCCACGCGAGTCCAAGCCAAAACGTTCCTAACAAAGGCACGAGAAGATAGGGGTCGCTCCCCGCAGTCAATATGAGCGCAACGCCAGCGAAATAGCCGAGGAGCGGCTTTTCTATGGCGCCGAGGTGCATCACGTCATCTAAGGCCCCTACCATTGCTGATAGGGTTACCACAAGCAGTGAAACCAATATTACCATTAAATTGAGTCCCAAAAAAGCTGCGAAGATCATGGACGTAGCGAACCCTGCGTAGATAGCAAAACCGCCCATTTCAGAAATCTCAGGCTTTTCAACTTTGTGAACATCAACGCCAGACACCCCCGCAGATTTCATTCTCTTGATAAGCGGCGGCGTCACAACAAACGTGACTACAAATGAAAGCAGAACCGAGACTACAAGCAAAAAGAGGGTATAGCTGTCAATCATCCATAACCTTACTTTTCACATTTCTTTTGGGTTTCGCACTGGCCCGAAAGTACGCACAATCTGAGCCTGCGTCGGATCGAACGTGATTTCTCCTGTTTGGTCGAACATCGCTTGAACTGTCCCGTCAGCGTGAGGGGTGGCGCGTGTGCGCATGCCCATGAACCCTTCAGAAAAAGCCGTTAGGTGAGCATAGAAGCTCGTTTTTGACACTTGCGGAGAAATTGTGAGACGTCTTTCTTCGAACAGCTGAACGACTTTAGAAATTATTCGCTGTGATGATTTCCCGTCGTTAAGCGGGTCGCTTATTTTCTTTCCCGGCGCCGTAGCGCGTACGGCTTCAGTCAAGACATCCGGGTGCGGGCTATTTCCTAGTACCCTATTCCACCCATTTTCAACGGTCTCAATGTAATAGGTGCTATCGGACAGCGTGATGCACGGCGTTTCCAAAATGGCGCTTTCTTTCTGAGGCCCCCCGGAATCGGTGACTAACACGTGAGAGTCCATCATCAGTTTAATGAAGCCAGTGTAGGCCAATGGATCAATAAGACGAATGTTCTCACACGATTGCAGTTTTTCCATTAGGCCGAATTTGACGAGATGTCTCCTGGTATTTGGGTGTAATAACATGACAACGTTGTACTCATCGAGACTAGTCGCCGCTTTTGTGATTCTGCCGAGCGCCTCTGGGCTTCCGATGTTCCACGGCAGCCTAACCGCAACTGAAACAATCGGTCGTTCGTCTTCACAGAACGCTTTGATAGAATCCGCCTTTTGCGCCGTCGGCTTGTAGTCCAAAAGTGCGTCAACGAGAGGATCACCTAAGTAGTGGACACAATCAGGATCGTAGCACTCCTCAAGCAGGTTTAGGTAGGCCGTGTTGCATACAGGAAAAAACATCGTCGAGCACATTTCGATGACTTTCCTTCTTACATCACTGTGTAAGTCCCGCAGTGAGCGATAGCCCGATTCGATGTGGCCGACAGGAATAAAATTCATCGACGATGCAATGGCTGCACTAAAAGACGAGATTACGTTGCCTTGAACAAACACAAAGTCAGGCCGCGCTTTATCCAATATATCATCGATTTGATTGATCATGCCGGAGATCTGCTTATTGTAGCTCATGTTGCCAAGCGACAGACCATAATCTGGGTCTCGAAGACCCAAATCCTTAAGCAAGTTCTGATACATTTCGCGGTCAAAATGTTGTCCGGTATGAGTGAAAACGAGTTCTGTATCAGGGTTCTTGTCGACCTCCTTGAGGAAAGAGGCCATTCCTATTAGCTCCGCTCGCGTCCCAATAAAAACGGCAATACGCATGTCTCGTCTCCTCTGAGCTTAC
>Ga0187854_10004217_pt1 | contig 10943 bp, 8 predicted proteins | sample June2016WEW_6_15_FD_132445 | JGI IMG/M metagenome (GOLD analysis project Ga0187854, IMG submission 132445) | Peatland microbial communities from SPRUCE experiment site at the Marcell Experimental Forest, Minnesota, USA - June2016WEW_6_150 | ecosystem: Environmental > Terrestrial > Soil >...
CGATTTTTGTGGTGGTCCATATGTTCCTTGCCTCGCCGTCTTCAAGTTTCGTTCCTGTAACGAGTTTTTGGCAGGAGCCTGGTCAGCCAGGCGGGCCAAATATGCTCCCCAGTGAGATTCGATGTGGCAGGACAAAACGCGCAGATAGGCACCCTGCAAGCCTATCAAACGATTTCTTATCCAGAATACAGACCGACCGCTCCACGGATTTTCGACGACTGAAAACCGGGAACAGACGGCTGCTGTCGCTTTTCTTCCTGCGCGACAGTATAGGATGAACACCACACCGAGCATGGCCCGTCCCTCAGCGATTTCTGCAGCATTTGCGCACTTGCGAGCAACTGGGCTGACTTTTCAGCCGCGGGTGGCTGACGGGGGCAATCCGGACTGCCAATGAACACTTTTCGACTGACTGTCGGTCAGCCAGAAGTTTACGTCTTCCCAGATTTGCATTCCGACCGTGTGCTTAACGTGCGCTGGTTCGCCAGGCGGACGCCGATATAAGAAGGGGGGGAACTGAACCGAGCACAGTTCCGTTTAGTGCAGAAAATCGTTGACTCACTATCAGGGTGTTTAACGTTCAAACGACGTAACATCTTTCATAACAACTACGCCTAAACCTGCCCATTTTTGCCCACTATCGAAATCGAGAAGCCGCTGAAACAAAAGACATTTAGCTGACTGCTGAGCAATCAGTAGGTTGAAGGTTCGATTCCTTCCGCGCTCACCATCTTTTCAATCACTTGGCAGTTTCGGTTTTTTATGTCCTTACTATCACCGAGCATCCACCGACGGCATTTATCAAGCATCTTTTTCAGCCTCTAATCGTCAGCACCGGACACATCGCTTCGCACACCACGTCATGTGCTGTTGACCAATACAGGTGAGCCGCGGCGCGGGCCGCGGAGCTCGCGTTCACTCCCATCACAATCACGTCCGCTTTGATCTTGCCGGCCGTCTCCACAATCCCCTCCGGTACAAAGCCGAGCATCGCTAGGAAGTCGGTGCCATGCGGCAGACTCTCTTCGGGCGGAATCAATTTCTTGAGGTGTTCCAGGGCGGCGAGACGGGTCTCCTCCTGCGATTCGATTACATCCGAGGCCACATACCACTCCGGGGGTAGCTCCGAATACGGGACGACCGGCACTATATGAAGGAGGGCCAGTCGCGCTTTGCTCACTCTGGCAATAGATGTCGCATACCGCAGGGCACTCAACGATGCGGGACTGAAATCAGTCGCGAACAGAACCCGACGGATCTCCGGCTCGGCTGTGTCTGGCACCAAGGCTTCCGGCCCAACGGTCAGTACCGGGCAAGCGGCAAGCCGGAACAGTTCCTCTGCAACCGACCCGAGCAGCAGTTTCTTCAGCCCTCCCCGTCCGTGCGTGCCCAGCACGAGCAAGTCAATCTTGTTTCGCGCAATCAGATCCAGAATTACTTCGCTTGTCCGTCCCCGTTCAATTACTTCTTCGTGGGCAATGTGCTCCAACAATTTCCCCCGAGGAAGCTGCCGCATGTTGACTTCCGCTTCTTGAAGATCCCGGTCCAAACTCCAGGGCAGGGAATCAAGCGGTATCGACGTCCGCGCCTCGGGAGGAATGGCGTGAGCCAGGAATAGCTTGCCATCATGAAGACGCGCGATTGCTGCTGCATATGCCAGTGCGTTATCGGAAGTCTGAGAAAAGTCTGTCGCGAGCAAGATATTCTTGAACAAGATGCTTGTCTTTGCCTCTGCTGTGATCATTGTTTGTACCTCAGCGTTCATCTTCGACTACATCATACGTAATCATGGTCCCTCGCATCTCAGGCAATCCAAGGGCGACTGCCAGTCTCTCCATAAACTCTTCTTCTTGGATGGGCGCTCGCTTCGCTATCATTATCTTCATTGATTGCGTTACAGTCCAAACTAGTTGTTAATCTCCTAACGGAGACGATCACGGGGCGTTTTGACTCTCCGGCTGGTGCGCAATGCTGAATGTTAAGAAAATTCTTTTGCCGGTTGATATCCCGATTGCTTCATTGGGTGTGATTCATGAAGCTGCGACATTGGCGCGCCATTTCAATTCTGAGATCGTGATGCTGCACGTCGTGACCGCGCTGAGCCATGCCGCCGGTGTGCCGGAGGACGGCAGCGAGCTTGCTGGCTGGGACTTGCTCGCGGTGATTATTAAAGAGGCCCAGAAACAGCAGGATCAGTCTCTCGGGCCGGAACTTGACGGCCTTACTATTCGGCGCGTGGTGGTCAAAGACGATCCGGCTTGGGCAATTGTGCAGATGGCTGAGGAGGAAAAAGCCGACCTGATCATGATGTCGACGCATGGCTCCACGTTCAATCAGTTTCTTCTGGGCTCGGTGATAGCGAAAGTACTACACGGGACCGAGCGTCCGGTTTGGACCGGCGCCCACGTGGAAGAATCGCCAGTGCAGAAGTTTGCGATCCGCAACGTCCTGTGCGCAATCAATTTGGGCCCCCGTAGTGAAGAAGCTGTGTCATGGGCCGCCCCAATGGCCGCCGAATTTGGCGCCCATCTTACGCTAGCTCACGTGACTGCCTCGGTGGAGTTTTGGGGACCTGGCGGCAGCTACGTCGATCAAAAGTGGAAAGATGAGCTCGTCGGCGACGCTTCTCAGCGTATCGCAAAGCTTCAGCAAGACATGGGCATCAAGGCGGACGTATTCATCGGCAGTGGTGACGTGCCGAAAGTGCTAAGCCAGGCTGCGAAGCAGACGAAGGCGGATTTGCTGGTTACCGAGTGCTACCCTTATGGCGGGAACCTGCGGATCCACGGCTATGCGATCATTTTAGCGGTGCCGATTCCAGTTCTGAGCGTGTGAGGCCCTGACTCGTTACGCGCGTAGTGTCCTTGATGGGCAAAGCAAAACCAACGGATTGCGCCCGAGTCACGGGGACAAGCATACAACGCATGCGCGTCGCCACTTGACCAGGCAATCCAGAGGGGGAACTAGGTTCCGGTCTGCAGGATGACCACTAACCGTCGCGGTCCATGCGCTCCCTGCACCAGAATCTTCTCGATATCGGCAGTGCGGCTAGAGCCGCTAATGACGCACGCGAACGAGTTGCGATCGAGTGTTCGTTGTTGGGAGACGTGGCGCAGGGCCGTTGCCAGATCGGGAACCAGTTGAGCCAAAGTCGCGTAAACGATGTGACAGGGGGCGATCACCGAGGCGCCTCGGCCGCCGCACGAAGCAGTCACCAGAATCGATCCCGTTTGTGCGATGAGAGCTTCGGCGAGCGTGACCGTTGCCTGCGAAGCTTCGCCGGGCGCGCCTTGATTGGACCAGTGGATCGCCCGCCCAGGCGCGGCCAGGTCGATGAGCCGACGTAGCGATGGATCGTCTTGCACGAAAGTTTCTCCCTCAGGCAGCGACTGGAGAACCTTCGAAAGCTGTCGCGCACTCGCGGCAGAATCGGCGGTCAGCACGCACTCCATGAGGTTGCCAACACATTCCTGCTGGAATCGCTCGAGAGGATTAACGACTGGCTCAAAAATGACGGGCTCATCGATGATCGGACCAACGATTACGCGGTCGGAACCCGCCGCAGCAGGCTCCGGGACCACGGTGCGCAATCCTGCACGAATCCGCTGCAGAATTCGGTCCCGGCTTGAATGTTCAGTTTGCGCTTTTTCAGTTTGTGCTTCTCTAGTTTGCACCACGGCTTTTTCTCCAGCGCGCGCGAAATGATTCGGACGGCAGCGGCACGGGCGAACGATGACGGTTCCACACCCGCATCGGGTCGAGGATCGATCCCGCCAGTCCCAGGCTGTAGATCATCCGAAGAGCCTTGCGCATCGACCAGCCACCTAGCGCGTAAATCCGAGGATGAAGCATGGCGTAGCGCCAAGTCCGGAATATCAGCCGCTCACTGGACTTCGTGGCTCCCGCTTCGGTGGCGTTGCGGCGGTTTTGCAGCAGGTGGTGATGCAGATCGATTTTCACCGGACAAACACTGCTGCAAGCGCCGCACAACGACGATGCATAGGACAGGTGTTTGAACTCCTTGATCCCGGCCAGATGCGGCGTAAGCACGCTGCCGATCGGTCCGGGATAGGTCGTGCCATAAGTGTGTCCTCCGACGTGGCGGAAGACGGGACAGATATTCAAGCAGGCGCCACAGCGAATACAGTGCAGCACTTCGCGCTGCTCCGCATCGGCCAGCAATTGGCTGCGTCCGTTGTCCACCAGCACCACATGGAATTCGTCCGGTCCGTCCACTTCGCCCGGCTGGCGCGGACCCCCGATCAGCGTGCTGTATGTCGTGATCCCTTGCCCGGTGCCGGAGGTAGCCAAGACCGGCCATAGCACTGCCAGGTCCTCGAGCTGGGGAATGACTTTCTCAATGCCGGTGACCACCACGTGAAAGCGAGGAACGCTAGTGCAGAGGCGGCCGTTTCCTTCGTTGGTGGAAATTGCAACTACGCCGGCGTCCGCCACCAGAAAATTCGCGCCCGAAATGCCCATTTCGGCGGCAAAGAAAGCCTGACGCAGTATGCGGCGTGCTGCCGCCATCAAGTCCACCGGGTCGTCACTCTCGATTCCCGGGTCCAATTTCTCGCGAAACAACTTGGCAATTTGGCCGCGGTTGAGATGCATGGCGGGAGTGACGATGTGGTAGGGTGGTTCGTCGCGCAGCTGCACAATGAACTCGCCCAAATCGGTTTCCCAGACCTTGATACCGGCCTTCTCCAGAGCGGGGCTGAGGTGGATTTCTTCCGTGACCATGGATTTCGACTTCACCACCGTGCGCACACCGAGCCGGGTGGCAAGATTCTTCACATACGTGCACGCCTCTTCCGCATTGGCAGCCCAGAAAACATGTCCGCCGCGCGAAATCACTTGTTCTTCGAACTGAAGAAGGTAGCGATCCAGGTGATTGATGGCTTCCCGCTTAATCTCCTGACACTTTTGGCGAGCGGCTTCCCAGTCCTTGATCCGCGCCCGCCCCTTAAGATGTGCGGAGTCGTAGCTGTCCATGCCGCGCTGAATGATTTCGCGGTGCACCAAGTCCGCCGACTTCAAGGCGGCGTCCTGCAGAAAGCGTTGTGCCGCAGTTTGGCTCACGGTTTCTCCTGCGCCAGACTCTGCTGCGCGAGGATACTGGCAAGATAAATGGTGCGGGTTGGCGCATGGCGTTTGCTCAAGATTCCTTGCAGATGCAGCAGACAACTGGGGTCGGTCGCGGTCACGAACTCGGCGCCGCTCGCGGCAACACTTTCGGCCTTGGAATCTCCCATGGCGGCGGAGATGTCGGGAAACTTGGCGGCAAAGGTCCCGCCGAAGCCACAGCATTCATCGGAGCGGACCATTTCAATCAGCTTTAGTCCGTCCACTTGGCGCAAAAGCTGCAGTGGCTCGTCGCGCAGGTGAAGCTCGCGTAGCCCGTGGCAGGAAGCGTGATAGGTAACCGAGTGCGGGAAGGCGGCGCCGACTTGGGTGACAGCGGCGACCTTCACCAGAAATTCCGAGAGCTCAAACGTGCGGCTGGCCACGGCAATGGCGTCCTCACGTAACGGGCTGGCAGCCAATAGCTCTGGGTAAAACTTGCGAACCATGGTCACGCAGGAACCGGAGGGACATACGACCGCCTCGGCATGTTTGAAAACTCGAACGAAATGCTCTGCACATGGCCGCGCCTCGTTCCAGTACCCGGTGTTGAAAGCAGGCTGGCCGCAACAAGTCTGATCTGCGGGGAACTCGACCGCGTACCCAACCCGGCGCAGCACCTTGACCGTGTCGACCGCCACCTCCGGCAGCAGTTGGTCCACGAAGCAAGGGACGAATAGAGATACTTTGCGTGGCACAAGCATTTGGTGAGGCATTGTAGTCCTGTACGCCCGCGCATGCTAGCTGTGCTTCCGCGTGGAAAGGAAACAAGGAGAATGATCGTACTGGAGGGAGCGTCAGGCTGTTTCCCTGATTTGGCGGATTGCGCAGGGAGGGCATTTTTCAGTAGGCTACAAAGTTCTGCTTCACAAGCTTCACACGGAACAATGAAAGCCACTCTTGCAGCAATAGGAGATCCTGCGCGACCATTGACTGGAAGGTCCCGCAGGAGTTTCCAGCTCTGCAGGGAATAGCTGTGACTCCTAGCAGCAACCCATCTTCACTTCGCCGGCAGCGGTGAGCGGAGGACCGAAGGCCTCCTGCGGCGCGGGCGCACCGTTCAGAACCGCGATCCAACGTCGCACCGCATCGAACACGACGAGAACTACGCCCACGATAAAGATGGTCATCAGGATCGAATCCAGGTAGCCGGTAAACACCTGACCGGGCTTGGAGGTTAAGGGCCAGAAAATATTTTTGATCCCCAGCACTCCCGCCGTAACCGTAGTGACACCCACGAGGCACATCGGAACTCCCGTAATCCAGGCATATTTCTGTTTGCCCATATTAATAAGGAAGGTAGTCGTCACCGCGAGCGCTATGGTCGCCAGCAACTGGTTCCCGGTTCCGAACAACGGCCATATCGTGGAAATATTTCCGGTGTAGATCAGGTATCCCCACCCCAGAACCACCACGGAGCTGGTGATCAGATTTCCCGGCAGCCAGGCAGTGTTGCCGAACGGCTTGTGCACTTTGCCCATAAGTTCCTGCAAGACGTAGCGAGCCACGCGTGTTCCCGTGTCCACCGTAGTCAGGATGAAAAGAGCTTCAAACATGATGGCGTAGTGATACCAGTACCCCATCAAACGATCCATCCCGGGCAAGCCGCGGAAGATTTGTGCCATACCGACAGCCAGCGAGACCGCTCCTCCCGTTCGCCCTGCCAGTTTCTCCCCCACTTCGCGGGAGAACATATCCAGATTGACCGTGGTCAGCCCCAGATGGCTGAAGACCTGAGGTGTGGCGTTGATGGCAAAGTAGTCGCCCGGGTATAGCGAGCAGGCCGCAATTAAAGCCAGCACACCCACCAGCGACTCCGCAATCATGGCGCCATATCCAATGAAGCGAGCGTCACTTTCCTTGTCCAACATTTTGGGCGTTGTACCGGAGGCCACCAGCGAGTGAAAGCCCGAGATCGCGCCGCAGGCAATGGTCACGAAAAGAAATGGGAACAGGCTTCCTTTGATGATCGGTCCGCCACCATGAACGAACTGCGTGAAGTTCGGGAATTTTATATTGGGATGAACCACGAATACGCCCACGATCAGGACGGCGATCGTCCCCAGCTTAACGTACGTGGAAAGATAGTCGCGCGGTTCCAGCACCAGCCAGACAGGAAGAACTGACGCCACTAAGCCGTAGATCGCCATGAGGATCGTGATCTGATGGGGCGTGAAAGTAAGCGCCGCTGCCGCTCCGCTCTGCGCCACCCAGTGTCCGGCGATCACGCCGCCGATCAAAAGAACGACACCAAAGATACTGGGGCCGGTGACCGTAATCTTTCCGGCATGGCTCTTGAACATCCACAATCCCATGATGACGGCGATGGGGATAGTCATGCCGATGGTGAAGACTCCCCACGGGCTATTCGAAAGCGCATTGACGACTACGATGCCGAGGCCGGCGAGCGTGACCAGAAGAATAAACAGCACGGCGACCATCGCCACCAGGCCGGCAAAGTGACTGATCTCGGTGCGGGCAATATCCGCTAACGAGCGGCCGCGGTGACGTATGGAAGCCACCAACACGGTGAAGTCCTGTACACACCCGGCCAGGACGGCGCCGATCAGCAGCCAAAGAAAGCCCGGCGCAAACCCGAACTGCGCCGCCAGCGTCGGCCCCACCAGCGGCCCTGCTCCCGCGATGGCCGCGAAGTGATGTCCGAAGAGCACCCATCGTGGCGAAGCAACATAGTTATGCCCGTCCGCGTAAGTGTGCGCCGGAGTGATGCGGCGATCGTCGAGCGCCAGAGCCTTCGCGGCAATAAACGCACTATAGTAACGGTAGGCAAGGGCGTACACGCACAACGCGCCCAACAATACCGGGAGAGTATTCATGACTCGCTCCAGACCAAGCAAGTAGTGGCCGATACTGCCAGCCCAATCGAACGCATCCTACACCCATCGGGTAATCCGGCACAACGATTTCCCTTGCGCGGACCATGCGCTACAATGTCGGGCATATTTCGGCTAAGAACTGCGCAGAATGTCGCCGACGAACCGAAAGGATCGGGTATGCACATGCCACGAGAGAAGCACGCGGCAACTCAGGAACAACGCCTTGTTCGCTTTGGCCTGCGGCTCGCCAACTGGAGTGAGCGGTGGTTTCCGGAGCCGCTGATTTTTGCGTTGCTGGGAATCGTGGTGGTCTTTATTGTCGGCCTTTTGCTTCATCAAAGTCCCGCCAAACTGGCCATCCAGGGTGGCAAGAACTTCTGGACCCTCGTCCCTTTCACCATGCAGATGGTGATGATCATCATCGGTGGGTATGTCGTCGCCTCGACGCCGATCGTGTATCGCGCCATCCGAGCCTTAGCCGGAATTCCAAAGACGCCGCGGGGAGCTGTCGCCCTGGTGGCGTTGTTCTCCATGCTGACGTCGCTGATCTCCTGGGGCTTAAGCCTGATTTTCAGTGGACTCTTTGTTCGCGAACTGGCGCATCGCGTCAAAGGACTGGACTACCGCGCTGCTGGTGGTGCGGCGTACCTCGGGCTGGGAGCCGTCTGGGCGATGGGGCTGTCTTCTTCCGCCGCCATGCTGATGGCGACCAAGTCCGCCATGCCGGCGTCATTGTTCAACATTAGCGGTCTGATCCCGCTCACCCAAACTCTCTTCTTGTGGCAAAGCATCGCGACGACGATCATCCTCATCGTGCTATCGGTGCTGATCGCCTACTTATCCACGCCGTCGCCGGAGAATGCCCGAACAGCCGAATCCTACGGCATTCAATACGAGCCGATTCGCTCCAGCCTGGAGCCCAAGAGCAAACCCGGCGAGTGGCTGGAATACAGTCCACTACTCACAATTTTGGTTGCCGCGCTGTTGTGCTGGTATCTGGTCGACGTATTCCGCACTTCGCCGCAAGGCGCACTGGCGGCGCTCGATCTTAATACTTACAACCTCATGTTCATCACGGTTGGGCTTTTATTGCACTGGCGCCCGAAGCGTTTTATGCGCGCGGTGTCGGAGTGCGTTCCCGCCACCGGCGGCGTGCTGATCCAGTTCCCGTTTTACGCAGTGATCTTCGGAATGATTGTCGGAACGGGGATCGCGGATGCGCTGGCGAAACTTTTCGCCTCCGTCAGCACCCACAACACCTATCCCTTGCTGGTCGCGATGTATTCGGCAGTGCTCGGCATTTTCATTCCCTCCGGCGGCAGTAAGTGGGTCATCGAAGCGCCGTATGTCCTGCAGGCTGCGAATCTGCACCAGGTGCATCTGGGCTGGGTGGTGCAGATCTACAACGCGTCGGAAGCGCTGCCCAATCTGGTCAATCCCTTCTGGATGCTACCTCTGCTGGGCATATTGAAATTGAAGGCCAGGGACATTGTGGGATATGGAGTGCTGCAGTTGATCGTTCACATACCGGTCGTGTTCTTCCTGTGTTGGTTGTTTGCTCGATATATTCCTTATGTGCCGCCCATAAAATAGTGGGCGGAGAGAAGGTCTTCGTGCAAACTGCTCACCCGTGCTGCTTGGCTTTCCCGGGCGGGAAAGTCGCGAGGGCAGGAGCAGGTCTTCGGCATCATGGAGAATGGTCCCGAAACCGCTGTAGCCTTCGGGCGTGGGAAGGATGGATCGCCGCCGATCAACAGGGGCAATAGAGGGAACCGCATCGGCTGGAAAACCGCTCTCGCTCTTAGAGTCCAAGGTACGCTCGCCGCACTTCATCCATTCTGGAGACCTCATCCGAATTGCCACGGATGCTGATTCGACCCTCGGCAAACACGTAGGTGTAGTCGCTTATTGCCAGGGCGAGGTGCACATTCTGTTCTACCAGGACGACCGTGAGACCCTCTTTCCGCAGGCTGCCCAAGGTGAGGAAGAGTTGTTGCGCCGCAACCGGGGACAGGCCGAGCGAGAGTTCATCGATCATCAGCACATCCGGTTCCTGCATCAAGCCGCGGCCCATGGCCAGCATCTGCTGCTCGCCGCCGGAAAGGGTGGAAGACTTCTGCTGGCGGCGTTCTTTCAGTCGCGGGAACAGTGTGTAGACGCGTTCCAGGTTCTGTTTCTCGCGCTTGCGGGCGCGCTTCGAGTAACCACCCATCTCCAGGTTCTCTTCTACTGACATGTCCGGGAAAAGCTGCCGGCCCTCGGGCACCAGCACCAGCCCGCGATTTGCTTTCGCATGAGGTGAGAGCCGTGTGATGTCTTCTCCGTGCAGCAGCACGCGGCCTTTCCAGGCCCGCAGACTGCCCATGATGGTGCGAAGACTGGTGGTCTTGCCGGCGCCATTGGTTCCGATGATGGCGGTATAATTCCCCCGCTCAACCTCGAGCGAAATGTCCCACAGGACTTGGACTTCGCCGTATCCCGACTCGACGTTCTCCAATTGAAGGGCCAGGCCCATCATTTCCTCCATGTCAGTTTGTTAGTCAGAGTCAATTTGTGAACCGCATCGGGAAAGCCCAGGTAGGCTTCGACGACATCCGAATTGTGCACCACCTCATCCGGCTTGCCTTCCGCCAGCTTGCGGCCCAGATTCAGCACCACGATGCGATCGGAAAGACTCATGATCGCCTGCATCAGGTGCTCGATCATGAGCACCGAGATGCCGCTGTCACGAATCTTGCGAACCAATTCGATCATGGCCGCAATTTCGGTGGGATTCAGTCCCGCCAGCACCTCGTCCAGCAACAGGAGCTTGGGTTTCGCTGCCAGCGCCCGCCCTATTTCCAAGCGTTTCTTGCCGGCGATGGTCAGCGAGCGCGCCATCATGTCCGCGCGGTCCCCCAATCCAACCCGCTGCAGCACTTCGGAAGCAACCTTGCGTGCGGCGCCCGTATCGAGATATTCACGACCGAAGCATGCACCCAC
>Ga0187854_10004219_pt1 | contig 10939 bp, 9 predicted proteins | sample June2016WEW_6_15_FD_132445 | JGI IMG/M metagenome (GOLD analysis project Ga0187854, IMG submission 132445) | Peatland microbial communities from SPRUCE experiment site at the Marcell Experimental Forest, Minnesota, USA - June2016WEW_6_150 | ecosystem: Environmental > Terrestrial > Soil >...
ATCCGGCCCTGATCAGGCAGTCCACGGAAAAGGGCTGGACCCCCCTGTGGATAGCCTGCCCTTTCACAACCTACGCGGAGTATTTGACCCAGGCGGGGAGGGGACTCAATGGGGCAATTTCCAGCACCGCGGATGTGAGTGTGGAGCGGAATCCAGCGTTAATAAGGGTTAAGGAAAGCTGGGAAAGAAAGTACGGAAAAGACAGTTGGCCCAAGGGAGGGGTACACTTTTTGGGTTACGCCTATGATATTCCCTACCTCGTAAAGACCTTGGCAGAATACGGGAAGAAAAAGGGGTGGGAAGATTACTGGACGGGAGAAAAATTGCGCCAGGCTATTCTCGAGATCCCGCCTTTCGAGGGCTGCATGGGTAAGATTGCTTTTGATCCCAAAACGGGTTTAAGTTATCGCAATGTTCAGCTGTTCAGGGCCGTGGAAAATCCTGCTCAAAAAGATACCTATCAATGGTCCCCGATCGGGTTCTACAGTTATGATCAGATCCAGAAATTAGATTGAAAAAAACCGGGGTTCCCCGGCCACTGCGAAAAGTTTTCTGTGGCCGGGTAATTCCCATCACGAGTTTACCTGGAGAGCAGAAACCCGAGGATAAGCAATCATGGATTTGTTATTGCCTCTCATCGTGGACGGAATTTGCACCGGGGCCCGGTATGCCATTCTGGGCATGGGCTTTGCTCTGATCTTCAATACCCAGCGCATGTTTGACATATCCTTCGGGGGGGTCTACACCTGGTGCGGCTTTGCGCTGTGGATCCTGGTGCGCTATGCCGGACTCAATATTATTGTGGCGGGGGTGGTTGCCCTGGGTTTGGCTTTTTCCTTGAGCTACCTGATTCAGAAGGTTTATATGGCCAAAATGCGGGCCCGTTCGGATTCTGCGGTCAGCATTATGCTGGGGAGTATGGCCGTTTTGATGGCCCTGGAGGCCATCGCGACCATTCTTTGGGGCGGGGGAATCCGAAATGCCAGGAGCGGAGATGTAGATGTATTCAAATTGGGTTCCATCCAAATCTTGGATATCAAATTTTACTCCCTGATCTTTGCCGTATCCATCTTCCTTTTATTTCGTTACCTCTTTAAAAGGACGCCCCTGGGACTGAACGCTCGGGCCATCGCCACCAATTCCCTGTTGTCTAGAATCGTTGGAATGGAAACTGAAAAAATCTTAACTCTGACGACTTGTTTAGGGTGTACGATCATCGCCCTGGATGCAGTTTTGGTATGTGCCGACACGGGTGTCTATCCAGCCATCGGCTTCCAGAGCGTTTTGATCGCTTTTATGGCCATGATCCTGGGAGGGATCGGGAGTTTCGAAGGGGCCGCCGTCGGGGGACTCATGATTGGATTGGTCCGAACGGTAGCGGTCTACAAGTTTCCAACACTCTGGCAGGAGATGATTCTGTTTGCGATTTTGTTTCTGATCATTGCTTTTCGGCCTATCGGCCTCTTCGGAATAAAGGACTGGAAGAGTGAGGTATAGGAATGGATTACCTGCTGCATATTCTCATTATCATCCTGATTAATATCATTCTTACGGTATCTTTCAATATCCTGCTGGGCTACACCGGAATCTTTGCTCTGTGCCATGCTGCTTTCTACGGCATCGGGGCCTACACCGCTACCTTGCTGATGAAAAATTTTGGATTGGCATTCTTTCCAGCGCTGGGATGCGCTGTCGGGCTGACTGTACTGCTCAGTTTGATCGTGGCCATTCCGGGATTACGGATTCATTGGGATTACATGGTGATCTTTGCTTTCTCCTTTCAAATGATCGCCTACCATGTGATGACGAATTGGGTCGACCTTACTCGAGGGCCGCAGGGGATTGCGGGGATTCCGCCGGCCGCGATCTTTGGTTACTCATTTGATTCCAAGGTCTCCTTTCTCCTTTTGTGCCTGATCATAACTTCCGGGGTTGTCTACCTGGTCAAACGGATCGAATCCTCTTCCTTCGGTTTGGTGCTAAAGGGGATCAAGGATGATGAGATAGCCGTAAAGTCGGTGGGCAAGAACGTGACCGCTTATAAAATCATCTCTTTTATGATTGCGGCTGGCCTTGCGGCCGTAGCGGGGGCGTTGATTTCCGTCTATATCTCTTACATCGCTCCGGGCTATTTTGATTTGAATACCTCCATTTTTATCCTGATCTGCCTGATTTTCGGGGGAATGGGAAGCATCCGGGGGGTCATTCTGGGAACGGTGGTGCTGACCGCCCTCCCCGAATTGCTGAGATTCATCCCCAATCTGCCCAGCGCCATTCTGGGCGGAACCCGGGATTTGATTTATGCGGCGATCTTGATCTTGTTCATGCTCTTTCGACCGCAGGGAATCGTGGGAAAAACCAGACAATAGGAAGAGGGGCGAGACATGTCCATAATCCTGGAAACCAAAGGGATTCACAAATCCTTTGGGGGGCTGAAGGCCCTTTACGATGTGGACGTGAAGATTGAGGAGAGGAAAATATCCGGATTGATCGGGCCCAACGGGGCGGGGAAGACCACCCTCTTTAACGTTCTATGCGGTTTTATTAAACCGGATAGGGGTCGGATCCTGCTCAAAGACAGGGATATCACCGAGAAGGGCCCGCAAAAGATCGTCCATTTGGGTGTGGCAAGATCCTGGCAGGGGCTCAGGCTTTTTGAAAATCTCACCGTCCTGGAGAATGTGGTCATGTCTTTACCCCGGGATGACCAAGAAAATCCCGTAATGATTATTCTGGGCTCTTGGGAGAAGAGCCAGAAGAAAGTCAAGAGATCTCTCGAGATTTTAGAAATGGTCCAGATCAAAAATCGAGCCGCCGCCCTGGTAAAGGAATTGTCCTATGCCGAGCAGAAATTAGTGGCAATCGCCAGGTTATTGGCGACCGAGGCGGAAGTCCTACTGCTCGACGAACCAACTAGTGGCTTAGATGAGAAAACCGTGAACATGGTGATCGCGCCGCTTTTGAAGGAACTGGTAGTTCAGAGGGGGAAAACGGTTTGCCTGGTCGAGCATAGCATTAAATTGGTGTTTAATATGTGCGAAAGGGTTTTCTGCCTAAATGAAGGGATGATCGTAGCCTCCGGGCACCCGCTGGATCTCCGCCAAAATGAAGAATTGAACCGGGCTTTTTTCCAAATCATTTAAAAGGAGCCGCTGTGCTGCTGAGAGTCAGCGATGTCGAAACCGGTTACAAGAATAAGCAGGTTCTTTTCGGGATCTCCATGGAAGTGGCCCCAGGTGAGATCGTGAGCGTTCTGGGGCACAACGGGGCGGGGAAAAGTACTCTGCTCAGTGCTATATACGGGCTGATTGGGATTTTTCGCGGAAGAGTGGAATTCTTCGGGGAGGATATCACTGGGAATACAATCCGGGCCAACGTTCAGAGAGGGCTCGCTTTCGTCGCCGGCGGTCATCAGGTTTTTAAAGAGCTTTCGGTTATGGAGAATTTCAAAATTATAAAGTATCTACACAAGTATGAAGATTTCGATTCCCGACTCGAAAACGTCTTTAAGATCTTTCCTCGCATGCAGGAGCGGAAAGCGCAAATCGCCCGAACCATGAGCGGAGGGGAACAGCAAATGCTGGCCATAGCCATCGGTTTACTGATGAACCCCAAACTGTTGATCCTGGATGAACCTTCTTTGGGTTTAGCCCCTCTTTTGGTCACCAACATCATGGAGACGATCAAATTCATCAACCGGGAGTACAAGGTAAGCATCCTCCTTGTGGAACAGAACATTAAATGTGCCGCGGATATTTCCTCGCGGATTTACGTCATGCGCCTGGGAAGAATTCTACTGCACAGTCCGGCAGAGGAGTTCAAGAAGCGGGAGAGTTACGTAGATCTGTTCTAAGGGATGGATGGAAGGCTAGAGAACGAGAAGTGTACCGGAACAAGCCGATGGGCCAAAAAAATTCCAGAGAGGAGGAACAAATGAGGCAAGATGGAAGGTTAGAAGTTTGCATGGCTTTTTTCGTGGTGACCCTGATCCTATTCCCATTGGCCGGCATGGCGGCAGAGCCGATTAAGATGGTGGAGATCAACCCACAATCGGGTGTGATGAAAGACGTGGGAGATCGCCACCAGTTGGGCGTCAAATTTGCGGTGGACGAGATCAACGCGGCGGGAGGACTCTTAGGTCGGCCGATTAAGATGTTTTACGACGATAGTCAATTGAAACCCGACGTGGCCACCCGCAAGGCCGAGCGGTACATTGCCGAGGAGAAGGTGGAGTTCATCATCAGTGGAGTGGGGACCCACGTGTCCAAAGCCCTGGGGCCGGTGGCTGAAAAGAACAAGATCATTTTCCTAAACGATGGGGCGGCCGGGGATGAACTCACCGGCAAGGATTTTACCCCCTACCAATTCCGGGTATGCCTGAGCACTTCCCAGCAATCGGGGGCCCTGGCCGCCTATTTTTCTACCAAGCCGTTCAAGAAGTTCTACATTCTTAACCAGGATTATGCCTTCGGTCATGACGTTGCCGAGGCATTTAAAAAGGCCATGAACCGATTGAAACCCGACTGGCAGTTAGTGGGAGAGGACTATCATCCCATTGGCGCCAAGGACATGGGACCTTATATCAGTAAAGTCATTTCCTCGGGAGCAGAAGTTATGATCACGGGGAATTATGGAGCAGATTTGAGAGTGTTGCTTAAACAGGCTTCCGGCTTAGGGTTAAAAGCCAAGGTGGGAAGTTATTACCTGGTGGATCCATATGCGTTGCAGGAAATAGGCGACGCCGCCGTTGGCGCGGTCACCGTGGAGATCTACATGCTGACTGAAGACACTCCCCAGAATAAAGCATTTGTGGAACGCTGGAAGAAGAGGAAGATCGACCCGGACCAACCCTACCCAACCTGGCTGATGGGAAAGGCTTACCAGGGCTTTATGTTCATGGCCGAAGCCATCAAGAAAGCCAACTCGACCAAAGCCGAGGACGTCATCAAGGCCTGGGAAGGGTTGAGTTTCGATGCCCCGGTGGGCCGGATGACCATGCGCGCCTGTGATCACCAGGTGATTACCCCTATTTCTGTTGGGGAAATTGTTGCGGGCCCGGGTCCCTTTTACAAGTTCCCTTTCGTGGGCACGCCGATCATCATTCCCGCCGAGAAAGCTGCGGTCCCCCCAGAAGAGACTGGCAACCCACGATGCAAAAAATAGTTTGGAAAGGGCAAAGGATGAATAATCCCTGCGCCCTTTCATTTAAAATCTGCCCAAATTTCCCCTCACATTTAATGGGCCGGAACAGTCTACAAATTGATGCATTCTACAAAATTTACTAGGGAGGAAGGCAGGGCTATTGTGGTTCTGCCTTCCTCCTATATATTGGGGTCAGACATTAAAGTAAAAAATTCATGTATCTGCTGAGCCTGTCGAAAAAGTCCAAATGGCTAATTCCGATAATTTTTGCACCGTTAAAAATCAACAACTTACGGGCGACAGAAAACCGCAAAATGCCCAGATTTAGGGTTTTTCGACAGCCTCGCTATCTTCTTTGAATTTCCAATGGGTTAAAAAGCTTCAAAATCCATATCATATCTGGAATAAATGGTGGGGATTTGGTAGGCTTCGTGGCACGATTTCCTCTATTTTTCCTGTTGACCTTATAAGATCAGTTTGGTACTTTGGCGATGTCGTTATTTCACCCGTAACGAATTAACCTAATGATAAAACCCTTAACCTTCTGGAGGTCGCTATGCCAAAGGTTTTCTGAAAGGTGCTCCTAAGATGGCTCCAGGTGGATTTTAATATCGCCTTGGGGCCTATTTAATTCGAACTATCTCTCAAAAATACAAAACTCAATTTTTCAAAAGAGACTTTTTTCATTTAAAAAAGGAGGGGGTTATGGAAAAGGGAATGAATCGCAGAGAGTTTTTAAAGACAACGGCTGCCACAGGTACTATCCTATTGGCCGGTGACTTCTTTCAAGGAGTCTCAGCGGCACGAGCGGAGATAGAGATTCCTGAGGCTGAAAAAATCGTGATTACAATGATCACAGACAATTTAGCTGATGCTACACGATTAGATTACAAGATTGCAAAGAGACAAACTTATATTTCAAACCCCCTGGACTCCGCCTTTCATGGCGAACATGGACTGTCGTATCAAATTGAGACTTTAGTGAATGGGCAATTGCATTCTTGCCTTTTTGATTTCGGATCGGACCCAAAGGGAATGACAAGAAACATGGATCTCTTGAAAATTGACTGTAAAAAGGTTGAAGCCCTTGGACTAAGCCACGACCACTGGGACCATGAGGCTGCATTCGTTGAGATCATGAAGGCGAAGAAGGAAGAATTCTCTCAAGGTATCCCTCTTTACATCGGAAAGGAGTTCTTCGTAGGAACCTACAGCAAACGACCAAATGGTAGTATTACTCAGATAAACCTCCTCAAAAGAGAGGCCATTGAGGAGTTAGGTTTTATAAACATCGTGGAGATAAAAGATCCTACTCCGATCATTCCAGGAGCATATTTGCCCGGGAGAATCGAACAGGTTACGGATTACGAAAAAGTTCTTCCTCAATTCATGGCCAAAAAGGGAAGCGAATTTGTACAGGAGACTTTTATAGGAGAACAGGCCGTTATCCTGAATGCCAAAGGGAAAGGCCTGGTTGTGTTGTCTGGCTGCGCACACAGAGGTATCGTAAATACTGTAAAACATGCCCAGAAGATGACAGGTATTCAAAAAGTGTACGCCGTTATGGGAGGTTTCCATTTGGCGAATGCGAAACCGGAGGTAATTCAAAAGACGGTTGCGGACATTAAAGCAATGAATCCGGAATACATTATCCCAACGCATTGCACCGGCTTTGAGGCTATATCAGTTTTTTTCAGGGAGATGCCAGATAAGTTCATTCTTAACACCGTGGGCACGAAATACACCATAACCGGATAGACATATCCTTCAATCGCTTGGTTCCCTCTTTAGAAAAGGCGGGGTCGGTTCGTTAGGCTCTGCCTTTTTTGATTTCGATATATTGTAGTTCAGGCAGTTGGGCAAAAGTTTCCTGTTCTGCTGCGACTGTCGAAAAAGGTATAAAGTGTCGTTTTTAGTCCCTCCGTAGTATTTCCTTCTTTTGTCTGCTAGGTATTTCTTTTCGGTTTTATCGTTCATCAAAATATTTTTATTCTGAGAGCTGATTTTGTTTCAAGAGAGAAGGAATCTATGATAGAAAGAATGGGCGATAAATCTATTTTCACCTATATAGGATTGGGAAAAGGGATGGCCAAGTACAAATCGTATGATTATTCGCAGCGAGTAATGATTCCGGTATCCCTGGAAGAGCAGTTGGTTCCGGGGACCTTGGAGTTTGCGATCCAGACGCTGGTAGAAGATCGAATGGATATGGCGGTATTTGAGGATCGATACCGGAATGATGAGACGGGGCGGATGGCCTATGATCCCAAGATTCTCTTGAAGGTGGTATTACTGGGTTATGCACGGGGTTTGATTTCTTCGAGGAAGATGGAGCAGGCTTGCCGGGAGAATGTGACGTTTATGGCGTTGGCGTGTGGGCGGCGTCCGGATCACAGCACGATCGCGGTTTTTGTTTCCTCGATGCCGGAGGAGATTGTACCTTTTTTTCGGGATGTTTTGTTGGTATGCGAAGAGGAGGGTCTTCTTGGGGGAACGTTTTTTGGGTTAGATGGTTGTAAGCTTCCCCCAATATATTGTGTTTCTTTTTAATCCCGAGTCTGAAAATTGGCAAAGGAATAGGACCCATTTCGACTCAAATTCCCTTGACCCACTATTCCTTTCTCAGTATACTCACAGTACCTAAAAGCGAGTTCTCAAAAAGTCAATTCGGTCTTAGAAGGTAGGTGAGTCATTTGCAAATCAATTTGACTGGAAAAGTAGCCATAGTAACTGGTGCGGGTAGAGGTATTGGAAAGGGCATTGCTAAGGCTCTGGCTGCTGCTAATGCAAGTGTTGTAATCAACGACGTTGATTTGAATGCTGCTACGGAGGCCTGTCAGGAAATAGAATCTTCAGGCGGGAAAGCTCGGCCGGCGAAAGCTGATGTGCGTATTAGAAGCGAAATCAACCAAATGGTTCAAATCGTAATACGGGAGTTAGGGGGGATAAATATTTTGGTCAACAACGCGGGCGTTATTTTGAGGAAACCCGCCGAAGAGTTATCCGAAGAAGAATGGGACAAGGTTATCGATATAAACCTCAAGGGGACTTTTCTTTGTGCTCAAACGGTCGCCAAAGCCATGATTCAAGAGGGAAATGGCGGAAAGATCATCAACGTAGGGTCCATCATGGGAAGCGTTGCCCTTCCTCCAAGAGCCGCATATTGTGCCAGCAAAGGAGGAATCGTTGCTCTTACGAAGGACTTGGCCGCTGAATGGGCGAAATATCGAATTACGGTAAACACCATTTCGCCGGGATGGACAGTAACCGAAATGACCCAATCCTACTTCTCCCAAGAGGAAGTTCGTAAGTTTCTCCTGGATAGGATACCTCTCAACCGGCTGGGAAAACCTGAGGACGTTGCCAACTTGGCGGTGTTTATGGCGTCGGAGTATTCTGACTACATAACTGGGCAAGCGATATATGTGGATGGAGGTTGGACCATCCTATAGGGGACGCAAGATCACTAAGAGCATCACAAGAATTCCGGGCGTTTCTTCTGAAACCCTTTGGAAGCCACATATTCTTTCAGAATAAAGCAAACCTTAATTCTCTGCAGGTACGCCTTCCGGGCTTCATCGGCCATGAAAGGAGATTACCTGGAAGCTTAACGTTGGAGACGCAGGATGGATTTCAAGCCGCTGTTCTGGGGAAGTGAAAGGCTTGAATTAATTTATAAAAAAAGGAGGTAAGAAGGGAGCAGGTGAAGGTAATATTTCCGAAATTAACAGGAAATCTCAAGAAAAGGAGGTTGGCAATGAAAAAATCAAGTTGGATCATCGGGTCAGTTTTTCTTTTCACTCTCATGCTCTCCGGCGTGGCTTCAGCGAAGCCGATTGCGGCATTGCTTTTCCCGCTTTCCGGACCCTTTTCGGCCATGGGGACGGATATGAAGCAAGGTTCGGAAGTGGCCCTGGAAGAGATTAATGCCAAGGGAGGAGTCCTGGGGCAGAAAGCCGAAGTAGTCATGGGAGATGATGAGTTCCAAGCTCCCATTGCCATTCGGAAGTACAAGGAAATGGTCGATGGCCAAGGAATAAAAGCGATCGGCGGGACCCTCTCGGGTGGAATTTCCGTAGCCGTCAACGAGTGGGCCTGCAAGAACAAGGTCCTCTATATGTGTTTCTGCCATTCCAGCATTCCTCTGGGAAAAGAGCAATGCGGCTATGGATTCGTTTCCGGAATGATCCCCTATCAGACCGGCGTGGCCACGGCCAAATATGCTTTCCAAAACCTGGGAAAATCCTGGATGATCATCACCCAGGACTACCGCTTCGGCACTGATGAACTCGCCGCCTGGTTGACTGTCAGCGAAAAGACGGGGGGGAAATTCTTAGGCAACATCTATTCTCCCCTGGGACAGGTCGATTACTCCGCCCATATTCCCAAGATTGCGGCCACAAATCCGGAAATTCTTGTCCTCAACGTGTACGGACAGTCTTTGGACGCCATCATCAAGCAGTTAGCGGAGGCCGGCCTCACCAATAAGAAGATGAAATTCGTCATCCCCAAGAGCCATTTGTACGCGATCAAGGCTGTGGGGGCCACCTACAATGAAAATTTCTATGGCGGCCATGAGTACTACTGGACCTTGCAGGAAAAGTTCCCCAAGGCCAAAAAGTTCATCGAGGCCTACGGAAAGAAGTACGGAATGCCTCCCTCCCAAGACGCGGACGGTGGCTACACCGGAACGCGGGCTCTGCTCGAAGCGATGAACGCGGCTAAGACCACGACGGATGTGGCCAAGCTGGTCAAGACCCTGGAAGGGTTTAAGATGGATTACAACAAAGGGGTTGAGGAATTCCGGGCCTGCGATCACATCCGGGCGACCAGCGTCGTCATCGTCAAGGGGATCGGGGCCAAGGCTAAAGATTGGAACTTTGGAGAAGTTGTGGCCGAATATCCCGCCAGCGAGACCCTGGAATCCTGCGAGAACAATAAGAAAGACGTTCCTTACGGCGCTGTCAAACTTCCGGGTAAATAAGGGATAGACTCAGAGGCTTGGGGAATTCCCCAAGCCTCCTGACCGTCAAGGATCGATCATGGAACTTACTCCCACTTTGATCATCAACCAGATGCTCTTCGGCCTTGCCCTGGGAGCGGTTTATATCCTGATGGCCTGCGGGCTGACGATTATTTTCGGGCTGTTGGATGTAGTCAACTTTGCCCACGGTACCTTTTACATGCTCGGGGCCTTTGCTGCTTTTGTCGTCGTTTCCCTGTTTGGAAACTTCTGGATCGGTTTGGCAAGTGCGATTATCCTTGTGGGCCTGATCGGCTGGGTGGCGGAAACTTTTTTGATTAAACCCCTTTATGGCAAAGATCCTCTTTATCCCCTGATGCTGACCTTCGGGCTTTCCTTGGCGGTCACGGACCTAATGCGGGGGATCTTCGGAACAATCGGCCGGATCGTCCCCCTCCCGCAGGTGTTTTCCGGTTCCCTCATGTGGGAAGGGATCTTCATCCCCAAATATCGGGTCTTCATCATCTTTTTGACTCTGGGGGTTTTAATTTTCCTTTGGTATTTTTTCAAAAAAACCAACTTGGGGATGATCATCCGGGCAGCCACGCGGGACAGCCTCATGGTTCGAACCCTCGGGATCAACGTGCCGAGGATCTGGACCTTTGGTTTTGCTCTGGGTGTTGGTCTGGCGGGCCTGGCCGGCGCCGTCAACTCCACGATTCAATCGGCCCTGCCCGACATGGGGGTGGAGATAACGGTGGAATGTTTCGTAGTCGTGGTCATCGGAGGCCTGGGAAGCCTGGGGGGAGCGATTCTCGGGGGATTGATCATCGG
>Ga0187854_10004222_pt1 | contig 10937 bp, 8 predicted proteins | sample June2016WEW_6_15_FD_132445 | JGI IMG/M metagenome (GOLD analysis project Ga0187854, IMG submission 132445) | Peatland microbial communities from SPRUCE experiment site at the Marcell Experimental Forest, Minnesota, USA - June2016WEW_6_150 | ecosystem: Environmental > Terrestrial > Soil >...
CCGCCTGGCCGAATCGGGCGTAACCCTGACGACCTGCCCGATTTCGAACCTCCGGCTCCAGGTGATCCCGACGCTGGAGCAGTCCACGATCCGGACGCTCATGGAGGCCGGCGTGGCGGTCACGATCAACTCGGACGACCCGGCGTACTTCGGCGGGTACATCGGCGAGAACTACCGCAGGATCGCGGCGGCGCTCGCGTTCACGGCCGGCGATCTGCGCCGGCTGGCGGCCAATGCGATCAACGGGTCGTTCGCCACGGCCGAGCGCAAGCGAGAGCTGCTGGCCGAGCTGGAGGCGGCTGCGGGGGCGGAGTAGGGGAGCGGCCGCGCCGCGCCGCGCCGAGTCGCGCGGCTCCGGGGAAACGAAAAAGGAGCCCGATTGCTCGGGCTCCTCTTGGTTGTGGGTCGGGTTAGTAGCGGTTGCTCGAGGCTCGCTGGCTGGTGAAGCAGTCGCTGCAGTAGACCGGCTTCGCGCCGCTGGGGCGGAAGGGAACCTGGGCCTCGCGGCCGCAGCTGGAGCAGGTGGCGCTGAACATCTCGCGCGGGCCACTGGAGTAGCCGCCCGATCCGCCGCCTGAGTAGCCGCCGTCGGAGCGGCCGCTCGAGTAGCCGCCGCCGCTGTCGCCACGCGCGGCCTTCTTGGCTGCGCGGCACGGTGCACATCGACGCGGCTCGCTGAACTGCCGGTCTGCGTAGAACTGCTGCTCGCTCGCGGTGAACGTGAACTCCTGATTGCAGTCCGCGCAGGTGAGCGTCTTGTCTTGTCCGTACAAAGAGAAAACTCCTTCTCGTGCGGCCTCAGCGAACTTTCTCGCCGAGTACCGATGAGAGGGAGTGTCGTAGTGCCGCTATTGAATTGGCACCTATTGGTACCGGGAACAACCATAACACAGCCGGTGGCGTTCTGACGAACGAATGTTCGAGGGCCGTGGTTTGCCCGGGCCGATGGCCGGACGGCGCCGTCCCGGCGCTAGGATGAGCTCATGACGTTCGATCGCAGCCTCCGACCGATCCTCGAGGGCGTGGACACGTCCTGGATCATCGGCGGCGTCATGCCGTTCGAGGCCTACAGCGTCGGATCGCACGTGCCGGTCCTGTTCGAGCGCTTCGCCCGCGTTCTTCACCCCGCGTGGGCTGCGCCCGGAGTCCCGGTCCGCTGGGACGCCATCGCCGCCTGGTCTGGCAGAACGAGTCATCCGCTGGCCCAGTTCGTTCCACTGTCGCGACCGGCCGGCGAAGTGGCGAGTGCGGCCCCCTTCCAGCGGAAGCCCGACCTGGGCGGTCTCCCACCGGTCATCCTCGAACCGCTTTGTGAGTTGCTTGCCGCCCACACGCGCACCCCGGACCAGTGCTACGTGGGCGTCTGGGAGGGCTACGGGTCGCTGGACCCGGCGTCGCCGGCTCTCCGACTCCGCCTGCCGCAGCGCACCCACCTCATCTTCGGCGGGCCGATCGCGGAGGTCGGGCGAATTGGCCGGACGCTGCCCGACGGTTCGCGCGTGCAGGAGCCTCCGGGCATCATCTGGCCGGCCGATCGAGCCTGGTTCGTGGCAAGCGAGGTCGACGTCGATTCCACGTTCGTCGGCGGCTCCGGCAGGCTGATCGATGCGCTCCTGGCCGAGCCGAAGCTCGAGTCGTGGCCCGCCCAGCCAACCGACCGCGTGACGTGGGACAGCGACCTGATCAACGGCCGCTAGCACCGACCCCGGCCGGCCGGCCGGGGAGGCTCGCGAAGCGCCGCTCCCCTCCGGAATCCGGTATTCTGTCCGTCGCTCCGCTGGCGAGTGGCCTAACGGTAAGGCACCTGACTCTGGATCAGGGGATTGAAGGTTCGAATCCTTCCTCGCCAGCCAACTTTTGAGCACGAATCAGGCCCCCGGAGGCGACTCCAGGGGGCCTTTGTTTTGGGCTCCATCCCTTACGCATCCCTTACCGCCCCATACGGAGGAACGACGGGAGCCGGGCCTGTGCCCGAACGTCGGGGAGGGCTTCGAAGCCTGCTCAGCGCAGCCATGTCCTTACTCAGGCACCCGACTCTGCTTACGAGATTCGGGACATCAGGGAGGAGTTCAGGCGGGCGACACCGGAGTTTGCTTTGCCGGCTCGCGAGACACTTCCCGGCAGCCGGTCAGGCTGAGGTCTCCCACAAACACCGACCGTCACCGCTCCGAGGATGCCGCTCCGAGGATGCCCGTCATTCGGTCGGCCATTCGGTCGGCCATCGCCTCGGTGAAGTGCCCGTACACGTTGGCCGTCGTCCCGATGTCGGTATGGCCCAGCGCCCGCGACACGTCGAACAGTTCGGCGCCGGCCTCCAGCTGGAGCGTGGCGAAGGCATGGCGCAGATCGTGGAACCTCTGTTGACGGATCCCTGCGCCAGCGAGGACCACATGGAGAGAACGCGTGACGTGCCAGGGGTTCAACGGGCCTCCAGTCGCGTTGGTAAAGACGAAGCCGGCGCTGCTCCACAGCCGCGCCGCAGCCCGCTCGGCGTCCTGTCGAGACCGCAGGCGGCGCAGTGAGGCCGCTACTGGGAGCGGCAGCCTCAGCACTCGCCGAGACCGTTCGGTCTTGGGTTCTGCCAGGACCCCCGACTCGCGTTCTAGCGTATGGCGAACCGTGAGTAGGCCGGCTTCGAGGTCGACATCGTCCCATCTCAGGGCAAGCAGCTCGCCCTGCCGAAGGCCGGTTCCGAGAGCGGTTAGGAACAAGGACTCGAACGGATGGCCAGCCATCGCCGACCTGAGGACGCCCACCTCTTCAATCGTGAGCGGACGGAGGTCGTGCTTTGCCTTCGCCGGTGGATCGACGTATAGGGCGACATTCCGAACGGCTCGGCCTGCCTTGACGGCTCTCCCCAAAGCGATCCGGAGAACCACGTACGCATAGCGAACGGTGGTCGGAGATAGGTCACCGCGGGCTGTCAGCGAGGCCAGCATCCGAGCGATATCGGGCGGGCCGAGTTTGGAAAGCTGGATCGCGCCGATCGCCGGCCGTATGTACCGATCGCAGGTCTCTTCGTAGCTTGCGACTGTGCTCGGGCGTAGGCGCGGCCGGACGTTCGTGGCGAGCCAATCGTCCAGCCAGCCTGAGACAGTGACGGTCCTGTCGGGCGCCGGGAGTTGGGCCGCGGATGCCTCCAGGCCAGCCCTTAGGGCCTCCACGGCAGCGTTTCGGGTCGGCCGGGTGACGGAATGCTGCCGACCGTCTGGTCCGTAATAGCGGGCCTCCCACCCGCCGCTCGGGCGCTTGCGGATGGTGCCCTCGCCGTTGGCTCGCTTCTTCATGGCCGGAGCCTCCAAAGAGAACGCCCGCGGCCAGCGGTAGAAGCACTGACAGCGGGCGTACGGAGTCTATTCGATTGGCCTGCTTCTACCAGGCAGGCACATCGTAGATGCACCGTCAACGGACTACCGGGACACGCACACCTATCGCCATCCGGCTCATCTATCCGCTCGTGGATTGCGACCAGTTCGCCATCTGAGTTACGGAGCTCGTACCGGGTCGCGTCCGACCGCCGACCTGATGGCACTCTAGGACCCGTCACAGATGGTCGAGCGCTTGCCGATAGCGGCGCGGGAGGGACCCCTGTCTGACGCGCCTGCGTTTGCCGGAACGGAGCCGGCCCGGGGATTGGCCGGCTCCAGACCTGCCACGAAAGCCTCCAGGTCCGCTTGACGGAACCTCAGCTCGCGGAATGGACGGACCGCGATCAGGCGGCCCTCTCGGACGAGCCGGAACACCGACGACCGGCTAACCCCTAGCCAAGCGGCGGCGTTATCCGCGGAGAGCAGGGCGGGCTCAATCATGGCCGGCAGTCCCAAGGCGGTGTCTCCCGGCATGAACCCGGTCGAGCGCCGGAACCCATCCCATCGAACGCTCGGCAGACCGTCTGCCGTGGGACGACGTGTGGCCGGCGTGGCTGGCTCGCTCCAGCGCCTTGATGGCCTCGGGCAGGCCGTCGGGATTGGTCATCACGAAGGCGATCCCCTCGGGTCGCATCCGCGATCTTGCGAGGGCCAGCGTCTCGCCTATCTCGCGCCAGGACAGCGATGCGGCAAACCACCGCCGCAGGTGGCCGCTATGCCCGCGCCGCGCCACTGTGCTGTAGGGAGGGTCTGTGACTAGGACGCTGAAGGAACGTGGCGGCAAGGCTGCCAGCGCGTTGCGGGCGTCGCGCTTCTCGATATGCACAGCATTGGGCCGGCAGAGTGCCATCGTCTCACCGTCCTGGCGCTGGCGGAGCCGTAAGCTCGGCCTCGTCGAGGGGGTCTGGATGGATATGTGCATGCTCGGCGAACTGATGCGGCCAGGGAGCCGGATCTGGCCAGCGCGACGGCGGTGTCCCGCGGTGGCCGTGGCGGTGGTCGTGCAGGCCTCGCAGGCCGTGCCGGTGGGGGTGGGAGTGGTGATACTCGGACATCTGACGGCTGCGCTCCGAGGCTCTGGCGCTGACGCCCAAGCGGGGCGCAGCGCATTAGTACGCCATGGCGCGCCACACTCGCGCCACATTCCCACGAGCGACTACCTAATGAACTGGGGGTGTTGGCGCCGCGAGGGCGCACCTTGGCCTGGCTTTGCGGGCTCTGGCGACTTGATTCCGCGCCGTATTGCGCCAAACGCCAACCATGGTTTTTCAGAGAAGTTCGTGTTTCTAGAGATTTCCGTCCAGGGGCAGGAGGAGCAGCCTGGAGCGCAAGGGCCCACGATGCGGCGCTATCCTTCAAGGTCGGGCAGAGAGACGCAAAAGAGGAACGGCTGTGACTGAGGCGAGGGCGGCGATCAACAACCACGCGGGCCTCATCTGGGCCATCGCCGACCTGCTGCGCGGCGACTACAAGCAGTCCGAATATGGCCGTGTCATCCTGCCGCTCGTCCTGCTCCGCCGCCTGGACTGCGTCCTCGAGCCCACCAGGGCCCAGGTCCTCGCCCGCGCCGGAGCCCTCGCCGGCGCGGTCCAGAACGTCGACCCGATCCTGAAGGGGATCACGCGCGTCGAGGCGTACAACACCTCGCCTCTGACGCTCCGTCGCATCCTGGCGGACCCGCCCCAGGTGGCCGGCAATCTGCGCGCCTGGATCGCGAAGGGCGACGCATCTGCAGCTAGTCCGTCATGCCATGAAGCTCGCTGAGGTATGCCAGCTGCTCGAGCGGCAGCGCTCGTTTGGATGGTCATCCTCGACCAGGTGAAGATCGCGGTGTACCACCACCTCGACCCGGCGGGCGAGCGGCACCTGAGCTTCTTCACTCACATCCGAGAGGCAACGCATCCCGCCGGCCGCTGAGACCGATGTCGTCCACCGGCCTGGAGCGGCCGGAGGCAATCCGGAAAGAACTCATGAGTACGCGAGGAGACCCGCCATGCTGGACAAGGCCAAAACACTAACGGGCTACAGGCTGAAGGCTCTCGACGCGGAGTTCGGAAAGGTCAAGGACTTCTACTTCGACGATCAGGAGTGGACGATTCGCTACCTCGTAGCCGACACCGGTGAGTGGCTGATCGCCAGGCAGGTGCTCATCTCTCCACGTGCCCTTGGCAATGTGAATCGACCCGAGCAACACGTCTTGGTCGACCTGACCATGGAGCAGGTAGAGCACAGCCCGTCTCTGAACAGAGACAAGCCCGTGTCACGGCGATTCGAGACCGAGTTCTGCTCGTATTTCGGCATGCCGATGTACTGGTTCGAGCGCGAGAGAGAGTCGGCCAGAAAGAGGCTGAAGCGTGGAGACCCACACCTGCGCAGCGTCCATGCAGTCACTGGCTACAAGGTCGAGGCCACAGATGGTGAGATTGGCCGCGTCGAAGACTTCCTGATCGACGACGAGACTTGGACGATTCGATACCTGATCGTCGATACCCACCGCTGGTTGCCGGGGAGGAGGATCCTGATCTCCCCCACGTGGATCAATCGCATCACATGGCGCCGTCGGCACGTCGCCGTGGGACTCGACCGGCAAGCCATCGAGCAGTCGCCAGAGTACTCGAATGAGTCTCAGGTCACCAGAGACTACGAAGCCTCTCTCCATCGCCACTACGACCGCGACGGGTACTGGGTCGATGAATCGCTAGCAGGGACAAAGCCCCACCGAGATTGATCCGATGGCAACAATGACGGCGCCTGTGGCGTGTCAGGAGCGCACCTCGTGAGTGCCGCGACTTGTGCGGCGATATGATCGACGACGCGTAACCCCTCGCGCGCACGCGAAAGGTGTCTCCCTCCGCTCAGGCAGACAACGTGAAGTTGCCAGCGCGAGTGCGGATGGGCCGGAGTGGCCCCGCGAGCTGAGCGCACGGCCCAAGGAGGCTGGGTAATGAACAAGCGGTGGGAATGCCTCGACGGTAACGAAGCGGCCGCCCGGGTCGCCTACGCCGTGAGCGAAGTCATCTCGATCTTCCCGATCACGCCCGCGTCGCCGATGGCGGAGCATGCCGACGACTGGGCGGCGGCCGGTCGACCAAACCTGTGGGGCACAGTGCCCGAAGTGGTCGAGATGCAGTCGGAGGCGGGTGCGGCGGGCACGCTGCACGGCGCCCTCCAGACAGGGGCACTGGCGACGACATTCACGGCGTCGCAGGGACTCCTCCTGATGATCCCGAACATGTACAAGATCGCCGGAGAGCTGACGCCGGCCGTCATCCACGTGGCGTCCCGCACGATCGCGACCCATGCCCTCTCGATCTTTGGCGACCACAGCGACGTGATGGCCGTGCGACCGACCGGTTGGGCAATGCTTGCCGCCGGCTCGGTCCAGGAGGCGCACGACTTCGCCCTGGTGGCCCACGCTGCGACCCTCCGGTCGCGCATCCCGTTCCTCCACTTCTTCGAGGGCTTCCGGACCTCCCACGAGGTCAACAAGATCGTCGTCCTCGACGATGACGACATCCGGGCCCTCGTGCGCGATGACGACGTTCTCGCCTTCCGCCGCCGCGGCCTGACGCCAGAGGCCCCGGTTGTGCGGGGCACGGCCCAGAACCCCGACGTGTTCTTCCAGTCCAGCGAGGCGAGGAACCCCTACTACCTTGCCGTGCCCGGGATCGTCAAAGGTGTGATGGACGAGTTGGCCGAACGGACCGGTCGGCGTTACGGTCTTGTCGATTACCACGGTGCCCCCGACGCGGAGCGCGTCGTCGTCGTGATGGGCTCGGCGGGTGGCGCGGCAGAGGAAACGGTCGACGCGCTGGTAGCCGCGGGCGAGCGGGTCGGCGTGCTCAAGGTTCGCCTATTTCAGCCTTTCCCAACCGACGAGCTACTGGCCGCGCTGCCGGCCACCGTGCGCGCGATCGCGGTCCTGGACCGGACCAAGGAGCCCGGCGCGGCTGGCGAACCGCTGTATCTCGAGGTGGTGGCCGCCGTTGCCGAGGGGATGGACCGCGACGAACCGGCGTTCGCCACGACGCCCCGGATCATCGGCGGGCGGTACGGCCTCTCGTCGAAGGAGGTCACACCTTCGATGATCAAGCCGGTATTCGACGAGCTCGCTGCCGGCCGGCCCAAGCGGCACTTTACGGTCGGCATCTACGACGACGTCACGCACCTGAGCCTGCCGATCGAGACTGAGTTCCGCCACGCCCGGCCGGCCGGTGAGGTCCAGGCGCTGTTCTTCGGGCTCGGCTCGGATGGCACCGTGAGTGCCAACAAATCGTCTGTAAAGATCATCGGCGAGGGCACTGACCTCTTCGCCCAAGGCTACTTCGTCTACGATTCGAAGAAGTCCGGGTCGGTCACCGTTTCGCACTTGCGGTTCGGGCCCGAGCCCATTCGCTCCGCCTACCTCATCGAGCGGGCGGACTTCGTCGCTTGCCATCAGTTCGGTCTCCTCGAGAAGATGAAGATCGTCGAACACGCCAAGCCCGGGGCGACATTCCTGCTCAACTCCCCCTACGGGCCCAACGAGGTCTGGGGCCGGCTGCCCCGGAATGTCCAGCGCCAGCTCGTCGACAAGGAGATCGACTTCTGGGTCATCGACGCGTTCGCGGTCGCCGAAGAGACCGGCATGGGCAGCCGCATCAACACGGTGATGCAGCCCTGCTTCTTCCACCTCGCCGGGGTGTTGCCACCGGCCGACGCCATCGCGCGCATCAAAGAGTACGTTCAAAAGACATACGCCCGACGGGGCCAGGCCGTCATCGAGCGCAACTTCGCCGCGATCGACCTGTCGCTCGGTCGGTTGGCCCACGTGCCGCTCGGCAAGGTCACGAGCAACCTATCGATCGCGTCCATGGTCCCCGACGACGCGCCGGACTTCGTCAAGCGGGTGACCGCCGTTCTGATGGCCGGCGACGGGGACCGAGTGCCGGTGAGCGCGTTGCCGGTCGACGGGACATTCCCAACTGGGACGGCCAGGTACGAGAAGCGAGCCATCGCCCAGGAGATCCCCATCTGGGATCCCACGATCTGCATCGACTGCGGCAAGTGTGCGATGGTCTGCCCGCACGCCACGATCCGGATGAAGGTCTTCCCGAAAGCGGCAGTCGAGGGAGCCCCGGCCGACTTCGTGACCAAGGAGTTTCGCTCCAGGGAGCTGCCCGACCACCTGCTGACCATTCAAGTCGCGCCGGACGACTGCACCGGCTGCGGCGTCTGCGTGGACGTGTGCCCGGCCAAGAGCAAGACGGAGGTGCGCCACAAGTCGATCAACATGGAGCCCGCAGAAAAGCACCGCGACGTAGAACGCCGACGCTGGGACTACTTCCAGTCGATCCCCCCACTCGATCGAAGCCTCTTGCCGCACGACACCGTCAAGGGATCCCAGGTCCTCGAACCGCTGTTCGAGTTCTCTGGCGCGTGTGCAGGCTGCGGCGAGACACCGTACCTGCGGCTGCTTAGTCAGCTCTTCGGCGACCGGATCATCGTGGCCAATGCCACGGGGTGCTCTTCGATCTACGGCGCCAACCTGCCGACCACGCCCTGGACGGCAGACGCCGCCGGCCGTGGGCCGGCCTGGAACAACTCGCTGTTCGAGGACAACGCGGAGTTCGGGCTTGGAATGCGTCTCGCACTGGATGCCCAGTCCGATCACGCCAGGCGACTCCTGAGCCGGCTCGCTCCGGTGATCGGCGACGAGCTCGTGCGGGAGCTACTCGAGAGCCAGCAGGACACCGAGTCGGAGATCGCGGCCCAGCGCCGTCGCGTGGTCACGTTGCGCGAGGTGCTCGCGGGGGTCGACGGTGCGCGTCGCGCCGACGCCCAGCACCTGCTGTCCCTGACCGACGACCTCGTGCGCCAGGGGATATGGATAGTCGGGGGCGACGGCTGGGCCTACGACATCGGCTTCGGAGGACTGGATCAGGTTCTAAGCTCGGGACGAAACGTCAACCTCCTGGTCCTGGACACGGAGGTGTACTCGAACACCGGCGGCCAGGCGTCGAAGGCCACACAGCGTGGTGCGGTGGCGAAGTTCGCGGCCTCCGGGAAGGCCACCGGAAAGAAGGACCTCGGCGCCAGCGCCCGCGCCTACGGCAACGTCTACGTAGCCCAGATCGCCCTAGGCGCCAACGACGCGCACACGATCAAGGCGTTCCTCGAGGCGGACGCGTGGCCGGGTCCGTCGCTCGTCATCGCCTACAGCACGTGCATCGCTCACGGCATTGACATGGAGAAATCCATGTCCCATCAGAAGGACGCCGTGAAGAGTGGCTACTGGCCGCTATATCGGTTCCGGCCAAGCGAAGCGGAAGCGGGCCGACCGTTCCATCTCGACTCGAGCGCTCCGTCGATCCCCGTCAGGGACTTCGTGTCGACGGAAACCCGCTTCGCGATCCTGGAGCGGACACATCCGGAGCGGGCCGCCGAGCTTGCGGTGCTGGCCCAGGCCGACGCCGACGAGCGCTGGCGATACTACGAGCAGCTGGCCGGAATACGGCGGAGCGTTCCGCATGTCGGGGAGACCGGCCTCGTTGCCGTCACGGTTGATACGGTGGCCGCCCGCGGCAGCGACATCGAGGAGGACGAGCGATGACCATCGATCTGCGCACAGGCTATCTCGGTCTGGAACTCCGCTCGCCGATCGTCGCCTCAGCCTCGCCGTCCACCGGCGAGCCCGAGACCGCCCGGCTCCTGGACGAGGCGGGCGTCGGGGCGATCGTCCTGCCGTCGCTCTTCGAAGAGGAGATCCTCAACGAGGAGATCCAGCTCAACCGCTCACTCGAGGCCGGTTCCGGGCAGTTCCCGGAGGCCCTTGAGTACTTCCCGACGATCGACTCTCTCCCGAGCGTGGGGGAGCGCTACCTGTCCCGCCTCGAACGAATCAAGGGCCGCTCTTCCGTTCCGGTGATCGCCAGTCTGAACGCCGCCACCACCGGAGGGTGGGTCCGTTATGCCAGGCTGATCGAGGACGCCGGGGCCGACGCCCTGGAGCTCAATCTCTACCACGTCGCTGCCGACCCGCACAGAACGGCGAGCGACATCGAGGCGGCCGATCTCGACCTGGTCGCCACCGTCCGGGCTGTGGTCGACATCCCTCTCGCTGTCAAGCTCAGCCCCTACTACTCGGCCCTGGCCAACTTCGCCGGCCGGGTGATCGACCGCGGGGCCGACGGGCTGGTCCTATTCAACCGCTTCTACCAGCCCGATTTCGACCTCGAGACCCTCGACGTAGTAGCGCGAGTCGAGCTGAGCCAGCCGGCCGAGATACGGCTGCCGCTGCGCTGGATTGCGATCCTCCGACCCCAGCTCGGACCCGACGTGTCCCTGGCAGCCAGCTCAGGAGTCCATGCCGGAACCGACGTTGTCAAGGAGCTCATCGTGGGCGCCGACGTCGTGATGATGACCTCCGCGCTGCTGCGCCATGGTCCGGGCCACGTCCGCACCGTGGAAGCCGAGCTTCGGGCCTGGATGGCCGACTGCGAGTACGAGTCGGTCGCTCAGCTTCGAGGCAGCGCAAGCCAGGCGACCGGGGTGGATCCCGCCGCCTTCGAGAGGGCCAACTACATGAAG
>Ga0187854_10004225_pt1 | contig 10933 bp, 13 predicted proteins | sample June2016WEW_6_15_FD_132445 | JGI IMG/M metagenome (GOLD analysis project Ga0187854, IMG submission 132445) | Peatland microbial communities from SPRUCE experiment site at the Marcell Experimental Forest, Minnesota, USA - June2016WEW_6_150 | ecosystem: Environmental > Terrestrial > Soil >...
CTATAGCGACCGTCTTAAATAAAGTGACATAATGGCTTTATCTTTTTGGGTTTCCAGCTTTGAGAACGTTTAAAAACTGAGAATACCAATTCTTCAAATGTCTCATAATAGGTATCTGTTGTTTCCTCATATCGCATGGTTCGCCACAGCATCTCCTGGGGGTTAAGCTCGGGATGATACTTGGGAATATAATTTATAACCAATCGACTATGATAGGAAAGAAATTCCGTAATCCGTTTCCCCTTATGCCAACGGGCTTGATCGACCCAAAGCTCAATCAGCACTCGCTGATAACGAAGAAGGATATTTTTGAGCATGGCTATAAATCCGTCGCTATTTCCCTTTTCTTGGCGCAGCATCCCATGAGTACCCCCGATAGGATTCACCCATCCAAAAACATTAAGCCTTTTGTGATGCTGGCTCTTGGTCAAGACCAAGGGTTGTTTTCCCTTTTTTACCCAGATCCTTCCCAGCTTGGGATGAAGACAAAACCCTGCTTCATCGGAAAAAAGGAGGATTCGTTTCCCCTTACTTCTCTTGACCCTCAGGAGTTTTTTTTACGGTCTTTCGAAACTCTTCTACCCCTTCCGTCGTGGCTTGAGCATAACGGTAGATCGGTTGCCGCAAAGAAAACCCTAGACGACGAATCCACCGCTGAGCTTGGCGCACCTTCAATCCAATCCCATGGATCCGCTCCAGATACTCGACCACTACAACCCCATCCCACCGGTTTCGCTTCAAACCCACTGCCCGGGGGCTTTTTTCTAAGTCCTTCTCCAAAGCCTTCTGAATCTGCTCGTCAAGACGACCCGGACGACCCGGCTGCTTCTTTTCCGCTACTCCAAAGACCCCCTTCTCATTCGCCCTCTGGATCCATCTCACGACGCTCCAGCGGGTTAGGCCGAACATTCTGGCAATCTGGGATGATTTCCACCCTTCCAAAAGAAGAAGGAGGGCAGCGATCCGTATCCCGATCCACGCCCCCGGTGCCTTCTCTGCCATCTCTAATAGGGCTTCTCGCGTCACAGATTTGTTGGTTATTGTTAACGCTCTCATGGCATCCCTCCCGAAAAAAGTTCTTCAACGTTTTTCGAACGACATTATACACAAAACCAGAATTGATGTCTACTTATTTATGACGTTCACTATAGTAACTAAAATTTCTTCAACTCGCTTTCCTCTTTGCTTCCGAAGAGGCCGCTCGGTTTCATCCAGAGGATCATCAGCATGACCAGCAAAGCGATGGCATCTTTATACCCGGAGGAGATCAGCCCGGCCCCGAAAGATTCCAGGATTCCGATGATGAAGCCAGCGATAATAGACCCGATCCCGCTCCCCAAACCGCCGAGGACCGCTGCGGCAAATCCTTTTAACCCCAGGAGGGGCCCCCGATCATACTCCATGAGGGTAATGGGGGTGATGATGGCTCCAGCAACCGCCCCCACCGCCGCACTCAGGGCGAAAGAGAGCAAAACCATCTTTTGTACGTTGATCCCCACCAGCCGTGCGGCCAGAGCATTAAAGGCGCAGGCCGTCATGGCTTTCCCGGTCAGGGTCCGGTTGAAAAAGAAATTAACGCCTATAACGACCAGGATGGTAATGGCTAGGATCCAGAAGATCTGCCATTGAATCGTGGCCCCCAGAAAATGTACAGGCGAGCTTTGCATGAATGGGGGAAGGGCATAGGGATCCTTTCCCCAGAGGAACATGGCCCCTCCGCGGAAAAGAATGGACCCGGCCAACGTGATGATAATAAGAGTGATAAGAGAAGCATCCCGTAAGGGGTGGATGGCCAGACGCTCGAAAATCACCCCCAGGAGGGTTACCACGAGGATGGTCAGGAAAAATCCGAGGAACAAGGGAAACTTCAGAATCATGGTGAAGAAGACCATGATCAGGCCGCCGAGCATGACAAACTCTCCCTGGGCCAGGTTGATGATCCCGGTGGCGTTGTAGATCATGGTGAATCCGAGAGCTACCAGGGCATAGATACTGCCCAGGGTGAGGCCGGTAAAGAGATACTGGATCAGTTGGCTGGTCAGGGTCATAAAAAATGCCTAAAGTAATTTAGTTCGGAGTTAAGAGTTCGGAGTAAAAAATTAAGGTAACGTGCGGCCGTGCTGACTATTTCTTTTACTCCGAACTCCGAACTCAATTACTCTGAACTCTATGGTTACCGAACACCGGATAGACAAAGAGCGCTTGAGGCCTTCAAAAGGAAAAAAATTGAAGGCCCGCAGCGCTCTTTAAAAATAATAATAGCCGTAAAAAGAAGGACGCAGGTCTCCAGTGTTCTCCGCAGGTTCCAGAACACTGCAGCAATCAAAGGCCCGGATGGTTTGGGGATTAAGGTTTCGCATCTCTTCCCAATCTGCGTTCATCGACCTTTCCCCTATTATATCCATCAATCCGCGAAAGTCCAGTCATTATTTTTTACGACAATCATCACGAAGGCATCTTTTCCCAGGCCAGTGTGGTCGTGAGGGGACAGGTTAAGGATTCCGCTCACCCCCGGCCAATTCTTCACTTTCGTCTCCAGATAATCCCGGATTTTGGCCTTATCCGCTCCCACGGACTTAAGGGAATCGGCTACGAGGTAGAGGGCGTCATGGGCATAACCGCCGAAACTGGAAACATCGGTCTTGAAACGTTTTTCATATTCAGTTTTGTATTTCATGATCACCGCCTTCTGGGGGTGATCCGCTTTCACCTTTTCCGCCACCATCACGTGTCCCAGGGGGCAGAGGACGCCTTCCGCCGCTCCGCCCGCCAGTTCGATGTTTCTCTTCGAACCGAAGCCGTGACTCTGGTACAAAGGGATTTTCATGTCGAGTTGCTTCCAGTTCTTGGTTACGATAACCTGGGGCGGGCCTATGGACCAGTTGATCAAGGCCTGGGCGTCCGTTCCCTTGATTTTGGTCAACTGGGCGGTCATATCCGAATCTTTTGGGCCGTACCGCTCGTCGGCGACGATTGCGATCCCGTATACCGGGGCTACCCTTTTCAGTTCCTGCCGGCCAAAGTCTCCAAAGCCGGCCGTTACCGTTATAATGGCCACCTTACTGATCCTCTTTTTCTTCATGTGATCATAGATGGCCTCCACCGCCGAAGTGTCCGTCTGAGCAGTCTTGAAGATCCAGGGGTTCTGCTTTTGGGGCATCTCGAAGGTTTGGGCCGCCAGGATGCGGTCCAGTTCCTCTTTGGGAGTGACAATGGAGAGGGCTGCCGCACAGGAGATGAGAGGCGTCTTGGCCTTTTCCATAATAGGCACAGCGGCCATACTCTCACCCGTGGTGGAAGGCCCGATGATGGCTACCACCTTATCTCTTTCTAGAAGCTTTCGAACGGCCAGTACCGCCTGGGCTTCCTCACTCTTGCTGTCTTCGACGATCACCTTCAGGGGATGACCCTGGATGCCCCCGGCCGCATTGACCCACTCTTCCACCATCCTCACCGTGTTACGCTCCGGCTCTCCCAGAAAGGAAGCCCCTCCGGTCACGCTAAGGACGGCTCCCACCGAATAGGGCGCTTTTTCCGCAGCGGAAACCTGGGCCATGGAGGTGAGTATCCAAAAACCTAAAATCAGCACGACAAGCAACCCTTTTTTGATCATACCTTCACTCCCCTTAATCCTATTTATTCCTCATAAAGCATACCCCTCCTCAAAGGGTATAAACCTTCTTCCCCTCCAAAATCTTCACCTGTTTCTTCGAGAGGACCTCGATCGCCCGATTGGTCTCATCAAAGCGGAAGATGATAATGGCATTCGATCCGCTCTGCTGGACAAAGGCGTACAGGTACTCGACATTGACCCCTCCTTCGGAAAGGATCTTTAAGATATCTGCCAGCCCGCCGGGACGATCGGGAACCTCTACCGCCACCACTTCTGTTTTCCTCACGGTGAAGCCCTTGGCCCCCAGAACCGCCCTGGCTTTCTCGTTGTCATTGACAATCAAACGCAGAATGCCGAAATCTTTGGTGTCGGCCAGAGATAGGGCGCGAATATTCACGCCTTCTTCCCCAAGAATGCGGGTAACCTCGGTCAAAGCTCCGGGTTTATTTTCCAGAAAAACGGAGATCTGTTCAACTTTCATAAAAACCTCCTTAAAAAACAGGATTCACGAGTCAGGATTCAAGCATCAGAACCTCTGCGTGTTTTTCCTGACTCCCGATTCCTGGCTCCTGAATCCGCTCTTTTAAATCTTCCTTTTGTCGATTACCCTCTGGGCTTTGCCCTCGCTCCGCTGGATGGTTTTGGGCTCCACCAGCTTTACGCCGGCATTAACTCCGAGGAGGTCCTTGATATCCTTTTCGATTCTTCTTCCCAGAGACTGGAGATTCTTGACCTCATCGAAAAAAACCTTTTCGTTGACTTCTACCTGGACGTCCAGGGTATCCAGGGTTCCCTGGCGGTCCACGATCAACAGGTAGTGCGGCTCTACCCCCTCGATGTTCATCAGGACGCTCTCGATCTGGGAGGGGAAGACATTGACCCCGCGGATGATGAGCATGTCATCGCTCCGTCCGCTGACCCGCTCCATGCGCATGTGGGTCCGCCCGCATTTGCAGGGCTGGGGATAGAGGACGGATATGTCCCGGGTCCGGTAACGGATCAAGGGGAAGGCTTCTTTGGTGATGGTCGTGAAGACCAACTCCCCTTTCTCACCATAAGGCAGAACTTTGCCGGTCTGGGGATTAATGATTTCGGGAATGAAATGGTCTTCGAAAACATGGAGGCCCTTTTGGGCCTCCAGGCATTCGATGCTCACTCCCGGGCCCATCACTTCGCTCAAGCCGTAGATGTCAATGGCCTGGATATTCAGTTTTCTTTCGATCTCATCGCGCATTCTCTCGGACCAGGGCTCGGCTCCGAAGACGCCCACCCGCAACTTCAATTTTTTGAAGTCCACTCCCATCTCTTCGGCCGTTTCGGCCAGGAAAAGGGCATACGAGGGGGTACAGGTCAATACGGTGGAGCCAAAATCCTGCATGATGATGATCTGACGCTTGCTGTTCCCGCCGGATATGGGGATTACCGAAGCGCCCAGCTTCTCCGCTCCATAGTGGACCCCCAGTCCCCCGGTAAAGAGTCCGTACCCGTAGGCATTGTGGATGATGTCGTTTTTGTGGGCGCCGGAAGCCGCCAGGGAACGGGCCATCAGCTCAGCCCAGGTGTTAATATCCCGGCGGGTGTATCCCACGACGGTCTGCTTCCCCGTGGTCCCCGAAGAAGCATGAATGCGCACGACTTGTTCCATGGGAACGGCGAAGAGGCCAAAAGGGTAACTATCCCTCAGGTCTAACTTCGTGGTGAAAGGCAGGCGCTGCAGGTCCTTCAAAGACTTGATATCCGAAGGTCTTACGCCGGATTCGTCGAACCTCTTCTTATAGAAGGGAACGGTTGCGTAGACCCTCTCTGCCGTCGCAACGAGGCGTTTCAGCTGCAGAGCCTCCAGCGCTTCCCTTGGCAGAGTTTCAAATTCCTCATCCCAGATCATAGAAAAGTCCTCCGGAAATTTAACTGTAGGGGCGGGGTGCCCCCGTTCCTGTGATCTGACCGATTCAATTAGGGCGCGGGCCCCGCGCCCCTACTCCACCAAAAATCATTATTCTCCACCGGGTCGTAATACCGGTAAGAATCGTAAACCTTAACCAGCGGGACCCTCCGGATCTCGTCGGATTCGTGCAGGAACCGGTCAAAGGTCATCACCATCCCTATCACAGCCCCGTGCTTCCGGATTGCCTCTACACTGTACTGGGAGCAGGTCGGATAGCATGGACACCGATCCCCGTCAACCGGGCTGATGTATTTCTGGAAAATTCGGATCAGCCCTTCTGCCGCCATCTGCCCCGGAGACGGGGAGAAAATCGTTTTTTGAGCTGCCTTTGGCGAAGGAGAGGATTGCTTTCCCCACGGCTCTTCCCAGCGGCCCTCACCGGCATATCCTGCCGCCGGCAGAATCAGACTCATCATAAATAGAAAGAAAACGGCCTTTTTAAAAAACATACCGTAAAGATAGGACCGGAGTTTTCCCCAGCGAGGAAAATCCGAGCGAAAAATTTCCTTCCCTCTCCAGATGCTCGATGTATTCCTTATTCTTATTCCGGTTGTATTTGTAGGCGCTGGAAACCGCGCTGTAAATGTTGCCACTATACCACCCGAGTTCAAAGAAGGTCAAGATTCCACCCACCACATAGTTCTTGCGCTCAAAGGCCTCGACCATCCCCCAGATGAAAGCCCCGTTCAGGGCCATGGCTATGGCCGCATCCCGGTATCGTTCCGTGTAAAGATGGCCGGCCCCCGGGAGAACGGCAAGAACTCCCGCAGCCACGGGGGATTTTTGAGGAAGTTCATTGATGCGCTCCAGTCCCCCGGTGGCAACGTCGGCTTGCGGGAAAAGCTTGCTGGCCGGGCTTATTCTTCGAAATTCTTCGGCCGCTTCCTTCCACCGCTCCTCTTTCACGTAGGTGACCGCGGTCTGCCACTGAGCTTCGGCCGCCTGGGCTTTGCCCGGGGCGATTTCCTGGACCCGGCGGAAAAAGGAGCGGGCCTGGGAATAATCTTTTTTCTCCGCGTAACAGCGGCCTTCGAGAAGGAGTGCGTCGGGGACAAAGGGAGAGTCGGGATACCTCTTCACTAGGTCCTCGGCGGCGGCAAGGGCCTCATCCCATTTTTTCCCGAAAAAATAAGAACTGGCGATCTTCCAGCGGGCCTCTTCCGCCCGCAAGCCCTGGGGAAATAAAAAGAGGAAACGTTTATACTCGGTGATGGCGCGGTAATAGTCCCCCTCGTTGTAAAAGGAATCGGCCACGCCCATCTGCGTCTTTTCATCGATGTACCGCCCGCCCTCCTCTTGCCCCGTGGCCAATCCCGATGAGCAAAGAAGAAAGACGGTCAGGAGGAGAATTTTCGCCATGTCCGGACCTCTCTTCCCGATTTCCCGTCAGGCGGTCCTGCCCAGGCGGAAAGCTTCGAGGTTGACGGGTCCTGCCTTGGGTGGAAACCTGCGCAGGATGTTGTCGGTCCAGATTTTTTCGGGAATGGAAAGAATCGCCTGGAGCGCCCCCAGGAGGACCACATTGGCCGCCCGTCCATCTCCCGCTTTCAGAGCCAATTCTCTTGCGGGAATACTCTTGAATTGCTTGCTCCGCCCGGAGAGGATTTCCTGGACATTCGCCGGGTATTCTTCGTTCCCCAGGGAGACCGAAGGAGGATTCAGACGTTGCTCATTGAGAAGAATGACGGGGTCTGGTCTTAAATAGGAGAGATAGCGGAGGGCTTCCAGCTCCTCGAAGGCCAGGAAAATATCCGTCTCTCCTTCTTTGATCAACGGGGAAAAAACCTTGGGACCAAACCGGACATGGGTGGAAACGCTTCCTCCCCTCTGAGCCATGCCGTGAACTTCGCTCTTCTTGACGTCAAAACCGGCCTCCATAAAGACATCGGCCATGATCTCCGAGGCTAAGATGATCCCCTGGCCGCCTACCCCAACCAGCAAGAGATTGGTAACTTTATTCTCCATGGGTTCCCTTTATCGCTCCGAGTTTGCAGACCTGGGCACAGAGCGTGCAGCCGTTGCACAGGGAGCTGTCAATCATCGCCCTCCCCTTCCTTTTCTTTCCCTGGGCATTTACCCCTTCTTCTTTGGTCCAGGCGATGGCCGGGCACCCCAGCCGCAGGCAGGACCGACACCCGGCACAAACATCGGGGTTTACAAAAAGGGCTTCTCCGCTGACCGCTCTCTCTCTGCGGGAGAGGACACAGGGGGCCCGCGAAATGATCACCGAAGGCTCCGGACGACGAACTTCCCGTTTGATCACCCGTTCCGTAGCCGCCAGGTCGTAGGGGTTGACTACTTTGACATTTTTCACTCCCAGGGCCTTGGCCAGTTTGACCATGTCCACCTGAGACGCTTCTCCTCCGCTCAAAGTGAACCCGGTTCCGGGATGGTCTTGTCTTCCCGTCATGGCCGTGGTGTGGTTATCCAGGATGATCACGGTCACCGCGCCCCGGTTATAAACCACGTTCAGCAGACCGGTAATGCCCGAATGGAGAAAAGTGGAATCGCCGATCACGGCTACCACCCTGCCCAGGGCCTCTTCTCCCAGGGCCTTGTCTAAACCCATCGCATGGCCGATGGAGGCCCCCATACAGACACAGGTATCAATTGCGCTGAGAGGAGGGAGAAATCCCAGCGTATAGCATCCAATGTCCCCGGTGACAAATAATTTCAATTTGCTCAATATTGAAAAGATGCCCCGATGGGGACAGCCCGGGCACATGATCGGGGGACGGGGGGGAAGTTTGGGGGAGGTTTGTTCCTGGAGTAAGGAGGGAAGATTCTGCAAGCCTTTCTCCACCAGAGAAGGGTTCAGTTCTCCGCAGAGAGGGAAACTCGACTTGCCGGCTACTTCAATCCCCAGGGCCCGGACCTGTTCCTCAATGAAAGGGTCCAACTCCTCCACGACAAAAAGTTTCTCCACCTGGGAAGCAAAGGACTTGATCATCTCCTTGGGCAGAGGGTAGACCATTCCCAATTTCAGGAAAGACGCTTCGGGCATCACTTCTCGGGCATATTCATAGGAAATGCCGCTGGTAATGATCCCCACTTTCTTCTCCCCCCATTCGATGCGATTTTCCGGGAAGGTCTCGGCAAAGCGCGCCAGATTCTCCATCCGCTTCTCCACCACGGGATGTCGCTTGCGGGCATTGGCGGGGAGCATAACGTATTTCACCGGGTCCTTGGCGAGCTTGGGCGGGACTGCCGGCCCGGAGGGCTCGGCCAGACCGACGATGGATTTGGAATGGGAGACCCTCGTGGTGGTCCGGAGCATGACGGGGGTGTCGAACCTCTCGCTCAGGTCAAAAGCCAATCGGGTAAAATCTTTGGCCTCCTGGCTGTCACTGGGCTCGAGCATGGGGACTTTGGCAAACCGGGCGTAATGGCGGTTATCCTGTTCGTTCTGGGAGCTATGCATCTCCGGGTCGTCGGCGGTAACCAGAACCAGCCCTCCCCGCAAACCTGTGTAAGAGAGGGTAAAGAGAGGGTCAGCGGCCACGTTCACCCCTACGTGCTTCATGACCGCAAGGGCCCGGGCCCCTCCGAACGCCGCCCCCATGGCCGTCTCCAGGGCGACCTTTTCGTTGGGGGACCATTCCACATGAGAGATGGAGTAAGTTCCCAGACTTTCCAGGATCTCCGTGCTGGGAGTCCCGGGGTAAGCCGCGGCCACTTTCACGCCGCTCTCATAGGCACCCCGGGCGATGGCTTCATTTCCGGATAAAAGAGTTTTCTTCTCGCTCATCCCGCTACCCTTACAGCTCACCCACCTTCCACCGGACGAATTCGGACATGGTGGATTTGGGAAATTTGGCCAAGGCCTTCTGGTACACTTCCAGGGCTTTGGGTTTTTGATTTAAGGCTTCATAGCAGCGGGCCGCTCCCAGCATACTCTCCAGCTGAAAAGGATTGTCGCGGTCATCATTGCTCTTCTGGAAGTTCTCCAGCGCCCTGTTGTAGTCTCCCTTGGCTTCGAAGGCGTAGGCCAGCCCATTCAGAGCGAGAGGCCGGAAAGGGCCCTCCACGCAGCGGGAATAGGCGGCTTGCGCCTGGTCATATTCTTTTAAGCCGAAAAAACAATGGCCGAGGTATAACTCGGAAATCTGAGCGGTTCTTCCCCATTTGTACACGGAAAGGGCCTCTTGAAACTTCTCCAACGCCTTCTTAAAATCTTCCTTCTTATCCGTTGCAGGATTCTCCACAGTCGAACGGTAGGCTTCCTGGTAAATTTTCAAGGCCTGGTCCTGGATGGCCAGGGCTTTTTCCTCCTGCCATTTCAGGTAATAGAAACCACCTGCAACCGCCAATGCCACGATCAGGACAAGGATGGCTGACCGGAGGATTTGCCGTTGATAAGTTCTAAAAAACTGGATAGTTTTGGCGGTGGTAGAGATAAACTCATCCGGCTCTTTGAGCAATTTCTTTCGCGAAATCTTCTTTGTGGGCATCCGTTCGCCCTCCTTGGATAGAATAAACCTGCAATTCAGACACCGGACTCCAGACCTCAGACACCAGACTTTAGACACCAGGCCTTATCTTTATATAATCTCTTTTTTCGATTCAGTCTGAAGTCTGAGTTCTAAAATCTAAGGACAATGTCTGAATCACAAAGAATAAACCTTCCCCCGTTCGTCTATCCTGTATCCTGCGAATCACAGTCCAATGTGGGAGATTAGCCGAGCAGGTTAAGGGAGGAAGCTGATTGATTTTAAATCTTTTACTGCGATCTCAAAGGTCCCAAAGTCCGCCTTACCGTAAAACTTCGCCAGCCTTTCCACCTTTACATCTGCAGTTTCCTGACCCCGTAGTGAGACTTTCGCCCGCACATCCTTCCCCTCCAAAGCTTCAAACTGAATCTGAGCAATTTTCTCGAAGGGGATGGTTACGGTTGCGTCACCCCGTTTCCCAATGAGAAAAACCTTCCCTTCCTGACTGAACTGGGAAAGCGACGTTTGAACTCCTTCCCGGTCGGTCACCCGAACATTAAAATTTTTTTCCGGAGTCGGGACCTTACCGACCTCGCCAGGCCCCCCTATTCCTCCCATTCCCATGAGTAAAAGAAAAGTAGCCAGAACAACAATCGGGGCAAGAATTTTCTTCATCGCCGCGCCTCCGTATGGGGACTTAATCGCTCTGCCTTATAACAGCAACCTACAGGAGTTTTTCTTACGCGGGGGATTCCCCCCTGAAGGATGATCGCAAACTCTATAACGGCTTTATTTCTTTGAATTATATATTTTTAATAGCATTTTTGGAGAAAAATAACAACCCTAAACTCAAATGGGGATTCCGAATGGGGAATTTAAAACCCAGTTTCGGGCTGGGAGTCTGGGGTTTCGACTCGAGATTAGGAATATGCCTATATAGCCATA
>Ga0187854_10004227_pt1 | contig 10931 bp, 8 predicted proteins | sample June2016WEW_6_15_FD_132445 | JGI IMG/M metagenome (GOLD analysis project Ga0187854, IMG submission 132445) | Peatland microbial communities from SPRUCE experiment site at the Marcell Experimental Forest, Minnesota, USA - June2016WEW_6_150 | ecosystem: Environmental > Terrestrial > Soil >...
ACCGGAACCAGAAAGTCGACCCGAATCAGGGCAAGGCCACTTCCCTTATTGGCACTCTCAAGACAAAATCCCTTCCCCAGGCAGAAGACGACCTTGCTGCGGCTCAGAAAGCTGCGGGAGTCCGGCTCGATTTCAATGCCGCTTCAAAACAACTCGCTTCAGCCCGGGCTTCTCTTGCAAGCGCCGAAAAGGACCTTGCCGCCGGCAACGCCGATCTCGCCTTGCAGAAAGCAGCGAGCGCGCAGAAACAGATAGGCGCTGTGGAGAATACGATTTCGGCGGCCACGAAGTCCGGCGGGTCAGACAACAACGACGACAATCGGATCAAGCCCCGCGGGGACGGGTAGAGGACCTGATTCCTGCTTTGCTTTGGTGCCTCAGCTTCTGGTAATGCCGCTGCGCCTTGGCTCTGTTTCCGCAATCTTTCATTTCGCACCACCGGCGGCTGTGATTCTTGCTCGTGTCCAGGAACAGCCAGCCGCAGGTTTCTCCGGCGCACTCCTTGATCCTGGCTGAGGCCGGATCCCTGAGCAATTCGGCAGCCGACCAAGCTATGGGCGGAAGCATGGCGTCCAGAGCCTGGCCGCAGTCAAAACCGACCACGTAGCGCCCGTTCTCCCGAATCATGCACGCGTGCGACATCGCCACGGTGAAGTGCCGATTGAAAAGCTCCAAGTCCTCGTCGCGAGGCCCCTTCCCCCCCGCTATCGCAGAGAAGATGTGAAAGATGACCTCCCGAAGCTCGATTGCCCTCTGGAGAATTGCTGCAGCTTCGTCGGGGTCCCGGTCCGCCTTGCTGTGCAAGTCTCGTGCCTGTCCAGCGGCGAGGATGCCCGCGTGGACGGCCCAATTCAGAAGATCTCCATAGCTTTCAAGACGGTCTCGGAACCGACGGCTTTCGCGCAAGTTCACCGTATTCGTGAAGTCGAGACACGTGTGGCCTCCCACGAGGCTCAGTTTTTCAATCGCGTCTGCGTTGCGGCTGTTGAAATCCATTTTCCTTGCTAACCTCCAAAATCAACTTGACAGGTTATTCAGATCAGACTATATTCTAACCACCAATAATGTAATGACCGGTTTGAGAGACGTCAAGAGGACAGGGGGATCGAGATGAACCATAACTTCTGGCTCATAGAGAGAATGATCGACGAACGCCAGGAAACGGTTCGCAGGGAGGCGGAAATCCGTAGACGCCTCTCCGAGGCACGACCACCGAAGCCCAGGGGCAGCCTGAAGGCCGCCGTCGGGAGAAGACTCATGTCCTGGGGAGCCCTTCTCATGGGAGAACGCGACTGCGGCTGTCTCGAGGCGTGAGCAGGGCAAGGCCTGCATCCGGGTTGCCGAGGAAAGTCTCCCCGCGCTATCTTTGTGTTCACCATGATAGATCCAAAGTATCCCGTGGGAGAGTTCACATTCGACAAGAACGTCACGCCCGAGAAGCGGATTGCAATGATCAACGAGCTTGCCGGATTCGCGGCCAGCCTCCGTTCTCTTGTCCGCGGCCTCTCAGACGCGAATCTGGACACCCCTTATCGCAAAGGGGGATGGACGATCCGGCAGCTCACGCACCACGTGGCCGACTCTTCCCTCAACTGGTACAGCAGATTCAAGATGGCGTTGACGGAGCAGAACCCCGTCATCAAGCCGTTCGACCAGGACGCCTGGAGCGCGCTGACGGACGCGCAAACAATGCCCCCCGAGGTCTCCGTGAACCTCCTTGAATCAGTGCACGCGAGGATGGCGGCGGTCCTGCGTACCCTCACGCCGGCTGATTTTGCCCGTACGATGGTGCATCCTGAGCGGGGAGAGATATCCGTGGATTATACCCTGCAGACGCTGCACTGGCACACGAGGCATCACCTGAGCCACATCGAGAGATTGCGCAAGGAAAGCGGCTGGTAGAACGGACCTTTCAGTCGATCGGCGTGTCCGCGGTCCGGCAGGGGACGTCGATTCCAAGCCGCTCACACACCAAGTCGGCGGTTTTTTCCGCCATGAGACGGAAAATCGCAAGCTTGCCGCCCACGACGCTGACGATGCCTTCAACGCTGTCCGTGCGGGCATGGTCCAGGATGGTGAAGCCGCGGCTGCGCAGGCGCGTGTCGGTGCCATCGGCGCGGGCCTTGGGATCGTAGAGGGGACGGACAGCCGACCACGAATGCACTGCCCTGGCGCCGCCAAGCACGGGCAGCAGCTCGGAGAGGCGCTCTCTGATGAGACTCGGTTCCCACGTCTCGACTCGACGGTCGCCGGGGTCCTCCGTCACCACCTCGGTCGTGCCCGCGATGCTGACCTGTCCGCGCGGCACCATGGCGTCAGCATCGTCGGGCGGGCGCAGACGCTGCACCGCGCTGTTGACGAGTCTGCCCTTGTATGCCACCAGAGCGCCTCGGGTGAGGTCGAGGGAAAGCGGGATGTCTGCCAGCGCGGCGACCTCACCGGCCCAGGGCCCCGCGGCATTGACCAGGAAGCGGGTCCGCACTTCCCATGCGGCCCCCTTCTGCAGATCGCTTATGCGGACACCCTCCACTCTGCCGTTGTGCCGAAGTATTCCTTCAATCCGATGGAAGGGCAGGATCTTGGCGCCTTTCGAGCGGGCAGCCCGGGTGAGCGACGCGCACAGCGTCATGGAATGACAGACGGCGTCAGGGACCTCGAACGCGCAGAGCAGCTCCGGATTGAGGCTCGGCTCTTTCTCCCTCGCCTGGGCCCGGGTCAGCTCGCGGATGGAAATGCCGGCAGCTCGGCATCCCGCAATCCACCTTTCAACGAACGAGGGATCGTCGCCCGGCAAAAGGACAAACATGCCTCCCGTGTCGTCAACGGAGCCGGCGAGTATTCTCCTGACTATCACGTTCTCGGTCATGCAGTCCCGCGCTGTTTCTGTATCCGATGTCGCGTAGCGCGCGCCGGAATGGAGAAGCCCGTGGTAGCGGCCGCTGGTGCCGCTGGACAGGTCGCCTTTTTCCACCAGCATGACGCGGAGCCCTCGAAGAGCCAGGTCCCAGGCGACACCTGACCCAGTGGCCCCTCCGCCAATCACCACGACATCAACTTCCATGCGTCACCGCGCGAGATCCATGGCCGCGTCGAATCCTCATAAGCACAACAATACCCATGAAAACACCGTCGCTCAATACTCCACGCACTTTTTGCCCCGCAGGGGGCGTCCCGTGCGATTGACTCCATTCAGGCGCCGCGATAAGTTTTGCGCGTGCTCAGAACGACCCTGCTCGCCGCGCTGCGCATAGGCGATGACTGGTTCGCCTGGGCGCACGGAAGGCTGATGCCGGAGGAAGAGCGGGCGCGCTGGCAGGAGTTCGACGCCTTGCCCTTCTATCGCTATCCGCTGGACATGCCGCCGCTGCCTGAGCTGGATGAGCAGACCGCCTCCCGTCTCCGTCAGAGGGTGCGCGATAATCAGAAAAACCCTCCAAGAAGAAATGAGGCGTTTCTTGCGGCCCTTCTTCGTGCCCCCGGCAGGACCGAAACCGAGGCGCGGCTTGTCTCAATCGAAGTAGCGGGCTTCACCGTGACGGTGCATGAACGGATAAAGGAACCGCTCAATCTCGTGGGGAAGGAGCTCGGGGCGCTTCGCCTCGCCGATCCCGGCGTTGACGCATTCCTCAAAGGGATCCGGGAAATGAACGGGTATAACTACCGATTCGTGGAACGCACCCGCTCGCGCAGCCTGCACAGTTACGGCCTTGCCGTCGATCTCATCCCGAAGAGCTACAAGGGAAAGAACGCGTACTGGATGTGGGCAATGACAGGGACCCCGGACTGGTGGACGATCCCTTACGCAAAGCGGTGGATGATTCCCCAGCCCGTCATCCAGGCGTTCGAGCGCCAGGGTTTCGTCTGGGGCGGGAAATGGCTCTTTTTCGATACGATGCACTTCGAATACCGGCCCGAGATCCTTCTGCTTGCCCGGCAAAAGGCCGCCACCCCTACGGTTTCGGCGCCGCAATCCTGACGGGCGCCGGTTTGGCGTCCCAGATCTCACGGGCATACTCACGAATTGTGCGGTCGCTTGAAAACCTGCCCATGCGCGCCACGTTGAGTATCGACATCCGCGTCCACGCCTCCTGGTCGCCGTAGGAGGCGTCGACGCGCTCCTGGCACTCCACGTACGCACTGAAGTCGGCGAGAAGCATGAACGGGTCTCCCTGGTCCAGAAGGGAATGCACCAGGGGGGAGAATACGCCCGGCTGGCCCGGGCACAACTCGCTACCGGCGATCAGGTCGAGCACTTCCCTGAGACGGGGGTTGGATCGGTAGATTTCCCCGGGGTCGTACCCATTTCTCTTTTTCTCCGCTACCTGTGAGGCGGAGAGCCCGAACAGGAAAAAGTTTTCCGGGCCGACTTCTTCGCGAATTTCGACATTCGCTCCATCCAGCGTGCCGATAGTCAGGGCGCCGTTCAGGGAGAACTTCATGTTTCCCGTGCCGGCAGCTTCGGTGCCCGCCAGGGAAATCTGCTCGGAAAGATCGGCGGCGGGAATGATTTTCTCGGCAAGGCTCACCCCGTAATTGGGCACGAACACCACTCTCAATAAATCCGCAACGCCGGCGTCCGTGTTGACTTTTTCCGCCACCGCATGAATCAGCCTGATGATGAGCTTGGCGATTGCGTAGCCGGGAGCGGCCTTTCCCGCGAAAATAGCGGCGCGGGGGACCACCCGCTTCTCTGCGCCTGTCTTGAGGCCGAGGTACAGGTACAGGACGTGCAGCACGTTCAAGAGCTGGCGTTTGTACTCGTGGATGCGCTTCACTTGACAGTCGAAGAGCGCTTCCGTGTCGACCGTGACACCGGTGAGATTGTGTATCGTTCTTGCCAGCGCTTTCTTGTTGTCCTGCTTCACCGCATGCCACGCGCGTCGGAAATCCGCGTTCTCCGCCAGGGGTACGAGTCGGCGGAGCTGGTCGAGGTCAGTGACCCAGCCATCGCCGATGCGGTCCGTGATCAGCTCCGAAAGGCGCGGATTGCAGAGCTTCAGCCAGCGCCGCGGAGTGATGCCGTTGGTCTTGTTGTTGAAGCGTTCGGGCCACAGCGCGAAGAAGTCGCGGAACAGCTCCCCTTTGAGGATTTCGGTATGCAGCCTTGAAACGCCGTTCACCGAGTGGCTGCCCACGATCGCCAGATGCGACATGCGCAGCTTCTTTTCCCCGTCCTCCTCGAACAGCGACATGCGACGGAGACGCTCCGTGTCGCCCGGCCATCGACGTGAAACCCGCGCGAGGAACCGGCCGTTGATCTCGAAAGCGATCTGCAGGTGCCGCGGCAGAACCCGGCCGAACAGGCTCACCGGCCACTGCTCGAGGGCTTCCGGCAGGATCGTGTGGTTGGTGTAGCCGAAAGTCTTCACCGTGGTCTCCCAGGCCGCGTCCCAGTCCATGCCCTCCTTGTCCACGAGGAGGCGCATCAGCTCGAGGATCGCCACGGCGGGGTGCGTGTCATTGAGCTGAACCGCCACCTGGTCGTGAAAATCGGCAAAGCCGGGGGAGCCGCCCTTTTTGTACCGGCGCATGATGTCATGCAGCGTGGCGGCAACGAAGAAATACTCCTGCTTGAGGCGAAGCTCGCGGCCTTCGAAAACATTGTCGTTGGGGTAAAGGACCTTGGAAATCGTCTCGGAGCGATCCTTGTCCGACACCGCGCGCTCGTAGTCGCCATGATTGAAATAATCCAGGTCGAATTCACGGGAGCTCTTTGCCGCCCAAAGGCGCATGTTGTTCACTGTGTTGTTGCGGTAGCCGGGAACCGGAGTATCGTAGGCCATCGCCATGACGGTCTGCGTGTCCGTCCAGTCGAATGCAAGCCGCCCGTTCGCGTCTTCGGTTTGAACAATCCTGCCATAGAAATGGACGGGGTAGAGGTGCTCGGGCCGCTCCACTTCCCACGGATTTCCGTGACGCAGCCAGTTGTCGGGAGTCTCCACCTGTGCTCCTTCGCGAATCCTCTGAAAGAAGATTCCGTACTCGTAGCGGATACCATACCCATATGCCGGCAGCGCGAGCGTGGCCATCGAATCCAGAAAGCAGGCGGCAAGACGACCAAGACCGCCGTTGCCCAGACCCGCGTCGTGCTCGCGCTGCTCAAGGTCTTCGAGCTCATAGCCGAGCTCCTTCATCGCGCGCTCCACGTTCTGTTCCAGCCCCAGGTTGATGACGGCGTTGCCCAGTGTGCGTCCAATGAGAAACTCCAGGGACAGGTAGTACACGCGCTTGGACTTGCGCTTGTAGTAGCTCTGCTGGGTCTCGATCCAGCGCTCGATGAGCCTGTCTCGGACGGTAAGGGCCAGGGAATTGAAGAGGTCGCGCGCCGTTGCGCTGTACTCGTCCTTGGCCAGGGCGAACTCGAGATTGTGGACCATTGATTCCTTCAATGAAGGGACGTCCATCCCGAGAAACGCGTTCGTGGAAGGGCTGAGCGCCCCTCCGCGCGGCCCTGGCGTCTCCCTTTTTTTCAAGCCCGGCGGTGAGCTCTTCCGAGTGACGGGTTTCTTTGAGACGGCCATACGACCATAGTAGCGCATACCTCAGTGAGGAGGCAACGACAATGACGGCGACGGGCTCCACCAGAATGACTTTCTCCTTGCCGCCCGGATCGATGCGCGGTGCCGTCTACTCGGCCTCTCCGATTGAGGCAAGAAGTCTCTCCGCGCCGTCCTGGAAGGCAAGCGCTGCTGAACGGTAGTCGAAACCCACGATCACACTCAAACCGCTGTAAAGGGTCTCGTGCAGGAAAGCTGCCAGGAGCTTGAGGTAGGCGCGCGAATCCAGCCGCGAGTCGCCGTCTTTCAGCGTGAGGATATCGAGCTCGAAAGTCTTTGCCACCGCGGATATCTGCCGGCCGACGATGAGGTGCAGCGTGCGCATTGTCTTCAGGTACTGCGCGCGGTAGTCCGGATCCCGCTCCACGAGGATCTGGATCTGGCGGAACCGGTCCCGTACCTTGCGGCCTCGGGAGTTGATCTTGCGCGGGATGAGCTGCTTCAGCACACCGACCAGGGTCTTGGACTGAAAAAGCTTGTGCAGGGAGAAATAAAAGAGAAGCAGAACACCCTGGTTGCGTATCATGGCGCTGTGGCGCGCGGCCTTGCCGAGGGCCATCAGGAACCTCGCGATCTCGCGGTCCAGCAGCTTGTCATGGCCCGGCTGCGGACGGCCCCCGAACGCCCCGCGCGCTTCCTCCATTCTCCGAATCTGCTCGGCAAGCAAATCCTGCACGCGCAGGATCTCCCGCCGCATCGCGCTTGCCTTGACACGGCGCAGGAAGCCTTCCAGCGCGCTGCTCTCTTCAGGCGTAAACGTCTGGGGAGGCGGCGGGGAGCCTTCGGGGTGCACGCTCAGCAGCACGGCGTTCAGATACTCGCCCAGTCGCGCCAGGTACTCATCCGTTTCGTCGATCTGCGTGTTGCGATGGATGTACGATGTCACGATTTCCTGTATGCGCGGCGGGATGCCCAGCCTCCTGGTTGCCTGGAAGAGAAGCCTGCCGTGCGCGTAGTCGAGGCTGTCCTGCATGCACTTTAGGACGTGCACGACGGGATTGGGCTCGCCATGAAGCAGGTCCAGCGCGGGGTCCTCCGGCACGAAGGCGAAGTCGTGCAGGAAGGCGATTTCCGCCTGGGTCAGCCTTTCCGATTCCGAAACAAAACGATTGTAGTTTCCCGCCACATCGCGCGGATTGAAGCCCTGCTGCGTCCGCACGGAATAGCGGTTGTGCCAGAATCGGACCGGCGTGCCGGGGAACAGCCTCTGCACCTCTTTCGCATACGCGCCGGCGGAAGCGTGCGCGGTGGGCTCCGGATTGGTCACCAGGATCACCCGTTTCATGTAGGGAAGGTACGCGAGGTTGTCCTCGTAGTTCATGCCCGCCGGCATGTCGAAGAGCAGCACATTGAACCGGCTGTCGATCTCCGCAAGGTACGGGCCGTAGATCTTTGCCATCACGCCGCTGACTTCGGCAGCGCCGAGCTTCTGGTAGGGAAACAAGATGGCCAGACCGCGAAAAACCGGAAGGATGAACGCCTGCAGGTCATCTGCGGGGCTCGTTCGGCGGCCGGGCTCGCCTGTCAGAGCCTGCTCGGGCGCCTGAAGGTCGAGGAGGGATGCGACATCGGACAGGGGATCGATGTCAACCAGGCCGACGTTCAGTCCCTTTCTGGCGTAATAAATGGCCAGGTTGCAGGCGGTGATTGTCTTGCCCACTCCGCCTTTTCCGGAGGTAATGGCGATCGACTTGTTAATAACGCGCCGCAAAGACGTTTGATCCGGATTCGCCGGAATCGGCTGCGCCACCCCGGGGGGAGCGCCGGCTTCGACTTCTTTCTGTCCGACTGATCCGTCCGTCATGCGCCTCTTCCATTCGCTCCCGGTACTGTTCAACTGGCGCACATCATACCCCGGGCGGAAGGGTCCAAGTCAATGCGCCCGCGGCGCTCCCAGGGACGACCCTGCGCCGCGCCCGTCCAATTCGCCCCGGCGCAATTCGCTTGACCCCGAACACGAGATGGCGTATAGAATAGAGAAATTATAGCGAATGGTTAGGGAGGAAGTGATGGCCACTCGGGGAATCTCGATCAAGTCACGGATCATCGTTGCCCTCGTGCTGCTGCCCCTGGTTTCACTTCTTCTGGTGGGCCTCATCGCGCTCTGGCAGAACCAGAACGCCCTGGCTTCCCAGGCCGAGCAGAACCTCAGCAGGATCGTGGCCGAAAAGACGCTGGGCTACGACAACATCTTCCGCCGCATCCAGCAGGAGGTCGAAGCCGTCGCGGCATACGCTGTGATGACGTATTCGGCACCGGCGCCCCGCGAAGATGTCGGATACCGTCTGCTCATGCCGTGGACCGGGAATGGCTACGGGACCAACGAGCAGAGGCGTGACATGCGTGAGGAGATCCTCCGCATGCAGAGAATCGGGCAAGTGCTCGAGCCCGTGGTGGCGAAGAACCCCTATCTGACCCTGGGCTACTACGCATCGGAAACAGCCCTGACGGTGTTCGACCAGCAGAAGGTGGTCGATGTCATTGAAGCCATCAAGGCGTTCGATCCCCGCAAGCGGCCGTGGTATGTGCAGGCCAGCCAGGGATCGGTCCCCATCTGGACCGATTTGTACGTGGATGCAAACACGAAGAAGCTCACCGTGACCTCTGCGACTCCCGTCCGCGATGCCGGCGGTCGCCTGTTCGGTGTGGCCGGCCTGGACGTGCTCCTGCAGACCCTCCAAAATGACATCCTCAGCATCCAGATCGGCTACGAGAATGAGCCGTTCATGCTCAACAGGGACGGCCACGTCCTCGTCCGGCGCAACATGGATCAGGCAAACACTCAGTGGGACAAGACATATAAGACCGACAATCTCATGGAAGCTCCGAATGCGGGTTTCCGAAGCATCGTGACCGACATGGTGGCAGGCAAGGCGGGCATCAGGACCTTCGCGGGGGACAACCTGCAGCAGAATTATGTCGCATTTGCCCCCATCCCCACGGTCAACGCAAGCCTCGGCATCATCGTGCCGCGCAGCGAAATCGTGAGGCCTGTACGGGAGAGCGGGAAGCTCGTGCTCCTGGTGATGGCCATATTCGTGCTCTTCTCCATCGGCATCGGCGTGTGGCTTGGAAACCAGGTCAGCCGTCCCATCCAGGATCTGACCGTGCTTGTCGATAAGGCGAGCAAAGGTCTGCTGGAGATGGAGGAGATCCCCATCCGACGACGGGATGAGGTCGGCGTTCTGGCGGTGGCGTTCAACCGCATGCTCTCCAACCTCGCCACCGTCGTCAAGGAGCTCGAGCAGAGGGAAAAGAAAAACAAATGAACATCGGCCTCTTGCTGCCGAAGCTCGTCCCCGCGCTTTTCTGCATCGTGATGTTCGCGGCTGTCCGCCGCATCCGGTACGTGCCCGGTCTGCGCTTCGTTGCCGTCATCCTTGCGGTCATGCTGGGAAGGGACGTTCTGTACGTCTTCACCTCCGTCATTTCCTACTTTCCGCTGGCCGACCTGGCCATCATCACCCTTTACGTGTTCTGGCTGCGCACGTACACGGGTCGCACGCGATTTGATTTCGTCTATCTGGCGCTCAATGGGCTTGTGTGCGCGGCGGGAGCGGTCAACATCTTCATTCCTTTTTTCAGCCAGAGTGAGTTTTTCCTCGGCATCTGGCTCCTGTTCAACGTCGCCTATTTCGCGGTGTTGACCGGGCTCGTTTCGGCAATATATACGGAGAAGGCTGATATCGTCCTGCGCAGCAGGGCAGTCGTCTCTGCCGCTCTCTTCATCGTCTCCATCGTGACATTGCTGTACGGCTATGACCATCCACTGGTTCAAAGCGTGCTGCTCCCCGCCTCCTACCTCATACCCGGATGGCTGCTGCTGAACTACAATGCCCTTCTGCACGCCGAGGGGGCGCAATCGATACAATTCTACTCGTCCAATCTCGATGCGACATATGGATTCATGGAGAACCTGGGCAACGCAATCACGGCCAAAATCGATCTGTCCCGTGTCCTTGAGATGATCATCACCGCCGCAGTGAAGAACATCGGGGCGGACGCAGGGGCCATCCTCATGGTGGATGAGTATGAGGACATTCTGCGCGTGAGGGCAACCTACGGGATCTATCCGCCTCTCGGTTCCGTGCCGGAGCTCGCGCGGGTGACCCCCGCGAGCCTGAAACGGTATTTCGCGGAAACACCGATACCGATCGGAGAGACGGTACTGGGGGAAACCGTGCGGAGCGGCAAACCGAATCTGATACACGATACCCGTGAGGACGAGAGGATGCGTCACAATACGGATGACGACATTTTGTTCGTCAGCTCTCTTGCTGCCATACCGCTTGTGGTGCGAAATCGCGCTCTGGGAGTCCTCTCGGTGCTCAAGCGGGCGGAAAACCAATTTTTCGATGAGCGGGACTTCCAGCA
>Ga0187854_10004229_pt1 | contig 10923 bp, 18 predicted proteins | sample June2016WEW_6_15_FD_132445 | JGI IMG/M metagenome (GOLD analysis project Ga0187854, IMG submission 132445) | Peatland microbial communities from SPRUCE experiment site at the Marcell Experimental Forest, Minnesota, USA - June2016WEW_6_150 | ecosystem: Environmental > Terrestrial > Soil >...
GAAGCCGGCTTTACGCATGGCTGAAACATTTTCAGGATTCATCTTGACCATGGCACGTGCGAGGCCAAGCTGGACTGAATCAGTCTGGCCAGTCACGCCGCCGCCAGTGACGACAACGCTGATATCATAGGTTTTGGCATCCTGTCCAGCTGCCTTGAGGACAGCCAGAATCGCCTCAAGATCACCCAGCCGGTTGAAGTATGCCGGGGCTTCTTTTTTATTTACGATGAATTGCCCTGAACCACTCATTATGCGCACGCGGGCAATGCTTTGCTTGCGGCGTCCAACACCTTCATAATATTGCACAGACATATTCCTGCTCCTTTACGCGACCATCTTCGGAGTCTGCGTGGCATGCGAATGCTCCGCGCCGCTGTAGACTCTAAGCTTTGTCATAAGGTGGTGACCCATCTTATTATGCGGCAACATGCCCCAGACTGCAGAACGAATAACACGGTCAGGGTGGTTTGCCAACTGGTCACGCAGACTGATTGTTTTCAAGCCGCCGGGGTAGCCCGAATGGCTATGGTACATTTTCTCAGTCAGCTTGGTGTGGGTTTTTGTGCCAGTGACGGTTATTTTCTGGGCATTGATGACAATCACAAAATCGCCCATCTCGACGCCCGGGGTAAAGGACGGTTTGTGCTTCCCCAGCAGGAGTCCGGCAATCTTGGTTGCCAGGCGCCCGAGGGTCTGACCGTTGGCATCCACCAACAACCACTGGCGGTTTATCTCAGCAGCTTTAGGATAGTAAGATTTAATCACTTTCATCTCTCCAAATAACAGACTAAACAAATATCTTCTCAATAAAAATGATGGTGGGTGTGCTGGCGGTGTTGCCGCCCAGTCACCCCATCCCCCAATTTATTGAGGTGTCACCTAACAAAATCAACCCAGATTATCATAACAGACTTCAACTAACGTCAGGCCGCTGGCTGGGGCAAGGCTTGCAGGGATCTGGCTGCGGGCTGCCTGCCCAACCTCAGAGGGGTCATCCAGTGCCTCGAGCAACGTTTTTGCAGAAAGCCTGGCCTGCCCGACCGCCACCTGGGCATAAACCAACCGGCGCACCATCCGATACAGGAAGGCATCGGCCCGGATTTCGAAGATCCACTCATCACCGAGCTGTTTCCATCCGGCAGCCATTACCGTTCGAACCGTGCTGCCTGTGGAACGGGGCGGGGTACCGAATGCGGCAAAATCGTGTCTTCCAGGCCAAATATCGGCCAACGCCTCCAAGTTTGCCACCGGCGGCCATACGCGCCAGGCATAGCGTTCCCGCAAAGGATCCCGTACGCTGGCACAAAACAACCGGTAGCGGTAGCAACGGGAACTAGCCTGGAAGCGCGGGTGAAAATCATCAGCCGCTGCCTTCACTTCCCAAACAGCCATATCTCGGGGCAAATAGGCGTTCAGGGCATCCTGAAGTTCATGCAGGTCATGCATCCATTCTAAGTCGAAAGCCGCTACCTGCCCATTGGCATGGGTGCCGGTATCAGTGCGTCCGGCCAAATACACCGTTTTCGCATGCCAACCGAGTTTTCCCAGGGCCTTTTCAAGCTCACTCTGCACTGTACGGGAATCTGTCTGACGCTGACTTCCGAGAAAGTTGGTGCCGTCGTACGCGAGGATAATCTGGTAACGTGCCATGTACAACTATCGGCGATCAGCTAGTAGCCTGCACCACCGACCGCCTCTGACGAACAGAGGATTACTCTTCTACAAGTTCGATTATTGCCATCTCGGCCTTATCGCCAAAACGAGGGCCAAGCTTCATCACCCGGGTGTAACCACCGGGCCGGTCAGCGAAACGAGGGGCAATTTCGTCAAATAATTTCTTTACCGCTTCGTTGCTGTTGTTGCCCAGTCTACCGGCAATAAGCCGGCGGGCCGCCACTTTCTCAGAGTCGCTGGCATCCTTAACCTTGCGGGCAATGGTAATCATCCGTTCCGCTTCCCCTCGAATGGCAGCGGCCTTGGTGGTGGTGGTACGGATGCGCTCGTGCGTGAAGAACTGTTTGATCAGATTGCGCCGCAAGGCGATACGGGCGCCCTTGGTTCGATTGAGTTTATAACCTGCTACTTGGTGTCGCATTTCTAAATTACTCCGAGTCTTTCTTGAGTTCGTCCTTGAGATAGCCCTTCTCCTGCATCTTTGCACGCAGTTCGTCCAGACTTTTCTCGCCAAAATTTCGGATGGACATGACCGCCTGGTCACCCTTCTCGAGCAGCTCAAGCACATCCCCAACGGTGGTAATACCGGTGCGCTTGAGCGAATTGAATACCCGAACCGAAAGGTCCAACGATTCAACCGGGGTTTCTGCCACTTCACTGGTCAGATGCGAACCGGCAATTTCCTTTTCCATGGTAATGGTTAAGGTTTCTTCACTGATGCCGGCGATATAACGCAGATGCTCGATAAGAATTTTGGCGGAGGCGCTCAAAGCCTTCTCAGGCGAAATTGCACCATCAGTCCAGATTTCCAAGACAAGTTTGTCATAATTGGTACTCTGGCCAACCCGTGCCGCCAGGACTTCCCAATTCACGCGCTTTACCGGGCTGAAAATGGCATCCACCGGCAGCTCACCGATGGGCATCCGCCCCCGTTCATTGGACGGAGCATAGCCACGACCGCGTTCAACGATCATCTCGATGTCAAGGCGGGTCTTGGAGTTGTCGGCGGTGAAAAGGTACAGGTCTGGGTTAATGATTTTAACCTCGGGTGAAGTTATGATATCCGCGGCAGTAACAACACCTTCTCCGCGCACTTCCAGGTGCATGCGGGTTGCATCCACATCTTCGAGAATCAGACGCACCTGCTTGACTTGCAGCATCACCTGCATAATATCTTCACGCACGCCCGGAATATCAGTGAACTCATGCAAGACATCGACTATGCGAATGGAGGTCACTGCCGCACCTTCCAGCGAGGATAGCAGCACACGCCTTAAGGCGTTGCCCAAAGTCACACCATAACCGTGCTCCAATGGGCTGATAACGAACTTGCCATAATTACGAGCTTCCGCTTCGCGCTCGATCTTCGGCATCACCATGTTCGTGATAGTCACGATACACCTCTCCCGGCGTACGGAACGGTACGCCGCGTCTAAGAGAACAGACTCGGATTAGCGCGAGTAGTACTCGACGATTAATTGCTCGTTCAGGTTACCGTCAATCTCAGGACGTTCCGGTAAACGCAGGAAATTACCTGAGAGTGAATTGATATCACGGCCCAGCCATGCAGGGATATTGCGAGTCTCGGCTATTGAGGCCAATTCCTTGAAATAGGTCGCATCCAGCGAACCTGGACGGACGGTAACAACATCACCAGCGCCCAAGGTCATGGAAGGGATGTCTGTCCGACGGCCATTGACCGTGAAGTGGCCGTGCGTAACCAGCAGACGCGCCTGGGCCCGGCTGGATGCAAATCCCAGCCGGAAGATGACATTGTCAAGACGGGATTCGAGGATCTGCAAAAGCATTAGGCCGGTAATGCCACGCGCCTTTAGCGCTTTTCCATAATAGCGCCGGAATTGGGCTTCATAAATGCCATAGATGCGGCGAGCTTTTTGCTTGGCACGCAACTGCTTGGCATAATCCGACTCGCGGCCCTGGCCACCGCGTCCGCCTCGGCCACCTGTGCGGCCGTGCTGACCGGGTGCAAATCCACGGCGCTCAAATGCGCACTTGGGAGTAAAGCAACGCTCTCCCTTTAAGAATAATTTTTCACCTTCACGCCGGCACAGTTTGCAGGCCGGCCCTGTATATTTCGCCATACGTACTTACCTCTCTCACCTGAACTAAACGCGACGCTTCTTGGGAGGCCGGCATCCATTGTGCGCAACCGGCGTTATATCCGAAATGGATTTAACCTTAAGACCCATCGATTGGACCGCACGGATTGCAGATTCACGGCCGGGACCAGGACCTTTGACAAACAAGTCCACTTCCTGAATGCCGATAGTCTGAGCAGCCTTGATGGCCTGTTCAGCCGCCAAGCGAGCCGCAAAAGGAGTGCTCTTGCGGGAACCTTTGAACCCGACGGATCCGGCGCTACCCCAACACAGGGTGTTGCCATCGGGGTCAGTCACCGTAACAATGGTGTTGTTAAATGAAGCGAAAACATGCACCTGTCCGGAAGACAGGCTGCGCTTCCCTTTTTTAGCGCCGCCGGAGCGGCGCGCAGAGCGTACAGTCTGAGCCATAAAACCTCTCTCGTTCCTGTTAACGGATTATTTCTTACCGCCCTTGCGGCGTCCGCGTCCGGCAACGGTTTTCTTGGGACCTTTGCTGGTGCGTGCATTGGTGCGCGTGCGTTGTCCGTGGACAGGCAAATTGCGGCGGTGGCGCAAGCCGCGGTAGCAGCCAATCTCAACCAGACGCTTGATATTCAACTGTTCCTCACGGCGCAAATCGCCTTCGACTTTCCAGTTCTTCGAGATGTACTCGCGGATCGCTGAAACTTCGGTCTCCGTCAAATCTTTAACGCGTGTATCTGGGTTGATTTTGGTCGCCGCCAGAATCTCACGCGAGCGCGTCGGGCCAATCCCAAACAGGTAATTCAAGCCCACTTCAACACGTTTATTACGCGGGAGGTCAACACCTTCAATTCTTGCCATGTTTTACTATCCTTGTCGCTGTTTATGCTTAGGATTTTCGCAGATGATATACAATCTGCCTTTGCGCTTGACAACCTTGCACTTCGCGCAGCGCTTTCGAATGGAGGGACCAACTTTCATGATAGCTTTCTCCTTACTACAGTTATTCAACCAAAGGCTGAATTATACTTGCTCTGACATTTTCCGTCCAGTTTCGGAGGTGTCTTTGCTGGCTGGTTACGGGACAGTCAGGACGAGAGGGTCGCCTTCGGTGACGGCTATGGAATGCTCGTAGTGCGCCGTCAATGACCCATCAGCAGAGACAACCGTCCACTGGTTTGGCAGGACACGCGTCCGGTATGTGCCAACCAGAACCATCGGTTCAATGGCGATGGTCATACCGGGTCGTAATAGCACACCGGTTCCCGGGGTGCCATAATTTGGCACCTGCGGCCCTTCGTGCATTTTCCGACCAACACCATGTCCGGTGTATTCACGGGTGACCTGGTAGCCCTGCGCCTCCACAAATTGCTGGATGGCAGCAGAGACATCGCCCGTCTTGTTACCAGCGCGCATCATTGCGATGCCAACAAACAGCGCTTGCCTGGTCACCTCGATAAGTTTGCTGGCGAGTGGTGAAATCTGTCCTATTCCAGCCGTGAAAGCAGCATCGCCGACATACCCTTCGACGACCGCCCCACAATCTATCGAGATAATATCGCCTTCCTTGAGCTTTCGTTTTCCAGGGATGCCGTGCACCAGCTCTTCATTGATGCTGGCACAAATGGATCCGGGAAACGGTGGTTGCCCATAATTCTTGAAAGGCGAGTACGCGCCGTGTTTCCGCAGAGTTTCCTCAGCAGCCGCGTTGAGGTCTGCAGTAGTGACGCCGGGTTGTAAAAGTTCCCGAACGGATGCCAACGCCAGAGCGTTGACACGTCCGGCCTCGCGCATTAGCGCAACTTCAGCCGGGCTTTTGATATTTACATCACGATCCCAAGCCATATTACTTTCCAATCACCGCCAGCAAATCCGCGCTGACTTTCTCGATCGGACGGGCACCATCAATTTCAGACAACAATCCGCGTTCCCGGTAAAAAGCGATCAAGGGAGCAGTCTGAGCAAAATACACCTGAATACGCCGGGTGACCGTTTCCGCCTTGTCGTCATCGCGCTGATAAAGTTCCGAACCATCCAAATCACATACGCCGGGTTTCTTGGGCGGGTTGGACTTCTCATTGAAGATATGTCCCTGTGCTTTGCAGGTCCAACGCCCGCTCAAACGGTCCACCAGGGTGGCTGCGGAAGCCGCGATGTATGGAACAATGCTGACCTGCCCGCCAAACTCAGCCAGCAATTTTCCCAGCGCTTCAGCCTGCACGGTGGTGCGCGGGAAACCATCCAGCAAGGCGCCAGCTTTGCAATCCGGTCGGGAGAGCCGGTCGCGGATCATGCCAATCGTGACATCGTCCGGCACCAACTCACCTTTATTCATGAAGGATTGCGCCATTCTACCGAGTTCGGTACCGTTCTTGATATTCTCCCGGAACAGGTCACCTGACGAGACATGGGGCAAGCCGGTAGTCTCAGCAATAATTTTTGCTTGCGTGCCCTTTCCAACACCAGGAGGACCGAGGAGAACGATAAACTTTTGCATTCTAAACCGCTTACTTTACCAGCCGGGCGTCGTCGTATCCATGCAGTTTCAGTTCGGCGTCAATATTCAGGAATGTGTCGCGTACGACACCAACAACGATGAGCAGACCGGCCGCAGAGACCAGGAAAATGGTGGAGGAGGAAGTAGTTCCACCGATGCCAAACAATTGCAAGATCACATTAATGATGTAACCCAGGACTGCCACTACACCCAAAAACAAGGCTCCTGGCAGGGTGATACGCCGTTGCACCTTGGTCAGGTATTTCTGGGTGGGTGCCCCGCGGTTTACGCCAGGGATCTGCGCACCGGCTTTCTTCAAATTCTCGCCATAATTCTGTTGGGAGAACATCACATCGGTATAGAAGAATGTAAAGCTAACCACCATGAGGAAATACAACAGATAGTAAATCCCGCCGCCATTGGAAAAAACAGACTGTGTCGATTTGGCAAAACTGGCCACCGCCGCATTCGCATTATTAACAAAGTAGCTGGCGATGATGGCCGGGAACTGCAGGATGGCGCTGGCAAAGATGAGCGGGATCATGCCAGCCAGGTTGACCATCAAAGGCAAGGTGCCCTTGACCGGCATGGACATGCGGCTGCCAACACGCCGCCCGGGATACATGACCGGCACATAGCGTCGGCCTTGTTGGACGTAGACGATCGCATAGATGACCGCCACGATGACTAACACCATCGAGATGACCAAAATCCACCCATGTTGCTTATCTGCCAGAAGGGAAACAAAGCTGGCCGGCATGCGGGCAACAATACCTGCGAATATGATTAATGACAGACCTTGTCCACGAATACCATACTCTGAAATCAATTCACCCAGCCAGATGGCAAACATCGTCCCGCCAACCATGGTCAATAGCAGGGTCAGAGAAGAAATCCACAGGGTACTGGTAAACCCAAAAGGCACAATTGGGCCCAGTCCCGCCTGATTGGAATAGGAGTTGAACAGGTTAATTTGGCCAAGAGCAGAAAGTAAAGCCATCGGGATGGCCAGGTAATAGGTCCATTTTTCCTGCCATTTACGGCCTTCGCGCGGATCTTCTTCCATTTTGCGCTGGAGAGCCGGGAAAATGGGGGTGAGCAATTGCAGGATGATCTGGGCCGTGATATATGGATAAACGCCCATGGCCAGCAGAGAAAAATGCGAAATGGTTCCGCCGGAAAGCAGATCAAGGAAAGCAAAGAAGGAGCCCGAACTCGACAATAAGGTTTTCAGAGCAGCGCCATTAATGCCCGGCACAGGGACATTGGCCGCCAAACGGAAGATAACCAAAAGAACCAGGGTTATGAGTAGCTTCCGGCGGATGTCTTGTGATGTCCAGAGATAACGCCATCCCGAAAATGCGTTTTTCATAAAGGGTCTCCTCGCGTGGACGAGTTATGCAATTAATTCCACCGAACCACCAGCAGCCTCGATTTTGGCTTTGGCGCTCTTTGTAACACGGTGAACACGGACTTTTAAGGCGGTTTTTAATTCGCCGCGGCCCAAAATTGCAACCGGGTTGCGCGGATCGCGCAACAGGCGGGCTGCCTGGAGCAATTCGGGAGTAACCTCAGCGTTGGCTTTGAAGGATACCAACTGGTCAAGGCTTACTTCATTGAACTCGACTTCGTAAGGCGGGGTAAAGCCTTTTCCACGTACGAACGGCAAGCGGCGGAAGAATGGCAGGTTGCCACCTTGCCGGTAGAGACGTCCGCCTGAACCAGTGCGCGAGCCCTCGCCTTTGGTACCACGGCCGGCCGTCTTGCCCTGACCGGCAGAAATGCCATGTCCAACACGCTTGCGTTGTTTCTTGGGATTGTTGGGGGTAAGATCGTTCAGTTTCATCTTGATGCCTACTCTTCAATGCGAATCATATGAATAACTTTGGCAAGCATTCCGCGCAAGACGGGCGTATCCTCGCGTTCGACGGTTTCATGTAAACGGTGAAAGCCCAGAGCCCGCACGGTTGCCTTTTGCGGCTCCGGAAAGCCAATCGGGCTGCGCACCAGAGTCAGCTTAATAGTCTTACCTGCGGCTTTCTTAGCCATGCTTCTTTCTCCTTTCCCAGTACGGCAGCAAATCATCCACCGACTTGCCGCGCCGGGCGGCTTCTTCCTGTGGCGACTTAAGCGCCTCAAGCGCATGCATAGTGGCCTGGACGGAGTTCAGGACATTCGAGGACCCAAGCGACTTGGTCAGGATATCATGGATGCCAACTGCTTCAAGCACGGCACGCACGCCGCCACCAGCAATAACGCCCGTACCGGGGGAAGCAGGCTTCAGCAGTACGATGGAGCCACCCACCTTGGCAGTGGACTGGTGCGGGATGGTTGTCTTCGAAAGATGGATCTCATGCAAATCTTTGCGGGCACGGTCAGTCGCTTTACGCATGGCATCCGGTACGGCATTGGCTTTGCCAACACCCATGCCGACCTTGCCGTGATTATCACCCATGATCAATGTCACACGGAATTGAAAACGGCGGCCGCCTTTTACAACTTTCGCCACGCGCGCAATCTCAATCACGCGCTCGTCGAGCGCCTCGCCTTTCTGATCATTTTCGGTTACCTGGTAATTCATCATAACGTTCTCCAATCAGGCCCTAGAATTCCAGGCCGCCTTCGCGGGCGCCATCGGCCAGGGCTTTAACCCGGCCGCTATATTTGAAACCGCCGCGGTCGAATACGACCGACTGCACACCTTTATCCTTGGCGCGCTTCGCCAGCATTTTCCCGACCAATTTTGCCTGCTCGGATTTTTTCAGGCCGTCCATTTTTCCCCGGAGTTCCAGGTCGATAGTCGAGGCCGAAACGATGGTGCTCCCGGCTTTATCGTCAATGATCTGGGCATAGATTTCCGAGAGACTGCGGAAGACACTCAAGCGAGGACGTTGCTGCGTGCCTCGTAGATTAATCCGCACGCGTATGTGGCGTTTGACACGGGCCTCGGAACGATTTTTCTCAGCCATAGATTACTGTGCTGCCTTTCCGGCCTTGCCGGCCTTACGGCGTATCTTCTCGCCCAGGTAATGTAACCCTTTACCATGGTAAGGTTCGGGCGGTCGCACATTGCGGACATTCGCTGCAACCTGACCTACCAATTCCTTATCAAAGCCACGTACAAAGACATGGCGGGTTTTCTGGTCCACATCGAAGGAAACACCGGAGGGCGGTTCCATTTCCACCGGGTGTGAATAGCCCATATGCAAGACGAGATTCTTGCCATTCATCTCAGCCCGGTAACCGACGCCTTCGATTTCCAGAACACGTTCAAAACCAGCACTGACACCTTGTATCATATTTGCCAGAACCGCACGAGTCGTTCCATGCAAAGCTCGTTCGGCGGGCTGGTCGGATTTACGGGTTATTACGATTTGGCCATTCTCCATAGCAATCCCAATCAAGGGGGAGAACGTCCGCTTCATTTCACCTTTCGGACCTTTTACACCTACATTCGCGCCACTGATGTCCACCTGCACACCGGTCGGGATGACCACGGGCATACGTCCAACTCGAGACACTTTTACTCTCCTCTCTTACCAGACCTTGCAGAGGATCTCTCCGCCCACACCCAACTGGCGGGCACGCTGACCGGTCATGATACCCTTGGGTGTGGATAAAATGGCAACGCCAATACCCGAAAGCACCCAGGGAATATCCTGTTTCTTGGTGTATACACGCCGGCCAGGGCGGCTGATGCGCTCAATGCCAGTCAACACCGGCCTACGCTCACGCCGCTCACCAAAGTACCTGATCTTCAGGCGCAGGATCTTCTGGCTCGGACGTTCGCCATCTGCAACTTCAAAATTTTCCAGGTAGCCTTCTTCTTTCAGGATCTTAGCGATTTCCACCTTGACCTTTGAAAAAGGCATAGCCGTCATAGCCTGACCACTCATCATGGAATTACGGATGCGGGTCAGCATATCAGCGATAGGATCAGTCATGCTCATTTCTTACCTCCACCCGGTCACCAGGATGCCTTCATGACGCCGGGGATTTTTCCTTCCAGCGCCAACTCGCGGAAGCAAATCCGGCATAGGCCGAAACGACGAATATAACCGCGCGGGCGGCCGCAAAGCGTGCAACGGTGGCGTATTTGGTTAGGATACTTGCGGCGGAGTTCACGATATTTCATGCAAGTGCTTGCCATAGTTATGCTTCCTTCTTGAACGGCATGCCCAGTATTTGTAACATCAGCCGTGCATGGTCGTCAGATTTGGCAGTGGTCACAATGGTGACCTCCATGCCTCTTAACTTGTCGATCTTATCGTATTCGATCTCCGGGAAGATCAACTGGTCACGCAAACCAAGCGTGTAATTACCACGCCCATCGAAAGCGTCTGGAGAAACACCGCGGAAGTCACGCACACGCGGAAGGGCTGCGTTTAGCAACCGGTCCAGAAAAGCCCACATTTTGTCTCCGCGCAAAGTAACCTTGGTGCCAATGATACGGCCTTCACGCAATTTAAAATTTGCAATGCTGGTGCGGGCTTTTGTCATGACAGGCTTCTGACCGGTGATGGTGGTCATGTCGGCCATGGCGGCTTCAAGAGCCTTGGCGTTATCCTGTTCGCTGCCGAGGCCAATATTAAGCACGACCTTATTGATGCGTGGGACCTGCATGACATTCTTATATTGAAACGCCTTCAACAGGGCCGGGACAGCTTC
>Ga0187854_10004235_pt1 | contig 10905 bp, 8 predicted proteins | sample June2016WEW_6_15_FD_132445 | JGI IMG/M metagenome (GOLD analysis project Ga0187854, IMG submission 132445) | Peatland microbial communities from SPRUCE experiment site at the Marcell Experimental Forest, Minnesota, USA - June2016WEW_6_150 | ecosystem: Environmental > Terrestrial > Soil >...
TCCGGCCGCCCGTGCAAATCGAAACCGCCGACATCCTTCTCCCCCGGCAATACCGCGAGCTGTTTCAGGATTTCAGAGCCACCGCCGTGAAGGTTCCCACCACCGTCGTCCGGATCGGTGACCTCATGTGGACAACCTTTCCCGGCGAGCTGTTCAGCAACATCGGGAAGCAGGTCAAAGCCGCTTCCCCGGCGACCTACGCGCACCTCATGGGTTACACCAATGGCTACATCGGCTATTTCCCCGAGCAGACGGCCTACGCGGAAGGCGGATACGAAGTGGCCGTGACCCACCTCGATCCCGCTTCCGAACGCATCTACCTGCGGGCGGTGGCCGAACTTATGAAACGCTTTCGGTGAGTTGGAGCGACGCTTAGCGTTTCTTCGGAGCGCCGGTTTTCCCGGTATTGACGCCCCCCGGCCGCGGGCGGGCTTGCACCGCCCTCTCCTTGTAACTCCATGAGAATTCAATCCCATCCCGCTCTTTTTAGCGCCTTCGCACTAAACTAGCGCTGGTCCCAGTTTTCCTTGTCGTGTCTGGGAGAATACGTGACCACGCAATACATTTTTGGTACAATGCGCTGCAAGAGGAAATGAGCGTGCAGACTGAAAACTGTCACCCAGCCAATGCGAACGGCCTCAACCCTCTTTTCACGGTCGGTCATTCGATCTTGGACTTCGAGAACTTTGCCGCACTGTTAAAAGATCATAGCGTCGAGCTCGTGGTCGATGTGCGCAGTCTGCCGCAGAGCGCGCGCCTGCCGCATTTCAGCCAGCCAGCCTTCGAAAAGCTGCTGTGTGCCGAACAGCTTGAGTACCTTTTTCTGGGAGAGGAATTGGGAGGCCGTCCGGATGATGCGGACGCCTATCGTCCCGATGGCTTGGTTGACTACCAGGCGCGCCGGAAATCCTATGCGTTCCAGGCGGGGCTAAACCGCCTCTGGGAGCAATTGCAGGGGCGGTCGGTGGCGATGATGTGCGCGGAGGAAGATCCGCTGGAGTGTCATCGTTTTCTTATGGTCTGCCCAGAACTAACCAAGCTGGGAGTCTTTCCTTTGCACATCCGCAAAGGCTCGCGAATCGAAACGCAAGAGGCCGCTGAGAATCGGCTGCTCGCCGACGTCGGGTTCGAGGCCGTGGCAGCCAACACGCTTTTCCCCGAGGCTCGCACCGACGCCTTGGAGAATGCCTACCGGCTTCAAGCCGAAAGATTCGCCTTCCGCGTCAAACCCTTTGCGCTCGACACTTGGTAGCACGGCAAATGACGTCAACAATATTCACGATCGGCTTCACGAAGAAGACGGCTGAGGTGTTCTTTCGACTTCTTCAGGAGGCTCAAGTCCAAAAGCTGATCGATATCCGAGAGAACCGTGTCGGGCAACTCGCGGGCTTTGCGAAGTACCCCGACCTTGCCTTTTTCCTTCAACGAGTCGCGGGAATCGCTTACGACTATCAACCAATTCTTGCACCCAGCCCTGAAATCCGCACGGCCTACCGCAAATCGCGCGATTGGGCACAGTACGAGAAGTCGTATGTAGAATTGATGGCGCAACGGCAGGTTTTAGAACAGGTAGATCCCGCTTCATTTGAAGGAAGAGTCGCGCTTCTTTGCTCTGAGGCAGAGCCGGAAAAATGTCATCGCCGCCTAGTCGCCGAGATGCTGGCGCAACATTGGACTTCGCAAGGGCACCAGATCCAGGTCAACCATCTATTCACCCCCAAACCACCGCCTCGCAAGAAACGAACGAAGGTCACTTATGAGAGAACTGGTTCTCTCTGATATCACTGAAATGGGGCCGGGATTCTGCGTGATTGGAGTGGAGCGAGTCGGTGAAGATTCATTTCGCTCTGTCCGGCCAGTCCCACCAAGGGAGAACGCATGGCGCAACACATTTCGCTACAGGCGGGGCAGTGTTGTTCAGTTTGACCCTGCCCCTACATCTGCTGCGCGTCCTCACATCGAAGATCAGATAACCCGCGGGCTGTCTTCAAGAGGTGGGTGCTTGACCGAAGTTGAGTTAGTTGATTTTCTACGTCGCGCGGAGATAAGCGTTGGCTTGGATGGACTCTTCGAGTGCGAATTGCATACTGACACCTCTGGGGGCAACGCGTGGGTGGCCCCCGACTCCGCAGCAAGGTCAATATGCGGGTGCCAGTACAAAAACGTTAGGTTTCGCGTCTTCGAAGACCCCGGCCGCGTGAGACTCCGTGCGAAGCTCGTGCTACCTTCCGGTGAAACCCTGAATAGCCTCCCAGTAGTTGACCGGGAGTGGCGGAATCTCCTCTACGCCTTCATGAAAGAGCATTCAAACCCTCGTGTCCCCTCCGACTTCGAGAGCTTTCTTAACCGATCAATTCGCCCACAACTCATGAAAGCCCCGCACGGCTTTGCGCGCATAGGTCTCGCAAGAGCCAAGCCGAACGAAGAGAAGTGCTGGCTAATGCTTGACTCCCTTTTTCCGCAACCGAATGTTTCGTGGTTAAGCAGCCCCTAACCCCGGCGTTCGAATGTTCTAGCTCAGGACGGTTTCCGATGAGTCCACCGCTCAACCAGGAAGAATCCCAGGCACTCGAGATCGCCCGAAAGTGCGTTGCAAGCAAACTGACTTCGAGTGTACTCCCGGGAGATGTTGATGACCTTGTCGAAACAGGTGTACTTGACTCCATGGGATGGGTGGATACGCTCATTTGCATCGAATCAGCTACGAGTATTCGAGATTTCGGCAACCCTTGGCCTGATGACCGGACAAAGAGCATTGGGGCGCTCGCGGATATGATTCGCGAGGTTCAAAAACAAGCAGTTCAAGAAAAGGCTGGAGAACTCCGCAGAGCGGGGACACAGGGTGAATTGGAAATCTCAATCGAAGGTTGGGGGTACACTTTGGGTTCGCTGGTGGTTAACGCGGAACAGATCGAACGCGACATGGCTCTTCCATTGCACAGAATCCGCGATGGAGCAGGCATTCAGAGTGTGCGCGTTGCTGCCGACGACGAAGACGAACTGGCTCTTGGCCAGAGTGCAGCCGATATCGCTCTGGAAATGGCAGAGGTCCCTGTTGAGAGAATTGACTTCCTGGTGGCAACCAGCACAACGGTCCTTGGTTTCCCTTCGTTCGCTGCTTCTTTGCACTCGCGACTCCTTCTGCGGGAAACCAGTGGGGCTCTAGACGTGGGCGGAGCTTGCGCGGGCCTGATTTACTCCCTGGCAGTGGCCAAGAGTCTGCTCCGCACAAGACCTCAAGGGGTGGCACTCGTCGTGGCCTCGGAAGTTCACAGCCGAAGGCTCAGCGCGCCTCAAGTGCCGGGAGAATTTCGGGGGCTTTTTGGTGATGGGGCCTGTGCATTCATTCTCATAAACGCTGCAAACACTGTCCAGAATGGCTGCGTAAGACTCCAGGAGTTCGTGTGGGGCTGTTCTGGGACCTTCGCATCTTCACTGGGCATAAAGATCTCTGAGAATGGCGGACTGAGTATTCAATTTAGAGGGGAGCAGCTTGCTCACGCCGCTGTCACGGAACTGGATCGCATTATCGGGGCTTTGGAGAACCTGAGCGCTAAACCTCGAAGCGAAGTCGAATATTTCGCATTACACCAACCCAACCCGCGTGTCGTCGAAATTCTAGCTGAGAAAGCCAAGATCCCCCTGGAAAGAATCCCGCTAGTATCGAAGGCTTGCGGGAATCTCGGCTCAGTAACCTGCGGCGCCAGCCTGTGCCAGGCTCTCACCAGTCTTCGTATGAGTGGAGATCATTCGCGAACACCTCTCATCTTCATGGCGGCAGTTGCTCCCGGCCTGCTTTGGGGAGGAGCTTTCTTGAATTGATGGCCTCCCGGGGGAGAGGGCTTGGGTCAAAAGGTAATCCCTGCCCTCGCCCTACGCCCGCACAAGGTGTATTACAATGGGGGCGAATGGGTGAACCGGCGCTACTGCAACTCGCGCAGGAACTCGAGTGGTTGGGGTGTGAGCTCGAATACTGCGGCCACCAGCACGCGGAGCAGGGATTTCCCGAATCCGGCCCGGGCTGGGACGCGTTTTGCGAGAAGCAACGGGGCGTGCTGATCACCGCGGACAAGCTTGAGCACGAACTGAAAAACGCCGTCCGCTACGACCCCTCGCGACTGGTGGGGGTTGCCTACCCCCTGGAACAAACCCTGGACTCAATTACCTGCCTGCTGGGCGCCGTGGAAGAGATCAAGCAGTGCGCGGTGTTCTCCGTCCAGGATCTCCCCTCCAAGGTCCGTGTGCTTACCAAGATGATCGAGGAGCAAGCGTAGCGCGGACCTCAGCGGAGTGGAGCCTGCGGATTGATTTTTGTAGCGGCGATGTCCTCATCGCCGGCCGCCGGTGGGGTCCGATTTCAGGACTCCGGTGGAGTCCATCGGACTCCAGAAACCGGAGACACCGGCGCTGCACCCGCCAAAATGTCCTGTAGCTTGTGACACAGCCTCACCTTGCACCCTGAAATGGTGAATTCTTGCCAGATGTCAGAATTTTTTGACTACCGGTAGGCACAAAGTAACGTACCCCAATTGACAATACCCTGGGGCGGCAGGCTACAATATTGAGGCATGAACGCCGCACCTAATACCGGTTCTCCACGCAAGCAATTGCGGGCGGCGCGGGCGACGACGAGTTTTGAGAGAGCCTCTACGAGCCGGGTGGATCAAAAATTCATGACAAAAATCAGGAACGTGAGAATCACACAAAAAGATGTTAAAAATGAAGGAACCTCCGGGGATGTGTATGAAAACAAAGGCGAGATGGACAAAATGGCATATAATCCATCGGGCTTTTTGGCCTAAAAAGCACAAATTTCGCGATAATGGACGACAATCGATCGGGCTTCTTGGCTGAAAATACGCAGGTTACGCGATAAATCGGGGCGAAGTGGCGCCTTTAGAGCCTGCCCTGAGGGGAGCGAAGTGTCGGCACATGCTGACGTAGCGCTGAGCTTTGAAGGTCGGCGCTACAATAATGGCCACAATAATGGCTGCGGCTTTCCATTATGTATAAGAAACAGAATTGGTTAGCGATTGATAGCGAAAACCTTGCAAAAATCTATATCACTGAAATAAAAGAGTTAGTTAATTCTGGGGTGGCCAGGGTGACGAAAAAAAGGGGGCCCCAAAATGAAGGTAAGTTCCACTATGTTACTGAAAACAAATGGAGAAAAAATGTCAGTTTTCCGGCTTTCCAAGATGTTGTTGAAAAGAAACGAGTTATAGTTTTCTTTCCATGATGTTGATGAAAAAAAAGGAGTTATTGAAAATGAAGGGGATGAGCAAGCGTAGCACGGACCAGTCTCGCAAGTCCGCGGCCTTCCGTTTCAAATCCTCGCCACCGCTAAGCTTTACGCCACTGTTCCCAATCCTTCTTCACCGCGTCACCCATTTTCCGGGCCGTCTCGTGCAGCCACCCGGGCTTGCGTTTCGCCAGGTCGCGGCGCACGGCTTTGACGGCGGCCTTGCTCCCCAAGTGAATGTTGGCCGTCTCGAAACCCATGGCGTGCAGCAGGCGCGATTCATCGCGTTGCTTGGGAATCGCCGAAAGTTCAATACGCGAGCAGTCCGGGGCCAGGCGGCGCACAATCCAACGGCCACGCAATTTTACGCAGGGATCGAGGGCCCGGACGGCACTGTTGATGATCTCCTCGTAGAAGATCTTTCTCGAGCCTTTGTCCTCACGCGCCCAAACGCACGCCGAGGGGAGCAGGGCTTTGGCCTCGCGCGCCACCCGGCCCCCGCACCAATCCGCCAGCGCCACGTAGCGTTCGCGGCCCAGACTGCCCAGCCCCGCCACGCGGTTCGCGACGCGATAGATGAGTCCCGGCGCGGGCAAGAGATCCTCCAGCGCCTTGCGCGCACTCTTGGGAACTTCGCCCCGCATGGGAGGAAGCGAGTTCATCTTCCCCCAGAAGTGCACCGGGTCCCGCAACTCGCCGGTCGCCGTCTCGCGCAGCCATTTGTGAGTCTCTTCCAACACAAAAGGCTTGCCGCCCGACTCGAGCCCTTCGTGATATCCCGCCAGGATGGCAGCGCAAGCATCCTCGTGCGGGAGGGTCAGGTGGTTGGCCGATATCGCCAGGTGGGCGCTCGTGGCGAGCCGCACCAAGTCGATCGTGTAGGCCATGGGATAAGCTTCATCGAAGTCATTCACGCCCCAGATCAGCCGGCCTTCATGATCTCGCCAGGTTCCGAAATTCTCCACGTGCAGGTCGCCCACCGCCAGCACCCGCGGCGCACTGGCGACGTCCGGAAAGGCCTGGAGCCACACCTGCACCCAGCGGTAGAACGTGGCGCGCAGGAAGGGGAACGGTTCTTCACCCATCCGCGTGTGCTTCAGCGCCAAGTCGCCCGGCACGATCGTAAGGTGCTTGCCCAGCCACGTTTCATACCGCTTGGTCGATTTCTTGATGCGCATCGCGCGTTACCTTCCCGGCTCCTGCTGCAGCCGACGGAAATAGGCCTCGACCTTTTCGAGGTCTTCCTCCGTGTCCACGCCGATCGTGTCGTTGGGCGTTTCCACGACGACGATGGGAATGCCATTCTCGAGCAGGCGCAATTGTTCGAGCTTTTCCGTTTGCTCGAGCGGAGAAGGCGGCAGGCCATGGAATTTTCCGAGCGCCGCCGCCGTATAAGCATAAATCCCCAGGTGCTTGAAGTACCGTGCCTGCCCGTTCCCGTCGCGGTCGTGAGGGATCTGCGCCCGGGAGAAGTACAGCGCTTGCCCCGCGCGGTCGGTGACCACTTTCACATTGTTCGGGTCACGCGCGCTTTCCTCGCTGATGGCGACTTTCAGGGTCGAAACTTCGGCGCCGCCCGGCGCGCGGAAAGGAGCGAGGAGGCGCTCCAGGTGGTCCGGAGTGATCATGGGCTCGTCACCCTGGATGTTGACGTAGATTTCGGCGGGCTCGCGCACCATGACTTCCACCACGCGGTCCGTCCCGGAGCGGTGCGAGCACGAGGTCATCATCACCGGAATCGCCTGACCCCGGCAGTAGGATTCGATCTCCGGGGAGTCGGTTGCCACCAGGAGATGATCGAGGCACGCCGCTTGCCGCGCGCGCTCGTACACCCAGCGAATCATGGGGCGGCCCGAGATCGTCCGCAGCGGCTTGCGCGGAAGCCGCGTGGACTCCAGTCGCGCCGGGATCACCCCCAGGACTCTGTGCATCGTGGCAAACCCAGGGCAGATTATGCCGAGACGTAGCCAGTTTGCAAGGGCTAACCCGAATCTCTCACCGCGCTGGGACGGTTGGGGGGGCTGCCGGACGGGCGGGGCCAAAGAGGCTGCGGAAGAACCGCCAAAGCTGTCATCCTGAGCGAAGCGAAGGACCCCTGTATTTGAATTTCCAAGCAAATACAGAGGTCCTTCGTCGGCTTCGCCTCCTCAGGATGACATTGTGAGGAGTTTTTCCGCAGCCTCTTTAGCACCGCCCTTCCCGCGGGCCGCATCAATCGTCAGCGCGGTTTCGCAGCTCACGCCGGATCGTGGCGGGGTCATCGAGTGGTGCGCCCGGCCGCGATTGCAAATCCAGCCCCGGCTCGCGCACCTTGGCGGGGTCGAAAATCCGCACGTCGCTGGCCAGCGCGTCGTAAGGCGCAAAGTCCGGCTGTGCGGTGAAGAAATCCGAGAGGTCGGTGGCCGCTGCGTCATACTGGTTGAGCGAGGGCAGGCCGAAGATCAAATCAAAAGTCTTCAGGATGCTGGCCATGCTGGTGTGCACGTGCGAGACGCGGCCGCCGGCCGTATAAGGGCTGATGACCATCAGCACGCTGCGATGCGCGTCCACGTGGTCGCGCCCGCCCTGCGCGTCGTCTTCGGTGACGAAGATCGCCAGGTCCTTCCAGAAGGGGCTGTGCGAAAACAACTCCACGAGCTTGCCCAGCGCCAGGTCGTTATCCGCGACGTAAGAGGCGCGATACGCGTACCCATCTTCAGGCCGCGGCTCGGCGGTGTGATCGTTCGGCAACCAGATATAAAGGAATTGCGGCAGGGGCTCTTTCCCGCTGGCATAGCGAACCTGGAACTCGCGCTCGAACTGTCCAAACCGGTACTGATCGGAAATATTGGTGTTAAACGTGGCGTAGCTGCGCGAGGTGTTCTCATACAACACTTCCGGCATCGGCATGTTTACGGCCTCGCGAACCCCGGTGGGCAGGAGGCCAATTCCCTCGTCGTCCCCCGCCATTTCAATACCCTCGCCGTAGTTGCGAAAGCTGATGTGGTGCCGAGCCAAGTGTTCCCACAAGGAGCCCGCTTCGAGGTAGGACTCCGGCCAGGGATTGGAAGCTCCCATGCCGACCCGGCCGGGTGCGTCGGGATCAGCGCGGAAGTCGAGCCGTTTGCCGTAGGCCGCCGGCCAGCCGGTCTCGACGACTTCGTTGGGGTAATTTCCGACCAGCCAGTGATGGCCATCAACGGAGACGTCCGAGTCTACGTAGTAGTTGTCGCTGATTGCGAAGCGCCGCGCCAGCGCATGATGATTGGGCGTGACGTGGCCATCCGCAATCGTGGGCTCGTCCTTCTCCTTCACCTCCGCGGTCTCACCCCAGCGGGCCAGGGTCGCGTCGCCTTCGAAGTCGGCGCCCTTGGGATGCAGGTCGCCGAGGACCTCGTCGAAGGTGCGGTTCTCCTTGACGATAAAGACCACGTGTTTGATCTTCGTGCTCGCCGTCCCCGCAGGAGGAACTGGGAGGTCCGCGCCGCGCGCGACCTCGGCCCCACGCTCAAAGCCATTGTCCTTCCGGACTCGATCCGTGGCCTCGCGGGTGTGGAGGGGAAGCCCGACGATCGAAACAAACCCTTTGGTGATGTCCCCGATGTAGGTTCCCTCCGGCCCCTCATGAAAATTCGGGCCGGCATTGGGCCCTGCGCCGAATCCTTTGGCATTGGCCACGTACAGAGTTTTGTTGTCGGGACTGACGGCCACGCGGGCCGGGAACCACGCCGTGGGGAAGTATCCCAGGACTTTTCCCTTGTGCGCGTCCAGCACCGCCACGGCGTTGATCCCCGCGCAGGCCACGTAGAGCCGTTTCTCATCAGGGCTGAGCGCCATGCCGAAAGGCAGCACCCCTCGGAGGCCTTGGACGGATTCCGCCGGCTCGAGGACGATGGTTTTCTTCACCTGGTTCGTGCGAGCGTCCAGGACGGTGATGCTGTCCTGGGTAGCGTTCGAGATGAATACCTGCTTCTTCCCAGCCACCACGTCTCCGGGGCTGGATCCGCTGACGGATTGATCGCCCACGGGAATCCCGCTCCGGACTTTTGCCAGCACGTGGGGCTGCGCGGGATCGCGGATGTCGATGACGAACACAGAGTTCGATTCCGGGACGTTCGGATCACCCAGGCCGGGAATCTGCTTCCCCTCCACGGTCGCGCCCTGCTTGGCCTCGGTCGACGGCACACCGAAGGGCGGAAAATCCAATCCCGTACGCCTGGCGTTGTTGGGGTCGAATCCGGGGATCAGCGAATACTGAAACGTCCCGACATTGGACACGTAGGCGCGCCTTCCGTCCGGCGAAAGTGCGAGGCCAAACGGCATGCGCCCCACCGGAACGCTGGACAGGATTTGCCTCGACTGTGTATCCACGATGACCAGCCGAAAATGCGCGAGGTCGAGTACCGCCAGGCGGCGGCCGTCCGGCGTCAGTTGCAGGGTGCTCGTGAGGCTGTTCTTGTAGGTGGCGCCCTCGAACGTCCCGTCCAGGCTGAGCGAAGCGAGCCGCTGGTGCGTGACCAGGTCGAAGATGCCGATTTTCCCGTTATTGCCTTCCGAAACGTAAAGGGTGCGATTGTCTGGCCCAATGGCCGCGCCCAAGAAGACGCTTTCAGGATCGGCATCAGCGGAATTGAAGCCGGGTGGAATCTGCGCCACCTGTGGCTGCTCGCTCGCGAGTCCGGTGAGGATCGAGATCGAAAACGGCTGCGTGCCACTGTTGACGGTAACCAGTGTTTTGCCATCCGGGCTGAGCGCCAAGCCATAAGGATGCGGCGCTACCATGACTTGCTTGCCGAGTGGCGTGATCAGCCGCCCGTTGGGCAGCACGCTCTCTCGGCTGGGATTAATCGCCGCCGGCTTGGTTCCGGCCGGCGCGTGCAGCTCCAAAGTCGAAACCGGCTGGCCGTCACGTGCCCGCAGCAGACCAGCCGGCCCGGTGAAAATCGCAATCGCGAGGAGAAACACAATTCGTGGCCCCATGGCTCCGCCCTCCGAGATGGATTTCGAGCCCGGCGCATCATAACACGGCTTGATTACAGAATTGTGAATCCGCCACTCCCCGCACACGTGCTAGAATTGGTGCTCCCAGAAACCCAGGCCACCCAGGAGCCCGTCATGAAGATTACGAACGTTGAAACCCTGTATCTCCGCCAGCCGGAAGTGAAGGAGCAGTGCGACAGCGGCCAGGACGCGCTGATCGTCCGAATCACGACCGACGCCGGCATCACGGGAATTGGCGAAGTGGATTCCTCCCCGCTGGCCGTGAAAGGCGTGATTGAGGGCCCGTTCTCGCACACCACCACGACGGGCTTGAAACACGTGCTGATCGGCGAAGATCCCTTCCAGACGGAGTTCCTGTGGCACAAGATGTATCGCGCCAACATTTACGCCGGCCGGCGCGGCATCGGCATCCACGCCATGAGTGGGATCGACCTGGCGCTATGGGACATCAAGGGGAAAGCCCTGGGATTGCCGGTCTGGAAACTGCTGGGCGGGGGCTTCCACAACAAGCTGCGCTGCTATGCCAGTTCCCTGTTTGGCCCGACGCCGGCGGCCACTCGCGACCTGGCCCGGCGCTTTCGCGATCAGGGTTTCCAAGCCGTGAAGTTCGGCTGGGACCCCATGGGCCGCGATGCGAAGACGGACGTCGAACTCGTGCGGCAGGGGCGCAAGGGACTGGGCGA
>Ga0187854_10004237_pt1 | contig 10900 bp, 6 predicted proteins | sample June2016WEW_6_15_FD_132445 | JGI IMG/M metagenome (GOLD analysis project Ga0187854, IMG submission 132445) | Peatland microbial communities from SPRUCE experiment site at the Marcell Experimental Forest, Minnesota, USA - June2016WEW_6_150 | ecosystem: Environmental > Terrestrial > Soil >...
ACGATGAACTCGGGTCGGGTATCACCGAAATCAGCATGCTGGTTACCGTGGCCGGGTCGGCGTCCGTCCCGGGCGATGGCCAGGGCCGCCATCTGGAGGAGATTGGCGACCGGGCGCGGCAGATGGTCACCGCGCTGGACGAAATCGTCTGGGCCATGAACCCCAAACACGATTCCCTGATGTCGCTGGCAAGTTATTCCTGCCTGTATGCGGACCGTTTCCTGAAACTGGCGAACGTTGCCTGCCAGTTGAAAGGGGCGGTTGATTTGCCCGACCGGGCGGTGTCCTCGGTCCACCGGCACGAGTTTTTCCTGGCGTTCAAGGAAGCGCTGACCAACGTGGCGCGCCACTCCGGCGCCACCGAAGTCCGCCTGGGGGTGCGGCTGATTGGCAACCGGTTGCGGTTGTCCATTGCCGACAACGGAAGGGGACTGGCGACCGACGCCGCCGGGCGGGGCGGTGACGGGCTGGCCAACATGCGGGTGCGACTGGAGAAGATGGGCGGTCGGTTTGAAATCGCCAGCCAGCCCGGGCGCGGCACCACGGTGCGGTTTTACATGCCCTTATAATTTATGATCCGGGTCGCCATCGTCGAAGACAGCAAGACCATCCGGGAGAGTCTGACGCATTTTGTGCAGACCGACCCGGAGTGCCGTTGCGTTTTCGCCTGCGCGACGGCCGAGGAGGCGCTGGTGGGGATTCCCAAGCACCAGCCGGAGGTGGTGCTGATGGACATCCAGTTGCCCAAGCTGTCCGGCATCGAATGTACTGCCCAGATTAAAAAAATGCTGCCGGCGATCCAGATCATCATGGTGACGGTGTATGAGGATACCGAACGGATCTCCGCGGCGCTGCGCGCGGGCGCCTGCGGTTACCTGTTGAAGCGCTGCACACCGGCGGAACTGGTTTCCGCCGTCCGCGAGGCCCGGATGGGTGGCGTGCCGATGCCCCGCGAAATCGCGCGCAAGGTCATCGCTTCATTTCAGCAACCACTCACGGTCGCGGCGGGGGTGGACGAACTCCGGCCCAGCGAACGGAAGATTCTCGAATTGCTGGCGATGGGACTCGCCAACAAGGAGATTGCCGACCGGCTGGGCTTGAGCACCGGGACGGTGCGGTGGCACCTGGAAAACATTTACGGCAAGCTGCGCGTTCATTCGCGCACGGAAGCGGTGTTGAAGTTCCGTTCAACAAAAACTGCATAAGTAATTTCCTGCCCGTAAGTCATATATTTCATCTTGAAGGCCGTGATTACGCTTATTTACAGGGTTTTTTGGGTAAAGGGCTTGGGCTTCAGACCTGACATTTGTCAGGCTAGGCAAAAGCGGAAGTTGAAGGAATAGTATCCAAGACATTCACCTTATATGATTTCAAAACGCCGGCCGACGTATTTTGACGACCCGTTGCGAGCATTCGCGGCTTTTACCCTGATCGAATTGCTGGTTGTCATCGCCATTATTGCCATTCTGGCGGCGCTGCTCTTGCCTGCGCTGGCCCGGGCAAAAGCCCGCGCGAAGGATATTCAATGCATTTCAAATCTTAAACAATGGGGCGGTTGTTTTGCGTTGTACTGCTCCGAGAACGACGACAGCATGCCGATGGGTTGGAATGACCCATCTCAATGGAGTGGTTACAAAGGTTGTTGGATGTCTGCATTGCGAAATTATTATTCCAATCCTGACATCCGTTTGTGTCCCACTGCGAACAAGTATCTGAGTGACCTCGCCAGCCCTTTTACCACGACTTTAGATGTAACTTTTTATTCATGGGGCATCATGGGCGTGGGCAGTTACGGCATTCCGTATTTTGGAACGGCAGGTGATTACGGCAGCTATGGAATCAACGCCTGGGCCGAGAATCCTCCGGACTCACTCGTCGGCAGCGGAGGGAATATGCCTCCGCCCGCAGCCAACTATTGGCGGAAAATGGGGGCCCTCCGCAATTCGGATACGATTCCGTTGTTTGCTGATTGCATGTGGGATGGAACCGCTCCTCTTCCTACCGACAAACCGCCAACCAAGCGGGGCGAAATGTATCCTCTTGGAACTGCAAATGAAAACATGGCTTGTTTTTGCCTCCCCAGACACTTGGGCCAAATCCCGGTGAACATGGTTTTCATGGACACTTCGGCGAGAAGTGTGGGTCTGAAAGAACTCTGGGGGATGCAGTGGTATGAGGGTTATCTGGCGCCGTCCCTGCCAAGTTACGCGTGGCCAGCTTGGATGAACGGATCCTTTTAACTGTGAAACCCCGGAAAATCATCCATATGAACCGACTGAATGTCAATTGCCAGCAACCCATAATAATTCGTCTATTACTTGACAGCCTAAACAAAGCAACTCAAAACAAAAACCCATACTGCCTATGAAAAAAACACTCGCATTGATTGCCTTGTCAGCAACCGTCACGCTGGCTTCAGCGCAGACTGCAATTCTATATCAACAGGACTGGGGCACCACGAATGGAGGCGCCTCGCTGGCGGCTGTTGGCTGGAGCCAGGTTCTTGTTGTTCCTGGCGGTTACAGTGGCTTTTATACCCAGTCCGGCGCGCATGACGGAACCACCTCACAAGCTTTGCCGACCAGGACGCTCTATTTTGGAGGCAATACCGGAACGGGCGTGTTTTACACCACCAATGGGGCGGGCAGCGGTTCCGGTGGTGACTCTGCTTTCACCAGCATTGACCCAACGCTTTATACCAATCTTAATATTTCCTTGGAAACCCAATGGAGCTATCAAGGCGGCAACCTCAGTTGCTGGTTTGCCGTTCAAGTGGGTGGATCATGGTACGTGGCCACCAATCAGCCATTGACGACGGCACAACACAGCGCCAGTCCAACCTTTTATCTTTCCAGCATCACCTACAACCCGGCGGCAAGCAATTGGAATACCTTGACGATCAGCAGCGGGGCCATAGGAGGGCTGGTGTCGGGCAATCTGTCGGGCCCGATCACCGGCATTGGGGTGGTGGTGGCACTGACCGGTTCTGGCAGTTGGGATTATAATAATTTTCTGATCACATCCATATCCAATACGACGACACTGCCGCCAACCCTCGCTGCGCCGCCGCTTAGCCAGACAGCTTACAGCGGGGCAGGCGTGTCCTTTGCGGTTGCTGCCACGGGGACCGCGCCCTTCACTTATCGCTGGCTGTCGAATGGGGTCCCCCTCGCCAACGGCGGCCGGATTTCCGGCGCCACCAACTCCGTGATGACCATCACCAATGTCAACCTCGGCGACTCGGGAAGCAGTTACTCCGTGATTGTCAGCAATTCTGTGGGATTTTTTAACACGAGCACCAACACCACCGCCACCTTGACGGTGAATTCCGTCCCCGCTGATTATTTGTACGCGGAAACGTTCCCCTTCGTTGGCGCGCTCCCCGTCGATTACCCGCTGAGCGTGGTCGGATGGTCGAACAGCATCCCTGACAGCCCCAATCGCCTTTCCCAAAACACCGGCGGAGACGGTGAGGCTTATGCATTTGAGGCATACGCGGCGACCACGGCGGTTTACGTCACTACGGTGTCTGATACCGGGGTGTCGGGATTGCCGTTCCCCAGCATAAATCCGGCCCTTTATCCTGCCATTGCTTTTTCCGTGGATATTCAGCCGACCTGGCAGGCGGCCAACATCCCGGTTTATTTTGCAGTCCAGATGGGTGGAGCCAACTGGTACGTTTCCCAGACCCCCATACCGGTGAATGTCGCGAGCACAGTATTTGACACGTATCAGCAGCAGTTTAATACCAACGCCATTCAGTGGAACACGCTCACGTTAAGCAGCACTGCCGCAACCATCGGCACACAACCGACAAGCAATCTCAGCGGCAACATCACCGGCGCCGGCCTGGTTTTTGCCAACACGGGCAGCGGGGGTGTAAACATCGATAATTTCCTGATAACAACCGATACAGTGCCGGCGATTCCACCCGTGGTCCAGGTGCCGCCCCTGAGCCAGACGGCTTATGCGGGTGCCGGAGTATCTTTTGCCGTCGTAGCCACCGGCACCCAGCCCCTGGCATATTATTGGCAGTCAAATGGAGTGCCACTGGTGGATGGCGGTCGCTTCTCGGGCACGGGAACGAATGTACTCACCATCTTGAATGTTAACGCCAACGATCAAGCGGCATATTCCGTGATTGTCAGCAATTCCGTGGGCACCGATGACAGTCTTAACTATGCCATCAGCATTTTGACGGTCAGCAATGTCCCGCCCGGCCTCTTGTATGCGGAAACGTTTCCGTACGTCGGTCCGACAGCAGCCCAAAATTTTCCACTGGGCCTGGTTGGCTGGGGGAATGCCATTCCCGATTCTCCCAACCGCCTCTACCAAAATTCTGGCGGCGATGGAGCAGGTTATGCATATGAACCCAGCGGGAGAACTCCCGTCACCACGGCATTTTACACCACCACCTCGCTGGACACCGGGGTGTCCGGATTGCCTTTCCCGTCAATCAACACGACGCTTTATGGTGGCATAACCTTTTCGGTGGATCTGGCCCCCGGCACCAGCCCCGCCAACGTCACGGAATATTTTACCGTGCAGATGAATGGAGGCGGTTGGTTTGTTTCCACAACCGCCATACCCGTGCCCGGCGTGGCGACGAATGTGTTCACCACTTACACACAAGCGTTTAATCCCGGCGCATCGAATTGGAAGACGCTCACTCTGAACGGCACCAGCGCAACCATCGGTGGTGTGGCGTCAGGTAATCTGACCGGCAACCTCACCGGCGCCGGCTTGGTTTTGAGTTTCACGGGGACGGGAACCATCGATTTCGACAATTTTCTAATAACGACCACAACCGGTGTCAGTGCGCCGGGCGGAATCCTTGTCAGTTCTGTCACGAGCGATGGGAAATACATCACTTTCTCGTGGATCGGCAGTCCGAATATTCACCTCCAAAGCACGACTAATCTGGCCCCGCCGGCTATATGGCAGGATGTGCCTAACACCACGGGACAAAGCACGGTAACGGTAACGAATACCGTTCCCAAAATGTTCTACCGGCTTGTTGAGCCCTAAAAATACTCAGACTCTGAATTCGAAGAAGCTGCAAGCGGTCAAGGCCGCTTGCAGTCTTTTTTGATTTGTGGATCCCCACATGATTTAGGAACAGAGTTTTTTATTATGACCGGATTATTTGACCTGCGGAAACTTGGGTTGACAGCGTGCCTTGCCATTCTTGCTTCGACGATTGGCGCTGCGGACAGCCGCACCATTACCATTGCCAGCCCAAAGCCTCCGGTAACTGAAGGTTTCAAAATGGGCGAGGCGCGCAGCCCTGACGGCACCACGCTGACGTTGGATAGCAGCAGCCTGTTGCTCAACGGAAAACCGTGGACGCCCGTCATGGGCGAATTCCATTTTACACGTTATCCGGAGAATGAATGGCGCGAAGAATTGCTCAAGATGAAGGCTGGTGGCGTTGACATCGTGTCCACCTACGTTTTCTGGATTCATCACGAAGAGATTGAAGGACAATTTGATTGGTCGGGATCACGAAACCTGCGTCGCTTTATTCAAATCTGCCAGGAAGTCGGCTTGAAAGCGTTTGTGCGCTGTGGTCCGTGGGACCATGGCGAAGTGCGAAATGGTGGTTTCCCGGATTGGCTTCTGAAAAAAGGCTGGAAAACACGCTCCAACGATACCAACTACCTTAACCAGGTAAAAATCTTCGATGACGAAATCGCCAGACAACTTGACGGGCTATTCTGGAAAAATGGCGGACCGGTCATTGGCATTCAGTTTGAAAACGAATACAAAGGCCCCGCCGAACATCTGTTGACACTCAAACGCATGGGCCAGGAAGCTGGACTCGACGCGCCGATCTACACGCGCACCGGCTGGAATCAACCTTCGGGACGCATGCCTTTCGGCGAACTGGTTCCGCTCTACGGCGTCTATGCGGAAGGTTTTTGGGATCGGATACTCATGCCCATGCCGGCTGGCTATTGGAAAGGGTTTCATTTTTTCAGTTTTCGCGTGGATGATGCCACCTATAGTGAGATTCCTGGCGAAGGAGGCACCTTGGACCCGCCGGACGCTGAACAATACCCATATCTCACCTGCGAAATTGGCGGCGGCATGATGAACAGCTACCACCGGCGCATCCTTGTCAATCCCAAGGACGCCGAGTCCACCACGCTCATCAAGCTCGGTTCGGGCAGCACCTTGCCCGGCTACTATATGTATCACGGCGGTGTGAATCCCGAAGGCAAACTGACCACCTTGATGGAATCGCAAGTCACGGGGTTTTGGAACGACATGCCTGTTAAAAACTACGACTTTCAAGCGCCCTTGGGTCAATACGGTCAAATCCGCCAGCAATATCATCTCTTGCGACGCCTTCATCTTTTCCTCCATGAATGGGGTTCAACTCTGGCTGGAATGCCCGCAACCATGCCGGATCAGCGTCCGCATGGAAAAAATGATTTTGACACCCTGCGCTGGAGCGTTCGTTCCGATGGGAAAAGCGGATTTGTTTTCGTGAATAATTACCAACGTCTTCAGGACATGCCTCCGAAAAAGAACGTGCAGTTCGCGATCCATCTTCCTTCCGGTCCCCTCGTCTTTCCGCAAGCCCCGGTTACCATTCCGTCCGACGCCTGCCTTGTCTGGCCGTTCAATCTCGATCTTGGCCAGGGCGCCAGGCTGGTTTGGGCCACAGCACAGCCGCTGACCGCCATTGACGATGGCAATGTGCGCACCGTCTTTTTTGCCGAAACCGAAGGCGTTCCCGCGCAATTTGCCTTTGAAACAAACGGTCGAGCCATCGAAGCTCTTACCGGTCATATCACGCACGGCGAAAACGTTGACCTGCTCCACGACATTAAACCCGGCACGAAGGTCGCGGCGAGGATGCGGTTGGCTGACGGCAGTTCCATCCAGATCGTGGTGCTTGACCAGAAAAACTCCCTCGCTCTTTGGAAGGGAAATTTGCAGGGTCGCGACCGGGTATTTCTCACCCAAGCCAGCCTCGTTCTTGATGGAGACAGTTTGCGCCTGACTTCCACCGCCACGGCTGACCTCAATGTGGCCATTTATCCGGCCCCGGCTTCGCTCGCATACAACGGCAGCGATCTCGCACCGAAAACCGACGGCGTCTTCCAGCGTTTTACACCTCCTGCCCCGCGAGCGGTCAAACTCAAAGCCAACTTCAATAGCGTGCAGGCCGCCGGGCCGCCGCGGGAAATTCCCATCGGTAAGATCGAGCAGCCTGTTGCGACCGCCCCGCTCGATACGGACTTTGAAAAAGCGGCGGTTTGGCGCGTCAAAATCCCGGAAGACGTTGACCTTGGCGCCGATCCCATCCTTCGCGTTCATTACGTCGGCGATGTCGCCCGCGTAATGTTGGACGGCAAGTTTATTACCGACGACTTTTACAACGGCAACGCTTTTGACATCGGTTTGCGCCGTCATGCTCCCGATATTCTTAATGGTGATCTCCGCATCGCCATTCTTCCTCTCCGCAAAGATGCCCCGATTTACCTGGCCAAAGAGGCGCGGCCTGATTTTGGCAGCCAGCAAAGCGTTGTCTCGCTCAACAGCATCGAAATCATTCCCCGTTCCCAAATTCAACTTGAGACGCGGTAATCTTAATCAGACAATGCACAAAGTGCTGATACAGAGGTTGAGAATGCGCCCGTTGCTGATCGGGTTGGCCAGCGCATTATCCTTGGTGGGACAAACGCATGGCCAGGTGTTGCTTTATCAGGAGACGTTTCCGTATCCAGGGCTGTCGGGTAATTTCTCCGTCAGCGCAGTAGGATGGGCCAATGATGTCCTGAACAATCCGAATCGTCTTTATCAAGTTTCCGGAGGGGATGGGGCCGTGTTTGCCTATCAGAATGCCGCCACAACGACCGCATTTTACACTTCCACGGTTCTTTCAGCGGCAACCGGATCGACTTTCCCAAGCATTAATACGGCAGTTTACTCCGGCATAACATTTTCTGCCGACATTCAGCCTTATCTGACGCCGGCCAATGTGGCCGCGAGGTTTGCTGTGCAGATGAACGGTGGCAGTTGGTTTGTTTCCGCGAATACCTTGCCAGTACCCGCGGCTGTCGGTCCTTTCGCCACCTATGCAAACGTATTCAATCCCGCCGCTTCACAATGGGATTCATTGTCCGTCAGCGGCAATGGAACCGGCAGCAGCGCCACCATCGGTTCCGTTATCTCGAGCAATCTGACCGGCAATATTACCGGCGCTGGACTGGTCTTCACCCATAACGGGGCTGGCGGGACGTTTAATTTCGACAATTTTCTCATTACCGCCGCCAACGCCGGCAACTTGGCGGTTGGTTCCATCTCGAACGGGATGGTTTCGCTTTCCTGGCCTGCCGCATTGAATGTTCGTCTTCAGAACTCGACGAATCTTCTAAATGGAGCTGTCTGGAACAGTTTTCCCGGGACCGCAGGACAAGGTTCAGCGATGATGCCGATGAACATCACGCCGACGTTCTTCCGGCTGTGCGCGGTTCCCATCGGCGGATTGCAGGACGGCGATTTTGAGTCCGGCAACCTTGCGGCGTACTGGCAGAGCTCGGGAAATACCGCTGCGGCTTCTCTGTTGTCCGGCAACGCGTTCTCCGGTTCACTGTATTTGCAACAAAGCAATCCTGTTCCTTACCAGGTGCAAACTTATCAACTGGTGACCAATCTGCCCAACGGTTACTACAAACTGACGGCCATGGTTCAAAACAGCGGCGGCCAAAATGTCTGTTACATCAGTGGCAATGACCGGATGACCAGCCTGCCGATTTCCTCGCAGTGGACCAACACCATTGTGAGGGGAATCAATGTCACCAACGGACAATGCCTGGTCAGCATTTGTTCCGATGATGGCACCGGTGGCAACTGGTGCAGGGTGGATTTGATTCAATTGATCAAGGACGACATTCCCTACACCTTATTGAAAGGCGGTGACGTCTCGGAGTTGACTTACGTGGAGCAAGGAGGCGGTGTCTTTTATGAAACCAATGGCGTGCCGATGGATTGTTTGCAGATTTTGAAGAATCACGGGTATAACATCGTTCGGTTGCGCTTGTATAACGACCCGGGGAATACGAATTACTCTCCTTCGAACCTGCTGCCGCCGGGCATTCAAAGTCCAACGAATATTTTGAACCTGGCGGCGCGGGCAAAAGCAAAAGGACTGCAAATCGAATTGACCTTTTACTATAGTGACTATTGGAGCAACGGCGAACCGTGGGCGTGGACAAATCTTTCGTTTCCCCAGCTCACCAACGCGGTTTACAGCTTCACGACGAATTTCATGACGGAAATGAAGAATCAGGGGACAACGCCCGAATATGTTTCCCTTGGCAATGAGATAAACAACGGAGGGCTTTTGCTTCCCGATGGAAGCACCACGAACTGGCCGCAATTGGCACAACTGCTCATAGCCGGCTACGCGGGGGTCAAGGCGGTTTCCCCCTCCACGCAGGTCATTCTGCACATGGCCACTGTTGACTTCGGCGCCGTTACCTGGTTTCTCAATCAAGCCGTCAGTTATGGTGTCAATTGGGACATCACCGGCTGTTCCTACTATCCCTTTTGGACCGGATATACTGCCGAACAAGCCCGGGACCAGATTAATTCCTGGTATTCGACATACAACAAACCCGTGCTGATCATGGAGACTGGGTATAACTGGAGCACCAACAAGTGCGACGGATATCCCGGGCAGCTTGCCAACAATGGTCCGGAACCGTTCCCCAGCACGCCCTTGGGCCAGAAGGAGTTCATGCTGAATTGTTTCAACGCCATAAAAATGGTCAACCAGGGCCATTGCATCGGGGATTTGTATTGGGATCCGATTTTCATCTGTGTGCCGGGTGAGGGGTGGGAGCTTGGACAGCCAAACGTGGTGGACAACACAACCCTGTTTGACTTTACCGGCCATGCTCTGCCGGTCTTGGATGCCTTTTACTACAATAACTGAATATCCGTGAATGCCATTAATCTGCGTTGAGACGCACGCCAAGTCAGTCATCCAACAATGGCAATATTCTGGCAATGCCAGGCTTTTTGCTGATTTTAAAGGGATTTTCGCAAGCCTGACGTTTGTCAGGCTAGGCAAATCCGATAAATAAGCGATAATTCGCCAACCAGTAAAAACCTGTAATAAAAAAACCTTAAAATCTATGAAAACCATTATTTCAATCAGTTCCGTGCTCGCTGCTTTGGCCTTGATTACGTTGCCTGCGAAAGCCCAAGTCACTTATCTTGGCACTGGCAACGCTAACGGCGCCGTTTCGACTGGCGCAGGGTTTAACAGCGTTGTGGTTCAGAACGATGCGAGCACTATCACCTTCACCCTCAATACGACCGGGACGGAGGATGCATACATATTTTATACGATCGAAATTCAGCAACTTGGCATGGGTGGCAGTGGATCTCCATCACTCGTTAACCCTTGGGGTGAAGGCATTGGCATCAGTACCGGTGTAAACGCCTTGATTAACACCTGGAACACTGGTGCCAGTGAACTTACATATAGTGGTGGTACTTGGACGCAGAACGCATATGAGGGCTATGCTGGTGGAGGCACTGGATCTTCTTTCGTCAAAATTACGGCACCGCTCAGTAGCCTCGGTTTGAGTGTCGGCGACAGTTTCTACTTCGACGTTGTGTCGTCGTACGCCGTTCCCGGCGGGCAAAGTGCTTATGGTGCATTGGACAGCTTGACTTGGTGTGCGGAGACAGATAACAGCTATACACCTTGGACCGGTGGTCTTGCCAATTCTTATGACTCTGCTACAGACGCGGGCGGTTCGACTTTCGGTACGGCTGCGAGTGAGTACACCATTGTTCCCGTTCCGGAACCCACCACGCTGGCGGTGTTGAGCGGAGGGGTAATCCTCCTGATGGTCGCGCGCCGGAACCGTAC
>Ga0187854_10004238_pt1 | contig 10899 bp, 9 predicted proteins | sample June2016WEW_6_15_FD_132445 | JGI IMG/M metagenome (GOLD analysis project Ga0187854, IMG submission 132445) | Peatland microbial communities from SPRUCE experiment site at the Marcell Experimental Forest, Minnesota, USA - June2016WEW_6_150 | ecosystem: Environmental > Terrestrial > Soil >...
CCCAGCTCTTCGGCCACCGCGATTCCGGGGAAGACGTGCCCTGCGGTCCCTCCCCCCGTGAAAGCGATGACGGGCAGGTCCGGTGCGCCCGCGCCGACGTACCCGGCGGATTCCTCCGCGCTTGCAACGCTCTTTGCCATACTGTAATTTCACATTACCATGAGATTCATCCTGCTAGCAATCCTGATGGCCCTCCTCGGGCTTCCGGCGGGGGCAGACGACCCGCTGGCGCGCTACGTTGATCCCGAATCCCTGCAGAAGCTGCGCGCCGGCTCTTCCGTCTCATCCAGCGTAGCCTCGGAGGGCGAGCTGCGATTGGTACCTGCCATCGCCACAAAAGCCAGCATCGCCGCCGACGTACGTGCTTTGCGCCCGACGGTGGGAGTCGAGATGCTGCGCCTTATCCCCGATCTGGCCGAACAGATGGACAGCCCCGAAGGGTGGCTGAAAATCTATAATGCCCTGCACGCCGTGAGCTCGATGCGCGGCATCACCTACTACTCGGTGTCGCGCGGAAAAATGGAGGTGCTCTTCTCGAAGTCCTACGCGATCTCTTCAGCCTCCACACCGACACAGATCGCGGACCCGGTGTTTACTGAGATCCCCAAGGATGACGTCCTCTACACCTGGCAGGAGGACCGGAGCTTCGGCGGGATACCGTACCTGGAGAGCTTCCAGTATCGGACGGACCACCTGGCGGCGAAAATCGAAAACCTCTCCACGATCTCCCTCTTCATTTTTCCCCTTGTGACGCCGCACAACCTGGTGAGTCACGTGGTGGTGATTCCGGTGGACAAGGACCTCCTGTTCTACGGTGTCGCCTGCCTCCGTACGGGGATGCCCATCGGCGACAGGCACAGCAGGGAGGAATCGCTCGAGAACCGTCTGGTCGCAATGGCCGACTGGCTCAAGGGACGTCTCTCGGCGCCGCGCGTTGACACGGCGCCGCGCGCTCCTTGACCCGCGGGCCGGGCGGCGCTACATTATACGTGTCGTGGGGTGGTCTTTGTCGCGGCGCAGGCCGCGCATGAAGGCCTGAGATTACACCCGTCGAACCTGATCTGGGTAATGCCAGCGAAGGGATACTGACCAAGAACCCCCCACACCGGCGATCTCCCTTTTCACCAGGCTGAACGGGCCGCCGATCTTTTTCCACCAGGGGGTACTCAATGCGCAGAACGCGTTTTGCCGCAATTCTCTGCATGGCTCTTGCTGCTTCCTCGGCGTTTGCGGCGCCGAAGATCCTCCGCGTGCTCACCCATTCCTCCTTCGCGGCCACCAAGGAGCTGATCGAGGCCTTTCAGAAAGCCAACGATGTGACCATCCAGTTTTCAGCCGGGGGAGACGCGGGGGAAACACTGAACAAGGCAATCCTCTCGAAGGGAAGTCCCCTCGCCGACGTGCTCTACGGGGTCGACAATACGTTCATGGGACGGGCGCTGGAGGCGGACATTTTCGAGCAATATGATTCCCCCGCGCTTGCGGAAATCCCGGCGGAGCTGCAGCTCGATGTTTCCCACAGGCTGCTTCCCGTGGACTTCGGATTTGTCTCCCTGAACTATGACAGCGCCTGGTTCAAGCGGAAGAATATCCCGCTCCCTCGGACGCTGGAGGACCTGGGCCGCCCGCTCTACCGGGGCCTGCTTGTCGTGGAGAATCCCGCCACCTCCTCTCCCGGCCTGGCGTTCCTTCTCGCCACGATTTCAAAATTCGGGGAGAAGGGAGCCTATACATGGGAGTCGTACTGGAACGATCTGAAAAAGAATGACGTCCTGGCGGTCAATGGATGGGAAGAGGCGTATTACAATGAGTTCAGCGCCCAGGGCAAGGGCAAACGACCCCTGGTGGTAAGCTATTCCACCAGCCCTGCGTACGAGGTCTACGCCGCGGCCGAGCCCAAGCCGGCCGAGCCTCCCACGGGGAATGTCATGCCGGACGCCGGCACATTCCGCCAGGTGGAGTTCGTCGGCATCCTCAAAGGGACCCGGGAGGAGGTCCTTGCGCGCAAGTTCGTCGACTTCATGCTCTCACCCGTTTTCCAGGCAGACATCCCTCTGCAGATGTGGGTGTACCCCTCCCGCCGCGGCGTGCCGCTTCCCGATATCTTTCGCCGGCTCGCCCCGCTTCCTGAAAAGCCGGCAACGATCGATGCAGCGGTAATCGATCTGAAACGCAGCTCATGGATCCAGAGTTGGACGCAGATCGTGCTTCACTAGCCCCGCAGGTGCCTCGGCCGCGGGAGCCGTGGCACCTGGCGGGCGCGGCTTTCGCGGCCGTGCCGGTGCTCTTTCTCTGTCTGTTTCTCCTGTACCCGCTCGCGCGGATCCTGGACATGGGCCTCAGGCCTCTTCTCTCGGGAGGTGCCGGTGCGGTCCATGCGGCGGCTGCGGCGGCAGGGCTCGGCAGGCTTCTCCTTTCAAGCACCGTGCAGGCGCTGTTGTCCACTGCTCTTGCGCTGGTCTGCGGCCTGCCGGTAGCGGCTCTTTTCGGGCGCTATGACTTTCCCGGCAAGGCGGTGTTGAGGACCCTCCTGACTATTCCCTTCGTGCTGCCGACCGTCGTGGTGAGCTCGGCCTTTGTCGTGCTCATCGGATCCGGAGGGTGGCTGGAAAAAATCGCCGCGATCCTCACCGGCAATCCCTCCGTGGAGGCGAGCCTCATGCGGTCACTGCCCGCAGTGCTGGCTGCCCACGTGTTTTACAACGTGGCAATCGTCGTGCGGATCGTGGGAGGCGCCTGGTCGGCGCAGGACACGCGACTTGTCGAGGCGGCGCGGACGCTCGGATCGGGGAAGCTCTCCACTTTCGCGCGGGTGACGCTCCGGCTCCTGCTTCCCTCCATTTCCGCTTCAGCGCTCCTGGTATTCGCCTTCTGCTTTTCGAGCTTCGGGGTGGTTCTCGTGCTGGGCGGCCCGCGCGTGGGCACCCTGGAGACCGAGATTTATCGCCAGGCCGTATACATGTTCAACCTGCCCGCCGCGGCGATTCTTTCCGTCGTGCAGCTCGCCACCACGGCCCTGGTCATGTACGCGTATTCGCGAGTCCAATCCCGGCTCAGCGTGATCCAGAATCTGAAGCCGGAAGGCGCGCCGGGGAAAAAGCCGCGCTCGACCGGAGAATGGCTGCAGGTTTTCCTCTTCGGAATCCTCCCCACGGTGGCCCTGATGCTCCCCATGGGCGCGCTTCTTGCCGGCTCATTCCTGACTCGCGCCGGCCTCTCATCGCGTACTGGAGGGCGCTTTTCGGGAGCACTGGTCATTCCCTTTTCTGGTCTTCTCCGCTTCTGGCCGCGGGGCATTCGCTGCTTTACGCTCTCCAGACCATGCTGCTTTCCCTTGCTCTCGGCATCCCTGCCGCGTACCTCATTGCCCGGGGGCAAGTGGCGCGCGGCCGAGTCCGCCGAATCGGCGCTTCCACGATCGACCTCCTTTTTCTGCTGCCCCTCGGCACATCGGCGGTCACCCTCGGGTTTGGCTTCATCGTGTCGCTCAACGCAGCGCCATTTGACCTGCGCGGATCGGCGCTTCTCATCCCCATCGCTCATTCGCTGGTTGCCCTCCCCCTCGTCATTCGCAGCCTGCTGGCGCCGCTGCGCAGCATCAACCCGCGCCTGCGGGAGTCCGCTTCCCTTTTGGGCGCGGGCCCCGCGCGCGTGCGCCTCGAAATCGATCTCCCCCTGCTCAGCCGCGCGTTTGTGGCGGCAGCCGCCTTCGCTTTCACGGTCTCCCTCGGGGAGTTCGGCGCAACTGCCATACTGACGCGCCCCGAGCTGATCACCCTTCCCGTCCTCATCTACAATTCTCTCTCCCGCCCGGGCGAATTGAACCAGGGCCAGGCCCTCGCACTGAGCGTCCTGCTGATGGCCGCGTGCGGAATCGGGCTCGCCGCAATCGAGCGCTTCCGCACCCGGGGCGCCGAATCCGCGGAATACCGCGGCGCCGAATCCGCGGAATACCGCGGCGCGGAGCTCTTCTGATGCCTTTCCTCGAGTGGCGGGAGGTGTGCAGGGACTTCAACGGCCGGCGCGCCCTGGATGGTATTTCTTTGGCCGTCAATGAAGGCGAGATTCTCGGCATCCTCGGACCCAGCGGCAGCGGCAAAAGCACCCTCCTGAGGGTCACGGCGGGCCTGGAGACGGCAGACACCGGCAAGGTGCTCCTCAATGGCGAAGACCTCGCCGGGATGCCGCCCCACTTGCGCGGCTTCGGGCTCATGTTCCAGGACTACTGCCTTTTCCCCCATCTCAACGTCGAGGAGAACGTCAGGTTCGGCCTGAAACGAAAGGGATGGAGCCCCACCCGCCGGGAGGAACGCGTCCAGGAGATGCTTCGCCTCGTCGGCCTGCAGGGGTTCGGGAAGCGCAATGTGCTCACCCTCTCCGGCGGTGAGCAGCAGCGCGTGGCGCTCGCGCGAAGCCTTGCTCCGAAGCCGAGGCTCCTGATGCTGGATGAGCCGCTTGGCGCGCTCGATCCTCTGCTGAGGGAGAATCTTCTTGTCGAGCTCAAAGAGGTGCTCAGGGAGGTGAGCGTGACGGCGCTCTATGTCACGCACGATCCCGAGGAGGCCATGAGCCTGGCGGGGAAAATCGCGTTGGTGAATGCGGGGAGGCTCATCCAGCTGGGCGCGCCGGAAGAGCTCATCAGGTCACCGGCGAGCAGCTTCGTCGCCTCCTTTCTCGGCCTGGGCGCGCTTTTTGCAGGCACGTGCAGGCGCCTGGGAGAATCCTGGGTCCTGGACACACAGATCGGCGTCTTCCCCGCATGTGATACGGGCGGTTTGCCTCCGCGCGGCCCCGCGCCGCGGTATCCCGCGGATTCGGCGCGACCTGGCCAGATGCTCCTCGTTCGTCCCGAGGCGGTCCGCCTGGCGCCGCAGCCGCGCGCGATACGGGCGAGCGCTCATGTCATTTCACGCTTTTTCAAGCCTGCCGGCATCGCGATTCGGATAGCGCTGGAAGGGACAAACGGACAGGACGGCGAGCTGGAATACATGCTGCCCGGGACGGGATCTTCGGGCGCGCCTCAGCCCTGGGACGGTCTCAGGGAGGTATGGCTCGATCCCGCGCGTTGTCTCGTGCTTCCTGAGTGACTCGCTTCAGGGTGCGCTGGACAGAATCTTGTTTCGCCCGGCCTGTTTTGCCTGGTACATGGCGCGGTCTGCGTGCTCGATCCAGGATTCCTGGCTTTCACCGGGCGCGTAACGCGCCACGCCGATTGACACCGTTATCGTGAAGCTCTCCCCGCTGCAGGAAAACTGCGAATCCTCCATGTCCTTGCGGAAGCGCTCGCCGATGCCGAATGCCTGCTGCTCGTTTGAATTGGAAAGGACCACGAAGAACTCTTCCCCCCCGTAGCGGCCCGCGTAGTCGTACTTGCGGAGCCCCGCCTGGAGACGCCCCCCGATCTCGTGCAGGACAGTGTCCCCGCACTGGTGGCCGTAATTGTCATTGACGCTCTTGAACCGGTCGATGTCGATCATGAGACCGGTGAGGGGAACGTCCAGCCGAAGACTCCGCTCGATCTCGATGGAAATCCGGGTGAAAAGGCTCCGCCGGTTGAGGAGTCCGGAGAGGCTGTCATACGCCGCGATCTGTTCCAGCTCCCTGTTCGCCTTTTCCAGCTCCGCGTTCAGCCTGCGGATCTTGTCATATGCATCCTTCAGGTTCTGGTTCTGGTCGAGCACGAGAGAGGAGAGCCGTTCCTCCTCGGCGACCGCGATCCGGTAGAACTCGCGCTCCTTCACGAGGTTGGCTTGATTCTGCCAGCGATTCTGCGCGGCGCGCATGCGTGCCCGAAGCTCATGCTCATCGAAGGGCTTGTGAATGAAGTCATCCGAGCCGGCATCAACCGATTGCCGCATCTCCTCCCCTTCATGGGCCGGGGCAAGGAGAAGGAGCTGGAACGATTTTTCCTTCTGCACGTTGCGGATTGTCCGCGCGAGCTCAAATCCGTCCTCCGCGCGAAGGTCGGTGGAAAGGAGGACCATCTGGATCTCCTGGGTGGAGAGGAGCTGCAGCGCCTCTTCTCGTGTCCGGGCGGTATGGAGGACATACCCCTCATCCTGCAGCGCTTGCTCCTCCAGAAGCAGGCACACGCTGTCGCTTTCCACGATCAAGACATTCGTCGGGGACATCGTAGTTCCTGCAATCTACGGCAAAATTGGATTGGGGTCAATGCCGCGCCGCAAATCACGACGGTTTGCCGTAGAAAAAGCAGAATTGACCATTTTGAATGGAAAAGCCGCCCCTCCCTCACTCTCACTGCAGCTTGACGGCGTAGTTTTCCGCCTTGGTCCGTGAATCGAATATCTCGATATACGTGCCAAAGACCCATCCCTTGAGACCCTGGTAGTCAATGCGATACCAGAAAGCGGACTCGTTCTCCAGGGATTCTTCCTTGTCCGATTTCGTGAGCACCTCGACAATGGCTCCCAACCGAATGTGCGAAAGAACCGTGGCCTGGTTGGAAGGATCCTGCCGCACCCTCAGCAGGGGAGATTTTACCACGCCCCAGGTGGACCTGATGCTGAGAACCGGAGTGGGAGGCAGGATGACGCGCTCCGTCCCCCCTGAACGATTGCAGGAGACAAGGGAAGCAAGGGGCGCCGCAAGCACGAGGATGATGAGGGCAGGTTTGAGGGCACTCACGTCTTTTACTATTCCTCATTTTCGCCAACAGGACAACTGGGATCCTGCGCGAATCCTGCGCGATCAGGTGGAGGACATTTCCTTGATTTTCCTGATTTCGTCCCTCACCACGGCCGCGCGCTCGAATTCAAGATTCTTGGCCAGCTCGAACATTTCTTCCTCCAGCGCCCGGATGAGCTGCCGCTTCTCACTGGGCACAAGAACATTGAAGCTCCTGGTGAGAACCTCGATGTTCACCTCCTCCGACCTGCGCTTTTCCTCCCGCTTGCGGACCAGGATGTCCTGGATCGACTTGGAGATGGTCGTCGGGGTGATGCCGTGCTCCGAGTTGTACTTCGCCTGGACCTGCCTCCGGCGGCCGGTTTCCTGCATGGCGATTTTCATGGCATCCGACATCCTGTCCGCGTACATGATCACCCTTCCATTCACGTTGCGCGCCGCGCGGCCGATGGTCTGGATGAGCGAGGTGGCGGATCGCAGGAACCCGATCTTGTCGGCGTCCAGGATCGCGATGAGGGAGACTTCCGGGAGGTCCAGACCCTCGCGCAGCAGGTTGATGCCGACCAGAACGTCGAAGGCCCCTGTGCGCAGGTCCCGCAGGATCTCCACGCGCTCAATTGTTTCGATCTCCGAATGCAGGTAGCGCACCTTCAATCCCAGCTCCCCGAGATAGTCCGTGAGGTCCTCCGCCATCCTCTTGGTGAGAGTGGTGACCAGGGTCCGCTCGCCTTGTTTTACCTGCACCTGGATCTCCCGGTAGAGGTCCTCCATCTGCCCCTCCGTTGCCCGCACCTCCAGGAGGGGGTCCAGGAGCCCTGTCGGGCGGATGACCTGCTCGGCGAGCCGGCGCGACTTGGCCGCTTCCTCCTCTCCCGGGGTGGCGGACACAAAAATGGCGCGATCGAGGAGCGATTCGAACTCATTGTAGATCAGCGGACGGTTGTCCAGCGCGGAAGGCAGCCGGAAACCGTACTTCACGAGGGAAAGCTTGCGCGACCTGTCCCCCTCGTACATTCCGCGCACCTGTGGCAGGGAGACGTGCGATTCGTCGATGAACGCCAGGAATTTTTCCGGAAAGAAATCGAGGAGAACGGCCGGTCTCTCCCCCTCTTTCCTGCCGCTCAGGTGCCGGGAATAATTCTCGATGCCCGAGCAATACCCCATCTGCTCGAGCATCTCCAGGTCGTATTCAGTGCGCGTCTTGATCCGTTCGGCTTCCAGGGGCTTGCCTTCGTCGCAGAACTGCTTGTAGCGCTGTGAAAGCTCGTCACGGATGAGGCCCAGCGCGTTCCGCAGGCGCTCCTGGGGCATCACGAAATACTTGGCCGGATACACGGTGGCGAACTCCATCTCCTCCGCCGCCGCGCCCGAAAGAGGATCGATCTTGCGAATCTTCTCGATCTCATCTCCGAAGAACTCGATCCGGACTGCGTCCCGGGCGTAGGAAGGAAAGATTTCCAGCACGTCTCCGCGGACCCTGAATCGTGACCTCTCGAACGCGACATCATTGCGCTCGTACTGGAGGGAGACCAGGCGGCGCATGATCTCCCGCATGTCCACCGTGTCGCCCTTTTTCAGCTCGATGCGCATTTCACGGTAGTCTTCCGGGTTTCCCAGGCCGTATATGCAGGAAACAGTTGCGACCACGATCACGTCGCGCCGCTCCATGAGCGAGGTGGTGGCGGAGAGCCTCATCCGCTCGATCTCCTGGTTGATCGACGCGTCCTTCTCGATATACAGGTCCTTGCCCGGCACATACGCCTCGGGCTGGTAGTAGTCGTAGTAGGACACGAAATATTCCACGGCGCTGTCCGGGAAAAAATCCTTGAACTCGCGATAGAGCTGGGCCGCCAGTGTCTTGTTGTGAGACAGCACGAGGGTCGGGAGCTGCGCATCCTCGATAATCTTGGCCATCGTGAAGGTCTTGCCGGACCCCGTCACTCCCTTGAGAGTCTGGAACCGGATATTCTCCTTCACTCCTTTTGCGAGCAGGGCGATTGCGCGTCCCTGGTCTCCCGCCGGGGAGAAGGATGATACGACCTTGAGCTTCGGCACGGCGACCGGCCGCTATTGGTTGCCCGCCGGGGCAGTCACGAGCTTCACATTAAGGGTTCGGGTCTGGCCTCCCCTCACGATCTTTACCTGCACGATTTCCCCGGGCTTGGTGCTCTCCAGCGCGTTGTAGAGGTCAGTCAGCTCTTCAATGGGCTGGCCGTTGACCGCAACAATGATGTCCCCGCCGCCGTATATGATCTTTCTCCCCGACCGCACCGCCTTGCTCTGGTCCCCGCCGCGGAGACCCGCCTGCTGGGCGGTGGCGCCCGCGGCGTTGACAAGAACGCCCTTCTGCACCGGCAGGCCGAAATAGTCGACGAGCTGGGGGAAGAGCTGGATGGGATCTATGTCGATCCAGCCCCGTTTGACGACTCCGTAGCTGATGAGCTCTTCAGCGATGCGCTTGGCGATGTTGACGGGGATTGCGAACCCCACGCCTGCCGAAGCGCCGCTGGGGGACTTGATGGCGGAGTTGATGCCGATGAGCTCTCCGTGCGAGTTCAAAAGCGGCCCCCCCGAATTGCCGGGGTTGATGGCTGCGTCTGTCTGGATGGTCTCCCTGATCAGATACCCGTCTTCGGTCTGCAGGGGACGGGCAAGCCCCGACACGATCCCCGCGGTGAGGGTACGATCAAGGCCGAACGGGTTGCCGATGGCAAGAACCTTCATACCCACGCGAAGCGCGGACGAATCGCCGAAGGGGATGGTGGTCAGCGTCTTTCCCCGAGGGTTGAACTGGACAACCGCCAGGTCATTTTCCGCGTCGGTGCCGGTGACCTTTCCTTCCGCAATGGTGCCGTCTGCGAGGGCTATGCTGATCTTGTCCGCACCGCTGATCACGTGATAGTTGGTCAGAACATGCCCCTGCTGGTCGATGATGACGCCCGACCCCGTCCCTTCCTGGGGAGCAGCCTGGTAGAACCAGGTGTACTGCATGGTCACCGTGGTGACGTAGACAACGGCCTTGTTTGCCTTGTCGTAGATCTGGATATTGTTCAGCTCGTCCGGAGTCAGGTCTCCTGGTTTGAGCGTGGGAACGGTGCTGGTGAACTGCACGGGCGTGACGGAAAGAGGCGTGTCGCTCTTTGCAGGCACTGCCGCCTGCCGCCCCTGACGCGGAACGATGAGAAGGTCAGTGACCAGACCGCCCACGGCCAGCGCACACGTGACGAGCAGGGCGCAGAGAACAATCACGCGCCGTCTGCTGTAAAGTTTCATGATCATCACCTCTGGGTGAAATAATAGCCACAACGCGGCACGGCCTTCAATATCGGTCTTTTAGGGAGGCGGGATGCGGGCTGCTTGTCGGCGGGTGGAGAAACAACACCAGCCGCCCCACCGCCGGGGCGGGCTGGCACTGATTTTTAAGCTGTTTGCAGGGGTATCAAACGACGCCCCTGCCAGGCATTGGCCTTAACGTCTATTATCGTAATCGTGCCGGTGATCCTGGAGCCACCTGTCATAGTCTTGCGAACGCTCATGCCGTTGATTCCGCCGGTGTTGTTCTCTCTGCCACTGTTCTCTCTGCCATTGTTCTCTCTGCTGCTGCTGCCTTTCTTGATTCCTTTGCGATTGCATCCACTGTTGATCCCTCTGTCGAGTGTCTATGGGACGAGTGCTGACCTCTATCCGCCCGAATCCGAACGAAGCGGTAATGGATGCTGCGGCGAATAATACGATAATAAGTAGTTTTTTCATTTCGCACCTCTGCTGAAATGGTAATGAAGGTATCCGACAAGTTCTGTTCGCTAGCGCGCTTATGGGCAACGCTCTTTGAGGCCGAGGCCGCGCTCATCAAACCCTGTTCGCTCGGTCTGTATGCCACTGCGAATAGTGGCGCAGGTCGGCCCCGGGCGACCGCGAATCGAAGTTCCTGTCTGGCGCAGAAACCAGGGCGAAAAAAACGCCGGCAAATGACCCGCTCCGGACCTCCTTTCTTGGCGGGGGTCTCAGACGGCTCCGCTCTCAGTCGTGAGCATTAATGGCGATCGTCATGATGGTCATTGTGCTGTTCTTGACGCTGATCGTCTCGACGATTGTCTTGGCGATTTCGGTCTCCCCAATGCGCCCACCCTAAGGGTGTGTGACAAATTAAACTTGACAGATTTGCTTCTTCTGCTCTACAATGCATGAGTGGAAGAGCGTGAGAGGATATTGCGAACAAAGATGAAGGAAGTCCTCCCATTCTTGAATGAGAAG
>Ga0187854_10004242_pt1 | contig 10894 bp, 8 predicted proteins | sample June2016WEW_6_15_FD_132445 | JGI IMG/M metagenome (GOLD analysis project Ga0187854, IMG submission 132445) | Peatland microbial communities from SPRUCE experiment site at the Marcell Experimental Forest, Minnesota, USA - June2016WEW_6_150 | ecosystem: Environmental > Terrestrial > Soil >...
GCCTCGGAGCTGGTGATTCTCCCCGAGTCTCCGACAACCGCCTCCAACCCTTGCCGCATCTTCTGGTTCACGAAGCGCGGCGAAATCAAGTATAGGGCAAACCCCGCTAGCAAAAGCGCCAGGAAAGCGTAGAAGGCAATCGTTCGGTAGGTGATGGTCATCCACTCGAGTTCGAGTGTCCGCCCTCGCCTGCCGCCGGGAGGCCGTGGTGGCTTGCCCATAGCTCTGCAATCCTGCAGACTTATTCTTGACGAAACATCTTAATGGGTCAAGGAGTTTCGGCCTCGCCGGCGGGCTGCCCCCCGGTACGGTGCCCAGGGAGTGCAAGGGTTGGCTTGCGAGCTGCACCCTTCGCTTCGCCGAGGACGGCTCCTATATATCGAGTACTAGTGAAGTTCGTTCCATTGAGCGAAAGTCAAGTCGTCAGTGCCTTCATAGAGCTTCTTTCCGTCCTGTAGTGCGAAGTAGCTATACGTGGTTCGGGCATCGCAGCACCCTCGTTTAGTGACTTTGTAAAACCGATCATCAACGACTTCACCAACATGACCCTCTTGTCGAATTCGCCACTTGGGACGATTCGTGGGGCTGTCTACGAAGGCTTCCACTGTGACCGGTCCCCGCGCTCCTTCAATGCCAGCTTGGCGGTCAGTCAATACGGATTCACGCAGCACCAGCGTTTGAATATGGGATTCGTCTACCCAATAATCGACCACGCTGAATCGTTTATTGTCGGTGATGAAATGAAGTCCCGTACCGATGAATTTGATAACGACAGTGGACCTTGCCGAGGCCCGGTCGGTCGGCATATTGATCCCAACTGTCATCTCAAGCACCACAACTTCTAGCAGCAACGCAACGGCAAAGAATATTACGATACGTTTGCTCGGCATGAGTCGCAACCAGCCTCGAGGGGCTGCTTCCCCCCTTCGAGATCTTGCCCTGGTACAGCTCTTCACAAGGGCATTGAACACAGGGTCGTATACACCGGTTCGGCCACCAAAGCAAGGGAAGTAGGACGAGCCAGAGGCCATCTCACAAGCCCTTGACCCACTTTTCGCACACATACTTCGACCCCACCAGGGGGGATACGATGTACCTATACAGTTCCACGAAACCCTTGGTATTGCCGCCGTCCGCGCCTCTCCTCTATAATAGATAAGTTGCGGCCAATTGACAGGAGCAATCATGTTTCGATTCTTCCGCAAAAATCGCGAAGCAGTAAAGAAGTACTTGCTGATCTTTTTCCTCAGCATTGTGTCCATCGGCATGGTGATCACCCTGGCGCCCATCCAAACCGGCGACACGAGCCGCGCCGAGTCGAACGTGCTGGCCTCGGTCGGTGGGTACAACATTACCACCCAGGACCTCTCCCAATCGATTCGCACCCGCTTTCAGAATTCGCAGATGGGCTACGACTCGCGTCTGGTGCCGATCGTTGCCAACAGCGTCCTCAATGACATGGTGATCCAGCACGCCTTGGTCGAGCAGGCGAAAAAACTGGGCGTACAGGTTTCCGATCAGGAACTCCTGCAGGCTCTGCAGAGAATCCCCTGGCTTTATCCGGGAGGGACTTATGTGGGCGCGGACCGCGCCCGCGACCTGGTGGCGGGACAGACCGGCATGACGCTGGCCCAGTTTGAGGACATGCTTCGCGAAAGCCTGCTGCTGGAGAAGATTCGCAGCATCATCACGGACGGTATACAGGTAGCGCCGGCGGAACTTCTCGCGGAGTTTCGGCGTCGCAACGCCAAGGCCAAGATCGACTATGTGCTCTTTGACCCCAGCCAGTTCATTAAAGACGTCAAAGCGACGCCCGAGGCCTTGGAGGCGTACTTCCAGAAAGATCCCTCCCGCTACAAGCTTCCCGAACAGCGGCAGGTGCGCTACGTGCTGATCGACCCCGATCAGGTGCGCGCGCAGGTGAAGATCGACGAGGCCGAATTACGCCAGTACTATGCCCATCACCTCTCGGATTACCGTGTGACCGACCGCGTCAAGGTGGCGCACATCCTCTTTAAGACCACCGGCAAGACTCCGGCGGAAGTCGCGACCACCGAGAAAACGGCCGCCGATGTGCTGAACCAGATCAGGGCGGGCGGCGCCTTCGCGGAGCTGGCCAAGAAATACTCCGAGGACACTAGCGCCCAGCAGGGCGGCGAAATCGGCTGGATCGTTCGTGGCCAGACGGTGAAGGAATTTGAAGGTACCGCGTTTTCCATGAAGCCCGGTGAAGTGAGTGGGCTCGTCAAGACCATCTACGGCATCCACATCATCAAGCTCGAGGACAAGCAGAATGCGCATCTGCAGTCGTTTGACGAGGTGAAGGATTCCATCCGCACAGAGATCGAGAAGCAGCGGCTCGCCGACGCCCAGGAGAAACTGGCCCGCCAGCTCGAAACCCAGCTCAAGGCCAATCCTCAGCAGTTTGAGGCCATCGTCCGCAAGATGGGGTTCGAACCCAAGGAGTCGCCGCTCTTCAAATACGGGCAGGCCGTTCCGGACCTCGGCAACGCCGACGCTTTTGAAAACCTGGCCTTCCAGCTCCGCCTGGGCGAAGTCGGCACACCCATTTCGGTCCCCAAGGGAGAGGCGATCATCGAGGTGGCGCAGATTGTTCCCGAGCACGTCCCCACGCTCAACGAAGTGCGCGCCCGCGTGGAGGAAGACTATCGCCATGACCAGTCGAACGTGGTCGCCGCCGAAAAAGCCAAACAGTTTGCCCAGCAGGCGAAGACGGGCGACTTCAACAAAGCGGCGAAAGCCGCGGGATTGTCCGCCAAGGAGAGCAAGGACCTTACCCAGTCGGAATACGTGGAAGGCGTGGGCGACGGCAACCAGCTTGCCGAGGCCTTTACACTCAACCCCGGGCAGACCAGCGGCGTCGTTTCACTCGGCTCGAACAGTGTGGTGTTCCGAGTGGTCTCTCACACGCCCGCCAACGAGGCCGACTTCGCCGCGCAGCGCGACCAGATCCACGAAGAGTTGCTCGACCAGAAACGCAGCCTGGCGTTTGAGATTTATCGCCAGAACCTAAAGCAGCAGCTCCTACGCACGGGCGAACTGAAAATGCACGACGCGACCTTGAAGCAATTCCTCGCTTCCTACCAGACAAAGTAGCTTGCGCGGGGCGTAGCATGGGCAGCCTGCCCTGATCCCGCTTTGCGGGAGAAGAGGCCGCACCGCGGGCCCTGCGCTACGAGAAGGTCACCCCCGCGCAACCTGCCTGTCGACAGACAGGGCGGGGGTCCAGTGACAACCCTGAATCCTGCCCTGCCTGCGCAGAGCGCAGCTCTGCGTTTCAGCGCGCTATATTAGCGCTGGTCATGCCCACCCCCAAACGCCATTCTGCGCCCGGACAGTTGCAATTCCTGACCAGTAGCACCTATCGCCACGCCAAGCTTCTTGAGAGTGATCGGCTCGCCCGATTTCAGTCTTGTCTGTGCGCCGCAAAGCTGCGCTCTGCGCTAGCCGGCAAACGTCCATCGGCGGGCTAAGGTGGGAGTGCATATGTCGAGAGCAGTGTATGCGCCACTTGCGATAATGGGGTGCTAGTATGCTAGCCTACTATCGTACCAAAGAGGCCAGCATGGAACCAACAGTCGGCTGGTCAGTAGTGGCAAGACTTTTCCACAGGCAGGGCTGACTTCTCCACAGGTATTCGAACTTTTGCACAAGAATTCCGCAAGCAGTTGTATTCAACGCCAGATCTGACCCAAGATATTGTGGTATAGCGAACAGGAGCGGAGGGCCATCCAGCTACACAGCGTGCGAGGATGGAGCGACGCGCGGCGCAGCCCAGCCTGCGATGGATTCGCCGGGAATCTGGACAGGGTCAAGCATGCACGTACTGTGCTTCGAATCTATCAAAACGTTCCTGTTCGAATTGCTAGTTACATTCTCGTTGGCGTTTACCCTGATTAAGGTGTTCATCAGTGAGTGGAGAGGCTTAAAGCGTTTTCTTTCTAAAGGTCATCGTAGGGGTTAGCATCGCCAACCGTCAGATCTCCTTCCCCTTTGAAATTCTCAGCCGAAGCATTATTACGAGATCAAACAAGAGCCAGCGGTACGCCCCAATGAAAGAACCGAAGGAGAAAATGTCGCGCTGCGATTGCATCGGGGCGGGAACGACCTGTTAGGGGGCGCTCGAATCCAAAAGGGAAGTCACCCCCGCGCAGGCGGGTCCATTTCGAAACGGCTGGATTCCCGCTTCCGCGGGAATGACCTGTTACGGGGGAGCGGGAATGGCCTAGCAGGTTGCGGAAAAGCGTGTAGCGGCGACTTCACGTCGCCATGGGGGTGTTAAGAACACAGGACATGTGGCGATGTGAAATCGTCGCTACCTCGTCAGGGGCGAGTTTTTCCGCAACCTGCTAGGGCGCCGGTCCGGCGCGCCCCCGTACCATCTCGCGCCGCGATGTTATAGAATGCGCCTTGGTTCAGGTCCGGGAAGGGAACAGTCTGGCCAGTGACTTCGTCTCTCGACACACAAACTGCCCGAGGCAGTCTTGAGGCTTCTAAGGGAATCGCGGAACCCACATGCGCGGTGGTTCCGGCCGGCGATTTCCTGATGGGGTGCGAGCAGGGTCGCGATGAGGAGCGGCCCGTGCATCGCGTTTGGGTCGAGGCTTTCGAGATGGCGATTTATCAGGTGCGCAATCGTGACTTCGCGGCGTTCCTGGAGGCCAGCGGTCATCCCACGCCGCCGAACTGGAACCACCCGGACTTCCACGGCCCCGACCAGCCCGTCGTCTCCGTGAGTTGGATCGAAGCGCAGAAATACTGCCAGTGGCTGAGCGCCGCGACCGGCCGCCGCTATAGCCTGCCCACCGAGGCGGAGTGGGAGCGCGCCGCGCGCGGGGGTATCGAGAGCCGGCTTTATCCCTGGGGCGACGAGCCTCCGCAGTCGCGCGCGGAGTACCTCGGTCGCTGGGGTGGTGAGGTGCGCGGGCCGCTGCCCGTGGGGCGAGGCGAAGCGAACCCCTATGGCATCTACGATCTTTGCGAAAACGTGCACGAGTGGTGTGCGGATTGGTACCAAGCTGATTATTACGCGCATTCGCCGGAGCGCAATCCGGCCGGGCCCGACGCCGGTGACCGCCGCGCCTCTCGGGGCGGCTCGTGGCGGCATCACGTCAAGGTGAGCCGCTTGGCCGGGCGCTCCAGCATTCCCCCGGCTTTCCAGTACGCGGATTACGGGTTTCGGGTGGTTCGCGAGATCCGGTGAGAGAGTCTGGTTTCGAGGAGAACTGACATGCCCGAGTTGCGCCACAACGTCCTGACTCGCGAATGGGTGATCATCGCCACGGAGCGCGCCAAGCGCCCGGAGGATTTCGTCAAGAGGAAAAAGGAAAAGAAGACCCTCCCCGCGTACGTGGCGACCTGCCCGTTCTGCCCGGGAAACGAAAACCTGACGCCTCCGGAGACCTACGTGGTTCCCGACAGCTCGAGCTGGCGGGTGCGCGTCACGCCCAACAAGTTCGCCGCCCTCTCTTACCTAGGTGAAAGGCGCCGGGCGATCCAGGGCATCCGGCGAACCGTGACCGGCGTGGGCATTCACGAGGTCATCGTCGAGACGCCCGACCACAGCAAGACTACGGCGCTGCTGGAGGACGCGCAGGTCGAGACCGTCCTCCAGACCTACCTCAACCGCTTCATGTTCGCCTCGCGTGACCCGCGCGTCGAGCAGGTGACGATCTTCAAGAATCACGGCGAAGCCGCGGGCACCTCGCTCGAGCACACGCATTCGCAGATGATCGCCGCGCCCGTCATCACCGCACAGCTCCGCGACCGGCTCATCAACGCGCTGAAGCATTTCGACGAGTTCGGCGAGTGCATCTTCTGCCGCGTGCTCGACCAGGAGCTCAAGGAAAGCACGCGCATCGTGCATGAGTCGGAGCACTTTGTAGCCTTCGTGCAGTACGCCGCGCTCTCGCCGTTCTCCATGCTCATCATGCCGCGTCGCCACATGGCGTGCTTTTCGGAGATCACCGATGCGGAAACGGCTGACCTGGCGCGCAACCTGCGCCGCACGCTCGGCAAGCTCTACTACGGCCTCGACGACCCGGATTTCAACTACAGCGTCCGCACGGCACCCACCGAATACGCGGGGGTGAAGTATTACCACTGGTACGTGAGCATCATTCCGCGCCTGACCAAGCTGGCCGGCTTCGAGCTGGGCTCCGGCATGTTCATCAATGTCTCGCTGCCGGAAGAGAACGCCAGCTTTCTGCGGGGAGTGAAGGTGGACTGATGCCATTTTGGATTTGCCATTTTGGATTAGCGGGGCGGGCAGGGACGTAGAAGGCACGAGGCATTAGGCCGCGAGCTCCCTGAGCGAGTCCCGACAAAGTCGGGACAGACAGATCAAGTTGCTCCGTGCCCCGGCCACGCGCGGAAACAGAGTTGCAGTCGCCGCGCTTTCCCGGGGACTCTCCCTTAGCCCTCGCCGCAAAGGAGGAACTATGATTCGACGTGATTTCTTGACCCGTCTCGCCGCGGGCGCTGCCGCCACAGGCATGCTGCACGGCGGAAAGACGCTCGCCCTTGCCGTGCAGGGGAACACCTCGCCCGCAGGCTCCGCTGCCAAGCTGGAACGTATTTCGATTTCCACTTGGAGTCTTCATAACTACTTCCCGTCCACCCGCGAGAAGGAGTTCAACCTGCCCGGCCCCACGCTGGCGCTGCTCGATTTCCCGGAGATGATCGTTGATAAGTACAAGGTGCATCACTTCGAGTTCTGCACCACACACTTCGCTTCCTCGGAACCGAGCTACTTGCAGGAGATCAGGAGCCGGCTTGTCCGCACTCACTCCACAGTTGTGAATATGCCCGTGGATATTGAGGGATTGTGGGACCAGGGCGGGCTCTCCGATCCGGACCAGAAAAAGCGCGATTGGGCCGTCAATGCTTACAAGAAATGGATCGACGTCGCCCACAACCTGGGCGTCAAATCGGTGCGCTGCGATCCCGGCAAGATGGATCCCAAGAACCTGGAGCGAACCGCCCAATCCTACCGGGCGCTCGCGAGCTACGCGGAACCCAAGGGCGTCCACGTGATCATTGAGAATCACGGCGGCGTTGGTTCCGAACATCCGGAAGAATTGGTGAAGCTCTTCAAGCTGGCGGGCCCCGCGGACGTGGGCGCGTTGCCGGACATGGGTAACTTTCCGGATGAGGCCACACGCCGGAAAGGGTTGGCGATGCTCTTCCCGTACGCGCACGTTGTGTGCCACGCCAAAGGTCTCGACATTGACTCGGACGGCGTCGAGAAGAAATATGACTTCCCAAAAGCCATCGAAATTTCCAAGAAAGCTGGCTTCCAGGGAATCTACTCGATCGAATACGAAGGCCCCGGCGACCCGTACGTCGGCGTCCAGAAGACCCTGGATGAGCTGCTGAAGTATCTGTGAGCGGCAGGACGGGGCCTGCGCGGCACGTGGCACGCCCTGCCAGGGCGACGGCAAGCGGGCCGGCTAACCTCAGCCGGTCTATCGCTGCTCACTAGGAGCTGCGTCAGAAGTTCGCTGACAAAGCCTCTCCCTTGCGGGCGACCGTTCCCGAGCCCCGTCAGGGGCGCAAGATCGTAGCCCAGGGCGCAAGCCCTGGGGGAGAGAGCCCTCACCCCGCCCCTCCTCTGTCGGGACCACCCCTCTCCCGCGCGGGCGGGAGAGGGGACGGGGGTGAGGGAGGGCTCACTTACCCACGGCTCACGCCGTGGGCTACCTTCTTTCGCCCGCTCCGCGGGCTGATTTCATCAACGAACCTCTGACTCAGGCCGCTAGGAGCTGTGCGAATACGGCAAGTCCATAGGCGTGAGGGTGCTGATTGAAAACCATGGCGAGGTGGCGGGCAAGGCGGAAGACACTGTGCCCATCATCAAGGGCGCAGGTAAGAGGTCTCTCTGCGATCTGCCTTCTGCTCATCATCTCTTCGGTGTCGCTTGCCCAGGCGCCCGCTCCGCAAGCGACGACCCACCCGGCTGCGCGTTCGTCTCAGGTGGGTTCGAAAGCTGAGGCGCCATCGCACCGCTTCTGGGACCGGGAGAACGCCTGGCTTTTTGCCGGCGTGGGCGCCGCGCGGATGCTCGACTACGCTTCCACGCGCCACATGAGGAGCCTAGGCGTGAACGAATGGCTGCTGACCAACTCCATCGTGGACAACAAACCGCTCTTTGTGGGGATTGAGCTGGCGGGCACGGCGGCGTCGATCGGCGTTTGCTATCTATTCCATCGCACGGGCCACCATCGTGCGGAGCGCTGGGTTTCCATCCTCCACATCGGCGTGGGAGTGGGCGGCTCGATTCGCAATTACACCCTGAGCGGGTCTGCGGCAGGGAACTGATATACCGCGTCAGGTCTCCCGACCCCAGCGCGGAAAGCTCCGCTGTAGCGGTCGCCGCGGCGACGCGCTACAAGTGGTTTAACTTGGCGCCCACACATGCTGCCTGGCCCGCCCTTCCGACCTCCGGACGAAGAGCAGCAGAGCGTGGTGAGAAACTCGGGCTAATCCTGCACCAGCACCCCGGCACCCTGCCTGTGCCGCTAGCCCAAGTTCGTCACGGTATCTGAGGTTTTAGCTTTTTTCGGTGCTTGCGCAAGCGGAAGTCCTTGGTGTTCAGCACGGGCGTTTGCAAAAGCGCGTGTAGTGTAAACCTACCCTCTTGATTCCCACCTGGATTCCTGGCAAGTTGCCCTCGTGTTCTTGCGGGGACTGCGGCCGAAGAAGGATGGCAAGCAACCCCGCTACTGGTCGCTGGTCGAGACGGTGCGAACGCCGAAAGGACCGCGGCAGGGGACGCTGTGCTACTTGGGCGAATTGAACACATCCGCGCAGGCTCGCTGGCAAAAGACGATCCAGGTCTTCAACGAGCAAGGCGAGAGCCGGCAACTGAAGATGTTTCCTTCCCAGGTCGAACCGCCGGAGAACGACCCGAACGTGGCGCGGGTGCGGCTCGACAAAGTCCGTTTGGAACGAGCGCGCCAGTTTGGGAACTGTTTCCTGGCGCTGGAGCTTTGGAAGTGCTTGGGACTCGGCGCTTTCTGGGAACGTTGTCTGGACCACGAGCAAGCCGAGGTGCCCTGGTCGCGGGTGGCGGCCGTGCTGGCCATCAACCGATTGTGCCTGCCCGGCAGCGAGTTGGCGATCGAAGCACGCTGGTATCCGGCGACCGCACTGGACGACCGGTTGCGGATCCCCGCCGGGAGCGTCAACGACACGCGCCTGTACCGCTGTCTGGATCGCTTGGTTCCCCACAAAACGAAACGGGAGCGGCATCTGCGTGAGCGCTACGCGGAGTTGTTTGAGACCGAGTTCGACCTGCTGCTCTACGATCTGACCAGCAGCTACGTCGAGGGGGCGGCAGCGAAAGACCCCATGATGCAGCGGGGCTACTCGCGGGATCATCGTCCCGACTGCCAGCAGGTGGTGATCGTGCTGATCGTCAACACCCAGGGATTCCCGCTCAGCTATGAAACGTTCGACGGCAACCGCGCGGACGTGAGCACGGTCGAGGCGGTGATGCGGATGGTGGAACGCCAGTACGGCCGGGCGCGACGGGTGTGGGTTTTTGATCGAGGCATCGTCAGCGAAGAGAACTTGGCGGCGGTGCGGCGGCGCCATGGACAGTACTTGGTAGGCACGCCCCGCAGCAAGCTGAAGCAGTTCGAGCGGGAACTGCTGGCCGGTGACTGGGAGCAAGTACGCGACGACGTGGAGGTGAAGCGGGTGCCGACGCCGGGCAGCGCGGAGACCTATGTGCTGTGTCGGACCGCGGCCCGACGTGAGAAGGAGAAAGCGATCCGGAGCCGCTTTTCTGCGCGGATCGAGAAGGCGCTCGGTCGGCTGACCAAACGGGTGGCGACCGGCAGGCTCAAGGATCGCGGCAAGATCGAGCGGCGGCTGGGAGGGATTCAGGCCCGCTATCCGCAAGTCGCCGATTTGTACCATATGCAGGTCGTCGAAGCCGAGGGTTGGCTACGCCTCGAGTGGGGAATCGTTCCGGAACGGCGCGCCTGGCAGGAAGCCCGCGAAGGAGTCTATCTGCTGCGGACCAACCTGCAGGCGGAATCGGCACCGGACTTGTGGACCAAGTATATTCAACTCGGCGAGGCCGAAGCGGCCTTCCGGGCGCTGAAAACTGAACTCTCGATTCGCCCCCTGTTCCACCAACTCGAGCCCCGGGTCAAGGCGCACATCCTCGTGGCGTTTCTCGGGTAGGCCCTCTGGGTGACGCTGAACCTCTTGCGTCGGAAAAACCGCCAGACGACGCCCGCCCGAGCGCTGGCCCTCCTGGCAACAGTACAAAGCGCCGACATCATCCTGCCCACCGCCGACGGCCGCGAGATCCGGCTTCGCCGCGTCACTACACCCTCGCCCGAGCAGAACGCCGTGCTCGGTCTTCTCGGAATTACGCTCCCCGAACGCCTCGATTTGGATTTCGAATGTAGTGTAAACTCGGCGACCCGCCGACTGATTCTGAACGGCTTAAGACTCGTCCACCCTATTCCGTGACGAACTCGGGCTAGGGACGGACCGCCCGGAACCCGCCCCTGGGGCTCCAAGTGTCGTGGACTTTGGCGCCTTCGAGGTGCCAGAATGTCAGTTAGACTGGGCTTTTGGGTCTGGATTTGCTCGTCCCAAGGTGTAAGTGGAGGGAGGCGCACATGGGCACTGTGGTTTATATGTTCATTTTGTCGCTCTCTATCCTTGCCTTGGGTGTGTGGGTGTTCTGGTCGGTGCGTGGGGTGCGTGCCTACCTCCAGGCGCGGGGCAAACGCCTGGTAACGTGTCCCGAGACCCACTGTGCTGCGGCGGTAGAACTGGATGCTAAAGGCGCGGGCTGGAAGGCCTTTCGGGGTGGAAGCTATTTCCGTCTGCAGGATTGTTCACGCTGGCC
>Ga0187854_10004247_pt1 | contig 10876 bp, 7 predicted proteins | sample June2016WEW_6_15_FD_132445 | JGI IMG/M metagenome (GOLD analysis project Ga0187854, IMG submission 132445) | Peatland microbial communities from SPRUCE experiment site at the Marcell Experimental Forest, Minnesota, USA - June2016WEW_6_150 | ecosystem: Environmental > Terrestrial > Soil >...
CTCGCCGCCGTTCTCGAAGTAAAAAATGCGGCTGTGCTCCAGGAACCGGCCCACGATGCTGCGCACGCGGATGCGGTCGCTGACGCCACGAATCCCCGGCCGCAGCGCGCACATGCCACGCACGAGCAGTTCAATGTCCACCCCCGCCTGGGAAGCGCGATACAGGGCCTGGATAATATTCACGTCGAGAAGGGCGTTCATTTTGGCGATAATGCGTGCCGGACGCCCCAGGCGGGCATGCTGGGCCTCCCGCTCAATCAATCTCATGCATTTTTCCGCCAAATCCAGAGGCGCTACCAACAGCGGTCCATAGCCGGCGTGCTCGGCGTAGGCGGTCAGAAAACTGAAAACATCGTGCACCGCGCTGGTAATCTCCGGGTCCACCGTAAGCAGACTAAGGTCCGTATAGATTCTGGCCGTGGTCGCGTTGTAATTGCCGGTGCCCAAGTGGGCGTATTGGCGGGTTACGCCATCGGGATCGCGCCGCACCAGCAGACAAAGTTTGCAGTGTGTCTTAAGACCGACCAGCCCGTGGAAGACCTGCACGCCTGCATCTTCCATATCGCGCGCCCAGCGGATGTTCGACGCCTCATCAAAGCGCGCTTTCAGTTCCACCACGGCGGTGACTTCCTTGTGCGCCGCAGCCGCCATCAGAGACGGAACAATCAGCGAATGCTCACTGGTCCGGTAAAGAGTCTGCTTGATGGAGAGCACCCGCTCGTCTTCCGCGGCCGATTGAATGAAAGAAATAACGGCATCATAAGAATCGTAAGGATGGTGCAATAGAACGTCGTGACGGCGCAACTCTTCAAACAGATCGTGGGACTTCGCGGTCAACCGCAACTCCCGCGGCACATAGGGGTGGAACTTCAAATCCGGCCGGGTCGCTCCATCGTAAATGTTGAACAGCCGCGAAAGGTTCACTGGCCCCTTGACCGGGAAAATCTGCCAGCGCTCAAGCTCGAACACCGTGCCCAGGCGCTCGATGATCTCGGGGTCGGCGTCGGACTCGATCTCCATCCGCACCGCGTCTCCCTTGCGGCGGTTGTGTAATTCGGCGCGCACGGATTCGAGCAGACTACGCGATTCCTCTTCCTGCAGGTAGAGGTTGCTGTTGCGGGTGACGCGGAAGGCAGCGGAAGAAACAATGTCGTAGCCCTGATACATCCGTACGGCATGGTGGACGACGAGGTCGGCAAGAAAAATGAAATCGATGGTCCCCTCGGACGGCAGGCGGACCAATCGCGGTAGCGCCCGCGGAACGGTTACGACTCCGGTATAAGTAAGTGAGGAGCGGCGCCGCCGCCGCAGCAACAACGCCACGCACAGCGCCTTGTTGATCACACGCGGAAACGGATGTGCCGGATCCACCGTGACTGGGGTGAGCAGGGGATCAAGCTCCCGCTCGCAATAGTCGTCCACGAACGCCAATGCCGCCTCATCCAGTTCGTCGATCCCGAGGACGCGAATTCCCTGCTCCGCCAGTTCCGGCCGCAGACGCTCGTTCCAGCATGAATATTGCTCCCCGACGAACTCGTGAGTGGCATCTTTGATCAGTTCCCGCTCCTCCACCATGGTGAGCCCGTCGGCAGTCGTGGAGTTGTGGCCGTCTTCAAGTTGTTGCAACAGGCCGCCGACCCGAACTTCAAAGAATTCGTCCAGATTGTTGGCGGAGATGGCCAGAAACTTCACACGTTCGAGCAGCGGGTTGCGAAGGTCGCCAGCTTCTTCGAGCACGCGCCAATTAAATTTCAGCCACGATGCTTCACGGTTGAAAAGGGGCACGCGATTGCTCTGAGTTTGTCCAACCATGTTTATTAATCCCAAAGTTTATTAATCCCAAACTTATCAATCCCAATTGGCCAGCGGAGAGCCGGGCGTCAACACCCAGCCTCCGCTGTATGACCACGCGCAATCACGACGCCACTGCGTCCCCACGAATGCGGCTGCGGCCGCTCGGACGCACCTTCAAAAGACGAATCTTCGTGGTCAATGGGAGTGTTTACTGCGAGTATACGGCCCGGGCACGCCTTCTCTGCCCGACCCGAAATAGTATACCAAGTTGGCCGCGAGCAACGGCTTGACAGAAACCATTCCGCGCCGGGGACCTTCTCGTTCTTCGAACTGCAAGTCGATGCACACTCCCGGTTGCCTTGAACTTGTAGCGATTCCCGTAAGCTTTGGCAAACAAGATGTTTAACGGATACTTCCGGCGCCGGTCGGTATGGAGGAGCGGGTGCAGGCGACGCCAATTGTCAATAAAGTCTATCACTACGATGGACTTTATGGAATAATTGCCAGGCCATGAAGATCTTTTGCAAGGGACGCTACGGGCCGCGCGGCCATGAGGACGCCTACCATCCTGTGCCTCGAGTTTCTGCAATTTAACAGTCTTTTAATAGAGCAAGGAGTAGATTAATCGGTTCAACTTTCTAGTGCATCGATTCTGAGACCCGCCGTCGGTGGTTTGTGGCGAGGTCTGTTCGGGGAACGTTCGGGGAAAAGTGCGATCGCCACTCCCCGACCTCAAATTGTACAAGGTTTTTCTGTTGCTTTCCGCGATGTGTTGTTGGACCAACAAAGACAAAAAGGAGAGGATTGCATTTTATGAAATCAACCAAGCACCTGTTTCTCACGCTCGTGACGCTGGCGGCACTTTCAGCCGGCGCTTGGGCACAAACCTCGGACTCGACCGCGCCAAAGAAGAAGCACAAGGCCGCAGCAGAGGCGCCCGCGGCGGTATCGGCTGCCGATGTTCAGTCATTAAAGGACGCCCTGGCCGCCCAGCAGCAGCAAATTCAGCAACTTTCCCAGCAACTGCAGCAGGCGCAGCAGAACTGGCAGCAGGCGCAGGCCGCCGCAGCCGATGCTGCCAACAAGGCCGCGGCCGCTCAAGCCCAGGCCAGCCAACAACAGCAGACGGTTATGGCGCTCCAAAGCGACGTCACAGACGTCAAGACAACCGCCAACAATACGGCAATGTCGCTGCAAGAGTCGCTGAAGGATGTCAAGAACGTCAGCTCGGAGTGGGAGAGCCCCGTGTCGATCCATCTCAAGGGCGTTACCATTACGCCGGCCGGCTTTGTGGCCGCCGAATTTCTGCGACGTTCGCGCGAGCTGGGAGCCGATATCGTAACTCCCTTCAATTCGCTCACCATGCCTGGAGCTTCCCAGAGCAATCTGCCGGAGTTCTTTGGCACCGCCCGGCAGACGCGGCCTACGGTCTTTGTCGGAGGCCGTTTGAAAAATGTGGAGTTTTCCAGCTACGTATCGGGTGACTTTCTCTCTTCGGGTGTTACCTCCACCGCCACCCAGACAAATGGCTACACTTTCCGTATCCGTCAGGCGTGGGGCCAAGCCAAGTTTAACAATGGCTGGAAATTTCTCGGAGGCCAGGCGTGGAGTCTGGTAACCGAGAACAAGGCGGGAATCGCCCCCAGTGACGACTTGGGCAGAGTCAACGATTCCAGGCCCCAGACGATCGACGGCGCGTATAACGTCGGGTTCAGTTTCGCGCGGCAGTACGGGATTCGCCTGACTAAAGACTTCGGCGATAAGGTGTCGGTCGCCTTCGCTATGGAAAACGCGCAGGGCACGCTCACCTCGCACGGCAACGCGGCCAATTTCGTGCTCGGCCAGGCGGGCGCCAGCAACACCAACAACACGGGGGGAACTTACACGGCTAATCCTTCACCGGATCTCATCGCCAAGGTCGCCTTTGATCCCGGCTTTGGGCACTATGAGATCTTCGGCCTGGTCGACCGCTTCACCGACCGTGTCTTCCCCTGCGTGGAGAACTATGCTAGCGCGGCCTGCGGAACGCTGATCGGGCCGAGCGCAGTCAACGCCTACAACGCCTCGAAAGAAGGCGGAGGCTTTGGCGCCAACGCCCGCTGGACCTTCGCCAACAAGCACTTCGTTTTTGGCTTGCATGGCTTCGGTGGTAGTGGAATCGGCCGTTATGGAGCATCACAGCTCTCCGATCTTTCGATTCATGCCGACGGAACGATTCATCTGATTAAAGGCCTCCAAGGCTTGACCACGCTGGAGTGGCACGGCAAGAAGCTCGATCTCTACTCCTACGTCGGAGCGGAGTACGCTGGCCGGAGTTATGACTTCGATCCTCTCGGGAATAAAGGGGCGGGGCAATTCGTTGGCTACGGAGCGCCCGCCTTTAGCAATGCCAGTTGCTACACCGAACCGGTTCCTGGGAGCGGCGGCTTTGCTCCTACTGCTCTCGCTTATCCCACTTGCACCGGCGACACGCGAGCGACGATTGAGGGCACGGCCGGCTTCTGGTACAGCTTCTACAACGGGCCCAAAGGCAGGTTCCGGTTTGGCACGCAGTACTCCTATGTGACGCGTCAGACCTGGTCAGGTATCACATCCGCATCAGGCGTCACACCGGTAACTTATGGATCGCCGGAAGGGCTGGACGGAATGGTCTTTACCTCGTTCCGTTATTACTTGCCGTAAACCAAAACGGTCCCGCGTCGCCGTTGGACGCGGGACCGCCAGTTCTCACAGACAAGGTTCAAGCGGATAGCCCTGAACGGATCACGTTGAACCGGAAAGGTCCAATCGAGACTGTCCAACGGCATCTCAACTTTCTGGAGGGCGCCTTCCCTCCAGAATCGCCGCCGGCCCGGTTTTGGCTTACTCTCCTTCTCCGGGCCGGTGGCGCTAACTTAATTTTGCGCCGAGATTTTAAACTAGAGTATCGTATCAGTCTGTTTCATACAGGACGACACACACTTGTCCCGGGCAGGGCGGGGAGCCCCACAGACCTTCCGGCGCTTTTAGTGGATCTGCTTGATGGCGGCTTTGACTTTCTCCACGACGCTCGCGGGTAATGGCGCGTAGCTGAGCTGGCTCGTCATCTTCTGGCCGTCATTGAGCATCCACACCAGAAAATCGGCGATAATCTTTCCCTTCTTCGGGTCCTGGGCCTGCTCCGGAATCAACAGCCACGTAAAGCTGGAAATGGGGTAGGCCATCTTACCGGGTGCGTCCGTGATGGAGACGCGAAAATCGGCGGGCATATTTTTCACCGATGCCGCCGCTTCGGTCACTCCATCCAGCGAAGCTTTTACAAAGTTGCCGGCGGCGTTCTTGACTGCTCCGTACGTGATCTTATTCTCCACGGCATAAATCAGTTCGATGTAGCCGATCGATCCCTCCAACTGCCGAATCTGTCCGGCCACACCTTCGTTACCTTTGCCGCCCAACCCGACGGGCCACTTCGGCGAGGTTCCCTTCCCCACTGTCGCTTCCCACTCTTTGCTCACCTTCGAGAGATAGTCGGTGAAAATAAAAGTGGTGCCGCTTCCATCCGAGCGGTGAACCACGACGATTGATTTGTCAGGAAATTTAACGCCGGGGTTGGCCTGAGCAATCGCAGGATCGTTCCACTTCTGGATTTTGCCCAGAAAGATGCCGGCTAAAGCGTCGGGAGTAAATTTGATGTCGCCGCTAATTCCCGGGACGTTGTAAGCCGGCACGACCGCGCCCAGCACGGTAGGGATGTGCAGGATCTTGACTTTGGCTTCCTTCAGTTGCTCATCGGACATGGGGCCATCGCTGGCTCCGAAATCGACGGTGCCGTTCAAAACCTGGCGAATGCCGCCGCCGCTGCCGATCGACTGGTAATTGATCTGCACGTCCGGGTGCAGCTTGTTGTATTCGCTGAACCACTTGGAATACATGGGATACGGAAAAGTGGCGCCCGCTCCATTCAACGTGGTCTGGCCGTAAGCATTAGTAGCGACGGGCAGCGCCAACGCAAGACCTGCCAACAGCAGCGCGATTCGACGTATCACTCGATGAGTCCTCCCCGTGCTTAGTTTAGGTGCAGCTTTGTTTTATGGGCGAAGCAACAGTTTTATGGTCGAAGTGTTAAAGGAAGGTTACAGCAGAATGAATTTCTGATGAACCCACTTGGTTTTCCAAGTACTTAGCGGTTGCCGTTGTGGTCCAGTCGCGTCAACTCCCGGCCAAAGAGAGTGTTGTCCGGGAACTCCCGTTGCAACGCCAGCAGCAACTCGCGGGCGCGTGGCACATCTTTGTCGCGGACGTAGGCAATGGCCAACAGGATGCGCGCGAAGGGAGCCAACAGATAACCTTGCGCGGCGGTGGTCTGGAGTTCGGCAATGCCGCCAGCCTTATCCCCCGCAACGCCCCCAAGTCGCAGGACCCAGCGTACTGGAGCGGCCATCGAACCAACGATGTAACGGCTGATTCCGCCGGCCAGATGGCCGTCGTAGCAACCAGGATCGGCTGCCAGCAACTGAGCGGCCCAGGCCGTTGCTTCCTTGGTGTAATGTAGCGAAGCTAAATTACGCTTTTCGATGAGCGCGGCAAAGTCGGAACGCAACCCGGCGGCAAACGTCATCGCCAGAAGCGAGTCACGGTCCCGAGAATCTCGGCTTAGCTTGGACTTTGCCAAGTCTTCCGCGCGGCTGAGTTGCTGCTCGAAAGCTGCGCGTTGTCGAGGGTCAGCTTCATATTTCTTCCGAGCGCCGAAGACCGAATCGTCCTCATAAAACTGCGCTTCCAGCACGCCGAGCCGATTGAATTCGGAAAACAAGACACCCGCCGCCTGGCTCGCCGGCCCCATGGGATTTTCGGGATTCAGCTTCTCCCATGCTTCGAATTCCTTTTGCGCGCCGCTAAAATCCAGATCGTAGAGCCGAAGGAATCCGCGATCGAGCCCCGCCGAGGGCAAATCGGCAACCGTTTGCGGAGCATTCATCAGCAGCCCAAGGATGGCCGCGAGTGCGATCGGAATTCGTTTCGCACGAGAGCGAAACCGGTGTAGAACTTTCCTGGAATGACGACCTGACATGTTCTGAGTTTAGATGCGCATTTCCCACGTTTTGATGAAACTTCCAGAGCGAATCCTCATCTTCTGGCAAACCGCCGAAGCATGTCCTTTAGGATAGAGGTCTACTTTGCTGGTTCGTGCCTGATGTGTCCTCTGTGGTTTCGGTTGCGTTTTGGATGTTATTTAGGAGGAATATCAAAAACCAGATTCCAACGGCGATGTAGACACCAAGAAGCGCGGCCATGCCCATGACGGGCATCTTCGCAGTCAGGGCCTCTGCGATCGCCAGGTATACCGAGGCGGCGAAATACACGACAAACAAAATGTGGAAGCAATACGCGACAAACTTGTCGACCGTCCTGGTGTTGTACTTTCGCTTGTTGGTTTCCAGCCACGTTTCCCACCCGATGACGTTTTTGTCCTGTTCGGACACATGCTTTTCAATTTCGCTGCGGATGTAGCGCCCGCAACGCATCAACGCGTGGTTTTCGGAGAGATACAGAAGCGCAACCACGATTACGAGCAGCGGAGTGATGTAGTTAAGAACTCCCAGGTTCCGTTCGCTGGCGACGAAGTGTGCGGCAGGCACGATGGCAATTCCAAAAGCTACGATTTTGAAGATTCGAGCCTTCGTTTGCTCGACCTCTTTGCGCAAGGTGGTGAACTGTTCTTTGAGGAAAGTCGCTTTGTCCACGTCAATCCCCCTTCATGGAACGATGCCGTCACTACTATCAGACGACGAGCACTCCAATTTCCACCCGCTCGGCCCACCTATGCCAGCGCACTGTCCCGCTAGTGCAGACCGCTGCGGCAATTGCGCCTGCCCTGCGTTTCCGCTTACGGTGTTGCGGCTCAAGACCGGTACGCAACAAGAATCCTGCCGAATCCTCTGGACAGCAAACAGAATCCTCTCGCTGATTATCGCATAGAGCTTTGCGGAATCATCGGCGTGAGCGATACGGCACATCATTGCGCCGGGTCCCGAGCGAGGCTGCTAAACTTTCATATTCACGAATTGCATTCGACCCACTATTCCGAGGAAGCATGCGCACTCTCAGTCCGTTTGTTATGGTCGTATTCATGAGCGTTCTGACGGCATCCCAGACTCTGCCTGTTCCGCAGGCCATCACCGATCCAAAACAGATCGCGTCCAAACCCGATGCACGCGTGGAAAAGAATCTTTCCATCGAGAAGCTCTACATGACGCGCCAGGTGGGCGGCGCAACGTGGTCGCCGGACGGGAAGACGGTCGCCTTCATCAGTAATCTAAGTGGCCGCAATAACCTTTGGCTCGTGCCCGCCGAAGGTGGTTGGCCCATGCAGCTCACAGTGAGCAATGAGCGCCAGGCTAGCCCGACGTGGTCTCCGGATGGAAAGTGGATCGCCTACATTTCCGATTACGACGGCGACGAGCAGTGGGATATTTTCCTGGTGTCGCCGAAAACCGGACAGGTCGTGAACCTCACCAACACTCGCGAGATTTCCGAGGAAAACGTCACCTGGTCCCCCGATGGCCGCTACCTGGCCTACACCGTGAAACCAAAGACGTCGTCAGTGTACGAGATTGACGTTTACGATACGGTTCTGCGCGACGTGAAACACCTGACCTCCGGAACCGCCAAAGACCGCATGAACGTAACTCCCATCTGGTCTGCGGACGGCAAGTTCATTGTCTACACGCAGGAACAGTCGAAAGGGACGGACTCGAATATATTTCTCGTCGACGCGGCGAGCGCGCAAAGCACGCTGCTGACGCCGCATGATGGCGAGCGTACTTACTCAGCCGCTGACGTTTCGCCGGACGGCAGGAACGTTCTCATCACCTCCAATGCCGGCAATGGCTATGACAACGCCGGCTTGCTTGACACCGCGACGGAGAAAATCCACTGGCTCACGCAGGACAAGTGGGAGATTTATGGGGAGAAATTTACTCCCGATGGCAAATTTCTGACTTACAGCGCGAACGTCGAGGGCAGCACCGATCTCTACCTGTATGAAGTCGCAACCGGAAAGGCGCGCGCCCTGCCGCTTCCCAAAGGGCTGAATTATCCTGCGGAGAGGATTTCTCCCTTTACTCGCGACGGATCGCGTCTCCTTTACAACCATACAGGACCGACCGCTCCCGGCGATTTGTGGGTCTATAACTTGGCTGACAGCAAATCGCATCAACTTACACATTCGCTCGTGGGCGGCGTGCGCGCCGAGGACATGGTTGAACCTTACCTTGCCCACTATCCCAGTAAGGATGGTAAGTGGACGATCTCCGCGTTCGTGTATGTGCCTTACAACCTGCCACGCAATGGCGAGCATCCCGCGATCGTCTACGTTCACGGCGGTCCGACGGCACAGACGGTGAATGACTTCAGTCGCTTTGTTCAGTACATGGCGAACCAGGGTTACCTTGTGATCGCTCCCAACTATCGCGGCTCGACTGGGTACGGAGAAGAATTTCAGCAGGCCAATCTTTTCGATATGGGCGGCGGCGATTTGCAGGATGTGCTGGCGGCAGCCGAGTGGATTAAAAAGACCGGCTACGTCGATCCGAAGAAACTCATTCTGATGGGCGGCAGCTACGGCGGCTATCTGACCATGATGGGCGTCACCAAGGCTGCCGATCTCTGGGCGGCGGGTGTTCCGATTGTTCCTTTTGTGAACTGGTTCACCGAGATTCAGAATGAAGATCCTGTGCTGCAGCAGTCGGATCTTGCGACCATGGGCGATCTCGAGAAGAACAAAGCGCTGTATGAAGATCGCTCTCCGATCAATTTTGTCGATCAGATCAAGGCGCCGCTGTATCTTTTAGCGGGCGGCAACGATCCTCGTTGTCCCAAAGAAGAAGCGCAGCAGGTGGTCGATGCGGTAAAGAAGCGCGGCAGCGTGGTCGAGTACAAAGTCTATGAGAACGAAGGCCACGGCTTCGCGAAAGTCGAAAACCAGATTGATGCTTACAAGCGGGTGGCTGATTTTCTGAAGGCGCACGTTCCGCCGGCGGATTGCAGTTGCACGCTGAACGAGTAACTCGCAATGAATAATTCTGAATGAGTAGTTTGCCGTGCTTCGGAGCTAAACATCTCTGGTACGGCAGCGTTCAAGCAAATATGCGGATGAAGTACCTTATTATCCTCTCATTGCTGATCCTGTTACTGCTGGTGGCCATCCGCCGGGAAAGCGACAGCAGTGTCCGCTTCATAAAGCGGCGGAACGAAATCGCAAAGCCTCAAAGCGGATCGCAGCGGTGACCGTTGCGCCACCAGTGAGTCTAGTGCCGTTCTGCGCGGCGCTTCTTGGCTGCTTCCAAGCGCAGCATCAGCATGTAGAGGACGATCCCGAGGTTGATGGCGAGAATCAGAAGGCGAATCCAGTCGGGCTTTCGCAACAGATCTCCTACTTCGAACGGGATGTAGATGGAGCCCGAGGCGATGGTCAGCCACTCCGCCCAGGGGCGTATGTACCACAAGCCGTAGGCTTCGATGAAGCGAAGGATTACGTAGACCGTCGCTACCACGGCTATCTTCCACAGGCGGACGTCGCTGACCCGGTACACGAGATCGACAAAGACACCAACGAAGTGGTGGTGGGGATTGGCGTGGAGAAATTCGAGGAAGGTCTCGGCGACTCCCCAGATATCTTTGTGGCGCATGGAGAATATACCGAGGCCGGCGAGAACGACGACTACGCCTTTGGAAAATTCCCAGATGGCGACGGTGCGCACGCCTTTGATGTGCTCGGGATCGTCGATTCTCGGATGCGGGATTATGGGGTGCATCTGGTGAAAATTTATTTTCTGGGCCAGCGCCTGATCGCCGATTCATTTTAAAGCGTGTCGCCGGAAGCGTGTTGGCGAGAGCTCAGTCGTCCCTTCCGGGACTCGAATCATTTTCCCTCACTATTCCCAGCGCTGAAGCGCTGGGCTATTCTCAGACGTCCCTCCGGGACTTGCTCGGGTTTCCCACTCTTCCCGGCGCTAAAGCGCCGGGCTATTCTCGGACGCCCCTCCGCGGCTGGCTCTGGTACTCCCCCTGGGGACGGATTCTCTGGTATCCCCATCGGCGC
>Ga0187854_10004250_pt1 | contig 10871 bp, 6 predicted proteins | sample June2016WEW_6_15_FD_132445 | JGI IMG/M metagenome (GOLD analysis project Ga0187854, IMG submission 132445) | Peatland microbial communities from SPRUCE experiment site at the Marcell Experimental Forest, Minnesota, USA - June2016WEW_6_150 | ecosystem: Environmental > Terrestrial > Soil >...
ACCGGCACTGGCTTTGGGGTCTGCCGATGTAAGTCTGTGGGAACTGGTCAATGCCTACCGAACTTTAGCGAACGGGGGAGAGTGGAGTGAACTCCGTCTCACTTTCGAGAAGACTCCGCTGTCCCCGCGAAAAAAGGTTTTTTCTCCGCAAGCGGCGTTTATGATTTCGGACATCCTTTCCGATCGAGAAGCTCGGTCTATCACCTTTGGCCTGGAGAATCCTCTGGCCACCCGCTTTTGGGCCGCGGCCAAAACCGGAACCAGCAAGGATATGCGGGATAACTGGTGCATCGGATATTCCCCTAAATACACCGTCGGCGTGTGGGTCGGAAATTTTTCCGGTGAGCCCATGTGGAATGTGAGCGGGATCAGCGGGGCCGCTCCGGTCTGGGTCGAAGTGATGAACTGGCTCCCCCGGAATGGGGCTCCAGCCCGAAGAGAACCTCCCCCGCGACTTGTGAGGGAGAAGATTATATTTTCCCATGGATCGGTTTCCCCCCGGGAAGAATGGTTCATCCAGGGAACGGAGTCTGTTCTTCTGGAGGATAAAGGCGGCTCTTACCACCAGCGGATCCTTTATCCCCCTCCCGGAACGGTCTTCGCCCTGGACCCGGATATTCCGCGGGATCTACAAAAAATTTTCTTCACCATGCAAACCCCGCAGAAAGCGGTGCGCTGGGTCCTGAATGGCAGCGAGTTGCCTTCGCTGGGTAAAGCGACTCCCTGGACCCCCAAGGCAGGCAAATATCATCTGGCCCTGATGGATGGGGAAGGCCAGACCCTCGACTCGGTTCACTTTGAAGTCAGGGGCGCCAGCGTTGATCCCCCTCAGGAAGAAGGGGAAGCCCTGGTGCAAGGAGAATAATGTTTCGGTAATGTCAAAAAGGCTATGAAAAGGGCTTCAACATCGACCTATGGTTTTATGAGAGGATTCAGAACCAACCCAACCAGGCGGCCATGGGGTATCTCGACCCGTTAGGGATCAAGGTAAATTTAAAAGATTACGCGGGAAATATAGGGCAGCTGATCAAATTTCGCAACGCCCGTAAAGTGACCGGTATCGGCAACTTCACCTGGGGGTCTTACAACATCTTTGACGCCGACGCGGCCCTGCCGGCCTGGTTCATGACCAAAGAGGGGATGTGCTACAATCTCGACCAGGAATTAAACGACTGGCTCCAGGAGGCCCGGGACAGCGTCGAACCGGGTAAGCGAAAACTGCTCTATGCCAGAGCCCAGAAAAAGATCATGGAAGAAGCCTACTGGATGCCTTTCTTCGTTGTTCATCAAATCTATGGCCGGAATAAAAACCTCAATATCGTTGTCGGAAAAGACGAGGTGCCCAGATTCAACGAGGCCTACTGGAAGTAAGGCCCATCAACCTTTGGGAGCCAAGGAAGGATGACCGATGACTGAAAAGCCCATTACCGAAAAAGACCTGAAATCCGGCCTCCCGGACACGTCTAAGACATTTCGGTTGAAGGGGATCGACGGCCCCATCGAAATCTACCGGGACCGCTTCGGCGTTCCCCACGTGCTGGCGAAAACGGTCCATGACGGCTTCTTCGGGCAGGGGTTGGTCACCGCTCAGGATCGCCTCTGGCATATGGATTATGACCGGCGAAGCGCATATGGCCGTCTCGCTGAGGTTTTAGGTGCGTCCGCCGTTGAAGAGGACAAACGGATGCTCAGGTTTCAGATCGGGGCCACGGTCAGAGACGACTATCAGTCCGCCCATACCGCTACCCGGGCCATGCTGGACGCCTACGCGGCCGGGGTCAACGCGTTTATCGAAAGCACGGATGCGCTGCCGATCGAATACCAGCTGGTCGATGCAAAACCGGAGCCCTGGCAACCATGGGACTCATTTGCCGTGTTCAAGGTGCGCCATATCCTGATGGGGGTGTTTGAAGGAAAGCTTTGGCGGGCAAGGCTGGTGAACACGCTGGGAGCCGAAAAGGCTGCCGCCCTCCTTCAGGGTCACCCGCCGGGCCATCTGGTTGTCGTGCCGCCGGGCGGGGTGTACGAGGGGCCCGTCCTGGATGGGTCCCACGATCTGAGTAAAAATCAAGAGGCCATCCGATGGCTGAAAGACGAACCGGAAGCGGGCAGCAACAACTGGGTCGTCCATGGCAGCCGCACGGCGTCCGGCAAGCCGCTACTGGCGGGCGATGCGCATCGCTCTCTGGACACCCCGAATGTTTACTACCAGAACCACATTGCCTGCCCGCAGTTCGATGTCATCGGGATTTCGTTTCCGGGATGCCCCGGCTTCCCCCACTTCGGCCACAACGCCCATGTGGCCTGGTGTGTCACCCACGCGCAGGCGGATTACCAGGATCTTTACGTCGAGCGTTTCTCTCCGGAACGGCCAGCTCATTATGATTTCCAGGGCCAATGGAAAAAGGCCGAAGTCCGGCGCGAGTCGATCATGGTCAAGGGGGGTGCGGCCCACGAGATGGAAGTGACCGTAACGCATCACGGGCCGATCATCGCAGGAGATCCGGGAAAAGGCTACGGCCTGGCGTTCAAATGCACAGCTATGGCCGCCCCCTACGGGGGTTTTGAATGCTTTCTTCCGATGATGAAGGCGACTTCCATCGACGAGCTGGACGAATCCATGCGCAACTGGGTGGACCCCTGCAATAATTTCCTCTCTGCCGATGTGCATGGAAACATCGCTTACCTGCACCGGGGACAGGTACCCATCCGTTCCATGGCCAATGCCTGGCTTCCGGTCCCGGGCTGGACGGGGGAGCACGAGTGGCAGGGGAACATCCCCTTCGAAGCCCTTCCGAGGCTGCGCAACCCCACCAATGGATTTATCGTCTCCGCTAACAACCGAATCCCCGACGAGAATTACCCCTATTACATCGCTCTAAGTTATGCGCCGGATTACCGGGCTCGGCGGATTTACGAACGACTCAAGATCCTCACCCGGGCGACGGTCGAGGAGATGCGAGCCATCCACGAGGATTCTTTCTCCATTCCCGCCCAGGTTTGGGCAGGGGTTATAGCGGCGGCCGAGCCGACCGACGAATTCTCTGTCAGAGCGCAGTCTATCATCTCCGGCTGGAACGGAGCCATGGCGCCGGACGCCGTGGCACCCATGATATACAGTGCCTTCCGGGTTAAGCTTTTGCATAAAGTCATCGGAAGTCTGGTCGGTCCGCTAGTCGACGTGATGTTCACTACCACCGGCCGCGGCGCTCCCCGGCACCTCGGCGAACTGGCCTCCCGGCTCGTTACCCTGGCCAAAGCGGGAGACTCGACCCTTCTGCCCCCGGGAGCCACCTGGCGTTCGGTAGCCACGGAAGTATTGGATGAAGCAGTTGCCTACCTCCGAAAGCGCCTGGGAGACGACATGGCGGCCTGGCAGTGGGGCACTCTCCATCGCACCTCCCCCAAGCATCCGCTCTCCCTTTTGTTCCCGGGGCTGGAAGACCTTCTGAACCCGCCTTCGGTACCGATGGGAGGAGATGGGGACACACCCCTTGCGGCCGGCTATTCCCCCGGCCTCCCTTTCGCGGTGACGCTTCTCTCCGTGGTTCGCTACGTTTTCGACCTGTCCGACTGGGACAACTCGTGCTGGGCCGTTCCCCTGGGCGTCTCCGGCCATCCGGCAAGCCCGCATTACGCCGACCAGTCCGCCATCTGGGGCGCCCTTGAGCTTGTTCCCATGCGCTACACCTGGGATCGGGTAAAGGAAGAGGCGGTGTCTCATCAAACCCTTGAACCGGAAATGTAGAATTGGAATAAAGGAACAAGTTCTGTCTAGCCCAGGGGGAAGGGTGCCGTGCAGGTTGAATCTAGGAGAAATGATTGTCGAAAGGGAGAATATCGGGTTTCCGCAATGAAAGGCGCAGCAAGAGAGAAACGCAGGCCTAGAGGCGAGAAGTCATTCCCGATCCATGAAAAACCTAGTCTATTATTCAATCTGCATGACACCCTTCCCTCCGGGCTTGGGACCCGCTACTACAGTGGGAGGACGACGTGCCAATTCCTTGGTAGGGGCAATTCATGAATTGCCCCCACTCGGTCGTAATGACCAGGGCAATTTCATTTTTCGCGCATGATTATCCGATCGTGAGAAATTTATTTCTGTCTTTCACTATAATCGAAAGGAGCAGGCCATGACCCACCCCTATGAAGGCTCTCAGCAGCAATACCACGTGCTCATCGAATCCAACGTAATGATTCCCATGCGGGACGGCATCCGGCTGGCCACCGACCTCTACTTTCCGGCCTCCGACAACCGGCGCGCAGAGGGATCGTTCCCGGTGATTCTGGAACGCACCCCTTATGGGAAAGCCTCACCCCAAAACGTCCTGAAAGCCCAATACTTTGCCCGCCGGGGTTATGTGTGCGCCATTCAGGATGTGAGGGGACGTTTTCAATCCGAAGGGGAGTGGTATCCTTTTGCCAGGGAAGCACACGACGGCTACGACACCGTGGAGTGGCTCGGCACTCAGACCTGGAGCACCGGCAAGGTCGGAACCATGGGGGACTCCTATGCCGGAAGCGACCAGAGCGCCCTGGCAACCCTCGCCCCGCCGCATCTGGCCACGATGATCGTAGCGGTTGGGGCTTCCAACTACTACCACAGCTCCATGCGCCACAACGGGGTGCTGGAGCTGCGGTTTCATGTGTATGTCTTCCGCATGGCCCTCACCAGCAAAGAGGCCGCCGCCGACCCGAATCTCAGGAAAGCGCTCATCAAACTCTATGCGGAGGAATTGCCGGAGATCCTGCGACGGTCCCCGATCAAGAAAGGGGCCACCCTTTTACGAAGGCTTCCGTCTTACGAGCGGTGGGCGCTGGATATCCTGACCCATGCCGACTATGACGACTACTGGAAGGAACACCGCGGCTATGCCATCTCCGAATACTACAAGGAGCATGCGGATGTTCCCACCCTGTACCTCGGCGGCTGGTACGACTCCTATGCCCGCAACACCTGTGAGAGTTTTGTAACCCTGAGAAAGATGAAGAAAGCCCCCCAGTATTTGCTCATGGGACCCTGGACCCACGGAAAGTATGAGGTCACCCATGCCGGGGACCTGGACTTCGGCACGGAGCCGCAGATCAACTACCAGGATCTGAAGCTTGTCTGGTTCGACCGTTTTCTGAAAGGCATGCATACCGAAGTGGCCGACTGGCGGCCGGTGCGGATTTTTACCATGGGAACCGGCGACGGCAAACGCGTCATCGACGGCGCACCCGGTGAAGCATCGGAGTATCCGGGCCGGGTCAACCACGGCGGCTTCTGGCGGAGTGCTGAAACCTGGCCGCTTCCCGCCACCCGGCCCACCCCTTACTATCTTCAAGGAGATGGAACCTTATCTACGGAAAAGCCCGGGGCATCGGATATTGCCCCCAGTCGATACACTTTTGACCCGAAAGACCCGGTGCCCACCCTCGGCGGCGGCATCTCGGCAGTCGATATAGTGATGAAGCCCGGCGCCTTCGATCAACGGGGACGCGGCGATTGTATCGGCTGCACAGATCGGCAGCCATTCATGTCGCGATCCGATGTGTTGACCTTCCATACTCCCCCGCTTGAGTCCGAGACGGAAATCACCGGCCCCATCGAAGTACACCTTTGGGCGTCGGCGTCCGCGGTGGATACCGACTTTACCGCCAAACTACTGGATGTGTATCCGCCCAGCGAAGATTATCCGGATGGCCTATCTATCAATCTGACCGACTCCATCATTCGGGCCCGGTACCGAAACGGTTTTGAGAAACCGGAGTTGATGTCGCCCGGGAAACCTTACGAATTTGTCTTTCCCCTTTACCCCACCTCCAATGTCTTTAAGAAGGGGCACCAGATCCGCCTGGACGTCAGCAGCAGCAACTGGCCCCGATTTGATCTCAACCCCAACACCGGCGGCCCTTTGGGGCGTGAGCAGCGGTCTGAGGTCGCCCATCAGGCCGTCTACCACGATTCCGACCGTCCCTCTCATATTGTGTTACCCGTGCAGAAGAGGTGAACTGGTTTCTGGATGACAGCAAGTTGCCTTCGCCAGGGAAAATCACTCCCTGGAGGCCGCAAACCGAGGCATCGTTTGGCCCTAGTTTCAATGTCTTTAAAAACAAATGGATAAATTCACCCGCGGAGCCGGGGGCAGAGCGCGGACATTGATCAAATTTTCTTGGTGATATATACTGCGATTATTGGATCTTTTGGCCGGGCTTTCTTTCATGGGTCGTTTTCTTTTTTCACCCGGAAAAGTCACCAGGGCCACGGATCAGCAGGATGAGATGGCCCTGGAGACCTAGCGGTATATCAACAAGGTGAACAATGAGATCCTGGAAACTCGCCGGCGCACCCACGCCGGAATCCGCTATGAGAATTACCTTTTCCTCAGCGGTCAGGATGAGTAGGTCAACCCCTTTAGCGGAAAAGTGGAACTCGACACCTCCGCCTACCGGTATCGCTGGATGGATAACCATGGGGAGACTCTCTACACCGACGAAAACAGCTATACCCCCAATAAGCTTGAACAACGACCCAACCGCGATTGGAAACTCACACCCATCCGGCCGTGGTGAAGGCGGGATTGGAGCGCGATAAACGCTTGAGGAGTGAAAAGCGATGGAAGATCTAATCAAACGAGCTGCCGGGGATCTGGTAAAGAGTCGGTACGCCATCGTCCTGACCGGGGCGGGAATTTCCACGGAGTCGGGGATCCCTGATTTCCGCGGCCCCTCCGGGGTCTGGACCCGGGATCCCGAAGCTGAAAAAAGGGCTTACCAGGTTTATGCCAAATTTCAAAAGGACCCGAAGGAATACTGGACGGACCGCTTGACCCGCCCTTCCCTCTTGGGAAATCTGGAAAAAATGGCTCCGAACCCCGGCCATTACGCTTTGGCTGAACTGGAAAGCCTGGGAGCCCTGAAATGGGTCATTACCCAGAATGTTGACAGCCTGCACCAAAGAGCAGGAAGTCAAAAGGTCCTCGACTACCATGGGAATGCCTTCAAGCTGAGATGCTTCTCCTGTGGCGCCCGGTTTGAATCCGGCGAATTCGACATGAATCGACTATTATCCGAAGATCGGCTACCCCCCTTATGCTCAAGGTGCGGAGGGGTTCTGAAGTCCGATGTAGTCCATTTTCATGAGCCCATTCCCATGGATGTGGCCGAGCAAAGCCTGGAAGAGGCGGCCCGGTGCGACCTCATGTTGATCTGCGGGACTTCGGCCGTGGTCTACCCCTTCGCCCGGCTCCCCCACGTGGCAAAGGAACGCCGTCCCGGAAAGAATGCAATAATAATCGAAATCAATGCCGAGCCTACTCCCCTGACCGAAAGGATGATTTCTGATTACTTGATCCAGGGTAAGACCGGCCAAATTTTACCCCAAATCGTAGAAGAAGTTAAACGCCTGCGTTCCCCCTGACCCATCCAACCCAGAACCAAAAAAGGCACTTTGCCCCAGAATTGCTCTTCAGGAACTCCGCCGGATCAGTGTCTTTGGCGGTTGAATAAAAAAGAAGGCCTGCCTCGCCGTCACGCATCCTTATATTCCCGCTTAACATCTTAACAATGGGAGGAAAAAAAGAATGCCCCGCGCTTACCTGAGTGAACAGCTATATTCCCGCGGTTAAACGCGGAGCCTGATTCTTGCACGGCAAATAGCCAAGCTAAATCCATTAGCTGCCTGATCTAATTAGAAATTTTGGAATCATCAACCAGGTGCAGCCTTTGAATAAGGTTTTTTTCAGGTAAGGAGGGAACGAAAGGGATGCAAAAGTTGTCATCCCACTTAAGGAAGGTTCTTCCATTCCGGGAAAGAAAAATTTACGGGTCATTCAAAATGGAAGGAGGATGGAAGGAATTCAGGCTTAAGTTGATTTTGAAATAGGCCGATTATCTATAACTATTAACCCGAATAACCCGAAGCGGGTAGTAAATCATGCAAGAAGGTAATATCGATGCCTAAGGAAATAGAGACGGAAAAAGTTAAGGAACTCATCAACCTGGGAAAGAAAAAAGGTTATTTGACCTATGACGAGGTCAATGACCTCTTGCCCCCGGATTTTGTTTCTCCGGACCAGATCGATGATTTGATCGTTTCGCTCGGAGAGAGGAGTATTGGGGTCGTCGCTGCCGTCCCCGGTGGACAGGGGGGGAGTAAACTAAAAGAGGTCGAAATTCTCCCCTCGGAGGAAGAACTGCAACCGGAAACCGGGGGGGAAGCGGCGGCCGATCTACCCCAGAAATACCTGCGTGAGATGGGTTCTGTTCCCCTGCTGAACCGCGAAGAGGAAGTCGAAATCGCCAAACGAATCGAGGGGGGAGAAAAGGAAGTGATTCAGGCCCTTCTGGGTTATCCCGGGACGATTGACGAGGTCATCCGGCTCGGAGAGCGATTGCGGCTGGAGAAACCAAGCGCCCTGGATTTGGCTTCGGGAAGCGAAGAGGAGGAAGCCTACTTCAAAGATGAGTTGAAAGTCGAGCAGGTCCTTGCTTTAGTCGACCGGATCAAAAGCTTGAAGGAGCAAAATCTTCATCTTCAAAAGCGGCTGGCCCGGAGGAAAATCTCGGGATCGGAACGAACCAGGCTGGGGAATCGGTTGCCGGAAAATCAGGAAAAGATCTTTGTCCTGCTGCGCAATCTTAACCTGCAAACCAGGTGTATGGACAAGATCATCCTGAGACTGAAGGGATGGGGAGAGCAAGTGGAAAGGGCCGAGGACCAGGTTCTGGAAATCCAGGCCCAGGTCAAGATGCCCGTGGATCAATTGCTCCGGCTTCTTCGCCTCAGGAAGAGGGATCCCCGGGAGTTCCGTAAGTCGCTCCGGAAATTCAACCTGAATAGATATAACCTCGAGAATTACGGGGAGAGGCTTACGGCTGCCCGGCAGAAGATTCGAAGGGTGGAGAAAGAATCCAAACTTGTGACCGAGGATTTGAAACGCATTCTGCGAGCCGTGAAGAGCGGCGAGACCTGGGCCGCGTTGGCCAAGAACAAATTGATCCAGGCTAACCTTCGCCTGGTTGTATCCATCGCCAAAAGATTTGTGAACCGCGGCCTGCCATTCCTGGACTTGATCCAGGAGGGTAACATCGGCTTGATGAAAGCCGTGGAGAAGTTCGAATATCGGCGAGGTTATAAATTCAGCACCTACGCTACCTGGTGGATCCGCCAGGCAGTTACCCGGGCGATTGACGACCAGTCCCGGACGATTCGGATCCCCGTGCATATGATTGAAAGCATCAACCGGCTGACGCGTATCTCCCGTCAACTCGTCCAGGAATTGGAACGGGAGCCCACGACCGAGGAGATCGCCAAACGGATGGGCGTTTCTCTGGAGAAAGTCCGCATGATGCTGAAGATCAACAGGGAGCCGGTTTCCCTGGACACCCCGATTGGGGAGGATGAGGATAGCTACCTGGAAGATGTGATTATCGACCCGAAGATCGCCTCTCCTACAGAGGCTATTGTGCAAATGGACCTCTCCGAGCAGACCCGTAAGATTCTGGCCACCTTGACCCCCCGGGAGGAGAGGGTTTTGAAAATGCGCTTTGGGATCGACGAGAAGGCAGATTATACCCTGGAGGAAGTTGGGGAGAAATTCGGAGTTACCCGGGAGCGCATCCGGCAAATCGAGGCCAAGGCATTGCGCAAGCTGCGCCATTCGTCACGGTCCAGGCAGATGAGGACTTTTGCGGAAATATGAGAGAGGGAAGGAATATTTGTTTGCCCGAAAAATGACTCTGCAAGGATGGGTGGCCCAGCATGCATGCCAGGCGAAAAAACGCCTTGCTTCCAAATGAGCCCCCATCCCCTTTTCTCAAAGAGGAGTGGGGATTTTTCTCTCCGTTTTTCTGTGGAGCTACTTTGGCCTCGTCCGCAGGTAGGTTTGAACGTAAGACCCATCGACGATCTTGCTGGCGGCGATGCGGTTCTTGATGATGCCCTGCCTCAGGAGAAAGTCTCCCGCCTCTTGAATCATCTTTTGCTTTAGTCTCTTAGGCCTATTGCCTGCGAAACCATACTGGCGAAAATCATAGCCACTTGTGATGAAAAGTCCAAGAGGCCGGCCTACATTCGGCCGCTCAGCTTGCGTACTTCCTCTCTGGCTTCGGCCATCATTCGTTCCAGAAGTTCGGCGCAGGTGGGGATATCGTGGATCAGGCCGATGGACTGGCCAACATACATCGGGGCAGCATCCACGTCCCCGTTGATCCAGGCATCGCGCCCGCGTTCCCCGGCGATGAGGGGGATCAATTCGTTGAGCCCCCCTCCCCGCTTCTCCACTTCCAGGATCTGCGTAACGGTCCTGTTCTTCAGGGCCCGTCCCTGCATGCCGATGGATTTGGTAACCAGCGTGGTTTCATTCTCCTGCCTGCGGATCAGTTCCTGTTTGATGTTGTCATGAGTCTCACACTCCTGAGTGGCAATGAACCGGCTGGCCATCATAACCCCATCGGCACCGAGCAGCAACGCCGCAGCCAGGGCCTTTCCGTTGGCGATTCCTCCTACGGTCACCACCGGGATGGAAACGGATTCGGCGATTCGGGGGGTAAGAATCAGGGTCGTCACGTCGTCGTCGAGGGGATGCCCCCCTTCTTCGAACCCCGCGGCGTAGACCCCATCGTAGCCCACTTTCTGCGCATGGATGGCATGGCGGACCGAACCCACTTTATGGAACAGTTTTACCCCAGCCTTCTTTAACATCTCGACGCTCTGTTTTCCCGCTGCTTTGTCGAGGGGGGTACCGGAGATTTCGATCCCTGCGACCCTCTCCTCCGCGCAGACCCGAAAGTACATCGCGTAATGCTCGGGAGTGAGGCGAATGGAGGGCAGCAGGGTAATCCCGACCATGAAGGGCTTATCGGTGAGTCGCCGAGTTTCCGCGATC
>Ga0187854_10004251_pt1 | contig 10871 bp, 7 predicted proteins | sample June2016WEW_6_15_FD_132445 | JGI IMG/M metagenome (GOLD analysis project Ga0187854, IMG submission 132445) | Peatland microbial communities from SPRUCE experiment site at the Marcell Experimental Forest, Minnesota, USA - June2016WEW_6_150 | ecosystem: Environmental > Terrestrial > Soil >...
CCACCTATCCGTGCTCGATGTATTTCCCGAGACTGGGGATCAACCTTTGCTCCATGGCGAACGGCACTAGTGAGAATTCTTCCGGCGTAGTCACGATGAGTTGCCCGACCGCGTACTGCGTTACCGCTCAAATAACGGTACGTATCGAGTGACACAGCGGTGAGGCTCGCGCTCACTATTCGTCTTCGGAAGCGCGGCACAGGGGTTTTCGTAATTTCGGAAAAGGTAGGGTACACCTCAATGCAACAACCCAGACGCTTTCGATTCCGCCTTCCAGAATGGACTCGGCGCTTCAGCATCATTCGCGCCACCCGCGAAGATGGCCAGTCGTTGTATGAATTGGCATTGGTGTTGCCGGTCCTGTCGCTGTTTTTGGTTGGCATCCTCTTTGGCGGGATTACTTTGTACGACTACGTGGAGCTGGAGCAAGCCGTGGAAACGGGCGCCAGAATCCTTGCAACCAATTCAGGCGCGGGGACCGGCCCTCCAACCGCTTGCACGCTGGAGGAAACCGCACTCAAAAATGCTGCCGGAAATCTCAATCCAAACCAGATCACCATTACGGAAACTTTCAACCCATCTGCGTCTCTGAGTTGCACGAGCCTGACACCGTCGAGCGCCGTTCAGGGAACCACGACTCTCTCGACGGCGACGGTGAATGCCACGTATCCGTGCGCCCTGAACTTCCCAAGCCTCAACCTCAACCTGTGTCCTGTTCCCCAGGGCCAGATTAAAAACTCCGGCGGAACCGTCGTAGGGAACTGTCCGTATGCCTACTGCATCAGCTCCACAGTGAGCGTAACCATTGAATGAGGTGGAACATGAACTTCCAATTTGGCCGGCTGTGTAAAGAAGAGAAGGGGCAAGTCCTGTACCTTGTGATCGCCCTGCTTTTCGTCATTATCGGGATGGCGGCACTGTCAATCGACATTGGTTATGCGCTGCACGGCCAGCGTGAGCTTCAAGCTTCGGCCGATGCGGCGGCGACGGCGGGAGCGGAGATCCTGTCGTACAATGTTCAGGCCAGCCAAGCCCAGGCAGCCGCAACTCAGTACAGCGGCGTGGCAGGGTCCTACAACCAGATTAATGATCTGATGAACGTGTCCATGGTCGCGGGTTACCCGGCGGTAAAGTGCTTGAATACCCTGGTGACGACCTTGGCATTGACCTGCGACGATTTGGCGGACGCCAACGCCGTCGCCGTCTCGGAAACAGCCCAGTCGCCGACCTTCTTCGGCAAGCTGTTTGGCATCAAGCAGATCACCCTGACCGCCAATTCGATGGCCGGCATCCAGGGTGGAACACTCATACCGGCCAACGTTATGGTGATCATGGACACCACGGCGTCGATGCAAGACGCTGATAACGACGCAACCTGCGCCGCGCAGAGTGGCGTCGCGAGCCCCAAGAAAGAGGATTGCGCCAAGTGGGGAGTGCGGACTTTTCTTAACTTGCTCAACCCCTGTACAAAGGGCCTCACATCCTGCGGCGCGATCTCCGGCAGCGCTTCAACCGGCTACAACGTCCCCAACCCGGTCGACGAGGTGGGCGTGCTGACCTTCCCGGGGCTGGCTTCGGCTACCACGGACGCCCCCTATGACTACGATTGCCAAGCTCATGCGCTATCCACAAGCAACGGCACCATCGTGCCCTACGGCACACCCACGTCGTCCCCTCCTTATTTCACCGTTGTTCAGCCTTCGAGTGATTACAAAACCTCCGACGCAGGCACTCTGAACGCCGGCAGCTCGGACGTGGTGGATACGGTTACCTGGCTTAGCCAAAGCGGCTGTTCCACAACCAAGTACGGCCTCCAGGATCCCGGTGGAGTGAGTACCTATTACGCCGGAGTTCTCACCGAAGCGAACAACGACCTTATCAATCTCACGGCCCCAAGGTCGAACATGCAGAGCGCCATCATTCTCCTCAGCGATGGCGACGCGGAAGCGACCGCGGGCGATTTCACTGCGGCGGCTCTGGCAGCCAACCCAAGTATTGACACTAACGAATGCTATCAAGCCGTCGAGGCCGCCGCGAATGCCGCGGGAACACAGAATGCCGTGGGGAATTACACCTGGGTGTACTCGATTGCGTTTGGCGCGTCAACAAAACACGGCGCTCCGAACGGCAGTTGCCAAACCGACACTTCGGCCACCTACACCGGGTGCTACACCATGTCGAAGATTGCTTCCGACGCCAACAAGTTCTACGCCGACGGCAGCACGCCTTCCGACGGCTCGTCACCCTGCTCCTCGGGCGCGCACGGTTCGATAGCGTCATTGGCGACTATCTTTAGCGACATCAGCCATGATTTCCAGAGTACGATGTTGGTTCCATGGAACACGAACTAGCGATACGGCCAAAGGACTCTATGCCCTGACCCCATTTCCGTTCCCCGCCGCCCGCCGCCACCCAGCGGCGGGTAGGTGGTGCGGGCTTCTAGCCCGCTGTCCGATATGAGACGATTCCTTAAAGCCGACTGAGTTCGAGGTGTTTGCAATGAGCTCCAATAATTGTAGGCCTATTCGCCCATGGATTGGTTTGGCCATTTTAACTATCCTCGCCGGACTCACGGTCTTCATGTCCGGCCAGCAACGCAGTATGCACGTTTCCATCTTGTCGCGCGGGCCGCAACTCGCAAATGAGTTCCCGGGCATCGTGGATGATTGGACTAATCACCATCTGGTTTTCTCCAATCCGGGCACGGAAGAGGATGCAATCCGGGATGGCAGGCACGAAGAGTGGGTGCGGATTGTCAACGATCCCCGTTACATTATGCAGCAGTTGCGGCGCCGCAGCCCTGCGCAGGGACCTGCCGCGGAATACGTCGCAAGTATGATTGAGCCGGCCTTGGGTCAGGAGATCGGCACGGGCCAGGAATTACATGTCGGCGAGTTGCAAGATTTCTTGCGGGTTGTGAAGGGCACTAGACCCGTCATGAGATCGCGCCAACCAATCCATACCGACTGGAACGAAAACCTGGAGACCACGAGTGCCGTGAGTTATAACAGTTACCCTGCCAAGTGGTCGTTCAGCACCTCGAGCGCGAGCTGCTCCGATTATGTTGTCTTCCCTACGGGCGGGTCATCCTCCCAGGCCAGCATTATTGCTTACTACAACCTTTACAGTGGGTGCGGTGGTACGGTGCCCGAGGTCGACTGGGCGTACAGTACCGGCGGCACGGTCACTCTGGCGCCCGTCCTCTATTACGGCGGCTCGCAGTTAGCTGTCGTCCAGAGTTCATCAGGTGGGGTCGCCAGCCTGGTTCTCGTGACGTATCCTAATACCCCCCCCGGCACGGGCAGCCTCAGCTCCCCGATCACGCCCAATTCTGTGACTCCCACCAACTACTTCAACCTCAACCTCATCAACGGCTGTAGTACCGCTCCCTGTATGACCAGCGTTACTTTCAATGGAAGCAGCAACGACCTGACGTCGAATCCGTACTACGATTGGGGGACTGACTCGCTTTACGTCGGCGACAGCGCCGGGTACCTCCACAAGTTCAATCCGGTCTTCAGGGGAGTTCTTACCGAGGTAACGTCGAGCGGCTGGCCGCTCCAGCTTAATACCGCCGCCAACGTCAGCATCAGCAGTCCGGTCTACGATGTCACGTCCGCCTGCGTATTTGTTGGGGATAATGGGGTGTCGAATGGTAGCTACGGCTACCTTTATTCGGTCAACTCAGGCAACTCCGGCAAGGTGTGCAGCAGCACGACAGCCTCGATAAACGCTACGTCAGGCCATCTGGCCAGTTATTTTGGCATCAGAGATGCCCCTCTGGTGGACTCCAGCGCCGAAAGTGTCTATGCCTTCGTAGGGCACGATGCCAGCGGCGCCAGCGGGGTCTTTCAACTGCCGGCGAGCTTCGCTACCGGGAGCAGCGGCACTGAAGCCCAGGTGGGAACAGGAGCCACGAGTCACACTGCCTATCAGTTGGCGGGTACTTTTGACAACACGTACTACACGTCGTCGAGCTCGTCCAGTCCAAACGGAAACCTCTATGTCTGTGGACAGACTGCCCTCCCCTCTATCTTGTACCAGATACCTATCGTTGCCAATGTGATGAACACCACCGCCAACACGGGCCCTGCACTCTCTGGCAGCGGCATCGGCTCTGCCGGGCACTGCTCACCGGTCACGGAGTTCGACAACCCGAACGTTGGTGGAACAGTCACCGCAACCGGCAGCGTGACTATGACCACTGTGCCAAGCGGCGGGTTTACGAGCACGACTACCGTTACAGTTGGGAGCATCACCTACACCTTTGTCACTGCCCTTAGTGGTAGTAGTCCTTCGAACCAGGTGCTGTATTATACAGGCTCCGGCAGTTCAACCCGCGCGGACGATGCGGCCGGGAATCTGCGGGCGGCAATTGACAACAGCGCGAGCGAATGTGTTTACACGAGCAGTTCGGCCTGCTTCCGCAACAACGGCTCGAGCGCCAACAGCGCCGTTACCCATCCGGCAAGCATCTCCGGCAACAAGGTTTCCCTTACTGCGGCGAGTTCCGGGTCCGGCGGAGACTTCACTATTTCGACCAATAACCCGACCGATATCACTGTGAGTGGCGGGGAGAACGGCTCGAGCGGCACGGACTACATCTTCCTGAGCGTTTTCTACGGCAGCCCGACAGGCTGTGGTGACTCGACCACTACCGGCTGCTTAATGTCGTTCAATGTCACCACACCCTCTAGTTTCGGCACCGGCATGACCCCTCTGGGCGAGTTCAATATGGTTGCGGCGTCAAATAGCTTCCCTACGGGTGGGATCATTGTCGATAACGCCGCCACAAGCCCCACGGGGGCCTCAGAGATTTACTTCCAAGTGGCAACCACGACCAGCGGAACCAACTGCACGACGGCGGGCAATTGCGCGGTGCAGGCGACGCAAGCGGCTCCATGATGTGCGCCGGGTTCGAGCGGCTTCGGTTGAATTGCCAAGCCAAGTGTGAAGTCTAAAGGAAGAAGCAAGGCAAAGCGGTTTCACGGCAAGACGCAAAGTACGTCAAGCTCGCAGTGCCAGGATATTTCCCTCTCTCTCTCCGGAGCATCCTGGTTTGACACGTAGCGCCGGTCCCGCAGGCACCGGGCCGGCGCTACGCCCAAGTCGAGACGCTGCCCTCCTTCGAGTTCAGTCCCAATCTTGACCCTCCACGCCGGACTTTAACATCTCACCGCGATTGGACCAGACCGGTAGGGCGGGGCTTCAATCTTCTACACTGTCATTTTTCCCGTACCGCGGCTGGCGAGATGGGTGTGCGCCAGCGCCCGAGCAGGAGGGGCGAGGTAATCGATGTGACAATTCACGTCTGGTACCTTCGTAATCTTGCCCTCCGGCGAAGAAAGGCGAAAACTTATCTTCAGCACACAGCTCGGAGTGGTATTTCGGGGAAAGGCACGGTCACTATCCAATGAAACTCTCAGACAAGTCATGCTTCATACCGAAATTGCGTGCAGGTATACGTCGGATGCTGCGAATGTGCAGCGAGGAAGGCGATGCGCTGTTTGAGTTCGCGATGGTCCTTCCGCTGCTGTCGATGCTGCTGGTCGGCATCATTTATGGCGGAATAACGTTCTACGACTACGTGACACTAGCCGATGCGGTGGCGGTGGGGGCGAGGACGATTGCTACCAACCGAGGGGCCGGAGCCGGACCTCCAACTGCCTGCACGCTGGGTGAGACAGCTCTCACGAATGCGGCTACGAACCTTAAGTCAGCGCAAATCACGATCGACTCTGGTGCCGGCACCGAGGGGTTCACGGGGCCCGGCGGCTCGACGTGCGGCGCCCTGGTGGCGGGCGACTACGTAACCATGACGGCTACGTATCCGTGCTCGATGACGATCCCATTCGCCAAGGTCAACCTTTGTCCGGTGCAAAACGCCAACGGCTCTTTCATAAGTTCGACGACATCATTACGAATCGAATGAGGTGGACCATGAAATATCTCTTTCGAAGGCTGTATCACGAGCAGGAAGGGCAAGCCATTTTCCTGGTTGCCAGCCTCTTAGTCTCCCTCTTAGGGATGGCTGCACTGTCAATTGATATCGGTTTCGCGGTGCACGCCCAGCGCGAACTGCAGGCCTCGGCGGATGCGGCAGCGACTGCGGGTGCGCTGGATCTATCCAACAACCTGTCCTCCGCCACGGCCATCAATACCGCATACTGCTTCAGCGGCGTCGGGAGCGGCGGATTCGGCGGTAGCCGCACCTGCCCGCCGAACAGCGCGGTGTTGAGTTCGGGGATTAATGCTTATAACGATCTGGGCGGCGGTGTGACGATGGTCTCGGACTCGACGGCCACCTACCCCACAGCAACGTGCCTGAGTCAACTGACCGCTCTGGGATTAGCGTGCAATAACACGGCGAGCGCAAATGCCATGGCGGTTGAAGAAACCGTGAATGCACCGACATTCTTCGGCAAGCTGTTCGGCATTAACTACATCACGCTCAAGGCGCAGTCTCTCGTGGCCATGAAGGGAGGGACGCCGTCGCCGGCCAACCTCGAGATTATTCTCGACACCACACCGTCGATGCTCCAAACCGATTCAAACTGCACAGTTCCGGGTATCGGCAACCCCACCAAAGAGGATTGCGCCAAGTACGGTGTCCGGACTTTACTGAACGAACTCGCGCCTTGCACCGCAGGGTTGTCTTCCTGTGGTTCGGTCACCAACGGCAACGTCCCGAACGCGGTCGATGAGGTGGCGATATTGACGTTCCCGGGACTCTATAGCAGTTCGGCTGTTCAAAATGACTACTTGAACTGCCAATCCACCAACGTAACCAATCAAATGGCTGCGTACCAACCGGAAAGCACGTCCACTCCTCCCTATATCTCCATTGTTCCACTTTCGAGCGACTACAAGAACTCTGCCTCAGGCAGCTTGAACGGCAGCGCCTCGGACGCGGTCAAGGCGGTCGACTGGGCGGACGGTGCGGGGTGCACGACCAACGCGTACGGCTTGCAGGTTGGGGCAAGTAACAACCCGTACGGCTACAACACGTACTATGCGACGACGATCAATGCGGCCCAGGCCGGTCTCTCCGCGCAAAGCGGCGAACGTGCGAAAATGCAAGGGGCCATCATCCTTCTCAGCGACGGCGACTCGCAGGCGAAATGGAACACCAACGGTCCTCCTGCCCCTTCGGGTAATTGCAATCGATACACTCAAAACTGCAGTGACTTCACGACCTCGACTCCGCAGAGCGATGCACAGTACCAGTGTCACAAAGCCATCACGAACGCCCAGACTGCCGCCAACACCACCAATGCTGCAGGCCTCAAAACCTGGGTGTACGCGATCGCCTATCAGTCCTCCACTTCATCGTCGAGCAGTTGCGCCTACGACCGCAATCCCCCTCCCACTTCAACCGATCCAAATCCCACGTCTGAACCCATCTCCGGGTGTACCACGATGGAGGATATCGCGTCCGACCCGAATAAATTCTACTCCGACGATTCTGCTGGCTGCCAATCCGCAGCTCACCCCTCGATCACCAGCTTGAGCTAGATTTTTAAAAATATCAGCTATGATTTCCTGACGACGCGGTTGCTCCCGGTTTCGTGGTACAACGGCGGTATCTGGTAGCGCCAAACAACGTAGTTGCGGCGGTCTCTGACCGCCGCAACTCTCTTCCAATTAGCCATCCATCCCTGTCATTCCCGCGTAAGCTCGAATCCATTGCGTTCCGGACCGCAAATGGGCCCCCGCTTTCGCGGGGGTGACGACGAGGTGATTTTCAGTCGCTCGGGTGGCCTGCAAGCGCATGGGTACTCCTTAGGATGACTGTCAAACGGGTTATTCCGCGGCCTATTTCGGCTGACACCTGCCGACCCTTCGCTCCGCTCAGGGCAGGCTCTAACGACCGGAGCCACTTCCGCACACCGACTATTCTCTCTTCTCGAATTCTCGATACAGCCCACTGATCTTTCCGCTCAAAATGCCGAAGTGAAGGTTTGATGGGAGTAGCTTCTGCCGCAACGGGCTTGGCAGGTGGGGAGAATACTTGCCGGGCCTGCTTTTGTAGGAGATCACCTTCTCCCGTTCGAAGACTGCTGCCATACCGGCTGGTACGAGCAAGCCAGTACTTCAAGCCTAGTACAGCGGTAACCTTGCCGTCCGTAGCCGAACAGATTTAACTTATCGACTGGCACATTGCTAGGAATGATATTTTGATGAAAGGTACGGTTACACTCCAATGAAGCCACCTGAAGTGCCTGAAATCAAGTCGAAAATGCGCGTGGGACCACGCTGGTTAGCCCGCGCACGAGTCGAGGAAGGCTCGACGGTGTTGGAGTTTGGATTGGGGGCGATCGTACTCTCGACATTTTTCGTTGGCATCCTCTACGGCGGGATTATGGCTTACGACCGGGCGGTGCTGGCCAATGCGGTTGCCATCGGCGCCAGGGCCGTAGCCGGAGGACGAGGCGACCCGACCGTCTCCGCAGACTTCCAGACTGCCCTCACCTCCGCCGCCTACGGGCTGAAGACATCGCAGATTACGATCGTGACTCCCCCGGAGTTCACTGCCGCCAGCGGCTCCGGGGCCGGAACCTCTTCATTGGACGTGACCACCGGAACCAATCCGTACACCGGCGCCACTTGCTCGGTCGCTTCGCCTTGCCAGATTCTAGCGATGGGGGAGTTGGCAACCGTTGCCGCCAGCTACCCGTGCAGCATGTATTTTCCAAGCCTGGGGATCAACCTTTGTTCCATAGCCCAGGGCAATACTGTAGTCACGAACTCGGGCGGCACGATCACGGTGAATTGTCCATACACCTATTGCGTTTATTCAATTGCAACGGCGCGAATCGATTGAGGCGGCGGGTTTAAACGAGATTTCCGAGACCTTCGACGAGTTATCCGGAATTGCAGGCCGCCATCGAAAATTCAACGTCGAGGCGGCTCTGAATGTCAGAAAGGCACGGTTACAGTTCCATGCAACGTTCTACGATATGGGATTCCCGACAGTCATGGCGCAGAGTTCTGCGCTCAAGCATACATCCCGGACGAGAAGATGGCGGGGCGTTGTATGAGTTCGCGATGGCGCTGCCGTTTCTATCGATGATGCTGGTGTCGATCATCTTTGGAGGGATCACCTTCTTCAACCACATCGAGTTGGCCAATGCGGTGGCGGTCGGCGCAAGGGTGTTAGGAACCGGCAGGCAGCAGGGGACGATCGCTTGCACGCAGGCGAACACGGCGCTCACCAACGCCGCGGGGAACCTCAATACCTCTCAGATCACGATCGCGCCGCAGACTTTCGTGAACGGCTCGACCTGTACCGCAACATTACTGCCGGGCGATGCAGGGACGGTAACGGCCACCTATCCGTGTAACCTGCCGATCCCATTCACTAGTATCAATCTTTGTCCGATGCCGGGTGGCTCCAAAAGTCCCGTGCAGGGCGGGGTAAAGCTGTGCCCGTCCTCCACTTACTGTATCAGCGCGACAACGACGGTATATATCGAATGAGGTGGAACATGAAATCTCTCTTTAGCAGGCTCTATCGCGAGCAAACCGGGCAGGCCCTCTATCTGGTAGCGGCCTCACTGGTCGCCATTCTAGGCATGGCGGCGTTATCGATCGATATCGGTTTCGCCCTGCACGCCCAGCGCGAGCTGCAGGCCAACACCGATGCGGCGGCGAGCGCGGGAGGGGCTGCCATGCCCAGTGCCACCACCACATCGGTCTACAGTGTAGTGACTGAATACAGCGGCAGCACGAAGTACAGCGCTCTGTACAACGTGCATCACGACCTCAACATCACGAACGTGAATGTCAGCTTTTCGTGCCTCTCGGCCACCACGTACCCCGGCTATAACCTTCCCCCCTGCGCTGCTGCCACCAGCTATCCCTCCTGCGGAGTCACAGGCTCTAATCCGGCCGGAGGCTGCAACGCCATCAAAGTGGTGGAGACAGCGACGGAGCCCACGTTTTTCGCCAAGATATTCGGCATCCAAACGCTCACCCTGACGGCAACCTCGATCGCCAGCGCCAGCGGCGGAGGAGCGATTCCGTACCACGTCATGGTGATCCTGGACACCACTGAGTCCATGGGTTCGGGTACGGACACGGGGTGCGTGACCGGTTCGGGGAACTCCTACTCACCTGAGCAGTGTGCCCAGTTTGGCGTTCAGACCCTCCTCTCCGAACTCGCCCCCTGCGCTGTGGGGGTGTCAAGCTGCGGCAGCGCCGCGGCGGTCGACGAGGTCGGCGTCATGTCGTTTCCGGGCATCTGCAGCGACTCCAATTCAGGAGTTACGACCGCAAACTGCCCCACTCTTTCTTCTTCCGCGACGTTAACCAACACGACGGCTAACCCTACTTATGCACCGAATGATTACGCGTGCCCCGCGGCGGACCCACCCATCGCCGAGTATAACAACGACCCGGAATACCTGGTCGTCGGGTTCGGGAACGATTATCGGCTTTCTGACAATTCCGCGTTAAATTGGAACTCCGACGTCGTTAAAACCGATGGGGCGGGAACGAGCAACTGTGGGATGCCCACTCCGGGCGGCGAGGGAACATTCTATGCGGGCGCCATCGTAGCGGCACAAACCTATCTCACCAACAACCACGCTTCGCATGTCCAGGACATCATGATTCTCCTCAGCGATGGCAACGCGAGCGCCAGCTCCACGCAAATGGGTGGGAACGTGAAGCAGACCGTGAGCGGCAGTCAAATCACCGGAATGAACGGGAACCTTTTCTCAGCCACGGCGGAGTGCACACAGGCCGTCAACGCGGCGGTTTGGGCCCGGGGCGTCAAGCAATCCGATGGCACCTCCACTCAGATCTACTCCATCTCCTACGGCTCGGAGACTTCGGGGTGCACCTCTGGGGAATCCGTACCCGCCATA
>Ga0187854_10004253_pt1 | contig 10869 bp, 14 predicted proteins | sample June2016WEW_6_15_FD_132445 | JGI IMG/M metagenome (GOLD analysis project Ga0187854, IMG submission 132445) | Peatland microbial communities from SPRUCE experiment site at the Marcell Experimental Forest, Minnesota, USA - June2016WEW_6_150 | ecosystem: Environmental > Terrestrial > Soil >...
AAGCGCCATACGGGACCCTGACCCGGTTGTTTTCTATGAGCCAAAAGCAGTCTATCGGGCCTTCAGGGAAGAGGTGCCCGAAGAAGAGGAAACTTTCCCTATCGGCAAGTCCCGGATAGCTTTGGAGGGCGGGGACATAACCCTGATAACTTACGGGGCAAGCCTTATGCCGACGCTCGATGCGGCATCGGAACTAAAAGAGAAGGATGGGATAAAGTGCGAAGTTGTCGATCTGCTGTCAATATCGCCTCTTGACGACCAGATCTTCATTGAATCCGTAAAAAAGACCGGGCGAGCCGTAGTAGTGCACGAGGCACACCGCACCTATGGAGCAGGCGCCGAAGTGGTTGCCAGAATAGTGGAAAAGGCCCTGCTCTACCTGGAAGCTCCCATCCGAAGAGCGACTGGTTTTGATATTGTAATACCGTACTACCAGCGCGAGCAGGATTATTTGCCCGGCGTGCTCAGGATCATGAACGCCGTTCGCGAAACCTTGGCATTCTAGCTGTGGAGGGTCGCATGCCCGTCGAGTTCAAACTTCCCGACCTTGGAGAGGGAATTCACGAGGGTGAGATAATCGAAGTTCTCGTTCGAGCCGGGGACAGAGTCGAAGACGGGCAAACAGTGCTGATCGTCGAAACCGACAAAGCGACGGCAGAGGTCCCCTCGCCGGTCACCGGAACCGTCAAGGAAGTAAGGGTAAAATCAGGGCAGACCGTCCGCGTAGGGGAAGTGCTCATTGTTTTTCTGAAGGAGGGCGAGTCCACTGAGCAGACTCAGGCGGCGGCGCCGAAAACGCCCGAAGAAAAGCGCGAAACGCGGCTGCCTGAGGGTCCGGTTGCCGCCGCCCCTTCCACCCGCCGCCTGGCGCGAGAGCTCGGTATAGATATTAACCAGGTGAAGCCAAGCGGCCCAGGTGGGCGAGTTACCCCAGACGACGTGCGCGCGTTCGCCGAAGGCGATCGAGGGCCCGAAGCCGAAAAGGCGCCCATCGAGGCTAAAATCCCCGCCGGCCCCCCTTTGGGAAAGGGGAAGGAGAAAAAGCCTCCCGAACCCCCCGAGGCCCCTGCTCTCCCCCAATTCGACTGGGCCGGGCCGGTCGAGCGAATCCCGCTTCGCTCCGTGCGCCGAAGCACTGCGAAACACGTTGCCGTTGCGTGGTCCCAAATTCCCCATGTTACGCACATGGACGTCGCGGACCTTACCGAACTCGAAGCGTTCCGGCACAAACACAAACAGCAGGTCGAGGCGCAGGGCGGAGCTTTGAGCCTGACGGTTTTCGCAATAAAAGCCGCTGCGGCGGCACTGAAAAAATTCCCCCGATTCAATTCGAGCATCGATATGGAATCTGAAGAGATCATCATTAAACATTACCATAACATCGGGTTCGCGGTTGACACCGAGCGCGGCCTGCTGGTTCCAGTGATCCGGAACGTTGACTGCAAGAGTATTTTCGATCTGGCGGTTGAACTCAAAGACCTTGCGGAAAAGACCCGCCAGGGCCAGGCTACCAAGGATGACATGTCCGGCGGGACTTTCACAATAACCAACGTGGGTCCGATAGGCGGTACGGCACTTTGTCCTATCATCAATTACCCTGAAGTCGCCATCCTTGGAATGGCTCAGGCAAGATTGCAGCCGATGGTAGTCGGAGATGAAAAAAATTATGAAATCATCCCGCGCCTGATGCTGCCGCTCAACATCACTTTCGATCATCGCGTCCTTGACGGCGCTGAAGCGGCCAGGTTTCTGAATGCGATCATAGAGAGCCTGGAAAACCCCGAAGACCTTCTTATGATGAGCTAGTAGCTATATAGGAGCTTTCATCGAATGGTAATGGGCGAGTTTACCCAGGAAACAGATCTGCTGGTGATCGGCGGAGGTCCGGGAGGCTATGCGGCAGCTTTTCGGGCGGCTGATCTGGGTATGGACGTAACGATGGTCGAAGCCGACCCCAGACCGGGAGGAGTGTGCCTGTTCAGAGGCTGTATACCGTCAAAGACCCTGCTCTACGTTACTGAACTCATGCACGATGCCCGGCGCGCCGGTGATATGGGCGTCACCTTTGCGGAGCCGAAATTAGACCTGGGCCGACTGCGCGAATGGAAGGACAAGGTCATCGACAGGCTGGCGAAGGGTCTGGTCGAGCTTACGAAAAGGCGCGGCATTCTTTATATGCAGGGACAGGCCGCACTGGAGGATTCAAGCCATGCGCGAGTCCAGAATACGGGGTCCAGCCATATCAGGTTCAAACACGCGATCATCGCCACAGGCTCCTCTACCCGAACCCTGGCAGGAGCGGAGTTCAAACCGGGCGGGCGAGTCATGGATTCAACAGGCGCCCTTGAGCTGGCGGATATCCCCAAACGGCTGCTCGTTGTCGGAGGCGGCTTTGTCGGGCTTGAAATCGGCTCTGTTTACGCATCGCTGGGGAGCAAAGTGGTCCTTGTCGAAAATGACGGACAGCTCATGCGCGGTATCGATCCCGACCTGTCGAAACCTCTTGTTGCCCAGCTCGAAGCACTCTTTGAATCCATTCGCTGCAACACCAACGTCACCTCGATCGAGGAAGATGAGAGCGGCGTAAATGTTACTTTCAGCGGGACAATCGAGGAAAAGAACCAGCGATTCGACCGAGTGCTCGCGGCCGTCGGCAGGACCCCGAATTCGCAGGGAATTGGCTTAGAGAATACAAAAGTCACGGTGAACGAGCACGGATTCATAAAAGTTGACCAGCAGAGGCGCACAACGGATGAAAGAATTTTTGCGGCCGGTGACGTAACAGGCGGGGCTATGCTGGCTCACAAGGCCATGCATGAAGGCAAAGTCGCTGCCGAAGTGATCTCCGGAATGCCCTCGGCATTCGATTTTCAGGCCGTTCCTGCAGTCCTTTACACCGATCCGCAGATTGCGGTTTGCGGACTAAGCGAAGAGGCGGCAAAAAGGCAAGGCCGAAAAGTCAAGGTCACCCGTTTCCCATGGTCCGCATCCGGTCGCGCTGTATCCACGGGCGTCGCCCAGGGGATGACCAAGATGATAATCGACCCCGGTTCGCAACGGGTGCTGGGACTCGGTATTGTCGGGCGTGAAGCCGGTGAAATGATATCCGAGGGTGTTCTTGCAATCGAGATGGGCGCTCTTGCAGAGGACATAGGCATGTCGATTCACCCTCATCCAACTCTTTCAGAATCCGAAGAAGAAGCGGCCGAAGCCTTCCTCGGCAGCTCAACGCACATTCTTCCGCAGAAAAAGTAAACATTCACCTCAGAGCTTCCGGCTAAAGCCGGTAATAGATAATAACTTTAACTTAAGGAGAATGAAATGAAGGGCAACGAAAAAGTCATTGCAAAGCTGAACGACCTCCTTTCAGACGAACTGACCGCCATCAACCAGTACATGGTTCACTCGGAGATGTGCGACAATTGGGGTTACGAAAAGCTTCACAAGCAGATCGAGAAACGGGCGATCGACGAGATGAAACACGCCGAGAAACTGATCGCACGCATACTTTTCCTGGAAGGCCGGCCAATCGTAAGTAATCTGAATAAGATAAACATCGGCGCGGAAGTCCCGAAGCAGCATAAAAATGACTGGGACGCCGAAGACGGCGCCATCAAGAGCTACAACGATGGAATCCGGCTCGCAATGGAACTCGGCGACAACGGCTCACGGGAACTCATGGATTCCATTCTGAAGGACGAGGAAAATCATATCGACTGGATCGAAGCTCAACTCGACGAGATCAAGCAGATGGGCGTCCAGAATTACCTGGTGGAGCAGATCGATTAATACCAGTTTGCGTTCAAGATTGAATTAATCGAAAAGAGCGGGGAAGTGACTGCGTCCTCACAAAAAGATCGGACGCCGAACTATAAGCGTCGAACACCGGTTTGTATGTTAAACGCGAACCCGATCGTAGTGAGGGTTCCCCGCACCCCGCAAGATTTGGCCGCGCGCGCAGACGCGCGCGGCCAAGCGCTCGGTGCCGGCGGCGGCTGCTCAGCACTTGCTGGGCGGGCGCCGCAGCGCCATTCTTAAATAGCAGCGAAGCTGCGAGGGGGTGCGCCCTCTCAAAAGATCGGGCGCGAACTGGGCGCTCACAAAAGATCGCACCCGGACTTGCAGCATTTAACCACGTTAGGCATGTAAGCCCGGACCTGAGCGAAGTGAGGGTGCGCCCTCATAAAGAATCGGGCGCGAACTCTAAGCGTTTAACATTGGCCGCGAGTGTCAGCGCAAACCCGAACCAGGTGAGGGTTCAGCGTCGAGCATCGGTCCAATGTGTAAGCGCGAACCCGAACGAAGTGAGGGTTCGGGGGCAAAGTTCCCCGAGCTTTTCAGCTTCTTTTGTTACACACTTGAACGCAACTTGGTATAAGGCGGTGGGACCGCCCCCGCCTCGCGGAGCGTCGAGATTTCGGCGGCAGGGGTAGTATCTCGACAGCCCGCCTGCCCACGAGGCGGGCCGCTCGATAACCCATTTCCACGCTCCACGAGGCTTGCGATTCGGAAGTGTTTGCGAAAACGAAAATAGGCGCCCGCTCCGGCCGGAGCGGGCGCCACCGCCCCGCGCATATTCTGCCCTGACGTTCAAAAAACCCAAGCAACAACTCTTGTAAAACGTAAAATTACTCTTTACAATATGGACGATGAAAAAAACCTTTCGGCACAAAGGACTGCGGCAGTTCTTCGAGGATGACGACGGCACCAAATTGCCGCCGGACATGCTGGAGCCGATAAGGCTCATTCTCTCGACTCTGCACGCCGCGCAAGAGATTGAGGTGGATTTTATCGATTACCATTGAAGGAGTCAAAAACAATGGAGATGAAAGACCCTGTACACCCTGGCGAGCTTGTTAAGGCGTGCCTTGACGATCTTGGCTTAAGTGTCGCGGAAGCTGCTAAGGGGCTCGGCATAACGCGCCAGCAGCTTCACAACGTTATTGCCGGACGCAGCAGCGTCACGCCGGAAATGGCGATCCGCTTTGAAAAGGCATTTGGCAGCACGGCGGATACGTGGCTTCGGATGCAGATGAATTATGACCTTGCGCAGATGCGCAAGCGGGCTTCCCGCATTACTGTTGAGCGCCTGACGCCCAAGGTTGCTTAAACGAGCTATTAACGACCGAAAACATATCACCGTGCGCGAGGTTGAAAAGCTCATGGCCGCCACCAAGGGCGGGCGGTATGAGGCCCGCGACCGTTATTTCTTGCTGATGATGTTCCGGCACGGCTTGCGCGTGTCGGAGGCTTGCGCCTTGCAGCTTGAGCAGGTGGAAATTGAAAGTCACGTGGTGCACCTTGCGCGGCTTAAAAAGGGCCTTTCCACCACGCACCCGCTACGCGCCGACGGGGGTGTGGAGCGGCTTTGGTTGCGCAATGCAAGGGCGCAACCGCAACCGCCCTCTGGGTCTCGTGCCGCTATCGCGGCACAATTGCCCGCGAACAAAAAAGCGAGTAAAAACAACGGGCAAAACTGGACAGTTTGTTGTAAAATGTCCTGTTAATTAGAGCCACCCGACATTCCCCCATCGAAGAGTTATAGATTTAGGAAGACGGTGAATTGATTATGAAGACCTGCCCGCTATGTTCATGCGATTCAGAAGCAGTTGAAATATGCGATAGTTGTGGATTCAGTTTTGATGAAGAACAAATCCGCGACCGCGACAAAGATAGGATACGCGCCCTCTTTGCTAAAATTGTTAAATCTGGGAAATGGATCGAAGCAGTGAGATTGAAAAAACGTATCAATGAAATCCAGACCGAGAAACACGGCCCTTCTTCAACCAATTCAGATCGAGGAGGATGGTCAGAAAGAAAAACGGCAGACTTGTTAGACGAAAGCAATAGCGTTACTTCACCCGACATTCGACTGGCAGAAGCTTTAGAAATATATCCTGAACTGTTGCATTACAGCGCAAAGGGTAAGGCCAGAAACCGATTGGAAGAAATCAAGAATGGACATATGTCGCCGAGCTCTCATTTTCGATCTGAAAAAGAGCTGCAAATATTTTTGAATAACAATTGGGACAAGACTCCATTCAATGAAGAATGGGAGTTGCAAAAGACGTGGATGTTAGATGGCAGATATAAAACAAGAGACATTGGAGAGATAGACTTACTTGCTAGGCATCGCAAAGAACGTAGATGGCTAGTTATTGAACTTAAACTAGATCAGAATAGCGATGAAACTATAGGTCAAATACTTCGTTATATGGGTTGGGTAAAGGTAAATCTCGCAGCGGTGGACAATTCTAAAGTTGAGGGTGTCATAATATCTAGAACAGTGGATGACCGTATCAAATATGCCATGAAATGTACGCAAGATATTACGTTGAAGCTATATCAATACCTAAATGATAAACTCGTTTTCAAGAATCTAAGTGGTCTTGAATTGGATTTGGATACACTCTCAACAGAACAGTTGGAACAACTATTAGAAAAGCTAAAGAATAGGGTACAAACTGTGGCATCATAATTGTCCTCGGCATTCAGCTTGAGGAGACAAAAGATGTATCAGAGATTAGGTTTTTTTGTAATCCTTGTTTTTATGTCAGTCCTTTCCTTCGCATATGCTGATTTTGATGACGCTAAAGCGGCTTATGAAAGAGGCGATTACGCCAAGGCTTATAAAGAGTTCAAGAAGTTGGCGGAACAGGGACACGTTAAGGCACAAGGTGTGCTGGGAATGATGTACCACGAGGGCAAAGGCGTGCCGCAGGACTTTACCGAAGCGGCGATATGGTCCCGAAAGGCGGCGGATCAGGGACATACTGGCGCCCAATACGGTTTGGGATATATGTACGAGCACGGCGAAGGCGTGCCGCAGGACTATGCCGAAGCATTGCAATGGTATCGCAAGGCAGCAGGCCAAGGATATGCTGCCGCCCAATACGGTTTGGGATATATGTACGAGCACGGCGAAGGCGTGCCGCAGGACTATGCCGAAGCATTGCAATGGTATCGCAAGGCAGCAGACCAAGGATATGCTCGCGCTCAAAGTGCCATCGGTGTTATCTCTCGTGGAGGGGGGGGCGTGCAGAAAATAGAGATTCCTCTAGAAAAACTAGGCGGTGTTTACGAATTACCTGTAAGGATCAACGGAGTCCTTACTCTGAGATTCATTTTGGATACAGGTGCATCCGAAGTTAACATCCCTGCCGATGTAGCTCTAACACTCTTGCGAACAGGGACAATAACTCAAAGTGACTTTCTCCCCGGCAAATTTTATGAATTAGCTGATGGCTCAATATTAAAGAGTTCAAGGTTTACTATCCGTGAACTGGACATAGGTGGCATCAAAATCAGCCATGTCCCAGCCAGCGTCGGGCGTGCAAACGGGTCTCTATTACTTGGCCAGAGTTTTCTCGGACGGCTCGAATCATGGTCGTTAGATAATAAAAGACATGTACTCATCATAGGAGGCGGTACCGTTCAACCTAGATAAGCTTAAGTGCCTTTGTTAATAACTGGACAATAGAGCGTAAATTGTCCCGTGTGCGCGCGGAAGCGGCCCGCGAAGCCGCAATTTTTCTAGCGTGGCAAAGTGGCAATACTGGACAAAAAGCCTTTTTGTCCAGTTACCAGCGATAGGTCGGCCCGCTCTGTAAGGCGTGGGGCGGGGCGGTTTTCAGAATATGGACAATTTACGCTCAATTGTCCAGTTGTGGATCGGCTCACCCTAATTCAAAAAGCACCGATATTCTCCATTCTCTCAGTCTACCGTTTTTCAATCTCCGACACAGTAGCCTTCGTTTTTTCTGGATTGGGGTCTTTTGTACATTTTTCTAGTATTGCTTCCATTAGATCGTGCACTCTTGCATCAGTTTCCATTTTTACCTTGCGAATCTCGTTGATAATCCATGTCAATATAAGAACAGCAAACACAGTAATAGGTATTATTTTGAGCCAAGATTTTTCTAGCCAAGCGGATAGAATTATACATGATATTTGAGTTATATAGAAAGCGTAAGTTCTTACTACTCCTTCTGAATGGATGTGTTCTAGTGTTTGTACTACTATGTAATTAGTAGTACTTGAAAACATCGGGAAAAACGATATGGATAATTTGGTATCAATGCACCTAACCCTGTATGATTCTAACGGGATTATTGGGAGAAATAACACAAGCCATTTAGTAGTGATATATGATCCATCTGGGAGTGGATCGTACCAGCCAATATATCGAGTACCGATGCCATTGAAAGTGGAAGGCATAAGATATTATCTCCACTGTTGTTCTAGATTGGACAAGGCTTCGGGCGATGAAAATCGTGTGAGAGGAAATGATATCGTATTTCCACCAACCCACACAAAGCTATCATCTTTTTGGTTTACTTTTAAGCCCCACCAAGGTTCCTTAAACCATCTGGTTTTTTCAAGTTCCAGCCTAAGCGAGTAATCACGTAACTGGATATAATGAATGGCATAGAGAATCTCGGTAGTCGGAATAAGTTCGAAATCGAATCCATCTATATGATGGATACCTCTAATTGTAGGCTTTGATTTATCTAAAGGATTACGGAACCAATCTATATTAACACGAACGCGGGAAGTACCGCTCTTTATACTTCTTACATTTGCGATCATACAATTATAGCCGAATAATTTAGCGTATCGCTCGTGCCTAGATTGTATATCAACTTGCATCCCATGATATTTAAGTAGCCGTATAACATGATCCCATGCATTGGAAAGCGAAAGTGTCATTTGACCCTCCGTCATTTTAGGTATTTATTTGGATGATTTTCAAAATATGGACAGAATACAACAAAGTGTCCAGTTTTGCCCGTTGTTTTTACTGGCTTTTTTGCTCGCTGGCATTTGTGCCGCTTAAAGCCCTGTAGAGCGTCCGGCGCGAGACGTTGAGCGATTGAGCCACATTGTCGGGGCCTTCCCCCTGCCCTATCAGTTTGCGGGCATGGATGACCTGTTGCGCGGACAGCAGCCGCTTGCGGCCCATCCGCACCCCACGAGCCACAGCCGCCGCGCGGCCCGCCTTTGTCCGCTCCTTAATCAACGACCGTTCAAGCTCCGCGAGAATGCCGACCATTTGCCACATAGCGCGGCCCGTGGGCGTTTCCGTGTCGATAGCTTCCGTCAGCGACCGGAAGGCCACGCCCTGCGCTTTCAGATCATCCAGCAGGGCGATGAGGTCACGCAACGACCGGCCCAGCCGGTCAAGCTTCCAGACCGTCAGCACGTCACCAGCCTTGAGAGCCTTAAGGCATTTTTCCAGCGCTGGCCGCTTGGTGTTCGTACCCGTGGCCTTGTCGGTAAATATCTTACCGCACCCTGCCCCCTTCAAAGCCGTCAATTGCAGGGCGGGGTTTTGGTCTTCTGTGGAGACCCGCGCATACCCTATTTTCATAACCTATTTTGTCCTTGGTTTATGACACCGCCAAGCCCTTGTTATCACAGGCGCGGGATTCTTCTGTCAAAAAGTTTGATTTATTGCACGGCGAGCAATGCGGCAGGGGTCTGTGAAAGGCTTTGGCGATAGGGGAAAAATAAGGCCCTGGAAGCAATTAGATCACGGGTGGCAATCGGGAGCGGAGTCGAGCGCCCGCGTCGCAAGCGCAACGACGCGCGGGATTGGCTTCGTGCCCTGTTCGTAATAGGCCACCATACGGCGGCTTAATCCAAGCGCGCGCGCTGCCGTGTCAAGCGTATAGGCTTTGCTTTCGCGCCAATGTTTAAAAGCGGCCGGCGACATAGTAATGCCTGCCTGTTCTTGCGCAAGCCGCCAAAGGGTGTCGGCGGCCATGTCTATTTCATCAGACCAAACAATGTCCGTGCCATGCTCGCCAACTTGTACACGCCCGAACAATTCCGGTGAATGGCGCAACGGCTTATACACACGGAACGTCTCTACCAAGCCGGAAACATCCACACAGCTTTCCTCGCCATTGATCCAACGAATACGCAAGGTCAAAGGCTTCCTGTCTGTTGTCACGGCGAGGATACGCGGTAAAGTTTTCTTCGGCATGATCAGCCCCTTTCGTTGAGTTCGGCCCATTTAAAAGCCAACGCCTTTTGATGGGCTTTTGCCCAGGCCAGAGCCTCAGCAATCTGACTCTCGCGGGCTTCTCCAGCAATCACCGCAAAATCCGAAATCCGCACCAGCGCTTGGAAGTCCGGCCCGACAATATGGAAATGCGGCGGGCGGTGATCGTCTGCGTACATCCGAACGCTAACGGAACCAAAGCGTTGTAATATCGGCATAGGAACCCGCCAAACGTGATGGTGCAACTATTGCACTATTGTGGGGAAAAGTCAAGCTTTTAAGGGACTAGCCTTAAAGGGACTATCTTGATATCACAACATCGCGGCTTTGCACTAAAAATCTTAATTTATGACACAGCCGCCGCGCTCCACATTTAATTTTTTGCAGGGAGCACGCGTGACCAGTAGCGGCCGTTTTCGGCCCCGGCTTCGATCCGGATGCCAAAAGCCTGACTCAGCAGTTCTCGCTTCAGTATTTGGTCTTTTTTGCCTCTTGCCGCGCAACACCCCGACTTTAGCAAAAAGACGTGACTGAAGACCGGCATGATCTCCTCAAGATAATGGGTGACCAGGATCATGGCAGGGCCGTCGGACATCCGGCCCAGGCTTTCAAGGGTCGACAGGAGTTGCTCTCGGGAAACGAGGTCCAACCCCCCGCAGGGTTCATCGAGAATCAGAAGACGAGGCTTGTGAATGAGCGCCCTGGCGATCAGGAGGCGCTGCTTTTCTCCATGGGAGAGCACTGCGTAGGGAAGATCAAGTATCTTGCCGCACCCGAGCCTTGCGAAGGAAAATCGGCTGGGTCGGATCTTTTCTCCAGGCCCAGGTGCCGCCTTCACAGAGCCCCCTCGAGTTCATTGTGAG
>Ga0187854_10004269_pt1 | contig 10854 bp, 14 predicted proteins | sample June2016WEW_6_15_FD_132445 | JGI IMG/M metagenome (GOLD analysis project Ga0187854, IMG submission 132445) | Peatland microbial communities from SPRUCE experiment site at the Marcell Experimental Forest, Minnesota, USA - June2016WEW_6_150 | ecosystem: Environmental > Terrestrial > Soil >...
CCCATGGGCTGTGGAGAAATCCAAAAGAATCCTGGAGACGCATGTTCAATCTTTTCAACTAGCCCATCGTTGCGGCGTAAAAATGGCGGCCGGCACTGATTTCAGCGGGGCTCCGATGGTCCCCTTCGGAAAGAACGCCATTGAGTTGGAATTAATGGTGAAGGCGGGCTACTCTCCCATGGAAGCGATTATTGCAGCTACGCATATCGGCAGTCAGGTGCTAGGGATCGATTTCGAGGTAGGGACCATTGAACCCGGAAAACTAGCGGATCTGGTCATTGTCGATGGCAATCCGCTGGAAGACATTCGGCTCCTTCAGGATGAAACGAGAATAAGAATGGTTATAAAGGGAGGAGAAGTCTCGAAATCCATTCTGTCCGCACCGGATTTTGCCAGCAGAGCGGAAAATGACCCGGTTGGCTCACATGGGCGACCGGAGAACCGTTGAAACAACAGAGTAAACAGAAAAATCAGAAATCCTCGACTTTCGCCGTAAGAATTTCCTTTCAGAGAATAACCGAAAGAATCATATCCACGTTTGGGGCTGGCTGGCTTCTAAGAAAGTTTCTATTAGAAGGTACTGCCTCAAGAATTTGCACAGAGAGAAGTGGGATAGGGTGACAAAGGAAATAATTTCCAAATATAAAGGAAAAGATGCAGGCAAGCATATAATAAAAGGTTAACTGAGTGGAGTAGAATGCTGTTCTGGGATGGAAGCGTTTAAACCTAAGGAACAGAAGGGAGCGAATGAACTTTTTTATCGGGCTGAGAATTTACCAATTCTCTGTGACCTTTATAATTAGATCTTGGTAAAACGTGTTCTGCCAAAAGGAGGACTCCATGAAATCTAAAACGATATGGATCGTTTTCATTCTGACAGGCTTTCTTTCAATCTTTGGTCTAAGTGTCTCTTTGGCCAAAGAATGGCCCAGTGAACAGATAACGATGTATGTGGGTTGGAGTGCGGGCGGTGCTTCAGATTTAGTTTCGAGGATGCTCGCTGAGGCTGTGAGTAAGAGCCTGGGGGTTCCGGTCATCGTCGAGAATAAGCCCGGAGCTGCTGGCCTTCTGGCCCTGAGCTTGGTCTCTAAAGCGAAGCCGGACGGATATACCCTGGGCTTCATGTCCTGCACGGCCATTACGGAGAAACCCTTTTTAAGGAGCGATATCCCCTTTGATCCGATTAAGGGTTTCACCTACATCAGCCAGGTGTTCAATTATATCTACGGATTTACGGTGCGGACTGACTCCCCATGGAAGACTTTTCCTGATTTTGTGGAGGCAGCCAAGAAGCAACCCGGAAAGATGACCTACAGCACTTCCGGCCTGGGTAGTACCATGCATGTCTCTATGGTGAGACTGGAGCAGAAAATTCCCGGGCTCAAGCTAACCGTGGTTCCATACAAGGGAGGTGCTCAGGCAGTCACCGCTCTCCTGGGTGGACATGTGGATTCCTGCTTTCAGACCCCGGACTGGAAGCCCTACGTGGATTCCGGGCAGCTGCGCCTTCTGGCTGTCCCCCAAAAAGAGCGGCTGAAAGAATACCCGAACGTACCGACTTGGCTGGATTTGGGTTATGGGGTTTACGCCCAGTCTCAGGGCGCATATGTTGCCCCCCCGAATCTTCCAGAAAAGATCCAAAAAAGACTAGAGATGGAATTTAAAAAAGCCATGGATTCTCCCGGCTTAAAATCCATGCTAAAGCAGTATGGGTTGTCCGAAAGCTATAAATCCGGCAAAGAGCTTTACGAAGAATTGATGAAGATGTATAACGAAAACAAAGCAATCCTCCCCCAAATGGGGATTGTGGAAAAGTAACGGTCTCGACATGCGCACGTTAGGAACTTTTGGGAAGGTATATGATTCCTGAAGCCGAAGGCACATTATCACGAACCGAGTCAGGAAAGGGTCATCCCCCCAAAATTTATTAAAACCGAGTCTCTTCCCTTTCGGCGACAGCGGATAGATGAATCTCCTGTTTCGAGGGACTCCGCAGACAGGGGAGTTTAGAAAGGATTGAGTCTGCGCACACCGTGTGCATTGCGGAGAATGCCATCCAACCTAAATGGGAGTTTCCATGAATCGTGAACTATTCAGTAGTGTATTCTGGCTGGCCGTAGGGGCTCTATTTTTCTTCGGATCTTTCAGGTATAGTATTTTCCGTTCAGGTATTCCGGGAGCCGGCTTTTTCCCTTTCATGGGCGGTATTCTTTTGATCGTCTTATCCTTGGTCGTGCTAATCTCTGCCCTGGCCCCCAGCAAAAAGCAGCTAACAGCTGAAGAAAGCAAAGAGAAATTTTTCTCCCAGAAGGACAGTTATAAAAGAATCTTGCTGGCTCTCTTGGCCTTATTTGTCTACTGGTTGGCCCTTGGGTATTTGGGATTTCTATTGACCACATTTTTATTCATGCTTTTTTTATTACGATTCATAGATCCCCAAAGGTGGATCACTACCTTGACCGTATCTTTTCTAACCACCATCTCTGCCTATATGCTTTTTAATCTCTGGCTTAAGGTTAGACTCCCCCCGGGCATTTGGAAAATATGATGAGGAAACGATGGATGCGATAAGCCATCTTTATTTAGCCCTGCGCATTTCTCTGGATCCCTTTAACCTCCTCGCCTGTTTTCTAGGGGTCTTATTCGGAACGCTGGTAGGAGTTCTCCCTGGACTGGGCCCTACGGCCGCGATCTCTCTTCTCTTGCCGATTACCTTTACCCTGACCCCCGTTCAGTCAATCATCATGCTCGCGGGTATTTATTACGGCGCACAATACGGAGGCTCTACCACTTCTATCCTGGTAAATATTCCCGGCGAAGCCTCGTCGGTTGTAACCTGCCTGGATGGATACCAGATGGCCCGGAAAGGTCGGGCAGGTCCCGCCTTGGGGATTTCTGCCTTTGGTTCTTTCATTGGGGGAACTTTTACAATCGTTATGTTGATGCTTTTAGCTCCGCCTCTTGCGGGAATCGCATTGAAGTTTGGCCCTCCGGAGAGCGCCTCCATCATGTTCTTCGGCCTGACCATGGTTACATATCTGTCCAGTGGTTCGATGGTCAAGGCCCTGATGATGGCCATTTTCGGTCTTCTTCTGGGGTGCATTGGAACGGATCTAATCACCGGACAGCAGAGGTATACACTAGGAATTATTGACCTGGAAGACGGGGTCGGCCTAGTCCCTGTTGTCATGGGCCTTTTTGGCATCTCGGAGGTTTTGTCGAATCTTGAAAATTTGGAACGTAAGAGAGAAATCTTTAAGACAGATATGAGAGGACTCCTACCGACTAAACAAGACTGGAAGGATTCTGCGGGGCCGATTGCCCGAGGCTCTTTGGTTGGATTTTTCTTGGGTTTGCTTCCGGGAGGAGGAGCACTGATCGCTTCCTTAATCTCTTATGCCATGGAGAAAAAAATTGCCAGGAATCCGGAGAAATTCGGTACCGGAGATATCCGCGGAGTCGCCGGACCGGAAACTGCAAACAACGCTGGCGCCGGGGGGGCCTTTATCCCTCTCATGAGCCTGGGAATCCCCTGCAACGTGGTACTAGCCATCCTCATGGGAGCCTTCATGATTCATAAGATCACCCCAGGGCCGCTCCTATTGAAAGAACACCCGGATTTGTTCTGGGGTGTGGTGGGTAGCATGTATGTGGGGAATATTATGCTGCTCATTCTCAACCTCCCGCTGATCGGTATCTGGGTCAAAATCTTGAAAATCCCTTATGCCATTCTTTTCCCGTTGATCTTTTTGTTCTGCCTCATCGGTTCTTACAGTCTAAATAACAGCCTCTTCGATATATTGACCATGATCATCTTTGGCATCATCGGGTATTTCATGAAAAAATTTCATTATGATGCTGCCCCTTTGGTAATGGCTTTTGTGTTGGGTCCAATGCTGGAAGAGAATCTTCGTCAAGCCCTTCTGATATCCAGAGGAAGCCCGGGCATATTTTTTTCTCGACCGATTTCCTTCCTATTTGTAACGGTCTCTCTTGTTCTCTTAGTATCTCCGTATCTGTTAAGACTTTTCAGGAAACAACGCCCCGGACTTTTAATCAAAGAAGGGGATGGCCTTTAAGTCGATATGGGATAGATAACTTCCATTTACAGAATTCTTATTTTGCCGAAGCCCGATGCCTTCCGGGGTTGGTCGAAGATCTCGCAGTCAATCTCAAAGCCCGGAGGGATTCTGATCGCCCGTATGATCTTCCCCTCTTTCCGCTGACTTGAAAGAGGTTACGGTCGGCTCCGTACTATTCTTGTCTGTCCACGCAAAGATCTGTAGGTTTCCGTTCCAGAGTTCGATCTTGATCAGCCAGCCCTGGCCATCCTCGGTGGTATGCCGGGGAGAACGAAGCCAAAGAGCTCCCTGGTCTCGATCCATCTCCAGGCGAAGAGATTCACCCTTTTCCTTGTCAAACAAAAGAACGGTTTTGGGACATGCCATGTAATCACCTTCCTTCGACTGGAATTAAAATCCCCTTCCGGTGTCCAAGCTCTTCGGTCTTGGGCAGTGTGAGAAGTTGAGCCCGATCTCATCCGATTCTCCAACCGGAGGGAACTCAATACCTTTTCAATCAACCTCGTACTAGGGCCACTGGGATCTGGTCTCTGCCTTTCAGAAAGTTCTCAGCGTCCTCACTATAGTCAAAAAGCTTCTGATTACATTCGGGGCAGAGGAATTCCACCGCCTCCGGCTCAAAGCTCTGCTCTTTCAGCCGCACCTTACCCGCTTCATCCAGGTACATGACTGAGACGACATTGGCCATTTCACAGCGAAGCACCTGGGCAATCTCTTTCTTGCACTTTGGACATTTCGGCATCTTTGCTCACCTCCCTTTACCTGGAGTTGACCCCTGAAAGCCCTCGATTTTCTCGCTTATAGGCCTTTCGTCTTTAAAACCAGCCCTCCTTTTTCGCCGAAAAGAAGCCATTCTCGCCCAAAATAATGTGGTCTAAAACCCTGATGTCAAAAAGCTCGGCACACTTGATAATGGCGTCGGTAAGCGTTCGATCCTCCTTAGAAGGATCTGGATGGCCAGACGGATGATTGTGTTATGTGGAGTCGCTGATTATGTGCACTAGATTGTATTCCCACAACGCTGGCCTCAATATTTCAGCCCACTAACACTGAGTTACTCCACATAAATTGAGAGCGTAGTATCATGTTCCTGATCCAAATTCAGAGGAGAAAGGAGATGAAGCTATGCTTGAATACTGGTTCAAAGAACGCCGGACGTTGGTAGATTTTCGTCGAGGGCCATTAGGCCCATACTTCGATGGATTTGCAGCCTATCTGAACGAGAAGGGTTACTCGCATAGCGTGGGCAGAGAGATTCTTGCCAAAAGTTGTCTGTTTAACCAATTCCTGATCGATGAAGGGATCACAACCTACGAGCAAATCACCCCGTCACTTATTGAACCATTTCTGGATGTCTACCTTGCCAATGTCAGGACCACGAGCCTATCCTATTGTCCCAGAATCTGGACAAGGGGAAAGTTAAAGCGTTTGTTCTCTTACCTGGTTGAGGCTGGAATACTCAAACCCATAATTTCTAAACCTGTGCCAACACAGTACAGTTGGGTGCTTGATCCTTACTTGCTCTATTTGCGCAGGGAGTGGCAATTGACGGAGACAACCATTCAGCAAGCCCGTGCACAGTTATGTGCTTTTCTCGAAGGCTTGGGAGAAGAGGTTACTCGTACACGTATGAAGTTACTCCGAGCCGAAGCGATCGAAACATACGTGAAACAGCATCTCAAAGATAGCCGGGAGAACCTCCAACGTTTAGTTGGCACCCTGAGAAGGTTCCTTCGATACTGTGCTCGGGAGGGGTATATTACCAATGACCTTTCGGGTGTGATTCCCTCAATTCCTTCTTATCGGCTAGCCACCTTGCCAAAAGGGATGGAGGATTCTGCACTCGAACGCATCCTCAACGTCATCCCAAAGGACACAGCAACCGGCGCCAGGGACTATGCCATCATGCTGTTAATGATGGCTTATGGGGTTCGAGGTAAGAGCGTTGCCGAGTTACTCTTAGAAGACATCTGTTGGCCCCGCTCAACCATTCGGATCCGTGCTCGAAAGAGGGGGAAAGAAGTCGTACTGCCTCTCTTAGAGGCGGTGGGTGAAGCTATCCTTTGTTACCTTAAGCAGCGTCCTGAAAGTCCATTCCGAGAAGTGTTTCTATCAGTGAAAGCCCCATACCGACCAATCGATGGTCTGGTCGTATCTGGGATAAGCCGTCGCCATATGATCAGGGCGGGAGTTAAGATTCCCAAGAGTGGATCGCATACCTTGCGCCATTCCTGGGCCATTCGGGCGTTGGCTCAAGATTCGCCCATGAAGGCCATCGCTGTTTAAATACCACCTTCATCTATGCCAAGGCCGATCTTAAAACGCTTCGCCAAGTAGTTATGCCTTGGCCGGAAGGGAGGTGACGGTATGTCCACATGCCTTTTCCGCAGTCCGCTTGCATTCTGGCTCCAAGGCTTCTTAGAGATGCGCCGTGCCTTGGGGCGCAAAGGGGATCACGAAAGGAAAATACTCACCTACCTGGACCGGTTTCTGATGGTGGAACTTAAACCCGGTCAGACGATTACGCCGAACATTGTGGACCGTTGGATCAAGGATCTGGAGCATTTGAGTGTAGGCACCCGGATCAATCGCATCTCCATCCTACGGCAGTTCTGTTTCTATCTCAGCCATTTTGACCCCCGCACGTGCCTGGTTCACCGTAGCTTCCTGCCTCAGAGAACACGCCGTGTCCCGCATATCTACTCGCGGCAGGAGGTGCGCTCCGTCATGAATGCCGCCAAACAGATTGGGCCAGTCGGCAGTTTGCGACCGGCAGTTATCTCTACTCTCATCGGCCTGCTCAACAGCACGGGCTTGCGCATTGGAGAGGCCCTGAAATTGACTCTGGCGGATGTGGACCTGAGAGGCCAGTTGTTAACGATTCGGGAAACCAAGTTCAAGAAATGGCGCTATGTCCCTCTTTCCCCTTCTACGGTTCACTACCTTACCGGCTTTTTGCGCCAACGCAGTGAAGCTGGATTCTCCACAGCTCCCACGGCCCCCGTGTTTGTCAATCCCCAAGGGCGAGCCTATGGACACCCGCGGATCGTATTCATCTTCCTGGAAATTATCCGAAGGATCGGCCTTCGCGGTCCTAAGGGGGAACGGGGTCCACGCCTGCACGACTTTCGTCACACCTTTGCAGTAAACCGGTTAGCCCTGTGGTATCGACAAGAAGTGAATCTCTTGGCCAAGCTGCCTTTATTAGCGACTTATCTCGGGCATACCACGGTCACCTCCACAGAGGTTTATCTCCAGGCTACGGCCGAACTGTTGGAAAAGACCGGCAAGAGGTTTCACAGCCATTTTGCTATTCCGCCCTTGACGCGCAGGAAGGAGGTTCCTCATGAGGATTAACATTGCCTCACCAATACATGGTTTCTTTGAAAATCATCTGGTTTCGCAACGAGGCCTGAGTGCCCATACGGTATTGGCTTACCGAGATACCCTGAAGCTGTTTTTACAGTTTGTTGCTCAGCACTATCGAAAACCCTGTACAGATATCGCGGTGGATGACCTCACCCCGGAAATTGTGGTGCAGTTTCTGGACCATTGCGAGGGCGTCCGGAATAACTCCGTGCGAACTCGAAACTCCCGGCTAGCAGCCATTCATGCCTTCTTTCGCTATCTGGCAACCACTGACCCCCGTTTTCTGGCCCATGCCCAAGCCATCCTTGCGGTCCCATTCAAACGTCACGCTCGTCCGGTAATGGAATATTTAGAGCGGCAAGAGGTTCTGGATATCTTCCGGCATATCGATATCCAAAGATCTCAGGGGAGACGGGACGACGCTCTGTTGCGCCTGCTTTATAACACCGGAATGCGGGCCCAAGAGCTGACCGAACTAAACGTCAACCATATCCGGTTCAATCGTCCCTATTATGTACGCATACACGGCAAGGGCCACAAAGAGCGAACCTGTCCGCTCTGGGTCGAGACGTTGAACGCACTCAAAGTGTATCTTGAGGGCCGTAATGTGCGATTCAGCGATAGCGTCCCCCTTTTCGTGAATGCTAAAGGACAACGGCTCTCCCGTTTCGGTTTGGGTTACATTATCGCCCATCGGGTGATGGATGCGGGGAAAACCTGTCCAACCCTTCTGACCCGGAAGGTTACTCCTCACACTTTCCGGCACACCACGGCCATGCATCTGCTGCAGTCCGGGGTTGACCTAAATATGATCCGATCCTGGCTTGGGCACGCCTCTATTGAGACGACCCACGGGTATGTCGAAATCGATCTGGAAATGAAAAGGAAAACCCTTCAATCATGCGAAGGGTTGTTACCCAAAACAGGAACTCAAGGACCATCCTGGCATCGGGATCCAAATGTTCTGGAATGGTTGTCGAACCTTTAGTTATGTGGAGTAGGGAAGAGCCATGATCTAAAGGCTCTTCCCTACTCATGTGGTCATGGCTGGCTTCCCATAATCAGCATTGAATGCACTGCACATAATCTACAACTCCACATAACATAATTTATGTGGAGCTCCACATAAATTATGCACCAGGATGACTCCTGCCCCGCCTGCCAGCAAGGCGTATTTTATGATTTCCCTGGGGTGGACTACGGCCCGATCAACGGTTCCAGAGAAGAACTGAATGCCGATTAGCCCATTTTTTGTGGTCAAATGGAGGACGATCATCCTTTCCACGTCCGAGTCCTGAAGGGATCGGCAAAACTCAGCTACCGCTTCAGGGTAAGTAAAGCCTTTCCCCGTGTAGGGGAAATCTGGCTCCTTTACCCGCCTCGTTTCAAGCCGGTAGGCATATTTGGTCATGCTTTCTTCTCCTCTCCACTGTCCTATTGTTAGCGCAAGGCAAGACAGCAAAGTTGACCCTTCTCATACGTTTCTGATCCTCTCAATTTCCGAAGCCTTTCTCACCTTCCAGTGCTCCTCAAGCTCGCAGTCCACCTCCAGCCACCCGTTTATCTTGATCTCCTTCAATTCCCTGAAGGAGATATAGCCCCACTCGGCGTTCTGGTGGTCTTCGTTGAGAATTGCGTATCCCCAGAAAAGATCGTCCCCATCATATTCCGCAATGTACCAGTCGCATCCCCCGATGAAGAAGTGGAGGTAGATGGATTTCTCTCTGAGCGGCACGTTCTCGGTTTCATAGAGCCTGGGGATCTTGGCCAATTGCTCTGGGGTTGGTTCATTCCACATGGTCTTTCGCTCCTTTCTTCTTTCAAAAGAGATCGGAGAAGGTCCCTATCTTCAGAAATCCTTGGGCCTGTTCTCGTTGTTTGCGGTAATCGGTGAGTAGGCCCACCTTCTCCTTCAAATGGCTGAAATCTCGGGCTAAGTCATCTTTGGCCTCCTGCGGTATCAGGTTGGATTCAAGGAGTCGCTGGATTCTGAAGGCCAGGGTGAAGGCCTCATAAGCGAACTGGTCTGGATTGATCGTATCCATCAAAATCCCCCTATCTTTTGTTCGGCCATGTCCTCTGTTTCGCTCAGATCGATCCTTTCGCCGTTTACCTCAAAGACCGTGGCGATGCTATTTCGATCTCGCTGGATCTTCAGCGCCTTGAGTGCGGCCTGGCGGGGCGAGTCGGCTTCAATGTCGATCTCCCATTTCACTCTGTATGGGCCGGGAGTGTGCGGGACTGGCTCTGGCCCTTCCCATGGTAACCTAGAGGGCTTTACGCCCAACTCCCGAAGCTTGTCTGAATACTTTTCCAGGTTTTCGATATAGGGCTTCCGTTCGGACTCCTCTGGATGAGAGGCAATCTGATCTTTTTGTACCTGGATTTCATCAAGCCACCAGGCCAGGAAGTCTGAGTCCGTTTCTGGCGCGGGCCAATTACCGCAGGATGCCCTATCCAGGGCCATCTCCTGGAGCGAGCATTCTTTCTCGGCTTCGTTCAATACGGCCTGGATCTTCTCCCAGGTTGCCTTTGTCCTCTTCATGCCTATCCCTCCTTTGCGGGGCAATTCGCCGCTACCGCTTCGCCCATGACCTCGCACTCATTGGGCAGGGGCCTTTCAATTATGGTCACCGGGGCTCTTAATGAATTTGGAACTGTAATAGCTATCCTTCCCCCCCCTAACGAGCTTTAAGCTGACGACGCTGAATCTTTCGAGAAGGTTCAACTGGCCCATTTCTTTTGGATCTTTCTCATTTTTGTTTGACATGCTTGACATTTTCCGGATTTCCTTTCCAGGCAATGGGTTAGCAAATTGGAAGCTTGACACCGGCTTGTAATTTGCTTATTTGTCTTCCCCTAAAGCCAAAAAAGAAAGAGACCCCAGAATGTGCTTCCGGAGTCTCTTTCCTCTGATGACCTTACTTATAGGGCCAGGCCACTATTTGGGGGGATGTTCTGCCCTCTTCCCCCTTGCAGATTTAACTCTCTTGCGAGAAGTTCCCGCATCCTCTTCCAGGCTGTCCTCAAAGGCCCAGATTTCTTCAATCTCCTGGATTAATGATTTTTCGTCTTCGGCATTCAACCCTGTGCGTTTGACGTTTCGAATTAATTCCTGTTTCAAGCCCATGGCTGGACCCTCCTATGGATTGGGCAAATAAGCCGTCAGGAAATTTGGGGTCGGAAGGGAATCAGGGATGGCCATCCCGGCTCTTCTCAATTTTGCCTTCTCATTTGAAAGATCCAGGAAACATTCGTCAATGGATTTGGCATTTACTCCGGTCCGGAAACCAGTGATTTGGAGGTGTCTGCCCTTGAGATTTTTGTTCAGGTCTTGAAAACAGCATTCCACGATAGTTCCCAGGAATTCCTTTTTCAAAGCGGGGCTGCCTTCGACGATCTC
>Ga0187854_10004285_pt1 | contig 10830 bp, 10 predicted proteins | sample June2016WEW_6_15_FD_132445 | JGI IMG/M metagenome (GOLD analysis project Ga0187854, IMG submission 132445) | Peatland microbial communities from SPRUCE experiment site at the Marcell Experimental Forest, Minnesota, USA - June2016WEW_6_150 | ecosystem: Environmental > Terrestrial > Soil >...
CTCGGGGACTTGAACGAGCCCCCTCTCCACAATTTCATCCGTCCGGGACCGGTCAATGCGGTGGCTCTCAAAGAAGATGGACCCCTTTTCCGGCCGGATCAAGCCGCTTATGGTTTTGATCAGGGTGGTTTTGCCGACCCCGTTGCTGCCGACCATACAAACCATCTCCCCATCAACCACGGTAAAAGAAATATCCCGGAGAATGGGGATGTCGCCGTAACAAACGTCGATCCCGTCAATCTTAAGCAAGATTGTACTCCTCACCCAGATAGGCTTCGACCACCCTCTCGTTGCGCACAATTTCCGCCGGAGATCCAAGGGCAATCATCTCACCGTGGTGCAGAACCATGATCCGCTGGGAAATCGCCATAATGGCATGCATGATGTGTTCGACAATAAAGATCGTGACCCCCCTTTGCCGGATCCTTCTTAGAACCTCGATCATTTCGTTCAATTCTGATGGAGTCAGGCCGGCCATCACTTCATCCAGGAGCAGCAGCTGCGGTTCGGTGGCCAATGCCCGGGCCAGCTCCAACCTTTTCCTCTCCGGGACCGAAAGGGTTTTCCCCTGGGTTTGGGCTTTATCCCCGAGGCCCATCTGGGCCAGGATCTCCCGGGCTTTCTTTTCGGCCTCGGAAACGGAACGCCTGCGGTTCAAGGCGCCGATCATGACATTTTCCAGCACGGTCAGCTTCAAAAAAGGTTTGGTAATTTGGAAGGTGCGCCCGATCCCCAGGTGACAGATCCGGTTCGGCTGCAGACCAGTAATATTTACGCCCTGGAAAGAAATGGATCCTCCGCTGGGATTATACAGGCCGCTGATCATGTTGAACATCGTGGTTTTGCCCGACCCGTTGGGCCCGATGAGTCCGAAGATTTCCTTTTCCTCGACGGCGAAACTAACCTCATGGACCGCTCGCAGACCCTTGAAATATTTCGTCAGGCGTTGTACTTCGAGCAAAGCGCTCATCTCTCACCTTGGAGGAAGGTTCCGGATTCCCCGTTTCCTTTGCCGGCGTTACCCTTGATTTCCCCAGGCCCGGCTGGGAGAAAAACGGACCGGGAACCAGGCCTTACTTAAAAGCAGGCTTCGGCCAAATGGGTTTATGGTTTGCGAATTCTGCGGGGAATACGCTCACCCTTAAATTGTTTTGAACCTGGAAGATAACTGCCGAAGCAAGGGTGTTGTCCCCCTTCTCATCAAATTTACACCCGAATTGCTGGAAGTAAAACCCGTCCCCGTATTTGACCTCGATGGAATGCAGGGTCTTCGCGATCACCTTGGGATCGGCGGAAGCACATTGTTCGATGGCCCGGTACAGAAGCCAGGTCCCGCTGATCCCGCCGATAAAAGTTGAGGGCATTTCTTCCTTGTATTTTTCCTCGTATTCCTTCTTGAGGTCGGCAAACCTGCCCACCTTTACGTCTGGAGTCTCCGAAGAGGCGATGATAACTCCCTCGGCCAGAGGGCCCAGGTTGCGCAGGAATTCCGGGGCTACCCATCCACCCCCGATGCCCCCGATCATGACCGGGTTGAAACCGATCTCCTTCATGTTGCGGACAATCTGGATCGAATCGGCCGGTCGATTATGACCCACGACGAGTTCCACTCCTTGCGCCTTGTACCGGGAAAGGACCCCGCTAAAGTCCCGGGTGGTCGCGGCATTATATTTGACTACATCGACGACCGTATAACCCATCTCCTTCGTATGCTTCTCCAGGGCCTTGGCCGCGCTGTCCCCGACGATGGAATCTTCGCATAAAATACCCACTTTCGTGAACTTGGTATCCTGGCTCTTATTCATGGCGTGGGCAAATACCAGCACCGAGGTGGAGATTTTATCCATGACCGGGACCGTGCGGAAAATATACTTGAAGCCTCTCCCCGTGATCAGCGGATCGTAGTCGGAAACACTGATGAGGGGGATCCCCTTTCTTTCGGTCACCTGGCTGGCCACCAGGGTGCCGGGGCTTTGGTTACAGCCGAAAACACAGGACACATTTTCGGATACGATCTTTTCCGTCTGGGATCCGGCGACATCGGCCTTGGTTTCCGTGTCGGCGGAAACGTATTTGAACTTGGCCCCCTTCAGGGATTTAATCCCCCCGTGGGCGTTGACCCAATCGACGACGTAGCGTATTCCCCGGTCGTTACGGATTCCCCAGGAGGCGTTGGTGCCGGTTAAGGGAAGAACCCCCGCCACCACAACCTCGTTGGCAGCGCCCAGGGCCTCGCCGGAGGCGAAAGGAAAACTTCCCCCCAGCAAGCCGCACAGGACCGCAATCCCGGCCCAGCCCTTCAATTTCCTCTCTTGCATGCTCCCTCTCCTTCCTTAGGATGTTCCCGGCTTTCCTCTTTGTGATTTAACCCTGTTCCCCAGGGTGACCAGCCCGCCGGGCAGGTAAAAGATCACCCCGACCAGGACCAGGGCCCAGATCATGCGTTCCACTGTGACGAGCTCGCGGCTGTGGGCCAGGGGAAGACTCCGCAAGAGTTCCCCCAGAAAGCTGAAGACCAAAGACCCCAGAACCGGCCCTAGCAAGGTCCCCGCTCCCCCGACCATCGTGCCGATCATCATGGTCATCTGGCTGCTGAAGCCGAACATGATTTCGGGGGAGATATACAGGAAGAACTGGGCGTAAAAGGTACCCCCGAGGGCGGTCAGAAAAGCACTGATGACCATGGCCAGGATTTTATACCGGGAGGTGGGCACCCCGCTGACCTCGGCCGCTTCCTCGTCTTCCCGGATGGCTTTGAGATAGTAGCCGAGTTTGCTTTTCTGAATCCCGTAAGTCGCCCCCAGGCCCAGACCCAGCAACCCCAATATAAAGTAATAGTAAGGGGCGCGGGCCATGAAAAAGAGGTTTCCGGGCGAATTCTTCATGGGCAGGAGAATTCCGACCGGGCCGCGGATATAATCCCAGTTCAAAGCCAAACCCATGAACACTTCGGCGAAGGCCAAGGTCATGAGTGCAAAATACACCCCTTTCACCCGGTACCGCAATACCACCAGGCTGATCAGCCAGGCCGCGATTGCGGAAAAGAGCCCCCCGACGAAGATTCCCACCCAGGGGGTCAATCCATAATTCACGAAAAGGACGGTCGAGGTATAGGCGCCGATCCCCCAGAACAAGGCATGGCCCAGGGAAAACTGCCCGGCGAAGCCGAAGACCAGGTTCCAGCAGAGGCATAAGTAGGCCCACATGAATCCGGTGATGGCGACCGTCAAGAGGTGATCGTTCATGACCAGGGGCAGGAACAGCAGGATGACTGCTCCGCCGAGGTAATAATAATGCTTTCTGGTCCGCGACACGTTGCTCATTTTCTCCCCAATGCTTTTCTCATTCGCCAAATAATCCGTTGGGCTTAAAGATCAAGACCAGGATCATGATAAAAAAAGTGACGGCGTTGCCTAGGGAGGCTCTGAAGAAAACGCCGGCAATCGACTCCACGACGCCGATCATCAATCCCCCGATCATGGCCCCCGGAATGCTGCCCAGACCCCCGATAATAACGGCGGCAAAGGCCTTCCCCAGGAAATCCATGCCTGTAAAAGGGCTTATCAAATAAAAAGGAATAATGACCGCTCCGGCGATGCCGGCGATCAAAATGCTGACCCCGAAGGCCACCAGGTAGACCCGGTCCACGTGAATGCCGACGATCCTCGCCCCTTCGCGGTTATCCGCGGCCGCCCGCATGGAACGCCCCGTATCCGTATATTTCAGAAACAGAAATAGGAGGAAGACGCAGATCCAGGCAACGGCGCTGGCCCAAAACCGCGGGTAGCTCATCATCATCCATCCCCACTGGATGGTGTCCGAAGTGTAGGAGGTCACCGCATTGCGCAGGTCCCCCCCGGCGAGCAGCAAAAGGAGATTTTCAATGAAGAAACAAAGGCCCAGGGTCACGACGATATGGGCCGAATGGGGCTCGTCCAGGAGCCGGACCCCCACATATTTATACACCAGCAGACCCAGCCCGAAACTGAGCGGCATGATGAGCAGCAAGGACAGGTACGGGTCAATCCCCCAGCTGACGAAGAGAAAATAAGAGAAAAAGGCGGGGACGATGACGAAAAACCCCTGGGCGAAATTCACGAAGTCCATGACCCCGAAAACGAGGGTGAACCCGAGGGCAATAATCCCCCAGATGGACCCGTATAACAACCCGTTGATAATCGCATTCAAAGTGACGATGAACATATCTTCCCTTTCCGGCCCCGCTTTTCCTTCGGTTCCTCTATTTGGCCGCTGAATTTTTCCCGAAACCGGCGGTGGCGATGGGAAATTTTCGAATCCTACTCCGGGCTATCAAAGGTGTACTTTGAATATTCAAACTGGCAGGGAGGACCCCCGGCCACCCACATGACCCTGGCCGTCAAATCCATGATGACCGAAGCATTGCTCCGCCATTGATCCGTGGCTCGTTTCTTCTCATCGGGGTGGCGGCAGATGGAATAGGGAAATCCGAAATGGTCCTGAAAAGCCTCCATTGCTTCCTGCGGGCCGATTTTCCCGATCTTCTTCCGCAGAAGCGCCTCCAGTCGGCGGTCCCGGTAAATGCTGTTCTCGATCCCGATCCGCATAAACCCGTAATATCCCGGACCCGCTCCTTTGATATGATTGGAGTGCACGACCAAACCGTCCTGCGGGAAGAGAAAGTAGGCGGTTTCGGGGGTCGCCTCGACGTTAATGGCATCGCCATCCTTTTCCGCCGTGGCCACGAGATAGTTCGCCGAAAAAGAGCGGGGCGAATGGATGATCGTCCCCAGAACGCCGTAATACTTATCCTGCGCGAGGGCCTTGCGGCGGATCAGGGGGGTGGGAATCCCCTTTTCCATATTGCTGCCGTCCCCGGCACACTGGATGAAGTTGTTGCAGAAACCGAGCCCCGCGCTGTTCATGCCCATGCGGGTGAATTGACCCGCTTCGACAAGGGTCAGGATATCGGGAGCATTTTTCTGATTGATCTGGAGCAGCATCTCCGTCTCGGCGGCAAAGGGCTTGTAATCCCAGTTCTGGGCCAGGATCGTGTGCCCTGCGGCGGTCGTCGGCGGCAAAGCGCAAAAGGCGGTGCATCCTTCCTTGGCTTTCTTCTGCAGCAGGCCAAAAAGAATCTCCGTCCGCAGGTTGATGGCCAGTATTTCCTCGGGGGCAAAGCCGGAGCCGTTGGCCATCCCCTTGACTTCCTCCATGACGGTATCGTCGTACTTCTGGATCCCGGGGACAAAGGTCCTGGCGAAATCCAGCACTTTATCCCACGACACCTCGGCGACTTCCAAAAAGGCATGGTGGTAAATTTCTACACTCCTTTTGATCAGGTCCTTGGCCTTTTCCCCATACTGGCCCCCCCGGGAGACGGGGTCTCCCGATATGATCACCTTCCTGAGTTTTCTGCTTTCCATTCCTTTTCCTCCAACTTGCGTAAAGATAATCCGTCCGTTTCCTCCCGGTGAACCTATCTGCTTCCCTTCTTTTTTGAAGAGACCAAGGGCGAACGGGAACGCCGAAAAAAATACCAGAAGGCGTGGCGACGAGGATTACAGTTTCTTCTCGACCCAGTACCGGGCGACCTCTTCGGCCGTGGCAAACCAGACCCGCGGAAACTTTTTAATATAATTCAACACCCGGTCCAAAAGCATGATGCACCCCGGTTTCCCGATAATCTGGGGGTGGAACATGGTCGTGTAACATAAACCAAATTTATAAAATCCGTCGAAAGCTGTCGTCCACATTTCATAACCCGTCTGGGGGCTTAACATGCGGGCGTGGTATGCGGCAATACCGGGATAATCGGCGAAGAGATGGAAGTCATCCATTTCATAGTACGAAGGAATGACCACCAGGCCGTCTTCGGTTGCCGGGCCCGGTTGCTTTAGCCGGTAGGGCATGTCGTTTCCCCTCAGGCTGGAGTCATAGAGGAAACCATTTTCCCACAAAAGGTCCAGGGTATTGGGAGACAGATCCCCCCCAGCGGTCCGATTGCCCACCGGCCTTTTCCCGGTGGCCTTTTCGATGGCCCGGACGGTCATGAGAAGCCTTTCCTTCTCCTCTTCCCTGGCAAGGCTGGCTATATTCTCGTGCTTCCAGTTATGACAGGCGACCTCGTGGCCGCGGGTATGGAAGGCTTGCATGAAATCCGGATGATTCTCGGCATTGATCCCCGGCACAAAAAAAGTGGCCTTGATCCGGTATTCGTCCAGAATGTCCAGAATACGGGTCAGGGCTTTGGAGTCCCATTCATATTTCCCCAGGGAAAGACGCCGAGGCATGCCCGCAATCTTGGGATCATTGCCCATAAACACCCATTCGGCATCCACGTCAAAACTCAAACACACGCAGCATTGATTTCCATCCGGCCATACACTGTTTGGCATGATTCACCTCTCCTGAAGAATTCATTGACTTCAATTCTTTTAACTCAAAAAAACAAAAGCAGCAACATTTTTTTCAGGCAAGGGGCAATTTGCCGGGCCGATCTTTCAGCTGAGGCGCTTCCTCGAAGTTTATGGCGTGACGGACGGTTTTGATTTTTTGCCAAAGGACTCTTTGCGTTCTTTGCGCCCTGGCGCGAGAAAGCTTTTTCTTGCAACCCCTTCGCCTTTATCTTAAAATCGAGCCAAGAATTCACGCTGACCTATTACTCTTCTCCCTGACCTCTGACTAAATGCGGAGGAGGATTAAATTTTTTCTCAGCGTTTCCCGCGAACTCTGCGGCTCATGTTCCTGGAGACAAAAGAAATGCGAGGTGATCAATTAGCCCAGGAGCGGGCTATACTCCTGGCAAGTAAGGCCAACCCTAACGGATTGACCGTAACAGAAATCGGCATCTCCCCTGGATCCGCTACTAACGTCTGGGTCATGAGGAAGCTTAGTTTCAACCTCGTAGAGGATTTGACTGCTATCATCCGTTTGGCCAACCATGCTTTGAAGATCTTCGAGAAAATAGATCCCGAACTTTTAAAGCTGGGTCAAAATAACAGTTCTTGGGCTCTGTTTTTTTTGCTATTTTTGAACTAATATTGGAAACTATAGGGGAGGGTTAGATGTGGGGAAAGGAGGGACAATGAAAGGCGGTAAAATATTCGTAGGACTTTTGGCTTTTGTTTTTCTACTCTCTCACCTGAGTGACGGGCTAGCGCAGAATTTTCCTACCAAACCGATCAGGGTTATCGTTCCGTTTTCTGCGGGCGGATCAAATGATCTTATCGCCCGGGCTTTGCAGAAACCGCTGGGGAAAGAGTTGAAGGGAACGGTTATAGTGGAAGACATTCCGGCTGGGACGACCAAGCTGGGAACCCTGGAGGTGATGAAGGCTGAACCCGACGGCCATACCCTGCTCTTCGCCAGCCACGGGGCCTTGATGGGTTATTTTTATTCGGGAACCTATGATTCCAAGGTCTGGGAGAAACTGACGATTATCGCTCAGAGCGGGGATATGCCGTATGGCTTTTTCGAAGTCCGCGCCGATTCCCCTTTTAAGACCTGGGCGGATCTGGTGAGTTTTGCCAAGAAGAACCCGGGGAAATTAACCTGCGGGGGACCGGGTGCAGGGGGAGTGATGAACCTGAACGTCATCGAAACGGCCAAAGCGGCGGGGATTGAAGTCAAGTATGTCCCCTTCGCCGGCGGAGGCCCTAGTGGCACCGCCCTTTTGGGAGGACACGTCGATTACCGGGTCTGCTTGCCTCCGGAGGCTTACCCCAACATCAAAGCCGGAAAAACCAGAGGCCTGGCAGTATCCTATGGCAAGCGTTTACCCGAGATGCCCGAAGTCCCCACCTTTAAGGAGTTAGGTCTTATGGATGTTATTCCCCCGATCAGCTATGACTTTTGGGGTCCGCCCAATTTACCGCCAAATCTGGTCAACCAAATTTCGAGGGCAGTCGAAAACGCGGTCAAAGATCGGCAATATCTTGACTTCTGTAAGAGAATGGTCTACCAACCGGTTTTTAAAGACGCGAAGATGCTGAAAGAGGACATAAAATTTTTTGAGGAAAAAGTGGGCCCCAAGCTGGAGGCCACCTTCCCCAAAAGATAGGCACACGATTTTTTCTTATAAGCCGCGGGAGAGGTTTTTAAGCACCCGCGGCTCTCTCCTAAAAAAGAAATCTTTCCTGATTTAGCGAAGAGCTCATAATTAAGCAGGCAGGGTTTTTCGAAATCTCCCCTAACCCCTCTTTTCCAAAGAGGGGAATTCTTCCCTGCAGATATAATATTCACGCTATTGGGTGAAGGCGGAAAATGGGAGGGATCGGGAATTCCGGCTATGGACACCCCTTTTGACAAAGATTATTTTTTTTGTTACCTTCGATAACATTGAAAGGAAGTTTTATCGGGAGGAAGAATGAAGGGCAGCAAGATACTGGTAAGTTTGTTGAGTTGGGTATGTCTTTTAACTTACGCTTCTCATGGGTTCGGCCAGAATTATCCTTCCAAGCCAATCAAGTTAATTATCCCTTTTGCCGCCGGGGGAGCGAATGACCTTGTAGGCCGGGCTTTGCAGAAATCACTGGCCAAAGAGTTAAAAAGAACCATTATCGTGGAAAATATTCCCGGGGGCAATACCAAGTTGGCCACTTTGGAGCTTCTAAAGTCCGAGCCTGATGGCTATATACTAATGCTTGCGGGCCATGCGGCCCTCATGGGTTATTATTATTCGGGGACTTATGACTCGAAAGTATGGGAAAAAATGACCATCGTTGGACAAAGCGGGGAAGTGCCTGCAGGCCTCGTGGAAGTAAAAGTGGATTCCCCCTTCCTGTCCTGGGCTCAATTGGTCGATTATGCCCAAAAGAACCCGGGGAAGCTGAGCTGCGGCGGGCCGGGAGCCGGGGGATTGATGAATTTGATTGTCCAGGAAACTGCCAAGGCTGCCGGGATTGAGGTTAAGTATGTTCCCTTTGCCGGTGCGGGGCCCAGCGGGACCGCTCTTCTGGGAGGCCACATCGATTATCGCATCTGCGTGGTTACAGAGGCCATCAACAATATCCGATCAGGAAAGACCAAAGGGTTGGCGATCTCGTATCACAAGCGCCTAGCGGAGCTACCCGATGTTCCCACTTTTAAGGAATTGGGCCTGATGGAGATTAGCTATCTATTGACCTTTGATATCTATGGCCCACCGAATTTGCCCCAGAACATAACGAATGTCCTTGCCAGGGCATTGGAGAAAGCTGTCAAGGATCCTGACTATATTCAATTTTGCCAGAAGATTGCCTATCAGCCGATATTCAAAGATGCCGGGTCCATTAGATCGAGTATGAAATTTTTTGACGAAAATATCGGCCCCAAGCTGGCCGCTTATTACAAGAAATAATTCCCTGGCTTTTTAGAGTCAATCCCGGGAGATTGGAGTAGGCTCCTGCGGGCCATTTCCTCCTGTTTTAAACCGATCCATCGCAATTCTGCCTGGACCTAAGAAATTGGGAGATCATCGGCCGAATCTGATTTGAGAGTGGGCAACGCATGAAAAATCGGGATTTGATATCGGGCATATTTTGGATTGGCTTTGGAGCCGTCTTTGCCATCGGAGGGTTGCAGCAGGGTTTGGTTCGGCAGGGAATCCCGGGCCCGGGCAGCCTTCCCTTCATTGTAGGCCTCATTTCCATCGGCTTGTCTCTGGTCGTGGTCGTCCAGGCCTTGACCAAAGAATCTGCCCCTTCAAAGAAGTTTTTCCCCGACAAGAGCAGTCTCCGTAAATTGATCCTGGCTTTAGTGAGTATCGTCGGCTATGGCCTTTTGCTGAAATCATTCGGCTTTATGGTGACGACATTTTTGTTCCTGCTTTTTGTCTTGGCCTTGATTGGAAGGGAAAAATGGGTCACTGCTCTGTCCTTTTCCCTCTTGACCGCGGTTCTCTCCTATCTGCTCTTTACTGCTTTGCAGGTGGATTTACCCAGGGGAATTTGGGGAATCTGATTTGAGAGAGTTTTTATGGATGCCTTAACCCATCTCCTGCTATCTTTTAAGATTGCCCTGGATCCCATCAATTTATTCCTGTGCTTTTGCGGGTGTCTTGTGGGAACTTTCGTCGGCGTTCTTCCGGGGCTCGGTCCGGCGGCCTCGATGTCTTTGCTGCTTCCTTTGACATTTACCCTGAACCCGGTGCAGGCGCTCATCCTGCTTTCTGGCATTTACTACGGAGCCATGTATGGAGGGTCGACGACCTCTATCCTCGTCAATATTCCCGGGGAGGCCGCATCGGTCGTTACCTGCCTGGATGGATATCAAATGGCCCAAAAAGGCCGGGCCGGCCCGGCCCTGGGGATCGCTGCCATCGGCTCGTTTGTGGCCGGGACTTTTGCCGTAGTCATGCTCATGGTCCTTGCCCCTCCGGTGTCCAGCATCGCTCTCAAGTTCGGTCCCCCCGAGTTCGTTTCCCTGTCATTCCTCGGGCTCACCCTGGTGACCTACCTGGCCAGCGGCTCCATGGTCAAAGCCCTGATCATGGCCTGCGTAGGCTTGCTTTTGGGCTTCATCGGGGTCGATATTGTCACCGGCGTGGAGAGATTTACATTAGGACTTACGGTATTATTGGATGGGGTAGGATTAGTCCCGGTAGTCATGGGACTGTTTGGGATTTCTGAGGTTATGCTAAACATTGAGCAGGCCTACGAAAAGGCGGAAATTACTCAAACCAAAATTTATAATATTTGGCCCAACCGTAAAGACCTGAAGGATTCCGCCGGAGCGATCACCCGTGGTTCAGTCTTGGGCTTCTTTTTGGGGGTCATCCCCGGAGGGGGTGCCCTGCTGGCTTCCTTTATCAGCTATGCAGTGGAGAAAAAGGTTTCCGATGAGCCGGAAACATTTGGCCATGGAAATATC
>Ga0187854_10004286_pt1 | contig 10829 bp, 10 predicted proteins | sample June2016WEW_6_15_FD_132445 | JGI IMG/M metagenome (GOLD analysis project Ga0187854, IMG submission 132445) | Peatland microbial communities from SPRUCE experiment site at the Marcell Experimental Forest, Minnesota, USA - June2016WEW_6_150 | ecosystem: Environmental > Terrestrial > Soil >...
CCGTAATTGTTTAGACATCAAACTCTTCTCTTATACCACTGGATTCCGGCTTTCGCCGGAATGACGGAAGGAAATGTTCTCTCGAATTCGTCTCTCCGGCGGAGGCCGGAGTCCAGTCCGTGGTTTTCAAGGGCAGGCCCTCATCCCGAAGATGTCTATCCTATTATGGACTCCCTAGTAGCTTGATTTTGGCCAATGTTTGAACTTTGAGCTTTCCCTTTCCACATTTCTTTGGTTCTCTTCGCGGTTTTCGTGCTCCGGATTTCAATTCCCTCCGCTGATTTTAGCGATCCTAGAAACAATTGCAATCATTTTCTTACAGGTCATATCGTGGCCGGCCGATACTCCCCGAAGACTTCCCTCAAAACATCGCACATCTCCTGCAGGGTAACATAAGCCTTGGCACACTCGAGGAAGTGAGGGATCAAGTTCACCTCTTCTTTCTGGGCCGCGGCTTTTAGCTCCTTGAGCAGGCCGGCCACCTCTTTGTTGTCCCGCTTTTCCTTCACTTCTTTCAGGTGGGTGAGTTGCAGGCATTCCGCTTCATCGCGCCGCTTGGGATCATAGGGATGGGGAACCAACCGGGTCGTAGAGACCTCCAGTTCATGTTCTCCCAGGAAACAATTTACCCCCACAATCAACTCCTTCCCCTCTTCCAGCTTTTTCTGCCGCTCGTAGGCGCTTTTCGCCACTTCTCGCTGCAGGTAACCTCCTTCAATCGCCGCGACCGCCCCACCCATCTTCTCGATCTTTTCGAATTCAGCCCAGGCGGCGTTCTCAATCTGGTTGGTTAAAGACTCAACATAATAGGAACCGGCCAGGGGATCGGTTACTTCAACCAGGTTGGCTTCATGCTGCAAAATACGTGCGGCATCCTCACTGAGCTGTATGGCTTCCAGACTCCACCCCAGGCCCAGGGGTTCATCAAAAGGCGGATAGCAGTTGGGAGCGCCCCCGGCCAGGGCTGCGGCGATGCCGCCAACGACCGACCGGACCAAATTGTTCAGCGGCCTCTGGACGGTACAGTTGAAATTCCCGGGATAGACGCTCAGGGGAACACGCAGGGTCATGGATCTCTCATTCTTGGCTCCGAATTTTTCCTTCAGAAGCTTGGCCCACATCCTCCTGGCTGCCCGGTGAAAGGCGACCTCCTTGAAAAATTCCATGCTCCCCCCAAAGGCATTGAAACTAAAGCGGGGGGCGAAAAAATCTACGGGAAGGCCGGCATTCACCCCTTCCTGCAGATAGGCTGCGCCATTGGCCATGCTGAAGGCCAGGTCCTGTTCCCGGGTGGCCCCGGCTTCGCGGATGTGATAACCACCAATGCTGGTGATGTTCACGTTAGGAAGATTTTTGGAAAAGAATACCAGGCTGTCCCGGAACATTCTCATGGAAGGGCGGGGAGGGAAAATGTAAGTTCCTCGGGCGACAAACTCTTTCAGGATGTCATTCTGGGGTGTGGCCCGGAGCTTGTCCCAGGAGATTCCCCGCTTGTCGGCCAGGGCCATGTACATGGCCATCAGGATGTTCGCCGGAGCATTGATGGTGAAATTGGAAGCGGTCCGGTCGATGTCATTCTCTCCCGAGAAGGCCTCAAAAATAACTTCCATATCGCGCAGGGTATCAACCGCTACCCCCACCCGCCCCACCTCTCCACTGGCGACAGGGCTGTCCGAATCGTAGCCGCACTGAGTGGGAAGGTCGAAAGCGATGTTGGGGCCGGACCGGGAACCGAGTTTTTTCATGTGCAAATAGTAATCCCGGGTGTCTTCCGGGGCCCCGTAGCCGGAGTAGCGGCCGGCCCGGACCAATCCCTTCGCCTGGGCAATTCCGCCCGAACCCCTCTCTCCGGTACGGTAAGGAAAAGTAGGATAGGTTCCTGCAGTGAAAGGATATTGTCCGGGGAAACCCACCTGTTCCAAAAAATTGAATCCCTGTTCCAGGTCTGAGGGGGCATAGAACTGAGTGGGCGATTCTTTTAACTTGAATCTCTCCAAAGCCGGCTTGAGGGTCTTTTCTTCCCAACGGCTTTTCTCCTGTTTTATTTTCTCCAGGTCTTCTTTCATAATTTTAACCCCCTTTTCAAGGCGCCCGTTGCTCCTGTTCAATGGAGAATAACGCACCCGCGGGCCCCTCTGAGTCTTCTACGATTCCTTAATCTTGCACGGGGAGAATGGCTACCGAATTTTCAATTCTATTTTAGCAGCCCCACTTTCTTATAAAAAGCCTTAAACCATTCATATTTAACCCGTGCTTCCTTATCCAGTTCCGTCCCGTCCTTGTAATCGTATGGCATATTTACTTGCTCCAGCACTTTCTGGAATTCGGGACCTTCGGCCACTTTTTTAAAAACATCATGCAGCTTTTTCCGGATGGGATCGGGAAGACCCTTGGGCCCCGCAACCATGATCCCGTCAGCAGGGTAATCTTCGCAGCCTATCTCGCTTAAAATAGGAATGTCAGGGAAATTGGGGTCCCGTTTGGTGGCATTGTAAATAACGAGCATTCTAAAAGCCCTCTGCCTGACGTAAGGAATATGAGATCCAGACCCGGCGATGAAATCCGTATGTTTTCCCAGAAAGGCTGTTATGGCTTCTGCTCCGCCCTTGTAAGGGATATGTTTTATCTGCAGTCCCTTACATTCACCGAACATGAACACGCCCAGATGCTGCTGGCTGTACATGCCCGGCGAACCATAGGTCATCCCGGGGTGAGCTTTGGAGTAAGTGATAAAATCCTGGATCGTCTTGATGGGGGATTCGCTTAGCACGCATACCCCGCCAATCCACCGGCTGTATTGCATAATCTGAGTAAAAGAGTTGAAAGGATCGTAAGGAATCTTATAAAGGAGGGGCATTTGGTTTACTACGCCAGCGGCCATTGCGGCCAAGGTGTAGCCATCTGGCTTCTTGCTGGCAATCAGGGATGCGCACACCGTTGAATTTCCGCCCGGTTTGTTCTCTACCATGACCGGAACTCGCAACAGTTTTTCCACGCCCGACGCCAGCGCTCTCGCGGTGATATCGGTTGTTGCCCCGGCGACATAGGAGCAGTAAAGGGTGATGGGCTTGGTGGGATAATCCTGAGCCCAGACGGGTAACGGGAATGAAATCAGGCAAACCAGGGTCAGCCCGACTGCCGTGAACATTGCCAAAAAGACTTTCATTGTTCGCATCTTTCTTCCTCCGCTTCTCGTAGATTTTAAAGGGCCCTGAGAAAGCCCGATAGATTACCCCATATCTTCCGCTTCGGTTACAATCTTTTCCCTGCGCTTACGAAAGGCAGGCAAGGCGGCTAAAATCAAAAGCAGGCCGGCCAGGATCAAACACCCCAGGGAGATGGGAGTGGCGAAGAAAATCCCGAAGTGCCCATCCGAAATGATGAGGGAACGGCGCAAAGACTGCTCCATGATGGGACTCAGAACGAACGCCATGATGAAAGGGGCGGGTTCGTACTCGAATTTGCGCATCAAGTACCCGACAACCCCGAAAAAGAGCATGATGGCCACATCCACCGTGCTGTTGTTGACGGCATAAGCGCCGATCAGGCAAAACAACAGGATCAGGGGGAATAAAATGGAGTAGGGGATCCGTAGAACCTTGACCCAGAGCCCGATGAGGGGGAGGTTCAACACGAGGAGCATGGCATTCCCCACGTACATGCTGGCGATGACCCCCCAGAATAAATCCGGATGCTCCTTCAACAGCATGGGACCCGGAGTAATCCCGTGCAGCATCAAGGCTCCCAGGAGAATGGCCTGGACGACGCCCACCGGGATCCCCAGGGTCAGCAGGGGAATGTAACCGCCGCTGGCGGCGGCGTTATTGGCGGACTCCGGGCCAGCCACCCCTTCTATGGCCCCACGGCCAAACTTCTGCGGGTTCTTGGAGACCATCTTTTCGACAGCATAGGAGACGAAAGAGGCCAGGACTCCTCCCCCGCCGGGCAGAATGCCCAGGAAAAATCCGACCACCGTTCCCCGGGCAATCGCCCATTTGCTTTCCATCCAGTCTTTCAAACTGGGAAGCAGGTGACCGATCTTCGCATCGGTGACATCGGTTTTAATGCTTTTTTCCAGGTTGAAGAAGATCTCGGCGATCCCGAAAAGACCCATGGCCATCGGCACGATTCCCAATCCATCCAGGAACTCGGGGATATCAAAAGAAAACCGGGCCACGCCGGTAATGGTGTCCAGCCCCACTGTCCCGAGGAATGTCCCCACTCCGGCCATCATCAAAGCTTTGATGACCGATTTTTCCGCCAGAAAAATGAGAATGGTGAGGCCGAGGACCATGAGGGAGAAATATTCGGGCGCACCGAATTTCAGGGCGACCGCGACCAGGGGTGGTGCAAGAACCTGCAGGACGATGATGCCCACCGTCCCGGCGATGAAGGACCCGAAGGCCGCGATCCCAAGGGCGGGTCCGGCCCGGCCCTGCCGAGCCATTTGGTAGCCATCCAGGCAGGTGATTACCGAAGCGGTCTCGCCCGGGATGTTTACCAGAATGGAGGTCGTAGAGCCGCCGTAGTAGGCGCCGTAATAAATGCCGGAGAGCATAATGATGGCCGTGGTGGCAGAGATTCCGTATGTTACCGGCAAGAGAATCGACATCGTCGCCACTGGCCCAAGTCCCGGGAGGACCCCGATCAGGGTTCCGATGAAAACCCCCATGAAACAGAAGAAGAGATTATTGGGCTCGCAGGCGACACTTAAGCCGGTAATGAGGCTGCCCATAAAATCCATAACCGAATACCTCCTAGAACCCAAAAATCCCGGTAGGCAAAGTGGCTTTTAAAAGGACATGGAAAAGCAAAAAAGTAGATCCAGAGGAAAGGATGGAGATGAGGAGGGCTTTCCACCAGGAGAATTTTTCCACCCCCTTTAACATGATCAGAAGGACCACGAGAGAGGTGAGCAAAAAACCGATCCGTTCCAGAGCCAGGATATAGCCGGCCATCAGGATCCCGACCGCGAGCGGCCGATGCCAGATCGCCCCCTCCCACAGAGATGAAATCCTGGCCTGAAATCCCCTCCCCGGGACCAACGATCTTACGAATACGATCAAGGCCAACAGGGTGAAGAAACAGCCGGCCAGGAAAGGAAAAAAACCCGTTCCCGGCTCCCGCATAGTTCCTAAACCCAGCATGACGGACCCATAAATGCATAGAAGGCCGAAGGCCAGCCAGCAAAGACTGCTCACTCGATCCGCTCCCATCTTAGGCTTCCTATTCATTTCCATGGCTGCAACTTTTACCCCCCTTCTGATCTTCGCTTCTGAACAAAGAAGAGGATCCATTCAGGGTTCAGCCCCAACCTTCGTCGAGGATCGGTGCCTCGATGGTTTGGCCCGGTGATTCATCTGACCCAAGGAACCTATTTCTACCAGGAGCAAATTGGCGTCGTTATTGTTCCAATTGGCGAAAGGATTGTCAAGCTTGAATTTACCCTCCAGTGCAAGAGTGGAAAAGGGAAAATTTTATTCATGGCAATTGGGTCCGGGTTTGCTGTTCGTGCGCCTGGGTTGATTTTTTCTCCTTCACGAATAAGATCAGAATCAAAATCGCCACGACCCAGGAAAGAGCCAGCAAATCCCAGGCCTGGCTATAAGAACCCAGACGATCAACCAGGTGGCCGAAAATAGGCGGGAAAAGGACAATTCCTAAAAAAGTGATGGTCAGAGAAAACCCGGTAGCTAAACCCACGACTTCTTTCCTGACGATCTCGCCCATAAGGCCAAAAAAAACTCCATGATAGCCGATGGTCGTACTACCCAGCAGGCCGATAAACAAAAATAGGAGACCTCCCGAAATACCCGGATCGATTCTGTTCAGGAGAAATAGTTGAATAATCGCAATGATCCCGATGATCCCCAGGATCAGCTTTCTTCTACCCCTGGCAAGAAAATCGCTGATCAAGCCCCAGCCGATTCGTCCAGCGGTCCCCCCCACCTGGGCGACGGCCAAATATACTCCTGCCAGGACGGTGGAAAAGAGATACTCATTCTTGAGGTAAAGAACCAGGTGGGTAATGATGGAAAGTTGGGCCCCGGCCAGGAATATCCCCATGACAGAGAGGGCCACGATGCTCCGGTTGGAAAGGACTTCCCGAAGTTGTCCCCCAGCGCATCCTGGAGGACTCATTGGGTAAAGCAGGAGCCGGCGGCATCCCGATTCGGACGGCCGGTATAAAAATAAAGGTTATCGCTCCCACCAGGATGACGGAGGTGCGCCATCCGAAACTTGATGCCAGTGGAGGCAAGGTGAATGCCGCCAGGATGCCGCCCAGGGGGATTCCCGTCTGCTTGACTCCCATGGCTGTGGCCCTGCCCTGGGAGGGAAACCAGTTCATCACCGCCTTGGTTGTTGCCGGATTCATGGAGCTGTATCCCGTACCTGCCAGAAACAGGAGAAAGCACCCTATAGGAAAGGAACTTGCGGCACCAAAACCAACCATGAAAATTCCCAGAATTCCCAGGCCCAGAATCAAGGCCAACCGTACCCCCAAGCGGTCCGTGATCCAACCGATGGGGATGGAGACCGAAATGACCCCCACATAGAAGGCTGACATGAGAAGACCCACCTGGGCATGACTAAGGTTCAGGTCGTTTCTCAAAAACGGGGTAAGAGAGGGGATGCTCAGGTTGCAGAAGGAGGAAAGAATGTGGGAAAGGGTGATGATGAAAAGGACCGTCCACCTGCGTTTCCCGGTATTCTCTTCTCCGTTCAATTTTTTCAACAAAGGAATTTACATGCCCAGGTAGGCTGCTTTGACATGGGGGTTATTCAGAAGTTCGCGGGACGATCCAGAGAGAACAATCCTTCCCGTTTCCAGGACGTAGCCCCGCTGGGTATGCTCCAGGGCCAGATGAACGTCTTGCTCGACCAGGAATATCGTCGTCCCCCTCTTTTTGATCACTTCCAGCGTTTTGACCAATTCATCGACGATTACCGGAGCCAACCCGAGGGACAGCTCATCGATGAGCAGCAGTTGGGGCCGGGACATCAAGCCGCGGCCGATGGCACACATCTGCTGCTCTCCTCCGCTCAAGGTCCCGCCCAGTTGGCTCTTCCTTTCGGCCAACGCCGGAAAAAGATCAAAAATCCAATCCAGATCCCGGTTCGTCTCTTCCTTATCCCCGCGGCTGAAGGCCCCCATCATTAAGTTCTCTCTCACGGACAGACCGGCAAAGAGCCTGCGCCCTTCGGGAATCTGGCAGATCCCTTTCTTCACAATGCGGTCGGTACTCAGAGGGCTGAGGGCAATATCCTCGAAGTAAATCTCCCCTCTTTGGGGTTTTAAGAGACCCGTGATCGTCCAGATTAAGGTGGATTTGCCGGCCCCATTGGACCCCAGAAGGGAGACCGTCTCCCCCCGATCGATCTTCAAATGAATATCCCAGAGAACCTGGATCTCTCCATATCCTGCCTCGAGACCTTCGATCCTCAGCAGCATCAAACATTCCCTTCCTGAGCCTTGGCTTTGGCGTACCGTTCCCCCAGGTAAGCCTTGATGACCTTCTCGTCGCAAGTGATCTGACCCGGGGTTCCCTCACAAATTTTTCTTCCATGATGAAGTACGACCACCCGGTCGGAAATTCCCATGATGGCCTTCATGACATGCTCAATCACTAAGACGGTGATTCTCCGCATTTTCCTGAGGGTCTGGATGATTTCCATCATCCCCTCTACTTCGGTGGAGTTCAGTCCCCCCATGACTTCATCCAAAAGGAGGAGCTCCGGATCCATGGCCAAGGCCTTGGCCAATTCCACTTTTTTTCGGTCGGGAATGGTTGTCTCGGCCATGTCGATATTCCTTTTGGGCATCAATTTCAAAAGTTCCATGATCTCTTCCGCTTTCCGGGAAGCCTCACCCATGGTCTTTCCCCGGCCACTTTTTCCATGGAGAGCCCCGATGAGGACATTCTCTCTCACCGTCATTCCGGAAAATGGCTTGGCGACCTGATAGGTACGGGCCAGGCCCATCTTTCCGATGACATGGGAAGGCAAGTTGGTGATATTCTGTCCCCGGAACCAGATTTCCCCCCCGGTCACCGGGAAGACTCCCGTAATGAGGTTGATCAGGGTCGTTTTGCCCGCCCCGTTGGGGCCGATAAAGCCGCAAATTTCCCCGGGCGCGATGTGAAAATCCACCCCATCGACTGCGGGCAGGCCGCCGAAGTGTTTGGAGACCTTTTTTCCTTCTAAGAGGGAGCTCATGTGACCCGATTCTCCCTGATGTTGGCCAAAAACGTGGCTAGGCCGATTCTCTGCCGGATAAGCTTCATGAACCCCTGGGGCATGAAGAGGACAATTAAAATGATCACCACGCCCAAGACCGCAGCGTGAATAAACAGGAATTCCCCCCAGATGATTTCGGAGAGAATTTCAAATAAGAAGGCTCCAACCAGCGGACCCAAGACAGTCATCCCGCCCCCCAGAAGCAGCATGACCCACATTTTGACGCTGATAAACAGGTCAAAAACCGCGCCTGGCTCGATGTAAGTGAACCAATAGGCGTAAATCCCCCCAGCGAGAGCCGTGAAAAAGGCGCTGATGGCCCAGGCTAGGACCTTGTAGTTCCGCGTATTGATGCCCATGGTCATGGCGGCATCCTCGTTTCCCCGAATCGCTCGCAGAGTATAGCCAAAACGACTGCGGGAGATCAGCCAGACGCAGGTTGTGCAAACGCCCAGGACAATGAGATTCAAGTAATAAAAATAGAAATTAATCCATTCGGGAGATCTCTGAATAATGGGCATGGTTATACCATTGCCCCCTCCCGTTAGACTGGGCCAATTGTAGATGATCTCCCGGGTGAATTCGCTGATCCCCAGGGTCGCAATGGCAAAATAGTGACCTTTCAGACGGAGAATGGGAAGGCCGTAAAGGGCGGCCAAAAGGGCGGCGATCACTCCCCCGATCAGCATGGCCGGAAGGAAAGGGAAGTTGACTTTGGTCATAAGGACCCCTACAACGTAAGCCCCCAAGCCGAAGAAACCCACATTGCCGAAGGCGGCATAGCCAGTATATCCGGCTATAATGTTCAAAGCCTCCGCCGTAATTCCGAACATAAAAACGCCGGTCAGAACTTTGGTCCAGTAACCTCCGCTGAAGAAAGGAGCGAAAATTAAAACAAGAACGGCGAGAACGAGTGCGATGCCCATCTTCTTCCTTTTTTGCATCTCGGTCCTTTCCGGCGTGCTTACGGTTATCATTCCTACGAAAGAAGTCCCGCTTTTAAGGGAACGGCCCGCCAACGACTTTCTTCAAAACTTAAACTGGTACGAAAATTAAATCCACTCTTTTCTCAATGCTTGATCTCGGCAAAAAACTTTTTCCCGATGATCCCCTGGGGACGCAAGACTAAAATGATCACCAGGAGGCCGAAGGCAATAGCATTCTTGAACCCTTCGCCGATCAGGACCGAGCCGAAGACTTCCGCGAGGCCCAGCGTCAAACCTCCGACGATGGCTCCGGCAACGCTTCCCAGCCCACCCAGACAGACGATGACAAAGCATTTCAGGCCCACTTCCCCGCCGAAGATGGGCGAAAAACTGAAAATCGGGGAAATCAGGGAACCTGCGGCTGCAGCCAAAGCGCCGCCGATTCCAAAAGTGATCGCGTAGGTCTTGGCAACATTGACCCCCACCATTTGGGCCGCCTCCTGGTCGAGCCCCACTGCCTTGATAGCATTTCCTGTCTTGGTCCGATTCATGAAAAAGATGAGACCTCCAGTAAGCCCAAGGGCAATGCCTAAGGCGAGGAGGCGAATGTAGGGAATCGTAACGGAACCAATGGCCAATCCCGAACCGGAATAAGGAAGGGAGACCATCCGGTAATCCACGGTAAAGGCCAGGATGGCTAAATTTGTCAGGAGAGTATCCAGGCCAAAGGTCATGATCAGGGTCATGAAAACGGATGCTTTGACGATCAAATTGATGAGGAGCCTCTGGAGAAAATAGCATACAAAAAACATCAAGACCATGGAGAGAGGGAGGGAGAGGAATGGATTCAAGCCCCAAAACTGAAAAACATAGAAGGCGGTGTAGGCCCCCAGCACGATGAGGACTCCGTGGGCGAAATTGATGAAGTTCATCACCCCCCAGACCAGGGTCAATCCCATGGCCATGGCTCCGTAAAGGGCTCCGATCATTATCCCGTTGATGAGGATTTGAAGATAGAACAAGTCAGTCTCTCCCTGCGCTCGTGGAATTTTAAGCTTGAAGATGCAGAAGGGGGGCGGCTTGCTCCAGACGCTGCCCCCCCTTAAGGCGTGCCGGTTTTATTCCCAGGGAGGCTTGGGATAAATGATTTTGGCCGCTGCCACCTCTTTGGGGTAGATGGAGACGGCTTTCCCATTCTGGATTTGCAGACCGACCGTCTGGGCTAAGACATTAACGCCCCGCTTATCCAGTTTGATCGGACCGCCGATAGAACTCGGAACCTCAAATCCATCAAGGGCGTTGCGGATCTCTGTCGGATCGGTGGACTGAGCTTTTTCGATGCCCATCTGGAGAAGCTCCGCTCCGATAGCTCCATCGAAATTGTGGTAATCAGGGGTGTACTTAAACTTCTTGATAAACTCTTTGGTAAAGGTTTCCCCTGAACCCCATACGGGGTCCTTGTAGTTGACTTCCGGAGTCCACCATCCCATGCCTACCACATTTTCGGCATCCTTCCCCAGCGCCTTGACGAACTCGGGAACGGGAACGCCCACCAGGCAGGAGAACAGCTTGACATTAACTTTCAAATCCTTGGTTTGCTGGACTGCTAAGACCGAATCCGTATAATGGCCACCTACCAGAAGAATATCCGGTTTGAGCGCCTTA
>Ga0187854_10004289_pt1 | contig 10824 bp, 9 predicted proteins | sample June2016WEW_6_15_FD_132445 | JGI IMG/M metagenome (GOLD analysis project Ga0187854, IMG submission 132445) | Peatland microbial communities from SPRUCE experiment site at the Marcell Experimental Forest, Minnesota, USA - June2016WEW_6_150 | ecosystem: Environmental > Terrestrial > Soil >...
GTCATGGTTATCGCCGGACTCCGGCAGATCGTCGTCCGTAATCTCAACCAGCGGTTCCTCCAACAACTCATTCACCCGGCGAACACTAAGATTGAAATAATGGCGGCAAAATTCTTCCCAGTTATAGGTTGTTTCCCCGATCATCATGCGCTTACCAGCGCAGCCCATCCTGACACCGAAAGCCCCCTTTAAATCCTTGATCGGTTGCCGCCACATGTCGATTTCGTCCCACAGGGACCTGAACCGATGGGAAAATCCTATTACATTGTTCAAGTTCTCTAAGATTTGGCCTTCGGGGATGATAACCTCGGCGGCCGTCGCCGAGGTTGAGTTACTCACTACTAGTTCGATTGGAGCCATGTTTCCTTCCTCGCCCACACACACTGCTCCCTCTATGCATATGTGCAGCATTTTGAAAGTTTTGAATTTTGGGAGCGACTTTCCGGTTGAGATTGCTAATTACCACTCGCCGCGACAGGGCTGAAGTGATCAGTTATCTTGCGTCGAACGAGACGATAATGACATCCATCTCGATTCACCGTCAAAATCAAATGGACAGGCGCACTACGCGCTCATTTGAATTCTTGAATTTGGGGAGCGACCCCGCTCCCGTTTCGGTTTTGGGAGAATAGCAGACTGACAAAATTTGGCAAGTTACCTTAGGGCATGTACTTCAGGAAACCTTGCGGCCCCTCATTCGGCCTTTTTGTCGGTGTCCAAGCGGCATCGTTCAGCATCTAAACCGATGACCAAATAGATCGTGCAGCCGCTGCGAGTTTACAGCAGCAACTAATACCTACGACAACCGTCAGTACGACGAAGCGCGTGGGGGGTGCGTTCTTGGTGATTTTCATTGCCAAGGGACGCGCTCGTGCAGTCGAAAGAACACCAGTCCAATTCCTCTCCCAAGAACCTCACAGAGCAGCGGTGTGATTCCGCTGAAACCAGCGTAAACTATCGGCCAGAGTCGCCGAGTCCGTGGAAAGCAGGAGCCATGGCTCGGAGGAGGTATCAAAGAGGGTCTGTAATACTGCGAGGCGAAAGTTGGGAGGGGCGCTGGAAAGAAGACGTGTTTGAGAATGGTGTACTCCGTCGAATTCATCGGAGTAAGGTTCTCGGCACAATACAGCAGTATCCGACCAAACGTCTCGCTCGACGTGAACTCGACCGCGTGATGAACGAGGCGGGGATCAACAACGAAGACTACCAGCCTTCCATACTCGGAACTTTTTATGCGTTTGCCGAGGAGTGGAAGCAGAAAGTTGTCAGCACCATGGGCGTTGGTACACAAGCTGGTGTGAAATCCGAACTCAAGGCTTGGGATAAGGCGCTCCAAGTCAAGAACGGTCACCAGTCTGTCTCGATGCCATTTCGAGAAATCAACGGCAATGCAATTCAGACGGTGATTTCTGGGTGGAACACTGGAAAAGGGTTCAAGAAGGTGGGTGCGAAGTCAATCAAGAACCGTGTGGGCACGCTCAAACTCGCTTGGAAATGGGCAAAGGATTGGGCATATACCCGCTCCGACTTTCCTGAGAATCTGCGTCTACCTTACTGGGACAGAGAGGAAGCTAAGGCAAAGCGTCCAGCATACTCAGTCGAGACCGTGAAAAAAATCATGGAAGCGTCCGAGTATCCGTACAACTTGCTTTGGTGGGTTGCTTGCGAGTGTGGCATACGGCGTGGTGAAGTTTGTGGGCTGGATGTAGGGCACATTGACTTGAACAATCGCACCATCACAATTCGCAGGAACCGAGTGGGCAGCGTGGTGAAGAACACGAAGAGCCGCAGGGCACGAGTGTTCCGAATCTCGCCTGAGCTTGCGGAACAGTTAAAGCCGCTGGTGGAAGGTCGTGCTGCCGACGAACCTTTGTTCCTGTCCGCTGAGAAGGTACGGTTGCATCCAGAGAATCTTGTGAAGCGGGAGTTGGTTCCCGTTCTACAGGGACTCGGCGTCTACGTGAAAGGCACGGCATGCCACGGATTTCGGCATGGAAATGCTACTGAGATGGACAAGCTCGGAGTGCCGATGGCGACACGCCAGCAGCGTCTCGGGCACGTGGATGCAAGTACGACCATGCTCTACAGTCACAGCACGGATGCCAACGATAGCAAGGTGGCTGAAGAGTTCGGAAGGATGTTGTCGCAAGGTTTTACGCAGAAAGCAGTTGCGACAACTTCTGGTGATTAGTTTTCAACAACATAGGCCGGGAAGTTTGGGTAAATTTGTGGTGGCTCATAACCCAAAGGTCGGTGGTTCAAATCCACCCCCCGCAACCAAATATCTCGTTACACTTCATCGGCTTGGGAGCTTCTACCTCCTGAGCCGTTATTGTACTTGGGCAAATTAAGGCGAACTTGGGCAAAGAATCCCCCGAGTTGCTCGGCCACTTTCCTGTGATCGTCCCCAATCACGTGCGTGTAGCCCATGGTTGTGCGTGGGTCGGCGTGCCCCAGAAATGGGGCTATTGATCGCCGCCAGGCGGCGATCGAGTTCACGTTGTGCGAGGCGCTTGGTCGGAAACTCGGACTTATCGCCCAGGATCTCCGAACGATGGAGGCGGATGACACTCCCGTCTGGCTGGAGTTCGTCTTCGAGCCAGCGGTCGTACCACTTCTTTACCCTCGTGCCCCGCAGGATGAGCGATCCCTGCTGGTATCGCTTTCGAGCCACGGAACCTCCGTTCCGTTGACCCGACGACTCTCGCGGGCATTGTACTTTGTTTTCGTGGACGGCCGCTGGAACTCCCGCAATCAATCTGTGAGCCGGCGGTGAGCACACCTGTCCGTTTACCGCCAATAGTGCCGAAGCAGTGAGGACGATCCACGTGGACGCGGGTGTTTGACCGTATATATGTAGATTCTCTTCCAAGACTCCGCCCTTCAACGCTGCAGTCGGTTCTCGTGCCGTTTGCCTCACATACGTCGCCTTCGGGCGATTGGGATACGGACACCAGACACGAAAATTCCTCAATTTAGTCGAGAGCGAGGTGTCAGGGAGACAGACTCTGGTACGTGACCACACGTTCATTGCAGTAGGTCTTTGTACCACAATCCCTGTTTTCCTTCGGTCCGACCCACACTGCAAACACAGTACTTGCAGCTCCTTAGATCGCGCCCAGACGATGTGCCGAAATATAAGGAACAGGCCGGCATCGCCGGATTAGTGGATTAGGTAAGGTTTGCCGACCACTCTCCAACTGATCGGTCGAATACCTAAACAGTAGGTGTCTATGGGGTTCTGCTCCCGCCGTCTGCCACACCGCAGTGGCAACGGCGTCGACCCCTCGCCCTCCATCGCGCGGTGGCGATCAATGCCCTCTGACCAGGACCTCTAGAGGTCTTCGTAGTTCAGTAGACCCGCGATTCGTGTCTCCCGGGTCTCTAGATCGCTCCGTCCCGCTTGGCGACCGCGATCTCGTCAGGGGAATATCCGAGCTCGCGCAAGATAGCTTCCGAATGCTCCCCCAGCATGGGAGGCGGCATACGGTATAGGGCAGGAGTGGACGAGAGGCGAATCGGATTTGCGATGCTGCGGGCCCTATTGATCGCAGGGTGCTCGATTTCCACGATCAGCGCGCGTGCCAGCGTTTGCGGATCGTTGAGGGCCTCTCCGACACTGCGGATGGCGGCGGCGGGGATTTGCGCTTCGGCCAGTCGTCCCAGCCACACTTCGGCGGGGCGCTGCGTAAGCACATCTTGAATCAGGGGAATGAGTTCCTTACGATGCTGGACCCGCAGGGCATTGGTGCGAAAACGGGGATCGCGGCCCAGCCTTTCCTCGCTGCCGAGCACGACAGTGAAGCGTCTCCAAAGAGGCTCGGTGCCAACTCCAATTACGAAATGTCGGCCATCACCACCACGAAATACCTGGTAAGGCACGATACTGGGATGAGCGTTGCCCCACCGAGCTGGCGCTTGGTTAGCGTTCAGGTAGTTGCTGCCGATGTTCGCTAGCCAAGTGAGCTGGCAGTCAAACAATGCCATGTCGAGGAACTGCCCGCGGCCGGATTTTTCTCTTGCCAGCAGCGCGGCCATGATGCCCACGGCGGAATAAAGCCCACACGTGATGTCGGCAATAGCAATAGGATAGCGAACCGGCTCAGTGTCTGGTTCTCCCGTAAAGCTCCACACGCCGGCTTCCGCCTGGGCGATGATGTCGTACCCCGGCAACCCCACCTTCGGTCCGGTAAACCCGTAGCCTGAAATGGCGCAATAGACCAGTCGCGGGTGCCGTGCGATAAGAGTCTCGGGATCAATGTTCCGGCGCGTAAGAGATGCGGGTGAAGGACTGCTTACAATGAGCACATCGGCGGTCGCAACGAGGCGTTCGAGGATGGCTCGGCCCTGCGTATGGTCGTAGTTCAGCGTCAGCGAGCGCTTGTTGCGGTTCGCTGCCAAAAAGTACGCCGATTCGCTTCCGAGGAACGGCGGTCCCCAGGAACGGCTTTGGTCACCGCCTCCGGGCCGCTCGACCTTCACCACGTCAGCACCCAGATCGCCGAGAAGCATGGCGCAGTAGGGGCCGGCAAGCGCTTCCGTCAGTTCGAGAACACGCAGACCGTCGAGAACAGGAGATGTCACTGATCGTTACCTGGCAGAGTGCAGCGTATCATCCTTTTCAAGGCTGCATGGTAACGCGATGGTGGCCTCCGGGGACCGCGCCCGTGGTGACGAGTGGACATTCGTTCTTGTGTTTCTTCTTCCCGATTATTATGATTTCCGCGAACCTCCGGGACAACGGGTTGCTTTCCACGGATCGAATCAGGTTTGCATGCAATCCTCTTCCGAAAGGAGTCTACCGAGGATGAAATCGCGACGACTGCTGCCGCTCCCCCTAGTCTGCCTGCTCGCTTCCATGCTGACGCCCGCCGATGCGGCCGAGACGCCTAAAGACATCAAGATTGGCACGCTCTACGCGTCCTCCGGCCCGTTCGCCGCGATTTCCATGCCCGTGTACTACGGCCTGAAACTCTGGGTCGAACAAAAGAATGAAGCAGGGGGGGTACTCGTAAGGCCCTTCAATAAGAAGATACCAATCAAGCTCATTGCCTACGATGATCAAAGTTCGACAGCCACGGCGACAACGCTTTATAACCAGCTCATCACGCAGGACAAGGTTGACATCCTGGTTGCCGATTCCGGCTCGGTGCTCACGTCCGTTGGGGTACCCATTGCGCGCGATCACAAAATGCTGTTGATCGATCAGACGGGCACAGGCGCCACGTTTTTCACGAAAGACAACCCCTACATCGTGCTGATCTCCGATCCGATCTCCAGTGTCTGGCCCAAATACGTGGGGGATTTCCTCAATACCGAAGGCTATCAGCTCGGCATTCGGCGCGTGGCCATCTTGTATGCGACCAACGATTACACCAGCACCCAGGCGAATGCCGTACGCAAATTCCTGAAGGATGCCGGTAAACTCGAGATTGTTTATGACAACGGTGTTGCCACCAATACGTCGAACTACGTCGTTTTGCTGCAAAACATTCGCGCCAGCAATCCGGATGCGGTCGTGCACCTTGGCTATCCCGGTAACGATATCGCTTTCTTCCGCAACGTGCAGGAAAGCGGAATCAAGTTCAAATGGCTGTTTGGCATCTATCCCGGCCTAGAGACTGAACTGGTCGAGCGCGGGGTCGGGCCCAAGGCCCTGCAATACGTTTACACGTATGTCACTTCCTCGGCCATCAGCTATAAGCCGAACTTTGGGATGACGCTCGCTGAATTTAAAGCGGCCTGGGACAAGAAATACCAAGGCGGCCACGTGGAATTCGGCTTCAACGCGGTTGCAGGGTACACGACCGGGCTGGTGCTGGATCGAGCGCTGGCGACCACCGACAACCTGGACCAGCTGGCGTTACGCAGGGCCATCTTCGCGCAGTCGGGCAAGCTGAAGACGCTCGATGGCGACTTCGAACTGGATGAGACTGGAGCGCAGACCGGTGAGATCCAACCCCTGGGACAGCTCGTTCCCGATAGCAAGGGCGGACTGAGACTAAATATCGTTTATCCGCGCGACCTGGCAGACAGCAAGCCGGCCTATCCTGCGCCGTGACAGATTGCAGCAGACGGAGCGCGCGACGGCAATTTGAGTCCGGCTTCCCGAGGCTTGCTGCACACGAATGGAGTTCGATGCTGGAATATGCCCTGATTGCAGGACTGCTGTTCGGTCTCTACTTCAGCCTGATTGGGCTAGGGCTGAACCTTGTTTTCGGCGTCATGCGGGTCGTCAATCTGGCGCATGGCGACTTCCTGATGCTGGGCGGCTTCGCGGCCTATTGGCTTTTCACGCTGCGGGGAGTTAATCCCATATTCTCGATCCCCATTGTTTTCGTTGCCTTCGCGCTCATCGGTTGGCCGCTTTACTACCTGCTCGTGCCCCGGCTACAGGCGTCGAAGGACCCGGAGATGCTCTCGCTAATTTTGTTTTTCGGCCTGTCGCAGGTCATCGAGGCGTGCGCCACCATCGGCTTCGGGACGAGCGAGTATTCAATCCCGGTGACGTGCTGGGCAGCGAACCCTGGCATATCTTGAACCAGACATTCCCTGCCTCCTGGATGGTCAGTGGCATCGCCAGTGCTGTCTGCATCGCGTTGGTCTATTTGTATCTGTACCGAACGCGGATCGGCTACGTCACGCGCGCGGTTATGTCGCAGCGGGACGAAGCCTTGAGCACGGGGATTAACGTGCATGCCGTCTCCGCCTTGGCGTTCGGGATCAGCTTGGCGCTAGCCGCTGTGGCCGGGGTCCTGGCGCCGTTTATGTTCGGCAGCATTGTGCCCGCGATGGGCGTAGCGGTCACGATCACGTCGTTTGCGGTTATTGTGATGGGCTCGCTCGGCCAGCCGCTCGGAACGGTTCTGGGCGGCATGGTCTATGGTGTTGCCCTGATGTTCATGCAGACGTATGCCAGTTCGTGGGCGAACTTGCTGCCATACTTGGTGCTCATCCTTATCCTTCTGGTACGGCCCACAGGCCTGCTTGGGAAGCGGGTGCGGCATGCGTAACGGGCTTCGCCACCTGATCTTTGTGCTGGTGCCGGTGGTGGCAGCTTTTGCAGTTCTCCCGTGGGTTTACAGCAACCACTTGCTGCTCTTTAACTTCGTCGTCTACCTTGTGCTGGCGCAGGGGATCAATGTGATCTATGGTTTTACGGGCTATCTGCCTTTCGGTTATGTGGGATTCTTCGGCGCGGGCGCTTACGGATTTTCCCTTCTGGTACTGCATATGCATGCGCCTCCCCTCCTCGCGCTGGTGGCGGGCGCGCTGGCGGCGTTGATCCTCGGCATCATTCTCACTCCGCTGCTGCGGTTAGAAGGTGCCTACTTCGCGATTGCCACTCTCGCGGCATCGGAAGTAGTTGCCCAGATCATTTCGAATCCCAATCTGACGAACGTCACGCAAGGGCCGTACGGCATCCGCTTGAGCGGCGTCTACGCCCCGCGCTTTGCCTACAGCGTTGCCGTTGCGATCCTCGCCTTGACGCTCTTGATAGTGGTCTATCTGCGGAATTCCCGCTTTGGCCTGGCCCTGCAGGCCATTCGAGAAAATCCGGTCAGCGCCAGCATGGCCGGTGTGGATGTGGTACGCGGGCGTACAATTGCCTGGCTGCTCAGCGCGTTGATTGCAGGCTTAATCGGTGCTGTTTACGCCTGGTACATTTCCGTGTTCTATCCGGAAACGGTCTTCGACCTCGGCATGAGCATCTTCGCGATAGTATTTGCCCTGTTCGGCGGAACTGCCACGATCGTCGGCCCCATCAGCGGAGTCGCGATACTCTACGGGATCTACAATGGCATCGGCATCGCGACGCCGCAGTATTTTCAACTCATCTATGGCACGTTGATCATGGCTTTGGTTTTGTTCCTGCCGAATGGGCTGCTCCCGCTCCTTAAGCGGTGGGGGATCAATGTCCCCTGATCAATGGGCGGAGAAGACTCCTCTGCTCCGCGTCGACAAGGTGGTTAAACGCTTCGGCGGTTTCTGCGCGCTGGACGGCGCCAGCTTCCATCTCATACCGGGCGAGGTGCTGGGCCTGGTCGGACCCAACGGATCGGGCAAAACCACCTGCATCAATATCATCTCTGGTATCTACCCACCCGATGCAGGGCAAGTTTGCTGGTTGGGGAAACGGATCGAAAGGCTGCCTTCGCACAAGCGGGTGCGGCTCGGCATCAATCGCACGTTCCAAGTACCCCAGCCCTTCCTGGCACTGACCGTACGAGACAACGTCGACATTGCTGCAACGTATGGCGCGGCCAACGGGAAGCAGACCGACACTGACGCCATACTGGCGTCCCTCGAACTCGACACGTATCGCTCCCGAGCGGCGGCGGACTTGAACAGCTCGCAGCAGAAGATGCTCGATTTAGCGCGTGCGCTGGCGACCGCGCCCCGGCTGCTTCTAGTGGATGAACTCGCCGCCGGCCTGCCTCAGGCCGAACTCCAGCGCGTTGCGCGCAAGCTGCGCGAGTTTGCCAATTCAGGAATCGCACTGCTGGTTGTTGAGCACGTGATGGGCTTCATCGCCGAAGTGACCGACCGCGTGATTGTCCTCAACGCCGGGCACGAGATCTTTGACGGAGCGCTAAGCGAAGCCGTGCGCGACCCGCAGGTTGTAAGCGTGTTCCTGGGAGGTAGCGATGTCTGCTGAACTTCTTAAGGGCGAATCGCTGGAAGCTGGGTACCAGCGCGTGCAAGTGCTTTGGGGCGCCACCGTCGCAGTGCATGAAGGCCAGACCGTTGTACTGCTCGGAGCCAACGGCGCCGGCAAAACCACGCTACTCAAGGTACTGATCGGCCTGCTTCCCGCATGGAAAGGAGAGGTTCGTTTTGGCGGCGAAAGCATAACCCACCTCCGTATCGATCGTCGGGTTCGGCGCGGCATTGCCTTTATGTCGGAAATGGGAGTATTCCCCGATCTCAGCATCGACGAGAACATACGTATCGGCGGGCACTTGCTCGCCCGCGCGGAGCTGAGTTCGCGCGTTCAGGAGCTCTACGCGATTTTCGCGGAGCTCGAGCGCCGGCGCCACTCGCTCGCCAGCAGCTTGAGTGGGGGGCAGCGCAAAATGCTCGCGATTGCCAAGGCACTGGCAGGAAGGCCGCGTTTGCTGATGATGGACGAGCCCTCCGCCGGACTCTCGCCGCTTATGGTACGAGATGTTTTTCGCATCCTGGAGAAAGCGCGCGGGCAAGGGATCTCGCTGCTGATCGCTGAACAGAACGTGAAAGTCCTCGATCTCGCCGACCGGGTCTGTACGCTGGAACGCGGTGTTGCGGGTTTCACTGGAACAGTTGCCGAACTACATGCGAACGATGCTCTGCATCGCGCCTACTTCGGACTAACCTAACGCGCAGTTGTGCATGGCCGGCCGGGCGCATTGCAGGCCCAGGCTGCAAAGGCCGTCAGAGGTGAGCACTAAAATGATTCTTCCGTCCTTCACCCGTATTCTTCTAGTCACAGATTTTTCCGACTGCTCGGGGGCAGCTGTCCCATTGGCGCGCGCAGTGGCGCACGATTACGGAGCGGCGATATTCGTCGCTCACGTCATACGGGACGCGGGCTCGACCACGGCTGCAACGGGGCCCAACGAAGCCCGCAAGGCCCAGTCGGCCGCCGAAGCGCACATGCAACGATTCATTGCCTCAAGTCGTTTGGCCGGAGAGCCCGTCGAAACCATCATTGAGCACGGTGCGATCACGGATGTTCTTGCGCGGGTGATCCCGGCCCGATCTATCGATTTGGTAGTGGTTGGGACACATGGCCGCAGCGGTGTCAACAAGCTGTTGCTGGGCTCGGTAGCGCAGCGCATCTTCAATGTTGCGCCCTGTCCGGTCCTGAGCGTCTCTCCGAGGGCGGGTAAGTCCTGGGGTGCTGCCAGAAAATTCGCAAGGATCTTGTATCCCACAGATTTCTCCGCGGACTCTCTGAAAGCGCTCCCCTACGCTCTTTCGCTTGCCAGGATCGCTGACGCTGAGCTGATCCTGCTCCACGTCGCTGCCGACCTGTCGCGGCACGAAATACTCCAGGAATACTACCGGCGCTTGAACGCTCTGATTCCGCCAGAAGCCAGAGCCTGGTGTAAGTTCGACGCGTTGGCGATCACGGGCGATCGCGCGGAAGCCATCTTGAATGCCGCCTGGGAGCAGAGCGCGGATCTGATTGTCATCAGCGCGCACCGCGCCGCAGGCACATTCGAGGCGCCACTAACCACGGCGTATCAGGTCGTAGCGCGTGCGCATTGCCCGGTGCTGAGGGTGCGCACCTGAGAGGCAGAGTTTCCAAATTCTCGTCCAGCTTTGCCGAAGGCTTGAATTGCGGAATGGGATCCAGTTCCAGCTGAGGTGTTTCGGAGCTTCGAGTTTGCCGTCAACGAACGCCTCGTAAATCACAACCTTGGCTGTGACAGTCGGTGAGTTCACTCCTCTGCCACGCCTCGAGTTGCGTCTCCTTGGTCGCCGGCGTCCCGTGCACGAAATAGATCCAACGGCCGTCAGGCGACCAAGTTGGAAAACGTTCGCCTCGGCTCGAAGTTGCTCGTTGCGTGAGGCGCTCTGGATTCCCGCCGGCCGGGTCGATGCGCCATAAATCCATCCCGAGATCGCCTTGCGGCGCTTGGGCGAGCGCGTCCGCTTCTTGCCCGATGGCAAGAGTCTGATCTACATGCAGGGACTGCTCGCATCACAGGACTTCTGGCTACTCGATCTCGCCTCGATGAAGTCGCGCCCCCTCACCAGGCTGCAAAACCGTGCCGCCATGCGGACCTTCGACGTCACAAGCGACGGGAAACAAATCGTCTTCGACCGCTTACGCGA
>Ga0187854_10004292_pt1 | contig 10814 bp, 13 predicted proteins | sample June2016WEW_6_15_FD_132445 | JGI IMG/M metagenome (GOLD analysis project Ga0187854, IMG submission 132445) | Peatland microbial communities from SPRUCE experiment site at the Marcell Experimental Forest, Minnesota, USA - June2016WEW_6_150 | ecosystem: Environmental > Terrestrial > Soil >...
ACAGCTATGGAAGATAGCGTTGCGGAGGTTACGGTAAGGGTCGTGTTTCCCGAGATGCTCCCTGAGGTGGCAGTGATGGTTGCAGTACCTGCTGAAGCCGCTGTGGCCAGACCGCTGCCGTTGACCGTTGCCACCGATGGGTTGGAGGAGCTCCAGGTGACCTGTGCGGTTATGTTATGACTTGTGCCGTCAGAATATGCGCCAGAGGCTGCAAACTGCTTAGTCACCCCGACAGGTATGCTCGGATCGGCGGGAGTAACCGATATGGAGACAACCGATGTGGAGACATCTCCAGCCGGTGGGTCTCCAGAATTTGTACCGCTCCCCCCCCCGCATCCAACCAAAATGAGCAAAACCACAAGCGGAAGAACAGAGAATAAATCTTTCGCTCTTATAATCCACATTCTGTGAAAGGCGGTTGGATTTCGCACAGGTTGGCATTCCATTGGCACCACTGGCTTGAGAATCATTTTCAGCAATTCCATGACCCTAAATTCATCATCCATGATCAGGACCTGTCCGGCCCAGAAAATCGGATTCCACGGAAAGATTCCAGGCGGGGGGCTGAAGAGAGAGAAGGGATAAAATTCTGATCGAAGTCAAAAAGATTGAAATCAGCACTTCGATCAGGCTTATTCCTCGGTCATTGCCAGTGGAATTGATCATTTCTCATCCCAGTAAAATTGACGCCGATCTTAGCCTCCATTCGAAATCACGATTGCATTTACCATGCCCCCGGAAATCGGGAATAAGACCATCAATAGCCTGCCAATACGATCCGCCCGAAGAAGGTGTTTAGGCTTTTCTCATTGGAGCTAATACCCTGTTTTTACTGTTAATTATTGTGGAGCCGGTTCATTTGAGAAGAGGGTTTGCGGGTAGTCAAAAATGAGGATCCTTTTTCACCTGCAAGCAAGTACATTGGCCATTTTTGATTGGATCCCTACATTTTTGTACTGAAGCTCGACGAAGAGAAATGACCCGAGATCCTCTTTCCTAAAGCGGGAAATACCTTGGCATTGGCAAAGGTATCTTCCACACAAGTCCGATTCTCGGTTTGACCTACTACTGTTCGGCCGGGGGTTGCCTTTAGCCTCCCGGAGGATTTTTGTTCCGCTCCCCGGGAAGCCTTCCGGTACTACCATCTCTTGGGGAAAAGGGTCCGGATACTCTCTTTTTATGTAGCCTGGGGGCCTGGAAAAAGGAGGCCGGATCTTGCTGGGATTCAAGAGGTCATCCAGTGCGGTTTTGTCCCCCTGATTACCTGGGAGCCCTGGCGGCTTCCGGAATTCCCAGGGGGGGCACGGCCTGAGGATCAACCTGAGTTTTCGCTCTCCGCCATATTGAGTGGGAAGTATGAGGACTATATCTTGAATTGGGCCCTCGACCTTAAGAAGGTTGCAGTCCCGATCTTCTTTCGCCCGATGCATGAAATGAATGGAAACTGGTATCCCTGGTGCGGAAAAGTCAATGGAAATAAACCGGTAGATTATATCGAAACCTGGCGCTATATCCGGTCCATTTTCCGTAAGGCCCAAAATAACAAATTAACCTGGGTCTGGTCCCCCTACGTTCATTCCGTGCCTGATGAACCGGCTAATGAGATCGGGCAATTCTTTCCCGGGGACCGGGAAGTCGATTGGTTGGGTCTGGATGGTTATAACTGGGGGAAAAACCGGGAATGGTCCAGGTGGCAAAGTTTCCAGGAGGTTTTTGCGAAAGGGTATGAGCGACTGACTCAGCTGGCTCCTGAGAAACCCCTCATGATCGCCGAGGTCGGGTGCGCGGAAGAGGGCGGGGATAAAGGCAGATGGATCCAGGAGGCGTTTGAGGTTTGGAATAGCAGGTTCTTTCGAATCCAGGCGCTGGTTTGGTTTAATATCCAAAAAGAATGCGATTGGCGCATCGAATCTTCACCGGAAAGCCTGACCTCCTTCAGAAAGAACTGGAGCCATTGTTAGGCGGAACATTTCAGATGAGCTCGAAGAGACAGGAGATGAAATCTGAAATCTCATCAACCTTAAAAAGGGCCAAGATCATCCTATGGGCTTTTCCCTTGGCTTGCGTTTTTTTTACCCTTTTCTGCTGCCATTTAAGTTTTGCCGTCGAGGCTTCCTCTTTTGCCGGGGGTGAATTTGATGGTCATGGGCAGGGGTTTTCATACCTGGGAGTGGATGTAAGCCAGAAGGTCTACCAGAATATATCCCTTTCCGGAAGGCTGATTCCTAATTACCTGACTTATAAGTTTTACTCGGGTGGTCATTTAGTTAGAGCGGATTCCCCCGGATTTTATTCGGTTGGGGGGATCAAATTATCCTGGGATAAGACCAAGCTCGGTGTTTTTGGCGGGATAGAGTATAGGGACACTGATTTAACTCCCGATGTAAGGGGTGCGAAGGTAAGAGGGAGCACCCTGGCGGGGGTGGTTCAAGGGGAATTCGATAGCTGGCTGCCCAGCCGTACGAATTTGAATCTTTATACGAGCTTCAGTGGTACGGATAACTTTTTTTATGAAAGAGGAAGGATCAAACAGCAGGTAACCAATCTGGATTTCAAGGGGCCCTATACAATAAATGCCGGGGTTGAGCAAATCATTGGTAGAAATCCGGATTTTCATCAAGAAGGGGCCGGATTGATATTGGAGTTGTATCATATTCGCCAGAAGGTTTCCGTAGCCGTGCGGGGCGGATTTAAACATGATTCAACTTTCGGAAATGGAATCTATGGCGGATTGGAATTGTACAAGGGATTTTAAGGTTGCTTGTTAAGCTCCGGAGATACTTTCCCAATGGGCGATTTGGTCTTTCCTTTCTTCTTTGTTTGGAATGGGTTTCGGCGGGGGAATTTTTTAGGCGCTTTATTGAAGCCGGAAGGAGTGATCCATGAATAGGGTATGCAAAAAATGTTTTATTGTCCTGGTGTGTGTTTTCCTTTCCCTGGGAGTTGAAAAACGGTTGGCCTTTGGCGACTTGGTCACCCTTGATGCCACAGAAGATTCGGGTCAGTCACCCGGGCAAGGAGCGTTTCTTCGCTTCGTTTACCCTTCTGGATATCAGGACGTTACCGCCACAGGGCCTCAGTGGACTTCTTCTCTTCAGGTTTATTCCTACGCAGCCTCCCAGGGGATTCCCGCCGGATGGTTTTTGGAATCCGCCGGCAACATCTGGTCTTCTGATTCAACCGTCGGGGAATTCCTTACCAACCTTGCAGCTGGGATTTACAGGATATCTCCGCTGGCCGGGGCTTTTATGTACGATTCCTTCGGGTGGAGCAGTTATCAAGGTCAATGGTGGTGGCAGCTGAATATCCAGGCCTGCAACGCCTACGTAGATGGTCAGGTCGTAAGCCAGGTGGATTATATCCTTGGGTCTACCCAACCCTATGGTTCAGCCGATTCAGCCCTGCAGGCAAGCCTTGGGAGCTATATCGATATTCCTTTAGCCCAAAACGGCTCACTCATGTTCTGGATTTATGACACTAACTCTATTGATAATTCCGGAAGCCTCTCTTTCACTGTTACGCCCGTTCCTGAACCATCAACTTTTATACTTTTAACCGCAAGTCTGGTTTTGATTATAATAAGGTGGGAAAGGCGGAGTAAAAGTGAAGCGAGTGCGGGGCGAAAGCAGTGACGTGTTAAGGTGGGTTTACCGGTGTTTACCCCCCTGCTTAACACCCTCTGGCGAAGGGACCTCGATAAAAACATTCCGAATTTGATAAGGAAAGGCGAAGGTGTTAAGGTGTTTTTGGGGATTTCTGGAAGAGAGAAAATGAATTGTTTGGAAATATTTCCGGTCAAACTACAGCTACTGACGACGGACCCTGAACTGCTGATTCAGCTCCCAACAAGGTTTCGAGATCAGTTCTTCTGACTTTCAGCTTACGACTACCGCAACCAGTGAACCCCAATTTTATGAAAATGAAAAACGAACAGGCGTTCGTTCTTGCTCCGGTCCGGTCCAACTGTCCTAACCAAGATTTAAACTTTTAAGGAAATTATCCAGCTTCCTGTCATTTCCCCCCCAAATCTTTAAGAGTTTAAAAGTTCATCCCTATCACCTCCGGTCCCCAAAAGAGCTTCTCTCTGTTGCAAATTTAAAATTAGACCAGAAGGAGAAATTTCATTATGACCGCACCCAATAATAATATTCCTACAGATAACCAAAATGAAAAAATCATAGATCCCTTGAAAAATGAAGTCACATCCCTGAAATTCCAACTGACAAAAAGGATGACAGAATCGCCGGTCTGGACGTCATGCTAAATATCGTTATGGAGAGTCCCCTTCTCGCGGTCTACAATATAGCCGTCTTTACCACCCAGACCAACATGAAAAGTGCAAACTAGATTTTACCTTGATTTGTCCACTCTTGGCTGAAGACGCACAGGTCATGCGTTATAAGGGTGGCTTCCCAGGAGGAAAGGGTAGAGGATTTGCATTCTTTTATAAAATTCGCTGGTCACGTTCTGCGCGAACGTCCCTTCCTGCACACATAGCCCAGAATGAAGGACTAAGACCAAAAATCTTTGGGATCAATCCGCAGGCGGCGAAGGCAAGCGTTTATGGCTCCGATTTTGATTTCATCTCCAGAGCCGTGACAGCGAATTGTGGTTGAAGGCCCCTTAGTGGTTCCTGGAATAATAGGCCGGACAAGATATCTTTCGCTTCCCTTTCCCCGTTTGGTATGCTCTTCGACACCAAATTTTTTCAGACGCCGGATCAACTCATGGTATTTGAGAGATCCGGGAGGATTAGGCATAGCAGGATACTTCTTGGATATGGAAAGCAGGGTGGGATTTTTCAGGCGCTGGCAGGCTTTCCTGCTTTACCTCACATTTTTGGTTTTCGAGAGAAGCATAATACTCGGCCCAGACTTCTTGAGGAGCAGGAGAAAAAAGGAATTCCATATTTTCATTCGCAATGGAATTTGCGATGTGCGCAATGCAAAGATCCTTGATGGCCTTCTTTGCTCCCTGCGGGGTATTATCCGTGGCAACGAGGTCGAACTGCAAACAATGGGCAGAATAGTAGTCTTCTTCTTTTTTGACCAAAATATCTAGGTGAAACTCGGTTTTTTGCGCCATGGAATCCTCCCTCCTTTAGGGCCGGAAGGGCCAGCAGATACCATTTCTTGACCTCTTAAAAGGATATCGCTTTTAGGAAACCGCCTTCAAATCATTTCTCTTTTTTATCGGCAAAAATCTATCTGTTCTAAAAGAGAAAGTCAATAAAAAAAGGGGTGGTGAATTCAGTGACCGATCGCTTTCCTTTTCACGCCTATCGCAGCTTCCCCAGTTTTCGTTCCTATTTTACCTTTTCTAAATATTTTCTTCAACCTTTTTCTTCTCGCCCATCTTCATATATCTTGCAAGTTTCCCATTCCGAATCCACAGGTCGCCCGCTCGAGCCGGGCCGGGGCGCCAATAAAGTCAAGGATTTATTGGTAAGCAAATTAGCAATTTATCAATTTAACCCCTATTTATCCTCAGATGGAAGATTTTTCCCTGTTTTATCCCCTCAAAAGAAAAAGGGCGCCGATTAAAAAACCATTGATCACTTAGAACGACTATCCCGCCCCCCCTCCCGGTAGGGAAATCTCCTGCTTTAGAAGGCGGGGGGGATGGTGTTGGGGATGGTGAAATAAGCGGACCCTTGTGCGTGTATTTTTATCTATGGACCATGGACTGATCGCTGTGGAGCGTTTTTTTCTGTGTGCAAATTTCCAAATTGCTACGAGCTGTATTGCTACCTTGTCTCCCCAAACCTCTCCCTGAATTTTTTCTAATTGCATTGCTTTTTTACAAAAGTAATGATATCCTTTTACTGTAAGGATTTTATTCCAAGGGGAGGCTATTTTATGGAAAGGGCGAGGATTACGTATAAGGGCCAGGTAACCATTCCGAAAAAGGTGAGGGAAGCCTTATCCATAAAAGAGGGGGAATCGGTTATGTTCCAGATTGAAGGAGACCATGCCATCCTAAAACCCATCAAAAATTCCCTGCAAAATTTTTACGGAATTTTTCCCTCAACCCGGTCTTATGAGGACCTGGAAGCAGTTCGCAAAGAAGTCCGTCGCAAACGAGGGAAAAGGCTTATTTCCACTTCGGAGGGTCAATGAAAAGGGCCTATATTGATGCCAATGTAATCTTGCGGTATATAACCAAAGACCCGCCGGCCATGGCGGAAGCGGCCCGTAAGGTTTTCCTGGAGGCCCAGAAGGGAAAGGTGGGTCTAAAAATTATCCCTCTAATCGTGGCCGAGGTGGTTTGGGTATTGGAATCTTTTTATAACTATTCCAAAACTCAGGTCGCCGAAACTCTTATTCAGTTTCTATTATGCGACGGCCTTGAAGTGGAGCAACTGAGCCTATTGATTGAAGCACTCACGCTCTATCATAAAAAGAACCTCGATTTTGCCGATGCCCTTTTAGGCGTAACCGCCTTACAATATGGTCCCCCATGCGTCTACTCTTTTGACCAACACCTGGAACGAATTGATGGAGTGAAGAGACTTCCCCCTGGCCATAATGCTTAGCCCGTGGTATCCGTCTTTCCCTACGAGTTGTGCGCTAAATTGCTATGAACTGCTTTTTCTGCGGCTGCGCCGCACCGTGGACTGTAGCCTGATAGCATGTCTGGAAACGAGCTAAAACCAACGGAATTATCGGAGCTACGTCCCTTTCGCCTAACCCGACTTCGCGGATTCGACCCTCGTGATAGCTTTTTAAATTTTCTAAGTCACGGATTTTCAAGGGCATGGGAACCTGCAAAGGGTCAAAATCGGCTGTAGTGAAGACCTACCCTCTTTTCAGGATCATCGAGGGGATGTTATGCTGCCGCCACGATGTTCTTACGTTGCACAACTCGCAAGAAAGACGGCAAAGAGCACCGGTACTGGAACGTGGTGGAGAACCGTCGGGTAGCGGGCGGACGGGTTGTTCAGCGACAGGTACTCTACCTTGGGGAGATTAACGGCTCTCAGCGGGAGTCCTGGCGCAAGACGAAAATCGCCAACCCCGGGAGAATCGCACCCTTATGCCATCCCCCCCGTCAGTGAAGGGTTACGGAGCCTCCATTGTTTCCCTTTTATTTCCAGCCAAAATATGGTATAAAAATTATTTAGGAAAAAACTCTTCAACCCCATCTTACTCTTATAAAAGGGTATGCGGGACTTTTCAGAAAGGGAACCTATGAACCTTCGGCCTCAAAAAGTCTTACGAATTATGTGGTTCACGCTTCTGTGTGTTGGGATCTTAGCCCTGGCCGGCTGTAGCCAGGAGGCCAAAAAGGAGCGCCACTGGGGGAGGGGAGAAAAATATTTTTCCGAGAATAAATATAATGAAGCCATTATTGAATATAAAAATGTCCTGAAAATCACCCCCAATGACGCCAAGGCTCATTATAAGTTGGGCCTTTCTCATCTGCGTGTGGGACAGGGCCGCGAGGCCTTTGCGGAACTATCCAAAAGCGTGGAATTAGACCCGGAACAGGTTGATGCCCGCATCCAGTTGGGAAATATTTTTCTTTTGGCGGGAGATTCGAAGAAGGCCAGGGAGCAGGCCGAGAAAGTTTTGGCCAAGGAACCCAACAATCCCTCCGGGCTTTTACTGATGAGTTCGGTAAACCTGGCGGAGAAAAATTTGGACGGAGCCATTACCGAGGCTCAAAAAGCGGTTGGGCAGGATCCCAAGAGGATCGAGGCTTATCTCCAGTTGGCGCACCTCTACCTTCAGAAACAGGACCTGACCCAGGCCGAAGCTACTTTAAAACAGGCCGTGCAGGTTGACCCGAAGTCAACGAGGGCCCGGTATGCTTTGGGTGAATTTTACCGGAGGAGCGGGAAACCCCAGCTGGCTGAGGCTGAATTTGTTGAAGTCACGAAGATTGCTCCCCAAGAGGTGGGCTCCTGGATCGTTTTGGGAGATTTCTATGCATCCGTAAAACGCATGGAGGATGCTGAAAAGCAGTTCCAGAAGGCCATCGAAGTGGATCCCAAGAGAGTTTCTTCCATCCTTCACCTGGGAGATTTTTATTTTACCTGGGAGAAGCCGGATAAGGCCATCGAGACTTATAAGAAGGCTACCGAAGCTGATTCCAAGAATGTCCTGGGAAGAGCCAGAATCGCCGAGGTCTATTTGAACCAGAATAAATATGACCAGGCCTCAGGGGTCATCGAAGAGATCCTCAAGATCAACCCCAAAAGTAATGAGGGGAACCTGCTGAAAGGAAGGTTGCTCCTGGCCAAACGGGAGTACAATGAAGCCATCACCATTCTACAGGTATTTCTAAAAGAAAACCCGAAATCTCCAGTAGGGCATTATTTCTTGGCTCTCGCCCACCTGGGGAATAAGGACGTTCAGCAAGCCAAGACTGAATTGACTGAGGCAGTAAATTTAAGCCCCGGGTGGAGTGAGCCGAGGTTTCTGCGGGCGGATATGAATCTTCAGGGTAGAGCCTTTGATCTGGCCACCGAGGACGCCCAGGAAATCCTGAAGAATGAACCGAAGTCTTACCGCGCTCAGTTAATCCTGGGGGTCGCTTACTTTAACAAAAAAGATGTGGCCAAAGCCTCCCGGGCCTTTGAAGAGGCCATCCGCATCGATCCTAATAACCCGGTAGGTTATTATCAGATGGGAAGGCTCTACCTGGCCCAGAAAAAAGAAAAGGAGGGCCTTGCTCAACTGGAGAAAGCTCTTTCGCTCCAGCCCAATTTTTTGGACCCTCTTTACATGATCGTGTCCGTCTATGCCAGTCAAAAGGAGAACAAGAAGGCGATCGATCGGGTGGAGGCTCAGATCAAGATTTCATCCCAGAATCCTTTCTTTTATAGCCTGCTGGGTGGCCTTTACGAGATGAACAGCGATCTGGATAAGGCGGAAAGCAGCATCCGCAAAGCCCTGGAAATCAACCCGAATATTCCGGATTTTTACAATTTCTTAGGAGGTTTGTACCTGCGCCAGCAAAAGGTGGATAAAGCCGTCGAGGAATTCCGCGCCGCCCTGGAGAAAAACCCCAATTCTTTATCTTCTCTTATGGCTCTGGGAATGATCTATGATTCCCAGAAAAAATACGACCAGGCCAAAGAGCATTATATGAAAGCCCTGAAAATCAACCCTAAATTCCCCCCGGCGGCGAATAATCTTGCGTACCTTTACGCTGATAAGGGGGAAAACCTGGACGAGGCTCTCTCCTTAGCTCAGAGCGCAAAGGAGCAGCTCCCGGATGACCCGCATATCTCCGACACCCTCGGTTGGGTTTATTACAAAAAGAACATTTACAGCCGGGCCATTACCTATCTGCAAGAGGCAAGGGAAAGAATTCCGAACAACGCCAGTATTCATTACCATCTGGGTATGGCTTACTCCAAGGGTGGAGATAAGGTCATGGCCAAAAAGGAATTGAAGCAGGCTCTTGAGCTGGATCCGAAATTTTCAGGGGCAGAAGAGGCTAAAACAACTCTCCAAGGGTTGAACTGAAACAAAAAAAATGTGGGAGTGCATGCGCAGTACTTCCCTTCGGTCCTTCGGTTGCTTAAATTGACAATAGGATTTATTTTGGTATAAATTTTCAAAAATAAAAGAGACGTGGAGGGCTTAACAGGAGAGAGCAAAGCCAAGATTTAGTCGGCTGGAAAAAATAGAGAAGATCAGGTCAATGAAGCAAAATCAGGGGCTAGATAAAATTGTTGATTGCTATAAAGAGTATCTGGGTGACCATCTTACTTCAATGGTCCTTTTTGGATCTCACGCCCGGGGTGATGTTAAGGAAACCAGTGATTACGATCTTTTCATCATTGCGGAAGGGCTTCCTTCGAGGCCATTTCGGAGAGTGTTATTCATCCGTAAGCCACTATTGGGTCAATTTGAGCAAAAATTATGTATTGTTGCCAAAACGCCCGAAGAGGTATTAAAGGATTTTCCTCCGCTTTTCTTAGATATTGGGTTGGATGGAATGGTGCTTTTCGACCGGAAGGATTTCTTTAGAAAACTCCGGGAAAGAATCAAAGAGATTATTGACCAGGCAGGTCTTCAAAGGAAGCGGGCCAATGGAGAATTTTACTGGGAATGGCAAAATCCGCCGAAGAAGGGATGGGAAATAACCTGGAGCGGTTACCGTTAACTTTAAAGATGATTCGGAGTACCGGAAACGGCTCACTAGAGGATTCCTCAATGAAGCTCGTCTCAATCTTGAGCATCAGCTCTGGCGTTCCTGCGTGGATAATTCACAACTTGCCATTGAAAATTCGGGTAGATGATTATCGCCCTTTTTGAACCTGTAGAAAAGTCTCATAATCCTTCCCACCAACTTAAGAAATTAGTGGAACAAAAACGATTGGGCGATGCTCTTCAGTCTCAAATTTTAGAAATCATTCCTATTCTTGAGCATTTTGGTATTGAAGAGCATTTTATGACTGATTATGGTGACGAGTCAACCCGAACCGACCCGTAGAGTCTCTTTCAGGAAGAGGATGCCAGAGAAGCACTGGAGATGGCGGAGAAGTGTTATCGCCTTGCAGAAGCGATCTACGGCCTATTTTAAAGAACTAACAGATGAATCTGGTAGTCGCAATCATTCAGGGGAAGCGCCCCCCAAATCGCTTTGTGAGTTGTCTTCAATCATTGCTCCACCTTTTTAGCCACGGCAATTTTTTATAGAGCGGCGGAACGGCACCTTTACGAGATAGACATAGATCTAGTGTAGTGTTACAATAATATCTTTACAATTATCCAGTTTCGTGTTATGTATGGGTTCATGTGGAACCCAGCCGAAAAATTGTCCATAACAGAAGAGGAGCGCAAAACCCTGAAAGCTTG
>Ga0187854_10004293_pt1 | contig 10811 bp, 9 predicted proteins | sample June2016WEW_6_15_FD_132445 | JGI IMG/M metagenome (GOLD analysis project Ga0187854, IMG submission 132445) | Peatland microbial communities from SPRUCE experiment site at the Marcell Experimental Forest, Minnesota, USA - June2016WEW_6_150 | ecosystem: Environmental > Terrestrial > Soil >...
AAGGTCGTGCCGGAGGTCGCATCGATGCGCCGGATCTGGGCGTCGCTCGAGTACAGCCAGAATTCGCGGTCGAGCGAGACGATCGACTTGCCCGCGTACTCGAAGGTAGCCTGGGTCGTCCCGTCCGCGTTCAGCCAGACCAGCGTGGTCGCCCCGACCGAGGCGCCGGCGGCGCCGCTCATCATCCAGCACTGGCCCTGAACGAACGTGGGGCCGAAGCCGACCGCCGGGTCGAGAGGCGACGTCCCGAGAACGGCGCCGGTCTTGAGATCGATCTGGGCGAGGGTCGATGCCTGCGCGCCCGGCGTGAAGGACCACAGCGAGCCGCAGCCGATCCGCGGCTCCGCGGATCCGGTCCAGGGGGTCGACGCCACAACCGCCGCCGTCGATGGATCCAGCCGTTGGATGACCTTGCCGGTGGCCACCCATATCCCGTCGTCCGCGGCCCCGAGCAGGTACGTCGCGGCGAGCGTCTTCGAAACCGCGCCCGTGACCGGGTTCACTTGGAAGGTCGTCGCCCCGGCCCAGCATGACGGCCCGCACGACTTCGCCGACGCGGGCCACGAGGAAACCCACAGGCCGTCGTCGACGACGGCCCTGCCCGCGCCGCCGGCGAAGGCAGGTCCGCCGTAGACCGTCTGGATCGTGCCGCGGCTCGGCTCCACGGCGAGGCCGCCGCCCGAGCCCGTCAGGTATATGTAGGTTCCGTCGTCCAGGGGCCAGTCTCGCTCGTTGACCGAAACAGGCACCGGCAGGTCGATCAGCAGGCTGACGTGCGCCGCCTTTGGGGCCAAGGGTGTCACGACGGCGAGGTCCGACGCATTGGGTGTGTGGGAGGCGAGCCGGCTCGGCGATGGCGACACGACCGGCATCACCGGGGCGGTAGCCAGCCCAAATACGAGCAACGCGATCCCGAGAGCGCCGACGATGGAGACCGTTGCCGCGTTGGCCACGAATCGCGGGCTGCGGCGGGCACCGGCCGGCCTGGCCGGGCGCTGGCTCGCCTCGCGGCGGTAGTGGATGAATAGCTCGTCGGCAGCCTCGGCGCGCCGGTCAACCCGCTCTATCGGCCGACCGAGGGCATCGCGAGGGCCCTGATCGGCGGCGCGGCCACGGCGCGAGAGGCCGTACCGTTGCCAGTCGTCGCTGGCTACACGGCTCACGTGTTCGGACCGCTGCTTGCCGTCGTCCGACCCGCCGAGTGTCATGCGGAAACACCGCCGAGCGCTTCACTCGCTCGAGGCGACAAGTGTCGCCGGACCGGGTTCTGCCTATGCATCGCGTCTCCCGAACAAACCCTACCGCGTGGGACAAGGGGCCGCTCGCCGACGCAGAGCGTCGCACCCGGCGCCGGAGGCGGCCACAACCGTCCTGACTTGTTCCACGGCCCGGGTGTTCACGATGGCGCCCGCGCGATTCCGAGGTACCGCCGCCGGCCACGCCCGGCCCGGCCCGAGCCGCTGCTCAGGCGATCGGGAGGAGGAAGGCCGTGATTCCGACTACCAGCCCGATGGCCAGGCTGGCAAGTCCGATCTCGATCGACCTGCGCCGATCCCGGGACCGAGCGGCCGGGTCGGCCACCTGCACGACGTTGCCCAGCGGCCCGAAGTTGTACACCCCCGTCGAGCCGAAGCCGGCGCAGAAGTGGAACCAGGCCTGGAGATAGCCGGAGGCGGAGCCGCCTGCAGTCAGGACGAGCGCTAGCCTCGTCCAGTGCGGCGCCCCGATGAGCATGAGCCCGGCCAGCAGGACCACCGAGATGAGGAGCCCGGCATGGCCGGACCTCCGCCGCCGGGCGATCTCGGCCGGGCCGATGTTACAGACACCGGGCTGGTAGGCGACCACTTCGATGGAACCCAGATTCGACATGCTCGACATGGTTGCGACCTCAACTTCCTGGTCAGATCGTAGGCGTCTTTGCCGCAGCAGTGCCGATCCGGGCCGCCGGGAACCGCAGGGCGCTCCCGGGAAGCAGGGGAACCAGAATGCTGAAGCTCGTGGAGTGGTTGGCGGCCTTCTCCGGCCGGACCGACTAGCTCGGCCCGGAGTTCGTGCCCCCGTCGGGGAACCTGGTGGCGAGGCGGTCAAAGAACCCCTTGACGGAACCGGCTATCCGCTTGCCCGAGGCGAAGCCCGACCAGCCGCCTGTCGCGGTCGCGCCCTCCAGCAGGCGCCCCGCCATGGCGTCCAGGTCCGCCACAACCTTGGATTTCGGGAACATCTCGACGGCCGATCTTCCTTCGTCGGCAGCTCGCACGAAGAGCAGGCCGGCGGAACGGATTCGAGCCAGCGACGGGAGATCGACGACGCGCTCCAGGTCCGCCGTGGCAACGCCGCTGTTGGCTCGGTTGACGACGACGGTCATCCGGTCGCGCATGTTCAGCGCCGTGGCGACCTCCCGGAACTGGATCGCGGCCCGGATGCAGGGGATGTCCGGTGTGATCGGGACGATGATCCTGTCCGCTAGCCAGAAGAGGGCCCGGTTGAGCGGCCCGTAGTTCGGGTGCATGTCCAGGATGATCCAGTCGTAGCACTCGCGTGACTCGGCGATCGCGTCGGCGACGTGCCTTGGCTCCAGCACTTCCGTGTGGAGCGGCGACTCGGCCATCACGAGCACGCTCAGGCCGCTGCTGTGGAGAATGGCGGTCTGCTCGATGGTCTCGAATACCCCGTCCCCCCTGGCGACGTCCTCGCGCCAGGCGCCGGCGAGCGTCCGCGGCCGCTCCAGGCCCAGGGACGAGGCCACGTGACCCGTGATCGTGTCGCAGTCCACGATCAGGACCCGCTTCCCCCTGCGGATCTGCAGCGCGGCGCCCAGGTTGATGGAGATCGTGGTCTTGCCGACGCCACCCTTGGGGTTGAAGACGATCGCGATCTTGCCTTGCTCGTGGCCGGGCTCGCGATGAACCGCGCCCGCGGCCAGGCCGCTCGCTGCGAGGGCCGTCGCCGGGACGGCCTGCACCTCCAGCGCAGGCGGGGCAACACCGGCACCCGCCTCTGGCTCCTCAGCGCTATCGGGGCCCTCGGCGACGAAACCGGCGGCCGAATCCGCCTCCTGCGCGCGCTCCGCGCGAAGCAGCATCGCCTCGATACGCCAGCGCAGGGACTCCGCCGAATAGGGCCGCGTGAAGTAATCGTCCCGGGGATCGACGCCCCGGTTCAGGCCGATCCGCCCCAGCGACAGGGGCGGCACCAGCATCAGGATGTTGACGTCGCGGTCGCCCCGGCGCAGGACCCCGTAGATCGCTATCGAGCCGTCGAAGTCCGCCTCGGTGTCCAAGATGGCGACGTTAACGTCGGGCCGCCGGGCCAGCAGCTTCTCGACGTCGCTCGGCGCTTTGACCGCGAATACTTCGAACCCGGCTTCGGTCAGGCGCCTGCGGACGGCGCGGAACTCCGAACCCGGCAGGGACACGGCGACGGCACTTCGCGGCACGACTGCAAAGCCCCACTTACGAAAATGGCTGCGCGATCCGAGTCTAGCCGGTCCCGCCCGGCGTGCACTGTCGGCTCGACGTCACGTCGACCCGCGCAGAACTCCGGCCCCGGCGGCGGGACGCCCCGGCGGCCGATCACGGGCGGACGGACTCCTCCACTTCGCCGACTCGGTCCATCGTCTCGAGCATGGCCCGGGTGTTGTGGTATGGGCACTTCCAGAAGTCGGCCTTGGCCAGGCCCGACTCGGGCACGCCCTCGCGCGAGACGCGGGTGTACCACTCGCCGGCGGCATGGTCGATCACGCATGAGTCGATGAAGTCCCAGGTCCGCAACGCCGCCTCGACGAACACGTCGCGCCCGGAGAGCCGGTAGGCGTTCAGGAACCCGACCACGCCCTCCGCCTGTGGCCACCAGTCCTTGTCCGTGTTGATGTGGCCGTCGCCCAGGCGATCGTTGTACACACCGCCCCGCTCCAGATCGTAGCCCTCTGCCAGGACTGCTTCGGCCATACGGAGCGCTACGGTCTCGGCGCGGGCGACCAGAGCCGGGTCGCCCACCAATTCGGCCGCCTCGCACAGCAGCCAGCTCGTCTCGATGTCGTGACCGTACGAGATGTCCTTCGAGAGGGAGTGCCAGCCCTCGTCGCAGAAGAGGATCAGGTGGCCGCTCCGAGGGTCCACGAATCGGTCGAGCAGGATCTCCAAGACAGCCCGCAATCGGGCCCGCGGCCGCGGGTCGTCCCAGACCAGCGAGAGCGTCGAATACGCCTCCATGACGTGGATGTGCGTGTTCATCGAGAAGGGCGCGTTCATGTCCCTGGCGGAGAGCCGGATCTCCTCGATCGGCTGCCAATCGCGCCCGCGGGCTTCCCAGTAGCCGCCGCCGACGGGGTCGACCGTATGCGCCTCGATGTCCTCGAAGAGCCGGATCGCCCGGTCGAGCGCCTCGGCGTTTCCGGTCGCCCGGGAGTACTCGGCCAGCGCGTAGATGCCGAAGGCCTGGCCGTAGGTCTGCTTTCGACCGTGGAGGATCCCGCCGTTCTCGTCGAGCTCCCAGAACAGGCCCGAGTGCTCGGTGTCCCAGAAGAAGGCCAGCAAGTAGTCGAAGGCCCGCTCGGCCATCTCGCGGTAGAGCGGCTCCGGCCAGCGCCGCAGTGCGGCCGAATACGTCCACAGGATCCGCGCGTTCAGGACACCGCCCTTGCTCGCCCCCGGGTCCGGCCGCCCGTCCGCGGCGACCGCGCCGACGAAGCCGCCGTGCTCGCGGTCCACCGCATGGGTCGCCCAGAAGGGCAGGATGTCCTCGCGCAGCTCGCGCTCGGCCGCTACCCGCAGCGAGGCCATTCGATCGGCAATCGTCATCCGCGGATCTTACCGGCTGGCGCCGGTCGAATCCGCCGGCCGTGGCGGGACGCGGAGGCGGCGCACCATCAGCCGGCGATTGTCACCGCACTCGTCATTGCGTGGATCTGCGCAGTGACGTAGACAGCCGTCGTCTCGTTGAAAAGCGTGTAGGTCCAGTAGGGGCCGCTTCCGTCGGTCGAGCTGAAGCTCAGGCCGATTCGCGGATCCCTCGTCTTCGCCAGGTTGTACCTGGTTGCCAGCGCCGCCTTGCCGAGGCCCACGGCCGTGTCGCTGTCGATGACCTCGTAGGGGATCCGGTTGGTGTACTGGCCGACGAACGAGCTCAGACCGTCCCCGCTGACCTGGCGGCTGGCCGTGACCTTGCCCCACGGATCGATCTGGATCACGAGGACGACATCGGGGCCGGCTCGGTCGACGAAGGCGAACGTCCACTCGCTCGGCACGCCGTCGTCGTTGACGAACGCGCCGGCCGCGGAGATGAGATAGGCCCCTGAGCGCCAATTCCGGGCTCCCGCCCGTGCCTTGCGCCACTCCTCGCGGAAGGTGTACGAGAGCGGCCCTCCGCCGCCCTCGGCGAAAGATCGACCGGCCGGAATGTCGCGCAACATCGACGGGCCTGCCGTTCCCGGTGAGCTCGCCGGTGAGCGCGTCACCACCGGCGTCGGACTGCCGTCGAGCGCGGTGCCTGCCGATGAATTGCCCGGGCCGGCACAGCCAGCCGACGCCAGCATGGCGAGCGCCAGTGCGAGACCAACGACCCTGCGACGCGTCATCGTGCCACTCTCCCCAGCGGGCACAAGCTCGGGGCGACGGAACACCGCCGCACCCCCGGCGCGTGCTCACTCAGATGGTGTGTCGGCTCGGTTCGCCAGTCAACCTCGCAACGGCCGGGTTCGATGGGAGCGCGCGCCGATAGACGGACCCGGGTCGCAGGCGCAACCCGGGCTATCTCGCGGCTGGGGCCGGCGGCAGGCCGCTCGCCTCGAGTTCCAGGGCCGCGGCCAGTACCACGTCCCGATCGCGACCTGCGATCTGCAGGCCGCCCATGGCGATTGCCGGCCAGCCCAGGAAGTTGAACGGGCGCGTCCAGCGGGTCATCGCAGCCCGAACGTCGGGTTCCCAGCAGTCGTCGGGCGGCGGTTCGATCGCCATCACCGGGCCGACCAGGAGGTCGAAGCCGAGCCCAAAGCGCGCTCGCTTCCGCAGCTCCCTTGCGGCCGCGAGGCCCCTCTGCCATCGCACCGCGCTGATCTGCTGAGCGTCATCCAGTTTGAGCTGGAGGTCCCGCCCGTAGCGGTCGCGTTCGCGCGGAAACCAGGTCATGTGCGTGATCGCACATTCGGCGGCGAAGGCCGCCATCAGATCCGGGTCGAGCTCCGGGAGCGCGGCCTCCTCAACGAGGGCGCCAAGCCTGACCAGGTCATCCTCGATGCCGGTGACGGCCAGCACTCCGACCCGGGCGCCCGCCAGGTGTGGCGGGGGCGCAGGCCGTCCCGTCAGGACCGCATCCACGAGCGCCGCCTCGGCCACCGTCCGGGCCATGCCCCCGACCGTGTCGAACGATGGCGCGAGCGGAAAGACGCCGCGCGTCGGGATGGCGCGGTATGCCGGCTTGAAACCCACCACCCCGCAGCAGGCCGCCGGGATCCGGAGCGATCCTCCTGTGTCCGTCCCCAGCCCGATCGTCGCCTGGTGATCGGCCAGGGCCGCCGCGGTCCCGCCGCTCGAGCCGCCGGCCACCCGCCCGGGCATGGCTGGGTTCGCGACCGTCCCCCAATGCGGGTTCTGGCTCGTGGCGCCCCAGGCGAACTCGTGCATGTTGGTCTTGCCGACTACGATCGCGCCCGCGGCCTCCAGCCTGGCCACCGCAGTTGCCGTCCGCCGCGGGACGTGGTCGGCGAAGATCGAGGAGCCGTAGGTGGTCCGCACGCCGGCCGTGTCGAAGATGTCCTTCGCGGCGAGCGGCACTCCGGCCAGCGGCCCGGTTGGGCGTTTCCGGGCCCGTTTCAGCGCCTGCTCGGGGCAGACGGTGATGTAGGCGTGGCCCTCCCGGCGCGCCTCGATGCGGGCCAGCGTCGCCTCGACGATCTCGACGGCGGAGATCTCTCCTCCGTTCACGGCGGCTGCGATCCCGGCTGCGGACAGCGTCAGGCGCTCATCGAGTTCGAGCGGGGCGGGTGGGTTCTGATCGGTCATGGGGTCTCAAGATCGCCGAGTGATCGCCGGCAGTCAAGCTCGGATCGGCCACCTAAGAGCATGGCGATCGCGAAGCGATCCCCGGCTCCGGCGTCTCGAGCGATCCGAGGGCGCGTATCATCTGGGCAGACAAGGTTGGACCGAGTGGCCCCGGCCCGCGCGGAGCGCTTCTCGTGACCTGATCGAGTCGATCCGCGAGCGCCTCCTGTAGCCACCCCCGTCCAGCACACACGAGGAGCCAGGCGAGGCCTGAGACGGGCCGGCAACCCGTGCCGAAGGATTCCCTCATCGCTCGATTGGCGTCCCCCCACATAAGAGGAACGGACCCCATGACGTTCACGACGGGCGACAAGAAGGCCGACCTTGCCGGGCCGGGCATCGGCAACTACGAGGACCTCGAGAAGGTCCTGCCGGACGACTACCAATCGGCGCTCGGCCGCCGAGAGACCCAGGAAGCCATCTACGTAGTCAAGGACTACATCGAGAAGGGTCTCTGCCGGGAGCTCAACCTGCACATGGTGCAGGTACCGCTGATAGTCGATGTCGAGTCGGGCATCAACGACATGCTCGACCGCGACGGCAAGCGCGGGCCGGTCCAGTTCCACATATCCAACGACTACGACCAACACCCGATCGACGCCCAGGTCGTCCAGGCCGCCACGAAATGGAAGCGCCCCGCGCTCAGGGAGATCGGCTACGGGGTCGGCGAGGGTCTCCTGACGGACATGCGGGCCGTTCGCAAGGACTACTTCCTCGACCACGACCACAGCTGCTACGTGGACCAGTGGGACTGGGAGAGGGTCATCACGGCCGAGGACCAACCTCGACTTCCTCAAGATGATGGTGCGGAGAATCTGGAAAGTGCTGAAGGGTGCCGAGCAGGAGGCGCTCGAGCGGTTCCCCAAGCTCCGCGACGACAAGTACCCGGAGCTGCCCGAAGAGATCACCTTCATGCACGCCGAGGACCTGCTCGCCCGCTACCCGGACCTTCCGCGCAAGCAGCGGGAGACGGCCATCCTCCAGGAGATCCCGGCCATCTTCATCATCGGGATCGGGTGGACCCTCGCCGACGGCTACCCGCACGAGATGCGAGCCGCCGACTACGACGATTGGGTCACCCCAACCGTCTCAGCGGAAGGGCGGCCGGTGCACGGACTGAACGGCGACATCCTGGTCTGGAACCACGTCACCCGCCGCCGCCACGAGCTCACATCGATGGGCATCCGGGTCAACGCCGAGACTCTGCGGCAGCAGCTCGAGATCACCGGCCAGCTCGACTGGCTCAACCTCCCCTACCACAAGGGGATCGTCAGCGGCGAGACGCCGCTGAGCATCGGCGGCGGGATCGGGCAAGGCCGGACCCAGATGCTCCTCCTCCACAAGGCGCACCTGGGCGAAGTAACGGTCACGGTCTGGCCGAAGATCCTCAAGGAGATATGCGCGAAGAAGAACATCTTCGTGCTCGAATAGGCGCGCGGACGAGGGCCGGCCGCTACTCCTCGGTGCGCCGGGTCGGCCCATCCTCGCGGCAGGTGTCGGGGTAGCCCTCCGGTCGATCCAACCGGCGGGGCAGCTGCATCTCGAGCACGCGCAGCTCCGAGTTGCCCGGGTTCGCAACGCTGTACGCCTCGTTCGGCGGCACGACGAAGCTGTCTCCTGCCGCGGCGTCGCACCCCCGGCCCTCGATGACGACGTGGGCCAGCCCCAACACGACGTAGAAGAGGCAGTCGACTCCCGGACCGGCACGGCCCGACTCGATGTCCCCCGGCCGGAGCTCGTTCATCCACGTGCCGATGACCTCGGCCTGGCGCGATCCGTCGACGGCCAGACGGCCCTTTCCGCCGCCCCCGATCAGCGCCGCGGCATCCTGCGCCTCGACTCGATAGCGCATCGTCCGCCTCCCAACGATGCGGACCAGGTTGTCGGACCGATCGGCTCGCAGCCGGGGTCCGCGCGTATCCGCCCGGGGAGAAGATGAATGACGGCCGGGACGGGCGACAGAGGCTTCAGTCACGAACCCCGGAACGGCCCGAGGCCTCTCACCCACGCAGCCGGTGATCGCGCGAAGCGCCCGGTCTAAGGCTCCCAGTAGACCTGCGTCGCCTTGATGGTGCCGTCGGACCAGCCGCCATCTACGCCGACCTCAACCTATAAACTCTCGACGGGCGGTCGCAGGCGCTAGACCGGGCCGTCCCAGGTCCGTCTCGATGCCGCCACGGAGGGAGTCGCGATGCGCCCCGAATGGTCCCAATCGAACCGAACTGCGGCCGACGGCTGGGTGATCAGGGATGCGATTCCCGAGACGGATGCCGAGCCGTGCCTCGCGGTCTACGCGCCCTTCGTCCGAGACACCGCCGTGTCGTTCGAGGAGATCGTGCCGACGGTTGATGAGTTCCGCGACCGCATCCGCGCCGCGAACGCCACGCACGCGTGGCTGGTACTCGAGGTTGCCGGCCGGGTCGTGGGCTACGCCTACGCCACGCCGCACCGGGCGCGGGCGGCCTACCGCTGGGCGGCGGATGTGACCGTCTATATCGCTCCCGAGCACCGCGGTTTCGGCGGCGGCCGCCTCCTTTACGAGCGGCTCCTCGAGCGCCTGCGCCGCCAGGGCTTCCAGGTCCTCTGCGCCGGCGTCACCCTTCCGAACGAATCCAGCGTTGGACTGCATCGAGCCATGGGCTTCGAGCCGGTCGGCGTGTACCGGCGGATCGGATGGAAGGCGGGCGCCTGGCACGACGTGAGCTGGTGGCAGCTCGAGCTGGCGCCGCCAACCACCACCGCGCCTAACGAGCTCCTGAATCCGGCAAGAAACAGGTAGGCGACACGGGACATTCGTCCGCCCAAGCCCCTTACCTTGTGCGACACTCCTCCCCGTGGCGGCGCTCCGTCCCGTTTGGCCTGCCACAGTCGAAGGTGGGTGGACGTGCCGGCTCCAACCACGGCGAACGTTACGAGTGCCGCAGCCACTGCTGAGGGCGGCGGCGTCTCCGTGCTGCGCAACCGGCCGTTCCTGCTGCTATGGCTGGCCCAGTTGTCGACCCAGGTGGGCGGCAACATGGTCATGCTCGGCCTGCTCGTCATCATCACGTCCACCTACAGCGGGTCGAAGATCGCCATCAGCGTTCTTCTGCTGTGCTTCCTTGCTCCGGCGATCGTCTTCTCGGCTCTCGCCGGCGTCTTCGTGGACCGGGTAGACAAGCGACTCGTTCTCGTCGCCACGAACGTGCTCCGCGGCGTGGCCTTCGTGGCGGTCTTCCTGGTCAGCAGCAACCTGCTGTTGCTGTATCTGCTGATGATCCTGGTCTCGACCCTCACGACGTTCTTCGGCCCGGCCGAGGCTTCGATGATTCCCTTCGTCGTCCCGAGATCCCAGCTGCTGGCGGCCAACGGCCTCTTCGCCCTGACGTCCAACGCGGCGTTTGCGCTGGGCTTCGCCCTGTTCGGGCCGTTCGTCATCGCCATCGCCGGCCCGCAGACCCTGATCCTGATAGTGGCCGCGCTCTACTTCGTCGCCGCCGTCTTCTGCGTGATCCTGCCGACGTCGCTGCCGCCGGAGCCGCCGCCGGCGTTGCTGCCGTCGACGCTCCCGTTTTCGCTGCCGGCGGCCCTGCCGAGGCCGGTCCCGAAGGGATCGTCCGCTCACACGGTCGTGGTCGCGGGGAAGGCCGTTAAGGGCACATTCGGGCAGCTGGTCGAGGGCATCACCTACATCCGCGAGCACCACAACGTGGGCTGGTCGCTCTCCTACATGGGGGTCACCGGAGCGCTGATCGGCATCCTGGCGGTGCTCGGCCCGGACTTCGCCAAGACGTC